>Ga0180085_1000088_pt1 | contig 27863 bp, 25 predicted proteins | sample EasRiv730_16_10D_FD_123013 | JGI IMG/M metagenome (GOLD analysis project Ga0180085, IMG submission 123013) | Soil microbial communities from meander-bound floodplain in the East River, Colorado, USA - East River metaG ERMLT730_16_10D | ecosystem: Environmental > Terrestrial > Soil > Floodplain ... | reverse complement strand
GGACCACATCGCAAATACGTTCACCGATTTGATGTGCTTCCACACTGGTTCTGCCTGGAAGGAGCAAGGCGAACTCGTCTCCGCCTACCCGCGCTGCTGTGTCACCCCGTCGCACTATAGACGCAATTGAGCTGGCGGCCAGAACCAACGCCCGATCGCCAACCGGATGGCCGTGAAGATCATTGATATTTTTGAAGCCATCGAGATCCACCACAGCCAGAGCGAACGGACTGTTCGTCCGCTGGTACTGCGCATAATCCTCTTCCAAGCGTGCGAAAAAGTAATGAAAGTTCTTGAGTCCCGTCAGGCCGTCGGTCACGGACTGCTGCTCAAGGCGGCTTTCCTGGCGGCCCAAGTGGGCGCCAAACAACCCAAACGCCGTCATGCTTGTCGTCAGCATATACAGATAGAGACCCGTATGATCGCGCAATTCCTCCCACAAGGGCTCCCCGGAAACAATCCGGATGCTGAGCCAACCTAGCGGCGCTCCAATGCCCAGCAGCACGCCTAACAGCGTACGGAACCGGACTCGGCTGGACTGAAGCCACGCGTTTCGAACCATGATCGGCTCCCGCTTCAGTCTTCGTATGGGACTCGTTATTGTCGTCTGAACCCCGGGTTCAATGATTGCTCCAACGCTCGAAATGTTTTCTCGAAATCCAGTTTGTTCTTGTTGGCACTACCGCCCAGCCGCAGTACTGATTCGCCCTTCTCGTTTACCCGGACTAGCGCCCAAACACGCTGGTGCGAGAAGTAAAACGAAACCAGTAACCCGGCCACCATCAGGAAACATCCTGCCCAAATGATATTTTGCCCAGGCTGTTTGGCGATCTGCAGACCCGTGAAGTGACTCATGCGCACGGACTCAAAACGGATGTGATAGGGCATTGCCTCCGAGGCATGAAAGTCGGGCATCTTTTGAACGACCCAAGCCTTCCATTGAGCGCCACCCGACTTCGTCACTTCCACTTGAAGAGCGGGGTTATTGGGTTCATTGGAATGAGAATGGATTTCGCTGCCATGCATGGCGAAGTCAGGAAGGAACTGCAGCACACGCAACGACAGGGAATGTCCCTCCAGGGGCAGCGTCTCTCCTGGGTGAAGCGTCACGGATAAGGGTGCAGAACCCAACTGGTCTTTGAGCGTAAGGACAAATTCCAGCGGATTGCCGCTGGAACCGAAGCTGCTTTGAAAGATACGAATCCCGCCGTAGTCCATCGGATCGTTTACCAGAATACGTTTGCTGCCGACCTCCTGGCCGTTTTGCACAATGACCAGATCGCTCCACCATTTTTTGGGCGTTCCGTCCGTGTAGTGTTCAACTCCTGCTGCCTTGCAGCGGATCTGGAAAGGGAGCCTAACGACTGAGTTCTTCCCACGAAGCTCGACTTGGCTGGAACTCTCTCCCTCTGTCAGGCTCAGGTATGCACGGAATCCAAAGATGGAATCAATCATCGCGCCCAGGAAGATGAGCAGAAGACTGGCGTGAACGATGTAGACCGCCAGCCGCGAGTACTTGCCTTTCTCTCCGAAGATTACCGTCCGGCCCGCAGGAGAAGACTGGCTGGTTTGAAATCCGCGGCTCTGAAGGAGACCCCTCACTTTTTCTTCCAACTGAGGCCTGTCCGACTTGAGCGAATGGACCACGTTCAGGGGCAGCGCGTCTATCGACTCTTCATCCAGTTCCCTCTGTGGGTGCCGCAGGTATTGCCATGTTCCTGGGAAACGATCAATGGACGCAAATGTAATATTCAGGCATAGCAAACCCAGCAGGGCAATGAACCAACTCGAGTGGAAGACGTCGAACAGGCCTAACCCTTCAAGGATCTGCCGGGTTTGCGGTGCGTAAAGTTGTTCGATTTGCCCCGGCTCTGCCATCGGAGCTTGTACGATGAATGTTCCCAAAATGATCACCAGGGCCAGAGCAATCATCACTGCGATGCCAAACTTGACCGAGCTGAGGAACTTCAGTGAAACATCGAGCCAGCCCTGAGATGCTCTGGTGGTTGATTCCGTCTTCCCGATCATTTGAACATGCAAGTTCATTTCGCGTTGTCCTCCCACAACAATCCATAAAGAGGGTGTTGTCCACAGGGCGACAAGCACCCGGTTCTCAACGGCGGATTTTCGTGAGCACACCTTGTGATCAGTGATTCTTGCAGCAGGCTGCCTCACACTTCTCTTTGGCTTGCTTGCAACAATCTTTGCCACATTTCTTGCAGCACGCCTTGGAAGTTTCACAGCAGGACTTCTGGCAATGCTGAGCACATCTCTGAAGACTGCCTGAACAGCACGCCGTGGCCCGATCATTGGACGCTGACAAGGACAAGCTTTGAGACTCCGATATCAGCATAGACACTGCGGCAAGTAAGAGCACCGCCCAGACGAGCGAGAGCTTTCTGAGAGCTTGCATCATCCGCCTCCTGGATAGAATTCTGTCAGCCCGGACGCGCTGGTGGGCTGTCACGTCTACCTATGCAGGTCTGTCTCCAGCTTACTCACATGAAGCTCACGCGAAGCCTCACCGGAAAGCCCTTATTTTCAGGGACAAGGAAGAGACAAGGAAGTTCTGATAATCACGTGAGCAGTGGGAGCAGAGAGGGTGGGGTAGAAACCGCTCGAACATAGGGGTATTTCACCCACCAGGTGCGAGACAAAACAGAACTCTCAACCCTCAGGCAGGCGCTCGAAATGGCTATGGCTGTGGATCTGCTCGTGGTCTTCAAGGGTTTCTAAATGGGTAAGGACTTCTGCGCGACCGGGCCATTGCCGCTCCAGCTCTTCTTCGATTCGTGTCGCCACGGCGTGAGCAGCCGCCAAAGCCGTATTCGCTGGGAACAGCAGATGAAACTCAACCCAAAGCGTGTTGCCGGTACTGCGATGCCGCAGGCCGTGGTACTGGAGACTCAGTTGACGGGTAAGCGGGTCGAGCTGCTTCTTCAAGTGAGCCTCGACTGCTGGGTCCACTTCATCCATCAAACCGCCTATCGAGCGCCGAATCAGATGACCTCCCGACCACAGAATATTCAGCGCCACCAGAATGGCGACCAGAGGATCGAACTCCAACCAGCCGGTGAACATCGCCAAGGTTAAGCCAACGACCACGCCGATGCTCGTCCAGCAATCGGTCAACACATGACGGCCGTTGGCCTCCAGAATAAAGGACCGGTGCTTCTTCCCAATTGCAATCAGGAAAAACCCGAGTCCCCCGTTGATCAACGATGCCAGTACAATCAACCCCGTGCCGAGGCCAAGATGCTCCAGCTTCAACCCGGCCATCCACTTCTGAACGGATACATAGATGATGTAGACCGCCGCCATGACGATCATAGCGCCCTCAAAACCAGCCGAAAAGAAGCTGATTTTGTCGTGTCCGTAGAGGTGAGAGCGGTCGGGAGGCTTAAGGCTTAACCACAGGCTGTAGGCCGCAAACGAAACAGCGACGATGTGAACCACCGACTCCGCCGCATCCGACAGGATCGCGACAGAGCCCGTAAGCCAGTACGCCACGACCTTTGAGGCGAGCATGAAGAAGCCCACGCCTAACGATAAACGCATCGCAAAGCGTTGGGATCGCACGCTTTGGGGGTCTTCAATCCGTGGGTCCATCAAGGCACTGCCGCGGCAGCTTCAGCCATTGGCATGGCGGGAGCTGCAGGCACTCCTGCGTATTTGGCAGCCTGCTCGGAAACCAGCCGCTCCAGCAACTTCGCCTCCACGCGCACGTCCGCCCTGTTGGCCAGCTTGAAACTAAACCGCTCAACACGCGATTTCTTGGGACGAATGCGCGTGTCCTTGCCGAAGCGGACCGCCTCCCACGGCATGGCCGGCTTGCCTTCGTGATCGAAGAGTTCTAGAAGGAACGGGCGCTTTTCGGTAGCGAGCGTCTGTAAGCCCTTGACCACCGAAACCTCCAGCCACATTTCGCGAATACCGGGAATGCCGGTCGGGATCATATGCCCGGCGCCGACATTTGCAACTGACACCGCCACCTGCAGGGACTCTTTGGTAGCTCCTTTCCAGCTCGACTGAATCTGAACTGTCGCCGCCTTCCGGATCATTTCCGTGTGGCCACCCAGGAAGACGTGGGCATGTAGTTCCGGCCTTTCTTTGCTATCCGTCGTCGTTCTGCCCGCATAAGCCGGCATATGGCAATCCTGACAGCGTTTGCCCTCTTTAGCATACGGACTGCTTTTCCATTCTGCGTAGGTATCCTGGATAGGCAAGCCTGATACCGGATGACCAAAGCGGTGACAGGTCCCGCAGATCTCAGAACTCAGTAGAAATTTGGAGGGCTTGGTCGGATGCGCACTGCTGCTGGCATCCGCATGTCGTCCATACAACGTCTCAGTCTGTCCGCTTCTTGGAAACAGAAGAGCACCCAAACTCAGGCGTCTGAATTCGAGTTCGGAGCCGGAGATCGTATGGCAAAACTCGCAGGTTACACCGTCTTCGAGCAGCGCTGGTTTCGGCTGGCCATCGAACAGCTTCGCAGGAACGGTCTTGGTCATGGTGGCCAGGGGTGCATGGCAGGAAACGCAAAACTGGGTGAGCCTGCTTTGCGACTCCTCATCCACGCGCCGCAGAAAGACTTGATAGATAGGGTCGCGATACGCATTGGAATGCGTGGAGCTCGTCCACTGCTCGTGAATTTGCGAATGACACTGTTTGCAATACGCCGAGGTCTTGAAGTCACCGGCTTGCACCCTCCTCGACTCCTGCCCATACACGGTGCCTGCCAGCAGCAGGGCTAATACGCATGTGGCAAATTCTCGCATAGGCACACCACTCCCCGGTGTGAGGTAAGCTAAAATTCGAAGCAAAACCACGTCCTCGGATGACACCGCGTCGAACGTGGCTTACCACAGCCGCAATAGTAAGGGTGCTGCTGGTTCGCTACTTAGGCAGCTTGTGGTCGTTCTCAGCAAACTTCTTGCCCAATTCCGTGAGCTGAACGTCCTTGTCGCCCTTCTTGGGTATCTTCGCGTGGCAATCGAGGCATTTCTTGCCGGTCTCTTTCGCGTACTTCTGTGTTGCATTGGAGGGCGTTGCAGAAAACAGCAACGCTACTCCGAGAGCAGTGCCCAGCAGAAACCCAGCTTTGAGCATCTTCATTCTCTTCCTCCTTGTTGAGGTTACACGCTATTTGGGACTTACAGAATAGTGACGAAACTCTTCGTCTCTCGAAACACTCGCTGGATCTCGGTCCCCCTCGCCCCAGCGCGGGAGAGGTTAGGGGTGAGGGGGCGAGCACACAGCAGGAGTTATCACAAGCATCCTAAGATCCTCATCCGGAGCCGAGTTTCGGGAGTTACATCAGCAGAGAGGTGTCCCCCTCACCCCAGGCCCCTCTCCCACGTTGGGGAGAGGGGAGCCGATGCACTCGACTGATAGCTGTCTCAGACTCGTTCGTAGAAGTGTCACCATAATTTGCAAGTCTCTGTAAGGTGACAATGAAAGAACTGACGCTTATCGGAATGCAGGCTGTCCGGTCTTGCCTAATCACTGCCACTTCCACTGCAGGGCTATGAAGCATCAAAGAGCCTGCGCACCGACCTCTCCGGTTCGAATTCGGATTGCCTCCTCGACCGGAAAAACAAAGATCTTGCCATCGCCAAACTTCCCGGTTTTAGCTGCCTGGGTGATGGCCTCGACCGCCTGTCGCAGGATTTCATCGCAAATGATCACTTCAATCTTGATTTTCGGAAGAAAGTCCACCTTGTACTCACTGCCACGATAATACTCGGTGTGTCCCTTCTGTCGGCCCACACCACGTATCTCCGAAGTGGTCATCCCATGAATTCCCAAGGCTCCGAGAGCACTCTTGATGTCTTCTAGTTTCTCTGGTCGTACAATGCATTCAAGTTTCTTCATTGTGATGACCTCCTCGAGTTGAGATCAGGATCCAGATCTCCCATGAAAATCCACTGCTCGGAGGGGGTGAAGGCTTGAGAAGCCTTCACCGGAGCGCCGGGGTAAGTCCGTTCCCGACTTCATAACCCACCCCAGGGCCTGACGGCCCTTTCCCCTCCCAAGAGGGGAATTGTTTGACCATGTTCATGCTCTGTGGTCCTTCATAGGAGCATTCCGTGAGATGTTTCCGACTGGACCCTTGATCGTTCAGCGGAGGCAACCCTGTCCGCTGTAACCTGTAACCTATGACCTATTAGTAACTGAACCGCAGGCCGGCCGTGATCAGGTGATTGTGAAAATCCTGCAGGGAGGCTCCGCGTTCGTTGTAGCCATAGTACCTCCATTCGGTGGTCCAAGCCACGCGCCGGTTGAGCGGGATCACCAGGCCAGCGTGAGGTTGATGGTAGTTCAACGGGCGGTTGCCCGTGGCACTCAGGACCCGATAGCCAAAGGTTAAACGAGCATCACGAACCAGCGCTACATCCAGACTCACACCTCCGTAGTGGCTGTCTTCGACATAGAGCGACCGGTCGGTAGTGAACAATTGCGGGATGATAAAGAGAATGTCCGACGTGAGATCTGAGCGTGAGTAGTCGAAGTTCGCCGAGAGACGTTTGCCGCCCGCCGGGGTCAGGCTTGCGGAAAGGGTAAAGCCACGGTTCTTGAAGTCATAACCCAGATCGGGGCGGGTATTCTCATGGTCCATCAACGAGAAGGCGCCGCTGACCGTCAGGACTTCCCAGGGGCGATAGCGTCCGCGCAGGCGAATCTTGCGATAGTCCAGAATGTCAGTCCGCGAATAGACTCGATTCCCTTCACCGGCTTCGAAGTCCAAAGAGACATCGGCTTTGCGTGGCAGTCTAAAGCTGAAGCCTGCCAACCCGACGTTTCGCTTCAGGCTTACTGCTTGATCCTCGCCCGACGCCAGAGATTGCAGTCGCGTATCCGACCAAACCGCTCGATAGCCGCCGCGCGCCGAGAGGCGCGAGGTCAGATCGACGACCCCCTCCAATTGATTCTGGTTCAGGTTGACGGCAAAGCGATTGGCATCGGCCTCCTCGGTTGCGAAGGTGTTGTTCGGATCCGGTGGTCCCGAAAGTGGGCGCGTCCCGGTGAGCGAACGGCCCAGTGAGGACGACGAAGCAATGTGAAAGCGGTCGGTAACCAGAGACTCCAGAATTCGCACCCGCTCGACAGGTCGGAACTCCACCGACAGGTTCCCAAGGATGTGAGGCCGGCTGGCTTCCGACGAGGCAGTGGCCAACTCGCCGGTGAACACGCGCAAGACATCGAGAGAGACGAAATTGCCTGCCGTGCGCCGGTCGTAGTCAAAATCGAGATCGGGCTTGCTGTACACAAACCGGCCGGCGATCGTCAGCTTGTCCCAGGGTGTGGCAGTCAACTGCACGCGGCTCACCGGCGTGCTTCCTCGCGAATGGTAGTTCTCGTCCAGTTGTCCCAGAACCACGCTCTGCCCCAGCAGCGGCGTCCTTCGGTTGCCTGTATTGGTGCCACCGGTCTGGAAAATTCGTTGATCGTCTTTGAACGCCAGGAGGCCTTGTTCCAGCGTCAGATTCATGCGCGACAGGTTGAAGTGGACGCCGCCGCGATAATAGTCGCTGGTATCGTGCAACTGGTTGGTCACGGCAAACTCATTGCCATCGGCGGTGAACGTTGTTACTCCGGGGCCGAAACCAGAGTTGCGCGAATAGGCAATGAACGGCGAAACGGTAGCGCTGGGACGCAGGGTCAGATCGAAATCCATGGTCCGGCGCGTGGAATCGAAGGAATGCTGACCCAGAAAGATGCCTTGGCCAAGGAGCGGATTTGCGAACGAAGGGATGAAGTTGAAATAGTCCACCTTACGATAGTCGAACGAAAACTGGTACGCGCCGGATTTCTCCGCAAACAGCCGCAGTGTGTTGTAAGGGTCGCCGCCCCAGGCCGAAGCATTCAGTTGCAGCCGGTCGATGTACTTCCCTGCCCCGAGTGGACTGTTCATCGTCAGGTTGGCGCCCAGCAATCTGGGGCCTTCTCCCAGGTTGACCAGGCTTCGATAGAGATCGCGGCTGCCGCGCAGGCCTGCGTTCCAGCGATAGCCCAAGTCAAGCGTCCCGGTCGTATCCATGCCGAAGATCGGCGCCGGCGGCTGAGATTCTTTGGCCGGCTCGGGCGCAGCAGCTTCCTGGGCGTGCAAGAGAGGCGCGGACACTAGCAGCAGACAAACGAGCAGTAAGGCAGCTCTTGCCTGAGGGATTCGGAGTACTGAGCGCGAGAGAATCCAAGTATCCCAAACCCCCTCACCCCCAGCCCCTCTCCCCGTTGGGGCGAGGGAAGCCGACCCTCGAAGGTTGCTAGCGCCGTTCTTCTCCGTCTGAAAGTCTTGACGGCTTGTTATGAACGATCGGTCTTTCATTCCGAGTCCTCGCCCTTTCAGCGCAGAAGGAACTTACTCACGTTCGAACCATGCACCTTCAAATGGCACGTCGTGCAATTCTGGAAGCGGGCGCTACGCAAGTCGTGAAACGCGGGAGGCTGGGCGGCCAGAATGCCGGGCGCGGTAGAATGGCATTCCAAACAGAGCAGGTGCTGCTGGCTGCGCACGAGCATCTTCGGATTCACCGAACCATGGGGCTCGTGACAACTGATGCAACCCTCCAGACGCATAGCGGCATGCTCGAAGGCAAACGGGCCGCGTTTGTCGGAATGACACTTGGCACAAGCGGCTTCGTTGCCGCGGGCTGTTTTCATCTGCCGGGGATTCAGCCCTCCGTGGGGCGCGTGGCAGTCGACGCAGTGGATCGCGCCTTCCTGCAAGCGATGCCGGAAGGGCTTGGCGAAGGCTGCCTGCGTTTCTTTATGACAGCTGATGCAAAGCTGATCTGATTTCTCCGCCAGGAGGTGTAACGACTCTTTCGGCTGATGGACGCTGTGACAGTCTGTGCAAGCCAGTTGATTCTTTCCGTGCAAACTCGTTGGACCGCCAGCGTGGGCTTCTGTCTTCGCATGGCAGGTGAGACAGTTCTTACTGACTTCCCTGGCCGAGACCTTTGTAAAAGCGAAGATCTTGGAACCATCTCCCGCATCGACGTGCGCCTGCCCTGGGCCGTGGCAAGACTCGCAGCTCTGGTCTTTCCAGCCCTTTTTCGCGCTGGTTTCAAGAATCTGATGTGGGTTGTGACTGAATGTCTTGGCGAGATCCTCGTGACAGGCACTGCACGTGGCTGAACTGACATACTCGTTTTTCGCAGGAGTGGTGGCAGGTTCCTGCGGGCTGCGCGAGGTTCTCGCAAATCCTGAACCCACGAACCCAGCCAAAAGCAACATGAGCGCGAAGAGTTTCCCGAACAGGAGTTTCATCATGGCGGAGTCCTTGGAATTCCCCTCGGGAATCGCTCTGTTGGAGGGGAATGATTCGACATCGGTGCAGATCCTCAGTGCGCAGACCACGTTCTTCCGCGATCTGCGCACCCTCGGAATCCGCTATCGGGCATGGGCCTTATCCACCGAAAACTCCGAGGTGGTCCCATGACAGACTCTGCAAGACTCGCCCAACGTCGACGTATTCAGCAACGCGTGCGAAGCCGCCTCCTGAGAAGTATGGCAGGAGAGGCAAGCCGCCGCGGCCGGTTGCATCGGATTGATGTAATCCCGTGGCGCAACCGTCGGCAACACTCCTTTGGGAAGAGGCAACTGCTGCGTATCGGGGAGATGACACTTCTCGCAGTTTCGCCGATCTCCTGGGAAGGTCACTTCATTGAAGCTGATTGGGGTGTTTCCGAACCCGTAGATCGTGTAATCGTTTTCCAGCTCCTCCCCGGTGTGGATCTTGTGAATCATGGTCTTCATGTGAATCGATTCCACAGGCAACTTGTCGGCGGGACGACGTGCTTTGTCGTCCCAATTGGCGTTGTGGCACATCACACAAAACTGTACGTTTTGGCGACTGCCTCCGTGTAGAGCAAGAGCGCCGTGACAACTGTTGCAATTCTCCTGAGCCACCACTCTGCGCCGGGCAACTGGAGTTGTATCAGTAACCGCGAACGCCACCACCTGGTTAAACCCTGCGTCACGCACGTTTTTGATCTCCTTGGTGGTGTTGGGCTGCAACGTGATGTTGCGGTATCCCTGGACTGCGACTGTGAAGCTCCCGTTTGCATCCTCCGGAATGCCGCGCGTGAACGTGTAGTTGACAATGCCGTTGTTGCTCGGCGTCGTTAGCACATTCTCGCTCCAGAATGTCGCGTAGTCCGTATTCGGGCCGGCGATCACCAGACTCAGCGAACTCATCTGGGAGGTCTCGATGGGGAATCCGGAGTTGTCGGTGATCTTCAGGGTCACGCTCGGCTTCTGGCCTGGGCCGGTATTCTTGACTTCGATGATCTCAAACTTCACCCCAGGGAGATCCCGCGAGAAGCGTGGGATTGTGTGCGCCCCCTTGATCGAAGCATCAAACTCCAATTCACCCTCAGGAATGTGACAGCTAGAACAAAGATTATCGCTGACCTGTGGACCTACACGCCCTCCCGCGTGGTTTTCTCCAGTGGCGAAGTTGACGTTATCATGGCAGGCACCACAGGCTGCACGGCTGGGCTTGGTCATCCACGTCATTGCTTGGCTGGCCGTTCCGTCATGGCAGGTCACGCAGTTATTGATATCCTGTGGAAACGTGATGTCGGAGAAATCATTCACGGACTGCCGATTCCCAATGATTACATAAGGGTTCTTGAGCACACTGGCGGCATGAATCTTCATAACCATCACTTTGAAATCGAGGGTGTTTCCGGTGTCTGGATCCGTTGTTTGCGGAGTGTGGCAGGTGACGCAGACCTTGATCTCGCGTCTCGACCCGCCGTGGAGCGCCAGAGGATCGTGGCACTTGGTGTTACAGGTTTCCGTTCTCACCACATCCCGTACCACGGTTACTTGACTCCCATCGGGAACCCAAGAGTAGACGGCATTGGAGACTTGGGTCCCCAGATCGAATTCGGCGAGATTCCTTTGGCCATAAAGCGCAACCGTGTGGGTCGTCGTCTGGTCGTATGTGTTGGGCAGGACACGTCCAAAAGTATACGTGTACGTTCCTTCCCCTGTTTGCTGGTAGGTGCCACCCGTGTCGGCAGCAGCCTGGGTTGCCGACTGATTGGTAATCGGACTGGTTTGGGTTCGTGTTGTGTAGGCGACGTATTGCGACTGTCCTTTGGGTATGTATGCGCCCACAAAGCTCGTGGTGACCGCCCCGGGCGTTACGACTCCATTGCGGTCGAGAGGCAAACCCACGTTATCCGTGATGGTGAAGGTGACGCGAATCTTGAGGTCAGTTCCGATCGTCGCGCCCTGAATCGCAAACTTCAATCCTGGACGTACGAAGGACACTTGATTCGGATCTAGGTAATACCCCAACTGTTGCTTGGTGTAGCCGTTGCCTTCCGGCTTGGTGCCTGGCTGCGATGCCGCAGTCAGGCTGCGAAACTGGTCCCCGCGACGGGTGACTTCCTGACTTTGTTCCCTATCTTCTCCCAGGGTCTGAGCCCTCACGGGAATCACGATAGATAGGAGAACCATCAGGAGGACCAGATGCTTGCCGCGAGCTGCCCGCAGGTTATTTCTGATCATAGCGATCCTCCATGAATAACATCGACTTCAACTCCGCCTGGAGTCTGAAAAGAGGCCAGTCGGAAAAAGCGACGCCCAATAACACAATTCTAATGAACCGCCGCCAGCGTCTTGTCCGGAGCAAACCTCTGCACGGGCTTCTGCCGCTGAAGATTGGCGACCAACTGCTGGCGGGCCTCCTCGACTCGTCGAGCCTCGAGATACGTTTTGATCTTCTCTCTAGCCTCGTAGAATGGAATACGGCCACTGCGAACCTTCGCCACCCCCTGAAACACCGAATATCCGCCCTCAATGCGCAGTGGCCCGACGACTTCTCCGGGCCCAAGCGTCAACACCCTTCTCTCGTCTCCTGACTCCATCGCAGCGCCTCGAAATTCGTGAACTTGAGCCTGGTCGCGCTGTTCCTCAGGTACATGTTGAGCAGCCAGAAGCTCCCAGGACTCTCCCTTGCGGATGCGTTCCGCCAACTCCTGTCCCAAAACATAGGCTTTGTCTTTGGTCTTGCTTCGTTTGTCACGAGGACCCTCAAGTGGCAGAAACAGTTCTCGGACTTGGACGCTGGGCGGGATGATGAATTTCTCACCATGGTTCTTGTAGAAGTTCCGCAACGCGGCTTCATCGACCGGAGGCACTTTGGACAGATTCTGGGCCAGGTATTGGGTTGCCAGATCCTTTCGCCCGGCACTGCCCTTCAGATTCGTTTTCAACCCGTCCTGTCGGGCAGCCTGCGCCAGGAGTTCGTCCTGAACCAACGCGTCCAAAGCCTTTCCGACCCGGACCGCTAAGTCCTCGGGTGAGAGTCCCGCATGGGACATCTGTCCATGAAATTCTGTTTGCAGCACTTCGCGCAGATCTTCGCTGCGCAGTTCTACATCCCCGACCTTGGCGAGCAGCTGTTTGGGTTGCAGCAACGCCAGGTTCTTCAAAAGGAGAGCGTCGTCACCAAGGCGATCTGTAGGAGCGCGCTTGGATCGTGCCGCATTGAGCACCACCAGTCCAACCAGAATTGCGGCGGCGCACGCTAGCCATAGTTGTGATCGTTTCAAGGGTCACCTCGTGTCGCCCGGTCTAACTATCCGGTGCGAGAATTTGCAGATGCTCTTCCAAAGAGTGATGAATTTTGAAACAGGTCTCAAAGTGTTGATTAGCATACACCAAACGTTGGTCAGGAGGACACAATGAGCATTTTCGAGTGGGGCATTTCCACCACCTGGCTCGTCAGTTCCCCCGACGAATCGGGATCGGTCTGGATGTGGACAGGTGGTGCACTACATTCCAAGCACGGCGCCAAATGGGTGCGCCTGTCTATGGTTTGTTCTGGCTAGCAATTGGAGACACATGCGCCAGGCTATCGATGAGCGGATGGGCGCGTCAGTTCACTGCTGCTCACCTGTCTGGTCAAAACTGCTCATCGCGGTCACTGAGGGAGGAACAGCCGCGCCGGAGCATGGAAGACTGAACAGTCGTTGCCCGGGCCTCAGCAGCTACTTAAGGCTTCGATTCAGCTGCCTTGCTCTGAAGAATCTCGGGAATTAGTTGAGGTTTCTCTTCATCCATGGCCAGTAGGTCGTGGCATGCGGAGCAGTCCTGAGTGATCGCTTTGCCGGCCTGGCTTTTGTGGTTGTCGTCGTGACAACGGAAACAGCCTGGAAAGTTCTGATGGCCAAGATTGTTCGGGTAAGTTCCCCAGGTGACCTTCATCTCCGGAAAGACATTTCGCGAGTAGATCTCCTGCAGTGCCCGCACGGCAGCGTCAATCTGGGTCCGCTGCTGGGTCAGCGCTTGCGGATGCTCTTTCTGATAGAACTCGCGCAAGCCCTTGTCGATCTGGGCGTGGGCTTCAGCTTCGCTGGCATAGGCAGCCTTTAAGAGCTCCACCCCCTTCTTCTTGATGAACGGCAGAGAACGGTCGATTTGCTCTTTGGTGATGGCAGTGTCCACCGACTCTTCCGGCAACCGATAGATGTGCGTGGGCCGGTTGTGACAATCGACGCAATCCATCACGCGCTTTTCCAGCTTCGCCAGTTCCTGTGGCGGTACCTTCGAGTCCGCCAGCTGATATTCCGTAATTTCACCCTTGCCGTTGCGGTGCTCCACCAAGAACATCGTCTCCCGCTTCTCGTCAGCGATGTAGCTCACCTTGTTTATCGGATCCATATGCCACCAGTGGATGCCGCTGCCCTTGCCGCTGTTGTCGTGGTTTCCTCCGACTTTCAACAAGAGTGCCGTGGTAAGCGGGCTGTTCTTCTCGTCGTCACTGTATTTCTGAATGACACGGACTGTGGCGTCGTGAAATTTTGCCGGCCAATGGCATTGCTCGCAGGTCTCACGCGCGGGACGCAGATTGTGGACTGGGGTAGCGATCGGTCGCCGGTAGGTGTTGAATGCCACGGCGAAGACCTGACGCATGCCCGACAGTTTGGATTTCACGAACCAGGAGGCGCCCGGTCCGATGTGACAACTGGTACAAGCCACGCGCGAATGGGGCGATCCCTGGTAGGACGTGAACTCCGGTTGCATCACGGTGTGGCAGACCGTGCCGCAAAACTCGACGCTTTCCATGTGGTGAATGCCCTTGAACGTGGCGGTTGAAAGAACGACCCCATTCGCGACAGTCGCGAGGACGACAATAAGCGCTGTCTTGCGAACGCGAACGTCGTTGAAATCCCAGGCGGGATAGGCGAGGGGGGGCAGCTCCTCGCCTGCGGCCTCGAGGCGCTGGCGGCGACGCTGCGTGAGCCAGATGCCAAACGGAATGAACAGCAGCCCGGTGATGAAAATCACCGGCAGGATCAAATAGGTGAGGATGCCGACATACGGATTGGACAGGTAGTCGAGAAACTCCATGGTAAAGAGCACCATCATCAGAATGGCACTGCTGGTGGTGATGCCAACGCCCAGCAAGCTCACTGTGTTCTTGCTCAGATTGACCAGGTATTTGATCTGGTTCCGCATCGAGAGTGTCCTTTCACACAAGATTCACTAATCACCGCTTGTCCATCGCACTTCCTGGCCCGTTAAGCAAATCCTGGCCCAAGGCTTGGGCAATTTCAGATTGAATGTGGGAGCCGCTGTCCTCAGCGGCGATCGGCAGTCGGCAGGGTGTCGCCGCTGGGGACAACGGTTCCACTCTCACAATTAATCTGCCTGCTGGCCGGACGGCGACTTTGGCAGAGCCTTGGGAGGTACATCGGCACCCACGACGCACCCTGCAATCTCATTCCTGCATCCTCGCTCACTTGTTGTTTTCGCGGCTACTTTGCCCCACGGTGGGTGATTTGCCACATCCGCCGCCGGTGCACTGATCACGCCCCGAACCGTCGCGTTTGTTTGTTGAAGCTGGCTTTAGGCACTACCACATCGTTTGGTACAGCTCATGCACATTCGCTATCGAGATCGCAGAGTGCTGGCACGCCCAGATTCTGCGGGAAAAGAGAGGCTGACCATGATCGAGATCAAGAAAATCCTGTTTCCCACAGATTTCTCGGAGTTTTCCAACCATGCGCTGAAATACGCCGTTGCACTCGCGGAAAGCTTCAAAGCAAAGCTCGTGGTCCTGCACGTCTGTGAGCATCCGATCGCCGGTTCAGGCATAGAAGCTTATCACTTTGCCGTCCCTGAATATGTCGTCGATCTGGAACAACGCGAGCGCAAAGCTCTCGACTCCCTAACGGCGGAACTCCGCGAAAAGCAAGTGGACGTCGAGCCTGTTTTCATCATTGGTAAGGCGTATCAGGAGATTGTCAAGACGGCCAAGCAGCGTGATGTGGATGTCATTACCATGGCTACGCATGGCAGCAAGGGTCTCAGCCATTTGGTATTCGGCTCGACGGCCGAGAAGGTGGTGCGGCTGGCCCCCTGCCCGGTCCTCACGGTGAAGCATCCCGAGCACGACTTTGTGAAGTAGCCCGGGAATTCTACAGCTGCGGCCGCCGACATCAAGCGTGCCCCACGAATCAACACCGGACGGAGTGGGGCCAAGGAGGGGTTATGTTTGACGTTCTGATTGAGAGTGATCCCAATCGAAAGCCTAGAAAGACGGTGCTGTCTCTTGCCATCTCCCTAGTTCTTCATGGCGTGGTTCTGGTCCTGGCCATCATTCTCCCGTTGTTCTTCACTGAAACGCTCAGCCCGGCCTTGGTTGTGACCTATCTGGCAGCTCCGCCTCCACCGCCGCCGCCACCACCACCGCCACCTCCCTCAGCGCCGGCGACGGTGGCCAAGGCTCCGAAAGTCGTTCCACAAACGCCCGGTCGGTTGATGTCGCCCATCGCGATTCCAAAAGCGATCGCGATGGTTGTGGATGACGCACCCGCGCCTGAGGTGGCCACAGGAGGTGTTCCGGGTGGCGTACCGGGCGGAGTGCCTGGTGGCGTCATAGGCGGAGTGCTGGGAGGTGTCCTTGGGGGGGCGCCAGCTCCGTCCGTAGCCCCACCACCACCACCGCCACCCAAAGCGGAAGCACCGAAGGTGATCGCGGTGCCGGTGCGCGTGGGGGGGAACGTACGCTCGCCACGGCTCGTCAAGCGCGTGGAGCCCGAGTACCCCCTTCTGGCCAAAGCTTCGCGCATCAAGGGTTCCGTTCGTTTGGAGGCCATACTCACCGAGGAGGGAAGGGTTGCGGATCTCAAGCTGGTGTCCGGTCATCCGCTTCTCGTCGAATCGGCAATGAAGGCAGCCCGGCAGTGGGAGTATGAGCCGACCTACTTGAACGATATTCCAGCTCGGGTGATTCTCTATATCACCGTGAATTTCACTTTGCAGTTTTGACCGATTGACCATCGCGTCGTCTCTGTTCTCGTTGTCCTCGGCTTCCCAGGAACCGTGAGAAAGCGGACGATCTCCGTAGTCGCGGTCAGTGTCCAGGAGGGCTATGAGCCTCAACCGAGAGATCGACCATAAGCTTATGAGCGCCGAGGAGGCTCTGTCCGTCGTTCGCTCCGGCGACCGGGTCTACATCCACTCCGGCTGTGCCGAGCCTGAGCGACTGGTGCAAGCGCTCATCCGGCGGCGTCAGGAACTTCGTGACGTCGAGATCGTCCACTTGTTAACCCTTGGGAACGCGGACTACGTTCTCCCAGAGATGGAGCCTCATTTCCGGCACAATGCCTTCTTCATCGGCGCCAACGTCCGGGAAGCAGTCAACTCGGGACGGGCGGATTTCACCCCCATCTTTCTCTCTGAAATCTCTTCCCTCTTTGTTTCGGGACAACTGCCCATCGATGTCTGCCTCATCCAGGTGTCTCCGCCCGATCCGCACGGCTACTGCAGCCTCGGCGTTGCTGTGGAATGCACAAAGACAGCCGCCCAGTGTGCCCGCACCGTGATCGCGGAGATCAACCCACAGATGCCACGGGTTCATGGCGATTGCTTCATTCATGTGAGCAGGATTGACATTCTGGTGGAATGTGATGCGCCGCTGCTTGAGTTGCCGCCAGACCCGGTGACCGACGTCCAGAGACAGATTGGGCAACATGTGGCCGGCCTCATCGAAGACGGCTCCACCCTTCAAATGGGGATTGGCGGAATTCCCGATTCGGTCTGGTCGTTTCTTGAAAGCCACCGCAACCTGGGGGTTCACACCGAAATGTTCTCCGACCGGATCATTCCGCTGATTGAGTCGGGCGTCATCAACGGTGAACGCAAGACCCTTCATCCCGGCAAGGTCGTCGCTTCCTTCGTTCTGGGTACCAGGAAGCTCTTTGATTTTATTGGCAACAATCCCGCCATCGAGTTTCACCCTTCAGAGCACGTGAACGATCCCTTCGTCATCAGCCAGAATGCACGGATGGTGGCGATCAACTCGGCACTCCAAATCGACCTTACGGGACAGGTCTGCGCAGACTCCATGGGAAACTACTTCTACAGCGGCATCGGTGGTCAGATCGATTTCATTCGCGGTGCGTCACGTTCGCGCGGCGGGAAACCGATCATCGCCATGCCGTCAACAGCAAAGGGAGGCACGCTATCGCGAATCGTGCCCAACCTGTATCCAGGCTCGGGAGTGGTGACTTCCAGGGGTGATGTGCACTATGTAGTCACCGAGTACGGCGTGGCTTATCTACATGGCAAGAACATTCGGGAACGGGCCGAAGCCCTCATCGGGATCGCGCATCCCCAGTTTCAGAATGCGCTGTATGAATCGGCCTGCAAGCAAAAGTATTTGGTCTCCAGAGAGCTGACAAAAGCGGGTTAGTACAGCCATGAACGCCGCAGAGGAAAAGACAGATCGGGGAGATATTCGGATTGCCAGCGACCAATGCAAGGGTTGCGGACTGTGCATTCTGACCTGTCCGGTTCATTGCCTCGAACTCAGCCGGGAGTTGAATAAGCAAGGCTACACAGCAGCCCGGTATCTGGGCCACGGCTGTACGGCCTGTGGCATTTGCTTTTATGTGTGCCCGGAACCGGGAGCTTTGACGGTTTACCGGCGACAGGAAGCCAGAAACTGAACGTTGGGAGAGCACCATGGCGAGGCAACTGATCAAAGGGAATGTAGCCGCCGTCAAAGGCGCTTTGCTGTCGGGTTGTCGAGCGTTCTATGGCTATCCGATCACACCTGCCAGCGAGGTGGCTGAAGCCGCTGCACTTTACTTTCCCCGCTGTGGCGGTGTCTTCCTGCAAGCTGAGAGCGAAGTAGCCGCGATCAACATGGTATATGGAGCCGCCGCCACCGGTGTGCGCGTCATGACAGCATCGTCGGGCCCCGGCCTCAGCCTCATGCAAGAGGGCCTCTCGTACCTTGCGGGCTCAGAGCTGCCCTGCGTCATCGTGGACGTCATGCGTGCCGGGCCGGGACTGGGAAACATTGGCCCCGAGCAGAGCGACTACTTCCAAATGGTAAAAGGGGGCGGGCACGGAAGTTATCGCAATATCGTGCTGGCGCCCAACTGCGCCCAGGAAATGTGCGATCTCACCCGGCAGGCATTTGAGATTGCCGACCGCTTTCGCAATCCGGTGATCGTGCTGACCGACGGATTTGTGGGACAGATGATGGAGCCGGTGACATTTCCGGAACTGGCTGTGGATCCGCCCGCCAACAGCTGGGCCGTACAAGGGAATGCCCAGACGCGCAGCAATCTCATCAGCTCCATCTACCTCAAACACGAAGAGCAAGAGCAGCATGTCCGACACTTACAGGAGAAGTACACATTGGCTGAGGCCTGCTGCACGAGCAGCGAAAGCTACCTGACCGACGATGCGGACATTGTCCTGATTGGTTATGGCATCGTGTCGCGTATCCTTCGCTCGGTGGTCGACCTAGGACGCCAAGCTGGACTCCGAGTTGGACTCCTTCGGCCGGTGTCACTCTGGCCATTTCCAAAGACGGTGCTCCAAGAACTGGCTCAAAAGGCCCAGTCCTTTCTCGTTTGCGAGCTCAGCTTGGGACAGATGTTCGAGGATGTGCGGCTGTCCGTTCAAGACCGGCTTCCCGTGCACTTCTATGGGCGGCAAGGGGGCGTGACGCCCACGCCGCAAGAGGTGCTGGAGAACGTGCTGCAATTGCCGGAGGTTTCGCACTGCGCTCCCTGCCCGGCCATGACCCGGAGCTGATTCCATGAGCACGCTGGCGCCGTTGCACCAAAAACCCAGTAGTTTTTACGAGCGTTTCTCTCGCAAAGCGAGCAACAAAGAAGCGACTCACTACTGCCCCGGGTGCGGGCATGGCGCGTTGCACAAGCTGATTGCCGAGGCGATCGATGATCTGGGGATTCAGGACCAGACGATTCTAGTGAGTCCTGTGGGCTGTTCGGTGTTTGCCTATCATTATTTCGATGTAGGAAACGTCCAAGCAGCGCACGGCCGCGCTTGTGCCGTGGCCACTGGTATCAAACGCAGCCAGCCTGGCAGCGTCGTCATCAGCTATCAGGGTGACGGCGACCTGGCGTCGATTGGCATTGCCGAGACGCTGCATGCTGCCAACCGCGGGGAAAACATCACCGTTTTCTTTGTGAACAACGCCATCTACGGGATGACCGGAGGACAGATGGCCCCGACGACCCTCATCGGCCAAAAGACGGTGACCTCGCCGCTGGGTCGCAATCCAACTGAAGGCCATCCACTGCGCATCTGCGAACTGTTGAGTTCGCTGGCAGGCGTCTCGTATCTCGAGCGAGTGGCGCTGGCTGGTCCTCGCCATCACATGAAAGCACGCCAGGCTGTTCGAAAGGCGCTGCGTTGTCAGATGGACGGCCGCGGCTTTTCACTGGTCGAGGTGTTGTCCGCCTGTCCCACGGGCTGGAAAAAAACTCCTGCGGAGGCGTGGCACTGGATCGAAGAGCAGATGCTGCCAGTCTTCCCTTTGGGAGTGTTCAAAGAGCCTCCTAAGACAGAAGCGGCGTGCCGAGCATGGCCAGTTCCCGCCAACGCCGAACGCGTCGTGCCTCTGCTCGACCTGCCCTTGGAGCGCACAGACGATCATCCTCAAAACAGGTTGGCTCTCAATGAATGCTATAGCGGCATTAAAATCGCTGGTTTCGGGGGCCAGGGAGTTCTTTCGCTCGGAGTTATTCTCGCCATCGCGGGGATGAAGGAAGGATACTACACGAGTTGGCTTCCGTCCTATGGTCCCGAAATGCGCGGCGGGACCGCTCACTGTCACGTCATTCTGTCTGATCAGGAGATTGGAGCACCGGTCGTGGATGCTCCAGACATTCTCATTGCCATGAACGGCCCCTCTCTCACCGCATTTCAACCTCACGTCCGCTCAGGCGGGCTGATTGTTTACGACAGCTCGCGCGTGACTCGTCCGCCTGATTCGTCCCAAACCAACAGCATCGGGGTCCCCGCCAGCCAGATAGCCCAGGAATTGGGAAACTCCAAAGTGGCGAACCTCGTAGCCCTCGGTGCGATGCTCTCACGCCAGAAACTGATGGAACACCAGCCCTTGCTGCGGCGGGAAGCCATTTGGCAAGCCATCGATGAGATGGTCGCTCAGGATCCGCTGCGCCAGTTGAATCGAAAAGCCTTAGAATGCGGTGAGCGTCTGGGCCTGAGTTGATTCGTTGGATCACCGCTTGATATTGTCCCGTCGCTGGGAGCCAGTGGCGCAATCTGACCGCCTGCCGGCGTTTGACGGCAACCGCGCGGACTTGCCAGAGACACGAGTCTGCGTTGTTCATCATTGGAGACTGAATGATGGAGATTCGCAAGGTTGGCATTCTAGGCGCTGGCACCATGGGACGCGGCATTGCGGCTGCCATCGTCCAGAAGGGTGTCGAGGTCTTGCTCTGCGAAAAGGATCTGGACCTCGCACAAACAGCGCTGGCAAAAATCGCCGAGGACTTTGATCACGAGATCTCGCGCTGGGCGATCACCGACGCGGACAAGCGTTCAATGATGAAGAAGCTTTCCGTCACAGCCAATTTGGCTGATCTAGCCGCAACGGATCTGGTAATTGAGGCGGTGCCGGAAGACTTCGACCTTAAGGTGAAGTTGTTTGAGCAACTTTCCCGGCTGTGCCCGCCCGACCGGGTATTCGTGACCAACACCTCAACGCTCAGCATTACCAAGATGGCGGAGCAGCTCACCGGCCCTCAACGTTTTGTTGGTGTGCATTTCCTGCATCCAGTCACCAAAGTCAAGCTGGTAGAGCTCATCCGCGGGCTGCAGACTTCCGATGCAACTTACCAGCAGGTTCGCGAATTCCTGATCAATCTTGGCAAAACACCCATCGAAGTTTACGAGTACCCCGGCTATGTCACCACCCGCATCATTCTGCCGATGATCAACGAGGCTATGCAGGTCGTGCTCGAGGGAGTCGCCAGCGCCGAGGATGTGGATACCGCCATGAAGCTCGGATACAACATGGAGGTCGGCCCACTAGCATTGGCCGATCGCATGGGGCTGGATGAGGTAATGAAGTGGATGGAGCACCTCTTGCGAGAGCTGGGCGACCTCAAGTATCGACCCTGCCCGATTTTGCGCATGAAAGTGCGCGCCGGACATCTGGGCGTCAAAAGCGGCAAGGGATTTTTTGAGTACTAATTGATCAACCAAGAACTGATGCGAACAAATTTGTTTGGACGCAGATTGCGCAGAGTAACGCAGATGTAGAAGGCTTGCACCTTCCTCTTGAATCTGCGTCTATCTGCGCAATCTGCGTCCAAAAATCCTTTTTTCCTCCTCTGAGGACTGCTTTCAATGAAGGTGCTCGTTCTCAACTGCGGCAGTTCCACCGTCAAGTTTCAACTGATTGAAACGGACGCGGAGTTGATCGCAAGAAACGAAGATCGGTTCCTAGCGAAGGGCATTGTCGAAAAGATTGGAACGACCGAAGCCTTGATTCGCTTCCAACGCGGACAGGACAAAGCCACCGTCAAAGTCGCCGAGATCCTCGATCACAAATCGGCCATCGGTGAATGCCTCAACCTGCTCGGTTCCGGTGACACGCCATTCATCGGGAGCGGGAGTGAGATCGGTGTCGTCGGGCATCGCGTGGTGCACGGCGGCGAGAAATTCAGTGGCTCGCAACTTATGACCGAGGCCGTGGTTGAAGAGATTCGTGACTGCATTGAACTGGCGCCGCTGCACAATCCCCATAATCTGAAGGGGTACCAGGTTTGCCAGCAGCTGTTACCTGAAGTTCCTCAAGTGGCGGTGTTCGACACGGCATTTCACCAAACCATGCCACCGTCCGCATATCTATACGGACTGCCCTACTTGCTCTACCGGCGGCATCAGATCCGGCGCTACGGGTTCCACGGCACGTCTCATCGTTTCGTTGCCTACCGCTTCAGGCAAATCTTCAATCTGCAAAAGGAAACGACCAACTTGATCACCTGTCACCTCGGCAATGGCTGTTCGGTTTGTGCCATTGAGGGTGGAAAGTCGGTCGACACTTCGATGGGATTCACACCACTGGAAGGACTGGTGATGGGCAGCCGTTGTGGGGATGTGGATCCGGCTATTATCTTACACGTGATGGCAAAGGAAGACCTGTCAGTGCATGAAGCCACGACGTTGCTCAACAAGCACAGCGGTCTTTACGGAATTTCCGGTGTCTCCGGGGACATGCGCGAGTTGCAGCAAGAGGCCGCGTCAGGCCACACGCGGGCCCAATTGGCCATCGACATCTTCACTTATCGCGTTCGCAAGTACATCTCGGCGTACTGCGGTGTATTGGGAAAGGTGGATGGCCTGATCTTCACCGGCGGCATTGGCGAGAATGCGCCTGCGATTCGCGCGGCAAGTTGCGAGCGCCTGGGAATTCTTGGCATCGAGATCGACCCCACCTCCAATGCGCAACTCTCCGGCAAAGAAGGCGTCATCAGCTCATCGGGCAGCCAGGTCAAAACTTGCGTCATTCCCACCAATGAAGAGCTCCTCATCGCCCGGGACAGCGTGAGAACTGTTCTCGGAATCCCTCATCCTAATTAATATTCGTACTTTGTTAAGTGTTGTGCCGATTCTTTGGTGGCGCACATGGGGCAGTTTGCGATGGGTGCGGGCCTTTACTCCTCAGCCTCTTCGCCGTGGAGCGGCGGCTGACTTTAGCCGTGGGTTTCAACCCACGGTAGGCGAGCCAACAAACCCGCGTCGCGTCAGCGACGGTTGAATTCAGGCGTCGCTGACGCGACGCGGGAATATTCTCCGCTCACCCCATGGGTTGAACCCACGGCTACATTCAAACCGCCACTGACGCGGCGAAGCTGATGTCTTGAACATTTACTCGAAAACTTGAACCTCGGTATCCACTTCCGAAGCCAGTCGCCGTGCAATACGACTAAGCGTGGAAAGTGAGGCTTTCTGCATTACCCCTACGGCCGGACTGCGATCCAGGGTGTAAAGCTGAACTCGCCTCGGCTTGACTGATTTGACCTGTTCGATCCAGGGATCCAGCCATTTGCTACAGGTATTGTCGAAACGGCCCTCGCTGAAAAAGGACTGCAGTGTCAGATTGGGAATCTCGGCCCAAACGGACAGCAATGCATTCAGTTGGTCCCCTTCGCGAGGGCGGTTCATCCATGTGTGGCCCGCGTCGAGTTTTACGCACTTGATATCGATTTGGCAGATCGCGTTGAAAAGTCCTCTCTCGCCAAGTTTAGTTCCATTGGTCAGGATCGCAGTCCGGGCCCAGGGTAAGTACTTCCTTCCCAACTCCCTTACTAGATTGACCGCGGCCGGGAACTCCGGATACAAGGTCGGCTCACCGTTGCCTGAGAAGGTGATGGTGTCCAGTGACGGGTGCCGGCGAGCCAGCGTTGGGAAACTCTCGTTCAGAGTTTCTTCCAGCGATTCTAGAGTAGGAAACCAAGTCCAAGGAGTCGTCATCCAGGGTGTCCAACCACACTCGCAATAGAGGCAGTCGAAATTGCAGGTTTTCTCTTCTGCCGGAAGCAGATTCACGCCCAGAGAAAATCCGAATCGGCGGCTTTCCTGAGGGCCGTAAAGCAACGGCCATTGAGCCAGCGAGTGGGTCGGATTCAAACTGCGCACTGTAGCTGTTGAATAGGACATTGTTGTTCTCGTTTTCTCTCCCAAGTCTGGCGAATGCTCGCCAGGCGAGGGGACCAAGTCTTTGACCTTTCGGCACTCAGTCAAACCTCTTCTGGACTTGATGAGCTCCGCAAGGCGTCGCGAAGAGCGTCCGCACTGTTTTCAACACTAGTCAGCAAGCGATCTGCCAACAATCGCCTTAGCCTTTTTGTGATCCAGTATCGCGCGAGACTCAAGGCCACAGCTCGCAGCCATGCAAACAAGCAGAGTAGGAAGTCTGAACAGATCGGACGTTGATCTGGGGGAAGTGAGCCACTAATGCGGAGTATCACCCAACGGCAAGTGGGGCTCCCTGTGCAGCCGAGGTTCAAGACCGCTCCCGCTGGGACGACAAGTGCTTGATCTGTGCCCAGTTCGATGCATCACGTCAGAGAGTGAGAGCAACCTGGCGTGCCTCACTTTATGGCGATGGAATTGCACCGGATAACAGTGGGTGCTGAAGAGTAGTGATCGTGGCCAGGGAACAAAACCGAGCCAGCTAGGGACTCCCAGAGTCCCAAAGGCCCCAGAGCCTTAAGGCCGAGAGCCATCGGCTGGCCTCCCTGGCCATTATCAAAGACCGAGCTTGGATTCAGACTTTTCCTTGGCGTTTGCCCTTACGGAGCTTCCCTCCCAGGAGAGTCCGCAGAGGTGGTAGTTGCAGTTGGATTGAACCTTTGCCGGTTCCTGGGAGGGATGATTGTGAGGAAATCACAAAAGGATGGTTCAATCCCTGACAAGAGTTCGTGCATCCGGTTTTAAGGCGAACAGGCTGAGTCCCTCGCTGGACTCATTTCTCCCACCGTTGAGCGATCATAACGCTCACAACACGCGCGCAATAGTAGGTCCCCAGAGAAGGCCCACCCAAGAGCTGTTTCATCGCTGATTCTGCCTGTTCGCCTAAGTGCCGGGGATCCCGTCCTCGCCAAGGAGAGCAGGATCGCAAGAGTCAAACGGACCTTCTTATAAACAAGCTTTTACCCTACGCAGCTCAGGTACAGACGTTAGGGCCCACTTGACATGCTTTATGAAGACATCCCGATTAGCCACACTCGCAAGCGTCGTTCTCCTGCTCTCACTTTTAGTGCCTAAGGCCGCCGCACATTGCGATACCCTTGACGGACCTGTTGTGGAGACCGCCAAGCTGGCCCTCACGAAGGGCGATGTGACGCCCGTCCTCAAATGGGTCAACAAGGAAGGGGAGAGAGAGATTCGTGAAGCATTCGCCGTCGCGCTCAAGGTGCGCTCTCTCGGAGAGGACGCACGGAAGCTCGCAGATACCCATTTCTTCGAGACGCTGGTTCGAGTCCATCGCGCTGGAGAAGGCGTTCCGTCCACGGGACTCAAGCCAGCTGGCACGATTGACCCTGGTTTCTTGGCCGCCGACAAGGCTTTACATGAAGGTGCGATAGAGAAGCTATCGGCAGACATTGCGAAACCCGTTCAGGAAGGGCTTCGCAAGCGGTTTTCAGACGTCCTCGAGAAGAAGAAGCACGCCGATGAGAGCATCGAGGCCGGACGCGCTTACGTAGCCGCATACATCGAATATGCTCACTACGTCGAGGCTATTCACACCATTACGTCACGCGGGCTTGAGGAGCATCACCATCTTCATGCGCCCGAAAAAGACAGCGAATAGAACCTCGCCAAGGCCTAACCATGCCCTCAGCTAACTCGCCCCGGCGGTGGCTGCTTCCAGGCTCCGCCTTTCACCCACCACGCGGCCGCGGCGCAGTGGGCGAGTCGCTGAGCCTGGGCTCGATAGACGGGAATGAATGAGTGGATCAGCTAGGAAGGACTGGGCCAGCACTGACTAGAGCTAAGCAAACCATTTTGCGCCCAGCACTCTACCCCCCGCTTCGCGCCACCGCTATGGACGGAGTAATCTTGCACTTGGACGTGAGCCAGTCGATCCAGCGGTGCAAGTCGGCTCCGGTGTAGCAGGACAGTGGCAAAATGGAGACGCTTGGGTTCAGCAGCTCGACTCCCCTTCGGAAGAACTCCAGATCGAAACTAACCCACGGAAGCAGATCCGTTTTGTTCAATATCACTGCATCGATATGGCGATAAATTTCCGGGTATTTATAGGGGTTATCATGACCCTCTGGAACGCTGACAACGAGGACATCGGTCTGCAACCCTAGCTGGGAAGCTCCGTGACAGACGAGATTACTGACATTCTCTACCAAGAGAATGTCGAGGCTTGACAGGGGCAACCGCTTCAGCGCTGGACTCAAGGTCGAGGCATCCAATTGAGAGACACTACCGGTACTAACCTGCACTAAAGGAATTCCGGCTTCAGAAAATGGCTCTTTCTCCTGACCCACCGAGGCAGGCGTGGCTTCCACGACTCCGATGCGCAGAGTTGCCGATAGAGCCTCAGCCGTGCGCAAGATTAATGATGTTTTGCCTGCGCCTGGTGAAGCCATGAGATTGACTCCAAAAACGCCCGCGGCGTACAACATCGCCCGGTTCTGCTCTGAAAAATGCTGGTTGGCGCTCCAGCGGTCTCCGATTCCGACAGCCCTATCTGAACCCATATCTCTTATCCTCCAAGAATGTCGCTCTGCCTTGTACGCATAGCAAAGTCTCCGTATTTTCCATTGCAATTGTGGGTCCGCTGGTTGAGGTTGTCTCGCAAACCGTTAGGATTCCTTGTGGGTCTGTCTCATCCGGAAGCGATGGTGTTGGTGAGTTTTCCGATCAGGGTGAATTATCCCCATGCGATGGTTCAAATCACCCAGTGAAGCGCTGGCGGCACAATTGCAGGCAATGTCATCGGCGACTTCGACGACGAATTGGACGTCTGACTTGAGAGGGGACAAAGTGCGTGGAGATGTCAGATGATCTCCGATCGTCCTCGCGCGAAATCCACACTTCGTTCTGCCGGTGGCCGGTCATTCTGCCTCAATGGCTTTCCCATCGATACCGATTCGTGTGCGGCCCTGTGTACATTCCCTTCAAGTGACGGATCATGGCGATGCGTTCCTCCACCAGATGATCGGCCGCCTGGTTGGTTGGAATACCTTCCCTGCGCGCGATCTGAAAGACTTTGCGGAGGTTATAGAAGATGCCCCGGCTCATCCGCAGTGCTCGCTCGCGGTCATAGCCCTCGAGTTCCACAAAGACGTTGATCATGCCACCCGCGTTAATCACGTAGTCCGGCGCATAGAGAATGTTCCGCTCATAAAGCTCCAACCCATGCCGGTTTTCTGCCAACTGGTTATTGGCAGCTCCGGCAATGATCTTGAATTTCATCCGCTCCAGGGTCTCATCATTCACCACAGCGCCCAGTGCGCAAGGAGCAAAGATTTCTGCAGGTACATCGTAAATGTCGGCCGGGGCCACCAGCTTGATACCCAAAGCATCCGCTGCATGCTGCCTTCTTTCCCCATCCAGGTCTGTGGCGACAACCTGGGCGCCTTCTTCTTTCAGTAGTCTGGCCAACGGGAAGCCGACACTTCCCAAGCCCTGAACGGCGACCGTCACACCCTTGAGGCTGGATTTGCCAAGCCTCTCGTCTGCGCAGGCCTTCATGCCTTGAAGCACGCCGAACGCGGTCACCGGCGCTGGATCGCCTCCCCCGCCGTGAGCCTTGGAGAGCCCACAGACATAGCGCGTCTCCATGAACATATACTCGACATCATTCACGTCGATCCCCACGTCTTCTCCCGTTATGAAACGACCCTTCAGGCTCTCAATGAAGCGACCGTAAGCCCGGAATAGCGCTTCAGATTTGTCGGTTTTGGGATCACCAATAATGACTCCCTTACCACCGCCCAGGTTCAGTCCGGCGGCAGTAGCCTTGAACGTCATCCCACGGGACAACCGCAGGGCATCGACAATGGCCTCTTCCT
>Ga0180085_1000087_pt1 | contig 27919 bp, 21 predicted proteins | sample EasRiv730_16_10D_FD_123013 | JGI IMG/M metagenome (GOLD analysis project Ga0180085, IMG submission 123013) | Soil microbial communities from meander-bound floodplain in the East River, Colorado, USA - East River metaG ERMLT730_16_10D | ecosystem: Environmental > Terrestrial > Soil > Floodplain ... | reverse complement strand
TTTTTGGTGGACACTTTCACCACGGCAGCCGAGCCGGGAGAGATTGTCCGTGAGATCATCGTGCCGATAGAAGACTCCAAGACCGGAGTCAACTATCAGAAAATGCTTCAACCAGCGTCCGGTTTTGCCATCGTGGGTGTCGCTGCCAGGTTGCGCAAAGCCAATGGCAAGATCAGCCTGGCCCGCGTGGGAGTGACGGGGTTGGCGTCCCGCCCCTTCCGCGCAACCGCGGTCGAGACTCGTCTCGAAGGTTCGGCTGGCACTGACGACGACATTCGCCAAGCCTCGGCGATCATCGCCAATGGAGTTGACGCCAATGCGGACATTCACGCCTCCGCGGACTATCGCAAGCACATGGCGCAGGTTTATGGAGCAAGGGCCATTCGCGCGGCTCTGGCAGGTACTTCATAAACGGTGATTGTTGACACGAGCGGCCCCGGGGTGGGTTGCGCGCGGCCGAGCACCCACCCGTCTGGCAGCACGACCACCGTCGCTGCGCCAGCCATCCCTCCCGAGAGGGGATTTCTTAGGCCCTCTGCCCGGCTTCGTTCCGCCTATTACCGCTAACAAATACCAATGAAGATTTCTGGTGCTCACGTTCTCGCAGTGCCTCAGGAACGGGCTTATCAACTCCTGCAGGATCCCGACGTTCTGGCCCGCTGCATGCCGGGCTGCGAGGCCCTTGTTCGCATAGGCGAGAACGAGTATCAAATGAAAATGAAGATGGCGTTAGCCAGCTTCTCGGGATTGTTTGATGGGAAGGTGAAGATCGTCGATCCTGAGCCGTCATCCAGTTTTCGTCTCATCGTGGAAGGCAAAGGCAGGATCGGCTTCATGAAGGGAGACGGCCGACTCAAGCTCACTCCCGAAAGCGCCGGCACACAAGTCGCCTATGAAGGCGACGTCCAAGTCGGCGGCACTCTGGCCGCTGTTGGCCAGCGCCTCATTGATACAACCGCCAAGATGATGATTAAGCGCTTTTTCGACAAGCTTGCCGAAAGTTGAAGGGTGGTCTACTGAAGTTGAATGAATTGGATTCACCTGGAAATAACGCTTCAATCGGTACCGCGGCTCCACCAAGTTCGGAAAGCTAACCCGCTCCGATTCGGGACGGGTCTGGGTGCTATCTAGAAGTTGATCCCATGACCGCACTGACGATCCCCTGTCTGTAAGTGTTTGCTCAAAAGTGGACAAAATGTCCTCCGCATTCCTCGCTGCAGTTCCAACCCATTCTCTCTCAAAGACATAGCGAAACTTGCTGCAAATTCAGTACAAATACTTGAAACAAAGATGTTTACTGAGTAAGACTGCCACATGGCTCACTGAATTGGCAAAAGAATTGCCAATTACAATTCTGGTTCCCGAGAAAAACAACTCAATCGAGAGGAGAGGGTATGCGCGTTGATCGCAGGTCGTTCCCACGGCTGCACGAGGGTTTCGAGGTGGTGGTCAAGGGAGTGGATATGTTTGGTGCGCCATTCACGGAAAGCACCAGGCTTCTGAACCTAAGCAGAGAAGGTCTTTGCTTCCTGCTGTTGAGGCCAATTTCAGCCGGAGGGAATCTTGAGTTTGCATGCCAATCCAGCGATGCCCTCTCGAAAATTTGGGCAGGTGGGCGGGTCATCTGGGTTTCAGAAAGGTTTGATGGGTATCAGCTAGTTGGTTTGAGCGCGAAAGAAGCGCAGAACAGCAACGCGAGACTTGAACGAACCGTTTCGGTCGCTTAAGCTTGACCGAAACGCCAGCAGCAACCCAAAGAGTTAGGATTGATTCGAGGAATCCGCAATGCGAAGCTGCAAGACTTGTGGAAAGAGAATGAAGTGGTCTTCCTTCGGAACCGAGGTTTGTGCTGATTGTACGAAGCACTGGGAAGACTTCTTTGCGGAAGAAAACGCCCTGTGTGAGAACTCACTCCAAGCTTCCACATCTGGAGCTGAACAGGAACTCGAAGACTTAGATCTGGATCGTCTGCTGGCTTCGGTTCGTTTCAGTGAGAGAGAAGATGCCGAGGTTTTTTCTCAGGTCTGGGTTCCCGGTGGGTACCCTGCCCGCTCTGTGGCCGCTTCTGCGTTGCTTCATGTCATAATGGTTGCTCTCCTGTATGGACTGTCGGGCATTTCGTTCCAACGGCCGCTGTCTTTCACGCGAGCGGAGCTGGAAAAGAACTTCCAGATCACTTACTACAAGCCTTCCGATCTCCTTCCCAAAATCAAATCGATCAGCGATGGACCGAAAGATCCGGCTGGGCAGAAAAGAGGCATCAAGCCGCCGACGGGAAGCACCTCGTATCATCCAAGGCAAACCATTCAATCGGCTCCACCGAAGCCGGACAATTTTGCCCAAACCATTGTTCAGCCCAGCACGCCGAACGTGCAAATCAAGCGCGACGTGAAAGTTCCGAACATGGTGGTCTGGAATGTTCCGGAGACGAAAGTGGAATCGATGGAGATCGCGAGTCGGCAGGTTACGTCATTGCTTACTGCGAAGCTTAATGCACCAGCAGCCGCGATTCGGCCTCCAGACCCTGAGCTCAAGAATCTGGAACAGAATCTGTCTGAATTGACCATCGCCAAAACCGACCTTGTGAATCCACAGCCCAAGTTAGCCGTTCGCGCCGTTACGTCACCGGAATGGTCCATCGCCTCAGATGCTGGCAATCCAGGTCCCGTAATTCAGGTCGAGGGAGCCGGTCTCAAATCCGATCTGCGGAACTTGGTTGTCCTCAGCGCTAACCCGGGCCTTCCGGGACCAGGTGGAGTTAGAGTTCCACCGGGGAACAGGAGCGGCGCGTTCTCAATATCACCGGAAGGAAACCGCGCCGGATCGCCTGACGGAGAAGAGGGCGGGATTATGGCAGGTGGAACGCCAGGCGGTGGTGGCAGTGGCACCGGAGATGGCAACGGATTCGGCAGCGGCGGAAGTCTCGCGAACATTCAGATTCCCGGAATATCCGTGAAGGGCGGCCCCAATGAGGAACCGTCACGCCTCCCCGGTCCCGGCAGACGACCGCGGTCCGGCGGCGGATTCACTGAAATGCTGACCATTGACGATCCCGGCGAATCGTACAACATCACCGTCGTCGAGGGTCGAAGGGGAGGCGCTGGCCTGGGCGTTTATGGAGTACTGTCCGGAAAGAGGAACTACACCGTGTTTGTTCCGATGCCGGGAGGCCGCTGGATCATGCAGTTTTCTGAAATGGGAAATGTAGGCTCCCACGCTGCCGCGACAACTGAGCAGGCGTCATTTAAATCCGAAATCCTTGTGTCATCGGTCGACTCCATCACGCAGCCGCGCCCTCTGCGCAAGGTCGATCCAGGCAAGCCAGAGGATGAGGAACTGGCCAAGCTCCGTGGCATGGTAGTGCTGTACGCCGTCATCGGCCAGGATGGGGAAGTGGACAGGGTTCGAATTGTTCGCAGCCTGAACCCGGCATTGGATGTGCGTGCGATGGCGGCACTCAAGCGCTGGAAATTCAAAGCAGCACATCTAGGCAAGAGACCAATTGAAGTACAGGCCTTATTTGGTATTCCTTTCAGACCCCAACCCAACTTGTGAAGTACGAATGACGAAGTTCGAAGTTCGAATGACGAAGTGCGAAACCACGTTGTCAAGGAACCTCCGCGGAAGGGGCAACTCACACTTTTGGTTCGTGTTCTGAAGGTTGCATCCCAGCTCACACTTTGTAGTTCGACCTTCGCACTTCGACCTTCGAACTTCGTCATTCTCCCTTCAACCTCCGTTCCATCAACTCGCGAATCGCTTCCCGCGGGCTTTTGCCGTGATGTAGCACCGCGTCCATCTGTTCGGTGATGGGCATCTCCACTTGGTGCTTCCTGGCTAATGCCAGAGAGGCCGTCGTCGTAAGGACGCCCTCAGCAATCATTCGCGTGCTACTGACAATTTCAGCAAGCTTGCGGCCCTGACCCAGCTGGACACCAACGGATCGATTGCGGCTGAGTTCGCCGGTGCACGTCAGCAGAAGGTCGCCCATTCCCGCCAGCCCGCCCAATGTGTCGCGTCTTCCACCGCACGCGACGGCCAGCCGCGTCATCTCTGACAAGCCCCTGGTTACGAGAGCCGCCAGCGAATTGAACCCAAACCCCAGGCCGGAACAAACACCTGCGGCAATGGCAATAACATTCTTCACGGCCCCACCGAGTTCTACTCCAGTTACGTCGGTATTGGTGTACAACCTCAAGGAAGGACTCGAGAATTCCTGCTGGATCAACTGAGCGGTCCCAAGATCCTCACTGGCGACGACAATGGCAGTCGGGTCCCCCTTGGCGACCTCTTTTGCGAACGACGGGCCGGAGATAACGGCAACTCTCGGCTGAAAGACAGGTGCGGTTACTGCGCTGATGACTTCCGACATTCGCAAGAGCGACTCGGTTTCGATGCCTTTCGTGGCACTGACGAACACCATTTCTGGATGAAGGAGTGGCAGCATCGATTGGTACACGGCGCGACAGTGGTGCGAGGGCACAACCGTCAGAACGATGTCTGCGCCGCCCAGAACCGTTTCCAGCGAGTGGGAGGCGGTAACGCAACCGGGCAGCTCAAATTCGGACAGATAGAGCGCATTTCTTCGATAGTGATTGATCGATTCGACCAGCTCTTTTTCGAAGACCCAGAGCCGAATCGGATGTCCTTTGCGCCCGAGAGCCAAAGCGAGAGCGGTTCCCCAGCTGCCGCCACCGATGATTGCTATTTGTCTCATCACGCTCCAAGTTTCCGCTCAGTACCCGCCCACAGCCGCTGAATGTTTTCGTGATGCTTCACAATGACAAGGCTCGGACAAACCAGGACAGCGAAGAACAGCCACCATGATGAGTTCCCAGGGTAGGTCAAGAGGAGATGAAATGCAGGAAATACTACGGCTGCGACTACGGAACCTAGAGAGACGTACCGGAACGCGACGACCACGCACAGGAAAGAGCCTGCTGCAATGAGGATGGGGGTCGGCGACGCGTACAAGAATACTCCGAGCACCGTCGCCACTCCCTTGCCGCCTTTGAACTTCAGAAAGACGGGAAAGAGATGTCCTAAAACGGCGGCGATGGCCGCCAGCGCAACAGTCTGCGGCGCGTCATGACTGCTCCAACCAGCAAGCCATACGGCAAGATAACCTTTGGCGGCATCGAGCAACAGCGTCAAGAGAGCACTCCCCCGTCCGGCAGTGCGAAGCACATTAGTGGCGCCAATATTTCCGCTTCCGGTGGAGCGGACATCCCGCCCTTCTTTGATCTTTACGATGAGGTATCCGAAGGGAATAGATCCAATCAGGTAGGCAATGAGAACCAGGAGGAATGTCATGGATTCGAGCAGTCAGATGCAGGCTTCGAAGAACCAGAACACCGGACACACAGGAAAACATCTGCTATTGGTTATTGGCTATCTGCTATTTACTGAGGATTGATAGCAAATCGCGCTTCTAACCTATTTAAGTCTTAAGTGTGCCTACTCGGCAACGGACGGTTTCTAGATCAATTTTCGTCGTACCATGTCCAACGCTGCCTGCGAGGCCCAGAGGCGGATGCGCTCACGGTCGCCGGCAAATCGAAACTCCTGATGGTCAATGCTCAGGTCCATAGACAATGCGATATGAACCAGACCCACGGGCTTTTCGACTGTTCCGCCAGCCGGTCCGGCAATCCCAGTGATCCCCAGTCCCAGCGTAGAGCCTGTCTTCAGCCGAATGCCCTCGGCCAAGCCTTTGGCCACTTCGGCACTTACGGCACCACCCATCTCGATCACGAGCGGTGGAATACCGGCCAGGTCGATCTTCGAGCGATTGCTATAGCAGGTCACTCCGGACAGAAAATAGCTAGAGCTTCCAGGCACCGAAGTAATTCTTTGCGAGACCAATCCGCCGGTGCAGCTCTCCGCAACAGATAAAGTCATTTCCCGCATCATGAGGTAATAACCAACGATCTGTTCGAGACTTTCTTCACCCCGCGAAAAAATGAAGTCTCCAAGCTCGAACTCGATCTTGTCCGCAAGCTCGGTAACGATCTTCCGCGCCTCGTCTTCAGATTTCCCCCTGCCAATCAAATGAATCTGAACTTCTCCGGGAGAAGTGAGGATAGTCGTGACAGGGTTCTTGTATTTGGCGTAAATCGGCGCGATGCGTTCGTCCAGGCTCGATTCGGTAATCCCGGTGGCTTTGAACACCTGCTTGAATAGCCGGACGCCGCCAGCCAGTTCCGCTAGCCGCGACATACAGCATTCTTCAAACATCAGTTTGAGTTCACTGGGCGGACCTGGCAGCAGAATGACTTCACAACCCTCCGTTTCCATCCAGATGCCGGGCGCAGTGCCGGCTGGATTCTCCAGAATGCGGCCTCCGACTGGCACCAAGGCCTGCCGTGCGTTGTTGGCCGGCATCTCCAGCCCGCGCCTCCGAAAACGTGCCTTGATGCGCTCCAAGATTTCGTCGTCCAGCACCATTTGCCGCTTGAGCACCCGGGCGAAGACTTTCTTGGTGACGTCGTCCTCAGTCGGCCCCAGCCCGCCAGTGGCGATAACGAGTGCCGAGCGCTTGACAGCTTCCCGGACCACTTGTTCGAGGCGTTCTTCGTTGTCCCCCACAATCGTCTTGAGCTCAACTTCTATGCCAATCGAGTTCAGCCGCTCGGTCAGAAAGAGCGAATTGGTGTCGAGGCAACTCGGAGTCAAAAGCTCGGATCCGATGGCTATGATTTCAGCGTGTTGCAGCATGATTTCGCGGAAGGGCAGGCCAGGACTACTGAGAAGTCTGTTTGAGGTACATCCGGCCGAGTGTCAATAGCGAGTTCCTACGGCAAGCGTTTGCCGGTCCAGTCACAGCTCAATCGGAAGATGGAGTCAGTGCTCGCTAGATACAGGTCGTGGTCGGAACCGAAGGCCAGACCCACCAAATTGTTACCGGAAACAGCGACGGTCGCTTGGCCCTGCTGAGTGATGCGGATGATGCCCCGGCGGCCAGCGAGAGAAGCCGCTACAAATAAGTTTCCTTCTGTGTCGAATGCCAACCCTTGCGGCCGCCCCAAGCCGGTGAAGAACGTGGAAACGGCACCACTGGTTGAGACCCGGTAGACGTGATCATAGCTTGACGTCGTCGGACCGGTCACATAAAGGTTTTGCTGATCGTCAAACGCCAGATGATAGGCCGACACGCTCGGTTCCAGGGTTGCGAAAACAAAAATCTCTCGCTTCTTGTCAATCTTGAAAATATTCCCGCTACGATCGCCGACATACAGGTTATCGTCCCGATCGAAAGCAATGCCGGTGGCAACTCCCATCCCCTTGCAGTAAGTCGATTTTTCGCCGTAAACGGAAATCTTGTAGATGTTCTCGTCGTGTCGGCTGGAGATAAACATCTCGCCCCGAGTGTTAAAGGTGACCCCCGTCGGGTTCACAAGGTCTGCCACAAAGGGCTGGATGTTCCCCTGTGGATCGATTTTGAATACCGAGTTGGGAACCTTTTCGCCACGTCGGCCACTCAGCGTCGTAAAGACGTTGCCTTCACCGTCCACGGCCGGGTTGGCAACCGGGTGCAGGTTCGAGGCCAATACGCTGGCAATCTCGACGTCAACGGCCGTACTCTCTTGACCATCCACAGCCAACGTCATCTCTCCGATTGCAGCTTCAGCCGGGACTTGGGCAACAATCAAATCGCGCGACACCGTTACGAGATGCGCTGAAATTCCCCCAAAGCACACCTGCGGACGGCGAAACGGTTGCAGTTCCTTCCCGGCCCAACGGATGAAGACGTTGCCGCCTGGTATGGCTGCTGTGGGCTGCACATCGAGGATCTTGATCATACCGTTAGCGTAAGAACGAGGCGAAAGGCCAAAGGTCAAGGCGAAAGAACTAAACTCACTTGCTACCCCACGAAGTTCAAACTTCGGTCAAATTGAAGAAGTCCCTCTCGTTTGTGGGAGAGAGTGGCCAAAGGCCGGGTGAGCGGCCACAAACCAACGAAGCCGCGGTCGCTCCCTACCCGTAGAGCTTCAGTTTCGTTCCCTTTCGTCTTAACCCTTTCGCCTTGCCCCTTCCCCTCTCGCCTTGACCCTCTTGAATCACGTGAGGCTCGGCCACCAAACGTGCAGAACAAACACCACGAGTGAGGCGTAAAAGCCCGCCACTAAGTCGTCCAGCACGATTCCGAATCCCATGGGGACTCTCTCCACATCACGGATGGGAAACGGCTTCACAATGTCGAAGAGCCGAAAAAACAAAAACCCTATCAACAGCAAGAGAAACCGTGGATGGCGGAAGATCAACCCGAAAGTCAGGAGCTGCCCGACAATTTCATCGATCACAACCTGCGGTGGGTCTTTCCTGCGGAACAGCACCTCAGCTCGTGATGCCGCCCAAATTCCGGCGGCGCTGATCACCGAAACCACGACAAGAAACAGCAAGAGGCGCGAGCCACCGCTGAACTTCAGCCGCGAAAGCAACAAAATGAGAAGGATGCCTAGAAAAGAACCGCACGTGCCAGGTGCCACTGGCGAGTAACCGGAGCCGAAGCCTGTGGCGATAACGAGCGCGATCCGGTCGGTAATTCCCAAGGGAGTCGTGGCCGTCGGATGTTCCATCAGGTTTCGACGTTCTGCTCCTCTTCGTTGTTCTCTTCCGTGTTCGTTTCCTCGGCAGGCAAGCTGTACTGGCCGTTTGCCCAGTTGCCCAAGTCGATCAGACGGCATCGTTCACTGCAAAACGGCCGGTTTGGATTTCCTTCCCAGCTTACGCCCTTGCGGCAAGTCGGACACTTCATAGCGTCTATGGGCGAGCGACGAAAAACTCACGCAACCTGGGTCTTGAAACCATTCAAGCTCAAATGAGCTTGCCGACTAAATCATAGTCCAGGGTTTGGGTGATTTCAACGCTGCGGAAATCACCGATGTTCGGCGCATCTCCCTCCACATCATTGATGAGAACGACGCCGTCGATGCGCGGCGCTTGTGATTCAAGGCGCCCCTGCCAGAGCAGATCGCTTTCCGCCGACTCGCCTTCCACAAGCAGCGGATAACGTTTGCCCAAATGCTGGCGGTTCTTTTTCTTCGAGATACGCGCCTGAATCTGCATGAGCCGCGACCGCCGGCTGTTAATGACGCGAGCGCTCAATTTCTGGTCGAGTAACTGGCTGGCGGTGCCCTCTTCGTCAGAGTAGGTAAAGGTTCCGAGCCGGTCGAATTGCATCTCCTCCACAAATCTGCAAAGCTCGTCAAATTCCTCTTCGGTCTCTCCAGGATAACCGGCAATCATCGAGGTTCTCATGGTCACACCCGGCACCTGCTCACGAATGTGCCCTACAAGTCTCTTCAAGCTCTCGGCATTGCCACCGCGTTTCATGGACCGCAGGATGCGGCCATTGGCATGCTGCAATGGCATATCCATGTACTTGCAGATCTTGGGTACCTCACGCATCGTGGTGAGCAGCGCATCGTCTACTTGCGATGGAAAGCAATACAGGAAGCGAATCCACTGCAAACCTTCGAGCGTTGCCAGTTGCCGCAGCAAATCCGATAGGCCGTGCTTTAGCCCGAGGTCGTCACCATAGCGAGTGGTTTCCTGGGAAATCAGGACCACTTCCTTCACTCCACTTTCCGAGAGGTAGCGTGCTTCATTCAGAATCGATTGCAGCGGACGGCTGCGGTAGTGACCCCGAATCTTGGGAATAATGCAAAAGGAGCAGGGGCGGTCGCAGCCTTCAGCGATTTTGATATAAGCCGTGTAGTGGGGTGTCGTTAGCAGCCGGGGAGAGTTTTCATCGTAGAGGTAGTATGGGTTCTCAACTTTGGGACTCGGGCGGTCTTCGCAAACGTCGATAATCGATTCCAGCTGGGTCGTCCCCAACACTGCATCGACTTCCGGAATATCTCGCTGCAAATCGGCCCGATACCGTTCGACCAGACATCCGGTCACCACCAGGCGCGAGCAATTCCCACTGTTTTTGAACTCCGCCATTTCGAGAATCGTGTCGATGCTCTCCTTCTTGGCCTTGTCGATGAAACCGCAGGTATTGACGACGATTACGTCGGCCTCGACAGGATGAGGAGTCATCTCATATCCACGGCGGCCGAGCATTCCCATCATCACTTCCGTATCGACCAAATTCTTTTCACAACCCAAGCTGACAAATCCGATTCTCTTCATAAATGCGTTACTCAATGCCAAGCTGGCTATCCGTGGGCAGTCACGGCGGCATCCCGACCCACAAAGAAACGCGCCATCTTATCATTGCCCCCGGTATTGAGAAAGGTTGAAATATGAGCTGAGCGGAGCCCCTTTTCGCAAAGGACTCTAGCCGCCACCCGATAGCGATGCCTGAGTGGGTCCGGCGCGTTGACCCCTTCCCTAAGTCTCCCTCATCTGCCAGAATCCGGCCGTCCACACGGAGCGAAGTGATTGATCCCGGAGCAATGATTAGGGACAGCCTTGCTAACTTATCGGAGGCGACAGACCATGCGCCGTTTCATTTGCCTTTCCCTTCTCTGCACGCTCACCATAAGTGCGTGGGCCCAGGTTCGTTCGGCCAAGCTTCAGAATCGCGAAGTCTGGCAAATCGAGAGCCCTCAACTGAGGGTCACCATAACTCAAGTCGGCGGGCACGTTGCCGAGCTGGCTCTCAAGGGAAAGAACGCGATGAATCCGCTGTGGGTTCAGTCTCGACCAACCATCGAGCCCACAGAATTTGTTCGGGAAAAGCACGAAAAACTCTATGGTGGCGGACCTGCGTCGCGCCTATTGAGCGGATTGATTGGCCACAACCTGTGTTTTCCTTACTGGGGCGATCCATCCGAGAGCGAATACCAAGCCGGCATGACTTTCCATGGGGAGACCGGCATTGTTCGATGGCAAAGGGTCGGAGAACGGACGGAAGGCTCAACGCAGCAACTGTCTATCGTGTCAGACCTTCCTGAGTCGAGAACCCGCTTCACCCGCACGATCTCTCTGACGGCTGGAGAGTCGGTCGTCTACTTCGAGAATCGCGCGGAGAACGTGTCGGCACTCGACCGTCCTGTTGGATGGTGCGAGCATGTCACAGTTGGACCACCGTTTTTGAAGAAGGGTGTAACTCTGTTCGATGCTTCTCTGACGCGCGGACGCAATATTGGCGACAGCTCAGGGAAAAACTTCGAATGGCCCACAGGGCAGGCAGAAACTGTCATTAATCTGCGGACGGTACGCGACATCGAGCGGTCGGGTTATGTCAATAACTTCCTCGTCGACCCCAAAGGCGAGTTTGGTTATTTCACCGCAGTAAATCCAGAAGAGCGCTTGCTTTTGGGCTATCTTTTTCGCCGGACTGAATTTCCCTGGCTCAATGTGTGGGAAGCCAACCAAGTGGCAACCAATGACCAACCGGCCATGCTGGCCCGAGGATTGGAATTCAGCAACACGCCCACTCACGGCTCACTGAAAGCGATGGTGATAGCTCCGAAATTATGGGAAGTGCCGGCTTATGAATGGCTGAATGCGCGAGCCAGCCTCGAAAAGAGATTCTGTGCGTTCAGCGCTGAAGTGCCTGAGGGATTCAAGGGTGTCCAAGGGATTAGGATCAAAGACAAGGCCCTTGAGATTGTGGAGCGGGACGACGGCAGGGTTGTAAGGATTGCTTTCGACGCCTCACGATTGAGGTAAATCCTTGGCAGCATTTTTATAGTGCGATTAGGTGACGCTGCGGATTGTGGGATCGGTCATAGAGTCTCTTTGAAATCCGATATCGTTGGACAAGGTTCTCGAATGTAGCCTGGGAGCGCGGGCGTCCCGCCCGCGCTCCCAGGCCGCAACATCGGAGACCTCATTGCCGCGGTCCCACGATTGGCGCCAAGGCCAATTCCAAAGAAGCCTCGCTGCTTCCGATCTCCACGTTCGGGTGTAGTGACCAAAGCTCAGTGTGCTCGGCCGACTGCCCGGGTTCCAGGCGTTCCATCGGTCCCAAGGTCTCCAGCTCCACAAAGACACCCGCCGTGTAGGTTTCGACATTGCTCCCGTAATCCGGGTAGCGCGCGCCTTCCTGATAACGGACGCGCTTGAGGAACAGCGTCTGATTCCGCCAATAGCCCGCCCAACCCTGCTTGTTGGCGATCCCGAGCTTTTGCGGTGCCTCCAACCTGTCATCTGTCCGTAAGCGAATGAACTTCTGACCAAAGGTCCAACGCGGATCGGAAAGATCGGTGTAGTGCCACAATGTCATGGGGCGCGCCGGAAGCAAGTATTCATCGTGCGACCGAAAGGGCTCCTGCGGCAGGATTGTCATGCCGCCATATCGCATGATTGTGATGGCCCACGGGGCCAGCTCTACGTCCCAAAAGTTCCGATTTGTGATCAGGTGATACACCTCGAGGCGGCTGCCTTCGAGGTCCAAGGTCACTCGCATTTCCTTCTGAATCCCAGTCCTTGGCTCCACCCTCTGGAGCAAATGGATGGAGTGCTCACCGTCGATTCGGAATTCGACCGGAAGGCTATCTGGAGAGTAGGTACGCGGCATCGCTTCGGGTGCCGTCCAGAGTCGGTGTCCACCGTAGGCCGTCCACTCCCCCAACTCTGAGATAACCTTCAGATCAGGGTACTCTCCCAGAATATTTTCTCCGCCAACGAAGCCATAGCGCAGAATTCGCGGGCCTACATCGGTAGCAACGATGGCTTCGATAGTTCCATTGGACAGCCGGTAACAATTCGGCTGGCCCAGGTAGTTCACCTTTTCCACCTTGACGTTCCCTCCTGCGGCTATCGGCAAGGCGACAACCGCAAAGCCATCAGAGTAACTTCGGAATATTACACAACAGGCCGTGCGCTACCGGCAAGGTCACTGAAGAGCAAAACGCTAGCGTCTCGTCATTCCGCCGGTCGGGATCGGCGGGAAGTCACGTCAGCGACTACTCTGTGTGTTCGCTGGAACGGATCGTGACTGCGCGAAAACACGCAGCTTAGCAGCAAGGATTCGCAGGGAGTCAACTGCCTCAGACTGGTAATCCTCAGTGCAACCAGCGACGCCTTTTTGGAATCTTACTTTGGAACCTAAGCTGCCCGGCACTTTTCTGTTTGAGTTGCCTTCCTTCCAGGACATTCACCCGGAGGATGAACCCTTAGCTCATGAATCAACTTGTCCTGCCGAATCGATTTTGCGGAGGCACTGAGTGTGTATGGCTCTTTTGTCTCTCGAGTTTTGGGATGTGTGTCCTTCTCCTGTTTCCCGCTTCCGGCTTCGCACAGATCTCTCCTGGTGAACTCTCCAGGGCACATGCGTCGCTGGAGGGAGCTCTGCAGTGCGCTCAGTGTCACACGTTCGGAGCGGGTCGGCCGGAGTTCAAGTGTCTTGAATGCCACACCGAAATTAGGGAGAGAATTTCTGCAAAGAAAGGGTATCACGCGCGCGTGGCCGATTTATCCACGCGAGAAGCAAACTGTGCTCGCTGTCACAGCGAGCACAATGGCAAGGAGTTCGACCTCACCCGTTGGCCCACTTCAAGGGACAAGTTTGATCATCGAGAAACGGAGTTCGCTCTGGAAGGACGGCACGCAAGCCTGAACTGCCAACAATGCCATCGTGCTCAGAATCTGGCTCCCACTAAGACAGTGTCGGGCCCCAAGAATCCCAGCCGTACGTTCCTCGCTCTATCCGCCCAGTGCGTCTCTTGCCATAGAGACGTTCACCAAAGCGCACTCGGAACAGACTGTTCACGATGTCATTCCACAACTGCCTGGAAGCCCGCTTCACAGTTCAGCCACAATTCCACCAAGTTCACGCTGACCGGGCTCCATCAGGATGTTGCGTGCGACAAGTGTCATCGCCCCAACAGCAATTCTCTGGGACACGCAAAATTCAAAGGCATCGCCTTTTCAGACTGCACGCCTTGCCACGCCGACCCTCACAAAGGAGCATTCGTCGAGGCTTGTGGGAGCTGTCACACCACAGCCGGCTGGCGTCAAGCGCGACTGACCAGTTTCGATCATCAGCGAACGAGTTTTCCTCTTAAAGGAAAGCACGAAACGGTTGCCTGTTCGAAGTGCCACAAGACCACCAATTTCCAGGCACCCATCAATCATGGCAGGTGCCTGGACTGCCACACCGACTCCCACAAAGGGCAATTTCGCATGCGTCCCGATCAGGGCGACTGCTCCTCGTGCCATTCCGAGACGGGCTTCCAACCGGCGACGTTCACCGAAGCACGCCACCAACAAACAGCGTATCCTCTTGCTGGAAAGCACCGCAGCGTAGCGTGCCAGAAGTGCCATTTGCCCGTGGGTAGTGATTCAAACTATCACCCCAAACACTCTGCTTGCCTCGACTGTCATAGGGATGCTCACGAAGAACAATTCACAGCGCAGCCGCATCGGAACCGCTGTGAGTCCTGTCATACCGTGGAAGACTTCCGCGCTTCAACGTTTACCATTTCCAGGCACATGGAAACTCGCTTCGCGCTCTCGGGTGCACATCTTGCCGTCGCCTGCGGAGACTGCCACAAGCGTTCTGACGAAGGCCTGCATCCGTCAGCAAAGTTCCGGTTTTCAAGTTTTTCCTGTGTCTCTTGTCATGCAGACCCGCACCGGAGCCAACTTTCTCGAGCGGGTGGAATCTATGACAAAGTGGCCGGAAAGAAAGGGTGTGAAGCCTGCCACACGCTGCGAGGCTGGAAACCAGCCGGAGGCTTCGATCACGAGGTCACTGGCTTCTCACTCATAGGCGCCCATCGCTCGGCTGCTTGCATTCGCTGTCACCACGAGTCCGATAACAGCAGCTCCCGCATAGTGACGTTCGAACAGGCTCCCAAGATCTGTTCTGGCTGCCATAAGGACGCCCACGGCGGCCAATTCCGGCGAGGCGAAACAAACACCGACTGCGCCAAATGCCACAGCGCCGCCCGTTGGAGGCCGTCCACATTCGATCACGAAAACAGCGCTTCATTTTCCCTGGCTGGTGCACATCAAAGAGTTCCCTGCCAGCAGTGTCACCAGACCCGTAAGGAGATCAACGGCGCGAGCATTCTCTTCTACGGTAACGTCACAAAACTGTGCTCCGGATGTCATAAATGAACCCAAGACTCAGATTCCGTACGCCACCTTGTGACAAACGCGCAAGTGGTTCTTACAGCTCGCAACACTTTTGGTACTTGCGGTCCTCCTCAAGACGGTTCGTAACTTGGAAGATCGCTTGCACACCCCGGGACCATCCCATCCTGGGAAACTCCGCTGCTACAAGGCGGAAGAATGTCCAACCGCCACGCACCTGAGATCAACAAGCTAATGCATGGCAGTTCACCGCCGTACCGGATCTCACGAGTGAAAGCAAATGCTAACGGCTCTCCCGCCATCCAAGATCCACTTAGGACAACGGATGGCAATGCTTGCTTTCGCCAGCCTGTTGAGTTTTTCAACAGGCTTGTTTATTTTTCCTACACAACTCGTGTTCGCGCAATCGCCGTCCCAGGCAGGACGCACGCGCAATCCGCATGGCCCGCTCAAACTCGCCTGTGAGCGGTGTCACGCAACCACCAGCTGGAAGCCGATTCGCGCCAATCCTGATTTCAACCATGACGAAGAGAGTCGCTACCCGCTTCGAGGCATGCATCGCGAGGTCGTCTGCACCAGCTGCCACGTCCGCTCAGTCTTCCAGAATGTGGGGACCAAATGTGCAGAGTGCCATGCCGACATCCACCGGCGACAGTTTGGCGCCCGCTGCGAAGATTGCCACACCGTGCGAGGCTGGCAGGTTGCCGTGAAGGCGGTCAACCAACACGTGAATCGGTTTCCACTGCTGGGAGCCCATGCCGCGGTCGACTGCGAAGCCTGCCATCGGGGAGCTGCGAGCGCGATCTTTACCGGCTTGAGCACGGCCTGCGTTTCATGCCATCGCGCCGAATACGAGCAGGCAACAACACTCAACCACCGTGCTGCAAGTCTGCCAATCACCTGCGAAGCCTGCCACAGTGTCGATCGCTGGCAGGGCGCACGCTTCGACCACAATCAGTTTGCCCGTTTTGCTCTCACCGGTGCTCACGCGCGGCTGGACTGTAACTCTTGCCACGTGTCAGGCCGGTTCCAGGGGACACCGGCCGATTGTTTCAGCTGTCACGCCAAGGAGTTCACGACGGCCACGAACCCAAATCACACGCAGGCTGGCTTCCCGAAGGATTGTTCAGCATGCCATACCACCGCAACCTGGACGGGCGCACGTTTCGACCACGGTTTGAACACTCGCTTTGCGCTGACCGGAGGGCATGTCCAGCTCAGTTGCACTTCCTGCCACGTGTCCGGGAGGTTTGCGGGAACGCCCACCGACTGTGTGGGCTGCCATGTTGCCTTGTACGAGAAGACAACGAACCCGAATCATCAGAGCGCGAACTTTCCAACTGCCTGTGAAAGCTGCCACACCACGTCAACATGGCTAGGCGCAAAGTTTGATCACAGCGCGGCACGTTTCCCCTTGACGGGAGCCCATGTCACGGTCGCCTGCGCTCAATGTCATGTGGGAGGACGATTCACTGGAACACCAGCCGACTGCATGAGCTGCCACGAGAGTGCGTTCCGAAGCACCACTAATCCGAACCATGTGGCGGCCGGGTTCTCAACTAATTGCCAGGCCTGCCACTCCACGCAGCAATGGCGTGGCGCCAAGTTTGAACACAATCAGACTCGCTTCCCGCTGACAGGCGCCCATATCAACGTCAATTGTGCCCAATGTCACGTGGGGGGTGTTTTCACCGGGACGAGTTCGGCGTGCATTTCCTGTCATCGTCCAGCCTTCCAAAACACGACCAATCCGAATCATGTGGCCGCAGGTTTCCCGCAAGATTGTATGGTTTGTCATACGACGACCCAATGGCGAGGCGCGAAGTTCGATCATAGTGGAACGCGCTTCCCGCTGACGGGAGCCCACGTTAGCGTCACGTGTTTGCAGTGCCACGCAGGTAACACGTTTACCGGAACGAGCACTCAGTGCATCAGCTGCCATCTTCCAGCGTTTCAGGCCACAACGAATCCCAATCATGCTGCGGCGGGTTTTTCTCAAGACTGCACGGTCTGCCATACCACCACTCAATGGAAAGGGGCCACGTTCAACCACAATTCAGCAACACGCTTTCCGCTCACAGGCGCTCACGTCAACGTGAGCTGTCTCCAATGCCACGTGAATAACCGGTTCGCAGGAACTGCTCAAGACTGTGCCTCGTGCCATTTGACCGCCTATGACCGGACCACAAATCCGAGCCACGTTGCTGCCGGTTTTCCCAGAACCTGTGAAACCTGCCACACCACCTCGCAGTGGAGTGGAGCCAAATTCGACCATAACACCGCAGCCAGGTTTGCGCTGACAGGAGCCCACGTTAGCGTCAGTTGCGTTCAGTGTCACGCCAACAACCGTTTTGCAGGCACTCCATCCGATTGTGCGTCCTGTCATCTGAACCGCTACAACAGCACAACGAACCCCAACCATACGGCGGCCGGCTTCCCACAAGATTGTGCACTGTGCCACTCCACTGCGAGCTGGGCTGGCGCCACATTCAATCACGCAGCGACGCGATTCCCGCTGAGCGGGGCTCACGTCAACGTGAGCTGTGCAACCTGCCACATCAATGGAAGGTACACGGGTCTGGATACTAGCTGTGTCAGCTGCCACGTGACGAAGTACAACCAGACCACCAATCCGAATCATGCAGCGGCCGGGTTTCCGACGGATTGCCAGGCTTGCCACAGTACAAGCCAGTGGACGGGCGCTGTATTCGACCACGGCCGGACACGTTTCCCGCTCACGGGTGCCCATACGACCGTGCAGTGCCTGAGTTGTCATGTTGGCGGGCGGTACGCCGGGACTCCCACAGACTGTTATTCGTGTCACCGTACCGTTTATGAAACAGTGACTAATCCTAATCACGTTTCTGCTGGTTTCCCGAAGACCTGTGAAAGCTGTCATACGACCACGCGCTGGACGGGTGCCGTATTCAGTCACAGCTTCCCCATCTACACCGGGAAACACGCCGGCAAGTGGGCGACGTGCAATGACTGTCATACGAATTCAACCAACTACACGGTCTTCAATTGTCTGAACTGTCATGAACACTCCCAGGTCAAAATGGACGACAAACACAAGAACCTCTCGGGATACGTCTACAACAGCCTGACCTGTTACTCATGTCATCCAAAGGGGACAAAGTAGATGAGGACACTCTACTGGTTTTTGACTGCTTTCTTGAGTCTCACTCTGACAGGTCCAGTTGTTGTTCAGGGACAGTCTGACGAGCAGCGCACGGCGTTCCGAATCAGACAGGTTGCATCAGGGATCGTCTATCTTGACGCCGGAAGTGCCGGCGGCTTGACCGAAGGAATGCGCTTGACGGTGAAACGCCTGCCCGAGGGAGAAGCCCTTCTCTCGGCAAAAGTTATCGGAGAAGTGACGGTCATTTCCGTGGCTAGTCATTCAGCAGCTTGCGAAATCACAGCCCAGGACGTTCCATTTCAGAAAGGAGACTTTGCGCATCTTTCCCCCGAAGATAGTCAAAAGCTTCAGAGTGTCCGAGTGCCAGGCACTGGCCGGAAGTATGCCCAGGTGGTGACGTTTTCGGAAGGAGATCCGCTCGATGAGGAACAACGGGCCTATGTACCGAAGCCCCCTTTGCCGGAAGTGAACCGAATTCGCGGCCGGGTTGCCGTCGAGCACAGCACGATCAACGATCGATCCGGCTCCAACTCGAGTTCCCGCCAGGAAGGAGTCATTGTTCGGGCTGACATGACCCGTTTGGGCGGCACATATTGGAATTTCACTGGCTACTGGCGAGGTCGCCTCAACAGCCGCCAACAGGGTCTTGAGCAGCAAACCTTGACGGATTTGCTCAGTCGTACCTATCACATTGGATTCCAGTACAACAGTCCCAGCTCTCCTTATGTCGCCGGCTTTGGGCGGCTGCTGCTGCCCTGGGCGAACAGCCTCAGCACACTTGACGGCGGCTACTTTGGGCGTCGCATGGGGCAGTCGACTACCGTAGGTCTTTTCGCTGGCTCCACACCCGATCCAACGGCCTGGAACTACGATCCGAACCGGCAGATTGCGGGCGCCTTCGCCAACGTCGAAAAAGGCAGTTACGAGACAGTCCGCGGCAGTAGCACTGTAGGAATCGCCCTCACCCGGGTTCGCTGGGAACCGGAACGACAGTTTGCCTTCGTCGAGAACAGCCTTTTGTTCAAGCGCGCCGTCTCTATCTACCACAACCTCGAAGCAGACCTGTTAAAGCAGGGTCGACTGGGAAGCGACACCACCGGCCCAGTACTCAGCCGAAGTTTCCTGACTCTGCGGCTCCAGCCGCATTCCAGGCTGGCCTTCGATGTGAACCACAATTACTTTCGCTGGATCCCGACATTTGACTCCCGCCTGATCGGCACTGGTTTGGTGGATAAGTTTCTATTCCAAGGCTTGAGTGGTGGTGTGCGCCTGGAATTGCCCTACCGAGTCATGGTCTACACGAATCTGGGCCAGAGCAAACGTGACCAAGACCTGAGGGCTTCCTGGAACCAGCTCTATGGGTTCACGCTGTCTCGGATTCCACGCACCGGAATCCGCGCAGACTTTCGTTACTCCCGCTTTGACAGCTCATTCGGCCAAGGTACTTACCGGTCCTTGTCATTGATCCGAGAGCTCGGAGAGGGATTTCGACTGGAAGTTCAGGGAGGCCAACAGTGGTTTCACTCGGGACTCACAGCGCAAAATAACGCACGCTTCCTCAACATCTCAGGTGACTGGTTTCTAGGAAGGCACTATTTCTTGGGCGGCGGCCTGCTGATTTATCGCGGCGACGTGCAGGACTACGACCAGATCCTTCTGAACCTGGGTTATCGATTCTGACAGGGCAGGATTCAACCGATGGGAGTAAGTTCAATGAAACGCGTCGTAAGGAGCGGCAAGTACTCTGCTTTCTATCTCCTTCTCAATTTGATTTTTTGCGTCCACTCTCGAGCGGACTCTGACACTCTGGATTCACTGCTGGAGCGCACTGGCAAGCGTATTGAACTGTTCTGGGAACAGTTTTCGGCAGTAGCTTGCACGGAGTCTATATCTCAAAAGAAAGTCAGTCTCGACCGGAAAGTTCTAAGCGAACGGAGAGAAACCTTCGATTACCTGATCATGATGCAATTAGACGGAGACGAACTCAGCGTAGAAGAGTCGCGTCTTCAGATCGGCAAACTGGAAAAGAAGGCAAGGCAACCCCTGTTGGTGACCAGCGGATTTCCCGCCCTTTTGTTGATCCTGCATCCCCACTTTCAAGGCAGCTACGAGTTCAGCCGCCTTCCTGACGAAGGCACCAAGAACGGCCGCTTGTTACGCCTGGGGTTTCAACCGATTCAGGGCCGGCGGTCACCTTCTGCGATCAGTCTCCGTGGCAGGGACTATCCCATTTCATGGAAAGGTTCTGCATGGCTCGATTCCCAGTCAGGCATGGTGGTTCGAATTCAGACCGAGCTGAATCAATCGATGGAGGATTTGGGACTCAAAGAATTGAAAGCTGACGTAAGCTACGCCATGGTCAAGTTCGTCTCAGTCGCAGAAGCCTGCTGGCTGCCGCAGGTAGCGCTTGTAGACGCGGAAACCCCGCATCAGCGCTGGCGAAACATCCACCAGTTTCAAAACTACCGGAAGTTCTCGGTGGAGACTAAATCCACGACGGAAGAACCTCAACAACGATGACCCCAAGTCAAACTCTGCTGCAACGAACCGGGAGCACCGCCACAGCCAGCCGCGATTCGGAATATCGGCACCGGCAGCTCCTCAAGCTGTCGACCTTAACAGCCATCATGATCATTCTGGTCATTGCCCTGTATGGGCTTGACTACTACAGGCTCGATATCCCGAATCGAAGCTACCATTCCAAGCACTTCGATCTGCGCCCCACTGGAAGAATCGGCCTGCGGCTAGGAATGCTAGGGGCAATTCTTTTTTGTGGACTGTTTCTGTACCCGATCCGGAAACGGTGGAGTTGGCTCGGGAGGATCGGCATAACACGGCACTGGCTGGACTTCCACGTCTTGCTCGGCATCACGGCACCTATCATCATTACATTCCATTCCTCGTTCAAGTTCCGCGGCCTGGCGGGAGTTGCCTACTGGATAATGATCGCGGTAGCGCTCAGCGGTTTTGTAGGGCGCTACTTTTATGCGCAACTCCCACGCAGCCTGAATGCAGCGGAGCTTTCCCTGAAAGAAATGCGGGACATCAGTCAGACTCTTTGGCAGGAACTTGAAGGCCAAAAGCTGTTTGCGTGGTTACAGCTGTCTCCCCTGTTCGAATTGCCAACCCGTGAAGCGGTTGGAAAGATGTCTCTAGGACAGGCCTTGCTAAGCATGGTGCTCCTTGACCTGCGGCGGCCATTCCTGGTGAGTGCATTGCGTCGGAGAGCCATGAACTCCAGGGAGTTGCTGTTCAGCTTGGGAGGGTTCTTGCCTTCACAAAACCCTAGGCTCGAGGGAGTGATTGAGATGGCCCGCAAGCAGGCTTGGATTATGGCAAAGGTCTCGTTTCTCTCCAAAACCCATCAGGTCTTTCACCTCTGGCACGTGGTGCATCGCCCCTTTAGTTATTCGTTTGCGGTACTGATGCTGGTGCATATCGTGGTGGCACTAATGATGGGATATTTCTAAGGACCGGCGTAGCTGTTCCGGCAGGCCCATTCAGCAGGCTAACCTGTCATATCGTGCTTATCAGCTGAGCGCAGCATCATCCGTTCAATGTCGAATCCTGGAGAGGGATAGGAATGGCCGGGACCTTTCTCACTTGCATTTTCTACGCGGTTGTTATTGCAGTCCCAATGATCTTGTACCTGCGGAGCTTAAGAACAAGAGAGCAGCGGGCGCGCGAAGCGGCCGAAAAGGGGAAGTTATATTCCGAGGGGCCAAAAGCACAGCATCCGCACATTGACGCTGACCATTGCATCGGGTGCCAATCCTGCACAACGGTCTGTCCTGAAGGCGATGTACTTGCCATGTTAGGAGGCAAGGCGGTCATTGTTAACGGACACAAGTGCATAGGCCACAGCCTGTGCGCCGAGGCGTGTCCTGTCGGGGCAATTACGATGGTGATGGCCAGCCCGAGTATGAGCGCTGACCTGCCTTATCTGACGCCAGTACACGAAACAAGTATCCAGAATCTATTTATCGTCGGAGAACTCGGTGGGTTGGCTTTGATCAAGAATGCCGTTAACCAGGGACGCGACTGCATCGATACGATCACGGAGAGGGTGACTGCTTTGGGGACCGCCAGATTAGTCCCGGATGTATACGATGTGCTGATCGTCGGAGCCGGACCCGCTGGAATTAGCAGCTCACTGCGTGCGATAGAGAATAAGCTGACTTACATCACAATCGAGCAGGGTGACATCGGGGGCACTGTTGCGAAGTATCCTCGTCAGAAACTCGTATTGACGAGTCCGGTGGAGTTCCCGCTGTACGGAAAGTTCAAGAAGATGCAGATCTCGAAGGAAGATCTGCTCTCCTTCTGGAGCTCTGTTCTGCAGCGCGGTGACTTTAACGTTCGTAGTGGGGAGAAAGTGGAGGACATCAAGCGGGAGGCGGATGGCATCTTCACGGTCATGACTACCCACGGCCGATACCGTGCGCGCGCAGTCGTCCTGGCGCTTGGCCGCAATGGCACTCCTCGAAAGCTCGGCGTCAAGGGAGAGGATCTCTCAAAGGTGATGTACCGCCTGATCGAGGCTGATCACTACGTCAACAAGAGAATCCTTGTCGTGGGAGGCGGCGATAGTGCCATCGAGGCAGCGATGGGGCTGGGGCGTCAGAAAGGCAACCAAGTCACGCTTTCTTATCGACAAGGATCCTTCGGCCGCATCAAAGAGCGCAACGCCAAGGGCCTTGAAGACTGCATCCGTGAAGGAACCATTAAAGTGGTATTCAATTCGCGCCCCGTGGAGTTTAAAGAAGATGCGGTTGTTCTTGATGTCAACGGAGAGACATACGAGATTCTCAATGACTTCGTCTGGATCTTTGCCGGTGGTACGCCTCCTAATGACTTCCTCAAGAAGATTGGCGTCGGATTCGGAATGCGCGACATGACCTTAGAGGCAAGCAACGAGGCAAAGCAAGCGACTCTAATGACAGAGCTCGTCCAAGCCTAGCAAATTTCCGGGAAGGTGATTTCTTTATGACAAGCGGAGAACATCTATGAGGAAGACTGTTTCTCAGGGACTGGCCATCGGCGTGGCTTTGACTTTCAGCGGACTTGGGGTCTACTCGTTCTTGCGCAGTGGAAGCGGCCCCTCACAGCCAACGCATGCCACGAGTCGCGCCCCATCATCAGCTCAAGCGGTGCCTGCATCCGGGGACTCCCACGCCGGAAAGATGGAACTTGAGAGTCTCCAGCAGCACCTCAGCAAGAAACCCAACCACACACCGGTGCTGCTTCGCATGGCCCAGGTGGCCAGGGAAATGGGCAAGCCCGCGGAAGCCGCTCAGCACCTGCGGCAAGCGCTCCAACAGGAACCCGGGAATCGGGAAGCACGACTTGAACTCGGACGGGCGCTCTACGAAACAGGAGACATTGGGGGAGCAATTAAAGAAACCCAGGAGTTGTTGAGCAAAGACCCGCGAGATGTTGACGCCCTCTACAATTTAGGAGCCATCTACGGAAACATGAAGCAAGACGATTCTGCCCGGAAATACTGGCGCCAAGCCGTAGCGATTGCTCCCGGTTCACCCAGCGGTAAACTCGCCAAGCAGGGTCTCACGCAGTTATCCCAGCCGCAGACTCGACTCGACGCTGCCCACTAACCTGCGACTCCGCAAGCCACCCGGCAAGGCAGCACCACTGTCACCGACTAGTAACGGCCGCCCCCGTGGAGTCTGAGTCCCTCGTGCCGCATGCCAGTGACCTTCTCCGCCTGAGTGAATTTCAGCGACAGCCTCTTTCTTCGAGGGTTTGTTCGTGTGGTGTCTGTCGTGTGGTTTCTTGACAACCGTTCGGCCCAGCTATAGTCTCACCGCGCTTTCAAAAGCCATGCACGAAGAGACCCTTCAGTACCTCATTTTGGCGTCGGTAGAGGGCTTGGGCTGCCGGGGCGTTCATCGGCTGCTCAGCGTCTATAAGGAACCCGCAGCCATTTTGCGCGCCCCAGTCGCTGAACTGGCAGCCCAGGGACTGCCCGAGGTTGTGGCAAAGATGTTGCTTTCGGAAACGCGCCGCGTGCAAGCTGACGCGGAGCTTGGGAACTGCCTTCAGAACGGAGTACAAATTCTAACACTGGCCGATCCGGCCTACCCTAAGCTGCTGAGGGAGATCTTCGACCCTCCCATCGTCCTGTTCTGCAGGGGCGACATCGATTGTTTGAGTAGCCACTGCATTTCTATCGTAGGCTCGCGCCGGGCCACACCCTATGGAATCAATGTCGCAGAGAAACTGGCTCGGGAACTGGCCAGCCGCGGTCTAGCAGTTTGCAGCGGCTTGGCGCGCGGTATCGACACAGCGGCACATCGGGGAGCACTCGAAGCCAAGGGGAAAACCGTAGCAGTATTGGGAAGCGGACTCAATCACATCTATCCCCGGGAAAATAAAAAGTTGGCGTTGCAGGTGGAGGCTCATGGGTGTCTCATCTCAGAATTTCCCATGAACACCAGCCCTTCCCCGCAGAACTTCCCCATTCGGAATCGCATCATCAGCGGGCTGGCACTGGGAACTTGCCTGGTGGAAGCGGCAGAGTTCAGTGGCTCTCTAATTACCAGTCGCCTGGCACTGGAACAGAATCGCGAGGTGTTCGCGGTTCCGGGCAATATCACGTCGAAGACCAGCTTTGGGCCGAACCTTTGGATCAAGCAGGGTGCAAAACTAGTGCAGGACTGGCAGGATATTGTCGAAGAGTTGCCCAGAACAGTGAAAGAGCAGATTCTGGCGCCGCTCGGACCTCCTCAAGCGGGCCTGCAGCCCGGTCTCTTTCCGGTGGTTTTGACGGGCGCCGAAAAGTGTGTGCTAGAATTGCTGCCCTCCGATGAAGCCGTTCACATTGATCGGCTGTTGGAAACTTCTCACATGAATTCGTCGGAGCTGCTGTCGGTCCTCTTCGATCTGGAACTGAAAGACCAGATCAGACAGTTGCCAGGAAAGAGTTTTGTAAGGAAATTTTAGTTTGTCGTCCAAGTTGGCAACGAAGTCCAGGGTAACTCCAGCAGTTTCACAACCCGAGACCTAAAATGACGAATGACGAAGCACTAATGACGAAACAAGTCCAAAGCCCGAATGCCGAAAAAGGGGGCTTAGTGATTTCGGATTTCGTCATTCTTTCGTCATTCGGGCTTCGTCATTCGTCATTCTTCGCAGAACCTCCAGCTGGCCTGAGCCAGGTCGCCAGCTTTCTAATAAATGTAGGACCAGGACCCTGCAATCATTAATCATGTCTAAATCGCTTGTCATTGTTGAATCACCCGCCAAGGCCAAGACAATTAATAAGTATCTTGGCTCAGACTACTCGGTGAAGGCCTCGCTGGGACACGTGCGCGACCTCCCCAAGAAGGGCCTCGGCGTCGACCTTAAGAACGCGTTCGAACCCACTTACGAGATTATCCCTGGCAAAGAAAAGGTTATCAGGGAGCTCAAAGCGGCTGCCAAGCTGGTTGAGTCGATCTACATCGCGACCGACCCTGACCGGGAGGGCGAAGCCATCGGATGGCACTTGTCGGAAGAGCTGGGATCGAAAAAACGGAAAATCTTTCGGGTGATGTTCAACGAGATTACGCAAAAGGCAATCAAAGAGGCCTTTCGCAATCCCGGTGTTATCGATTCCAAGCTGGTCGACGCTCAACAGGCGCGTCGCATTTTGGACCGGCTGGTGGGATACAAAATCAGCCCCCTGCTCTGGAAGAACGTGCGCCGCGGCACCTCTGCGGGACGAGTCCAAAGCGTCGCGCTGCGCCTCGTTGTTGAACGTGAACGCGAGATTCGTGCCTTCGTTGCAAAGGAATACTGGAGCATCACCGCAAATCTTTCCGGACACAATCCGCCGGCCTTCGATGCGGCATTGCAAAAATTCCTGGGCAGGAATCTGGAGATTGAGAACGCAGCACAGTCTGCCGAGATCGTTAAACATCTCGAAAACGCCCGTTTCATCGTCGACAGCGTCAAGAAAACGGAGAAGAAACGGAACCCGGTACCGCCCTTCATCACAAGCAAGCTGCAACAGGAGGCCTCGCGCAAACTGCGCTTTTCGGTCAAGAAGACGATGATGCTTGCGCAGAAACTGTATGAAGGAATTGAACTCGGCAGCGAAGGCAGTGTGGGACTGATCACCTACATGCGCACGGACTCGACTCGCGTTTCCGACGACGCGCTGGCCGACGTGCGCAACTACATCGGCAGCAACTTCGGTCCGGACTACTTGCCTGAAAAGCCTGTTTTCTATCGCAGCAAGAAGGACGCACAGGATGCGCACGAAGCCATCCGCCCAACCTCAACGGCCTACAATCCTGAAGAGATCAAACACTACCTGGGGCCCGACGAGTACAAGCTCTACAAGCTCATCTGGCAGCGGTTCATGGCATCGCAGATGAAGCCGGCCCTTTTCGATCAAACGTCTGTGGAAATCTTCGCTGACAAATACATGTTCAAAGCAACGGGTTCGGTGCTGAAGTTCGACGGTTTCCTGAAAGTCTATGCCGAAGGCAAGGATGAAAAGGATGAAGAGGACGAAGAACTTGAGCACAAGCTACCCGTGCTTACAGAAGGCGAGATCCTGAAATTGAACAAGCTGCTTCCCGAACAGCACTTTACGCAGCCACCTCCGCGCTTCACCGAAGCAACTCTCGTGAAGATGCTGGAGGAGAAAGGGATCGGACGGCCGTCGACCTATGCGACAATTCTGACGACGATCCAAGACCGCGAGTACGTGGTGAAACAGGAAGGCAAGTTTTCGCCCACTGAACTGGGCTTCGTGATTAATGACGTTCTGGTAGCAAGCTTTGCAGATATTTTTGATATCCAGTACACAGCCCGAATGGAGGAAGAGCTCGACGAGATAGAAGAAGGGAAGATCGGCTGGACGCAGGCGCTGCAAGACTTCTATGGCAAGTTTGCAGAAGACCTGAAGACGGCTGGCGAGCGCATGGGCGTGATTCGCGAACCGGAACCCACGGATGAGAAGTGTGAGAAGTGCGGCAGCCCGATGGTCATTCGGTGGGGCCGTCACGGAAGGTTCATGACCTGTTCGGCTTACCCTGAATGCAAGAACACACGGGAGATCGCACGGGAAGGTGCCACCGCCAATGCCGAAGGCAAGGCCGAGGTCGAGCAGATCGAGGAACTCTGCGAAAACTGCGGGCGTCCAATGACTCTCAAGCGTGGACGCTTTGGGCAATTTCTCGCGTGCACGGGATACCCGGAGTGCAAGACCACAAAGAAACTGGCGGCCTCCGGTTCAGGCCGGCTGTCGGTCCCGGATGTGCCATTGGAGGAGAAATGTCCTCAATGCGGCAAGCATCTGGTGATCAAAAATGGCCGCTTCGGGGAGTTCACCGCCTGTAGCGCCTATCCGGAGTGCAGGTACGTCAAAAAGAAGACAATTGGAATTCCCTGCCCCAAGCCGAACTGTAAGGGGGAACTGGTAGAAAAAAAGTCACGCCGCGCCAAGGTATTCTACGGTTGCGATCAGTACCCGAACTGCGACTTTACCGCCTGGAGCAAGCCGATTAACAAACCCTGTCCGCAGTGTGGCGCAGGCTATTTGTTGGAAGAAACGACCAAGAAGCAAGGAACGATTCACTACTGCAATGCCGAAACGTGCGACTTCAAAGAAGCCGTTGAACTGGTGGAATCCGTCTGAACTGCCCCAGCCTAAGGCACGTCCAGCGAAGATGACCGCCGCAGAGCGACGCGCCCAGATCATCAACGTTTCCAAGCAATTGTTCTCCCAGAAGGGATTCAACGGCACGACGACCAAAGAGATCGCCCAGG
>Ga0180085_1000085_pt1 | contig 28222 bp, 28 predicted proteins | sample EasRiv730_16_10D_FD_123013 | JGI IMG/M metagenome (GOLD analysis project Ga0180085, IMG submission 123013) | Soil microbial communities from meander-bound floodplain in the East River, Colorado, USA - East River metaG ERMLT730_16_10D | ecosystem: Environmental > Terrestrial > Soil > Floodplain ... | reverse complement strand
CGAGATCACCACCAGGAGCAGTCTTGCGCTGCCGGTCGCCCTCACGCGACTTCTTCGCGCCGCAGGTCTCGCAGGTAGTAGCCGAAGGTCGTGCCCGCGATCGCCGCTACGACGAGGACCTTGAGCACGAACCGCGTCGTGATCTCGCCGCCGAGGAGGTGGTGGACCAACGTCGTGAGATCGGCGATCAGCGTGACGGCGGCGACGAACAACGTCAGATAGGTCAGCCATCGGCGAACCGGCGAGAGCCGCTTGATCGGGTCCTTGATCCCCTCGCGCGCGACGATGCGTGACAGGAACAGGAACACGGGGAAGGCGATGATCACCGACGCGACCGACCAGCGCAGGCCGTCGTTCGTGAACCGGGGATTCAATTGATCGGTCGGATCCGGAAACGCCTTGTTGATCAGGTCGAAGCACAGGCTCCCGAAGTGGTACGCCGCGATGTAGAGCGCAACGAACAGCGTCAGGTAGATGAACGCTTCCCGGGCGGAGAGCGACGGTCGAGGCCTCGGGACCGGAACGACGAACGAGACGTCGGCGAACGCACCGAGCGCCTCCCGCGCACGGGCGGCGCTCCACCCGGCGTCGAGGAGCGCTTTCTCGATCTCGGGCCGAGGGACACCGCGCGAGAGCGCGTCGCGGACGAACTGTTCGAGCTCCAGATTGCCGGATGCCACGACGATGGCCCCTCGCTTCGCCTGCGGTTATACCACGCGCGGGAACGCGGCCGAAGCGATCGGCTGCACTTGGCACTATTCCCGGGACCGGGAGGGAATTCGCGCTCGCGCGAACTCTCCGACTCGCTCCTCGGGCACTGCGCTTCCGAGGATCTCTCGCAGCGCGGCCTCGAGCACCTCGTCGCGACCCTCCCGAATCCCGGCGATCGTGGGGCGGACCTCGGTGTCGGGCACGATGCCGATGCGCTGGGTCGGCTTCTTGTCCGGGTAGAACACGCCGATCCCGCTGATCGGGCTCGTGAGACCCCCGGGTAGCGGAACGGCTGAGACGTTGCCGTCGGCGCCCGCCGTCGTGCTGCCGAGGACAACCGCGTCAGGGCTCGCGCGGAGCGCCATCGCCGCAGCTCGATCGTCGCGCCCGCGAAGTCGATCGGGATCGACGCGGTGAGCGAGCTGAACCCGCTCGCGGTCGCCGAGCTGCGCTCGATCCGCGCGGACCACGAGCCGTCGTGGACGACTTCCGAGTCGGCGAACAACGTCCCCGGCGGTCCGCCGCCCCAGCCTGCAGGTGCCGAGCCCGGGACGGAGCCCTCGAACGTGAGGAGCCGAGGGAGGTCGTCGGGGCCGGCCGCCAAGGCCGGAAGGGCAGCGGCGAGGAGGGCGAGGATCGGGAGGCTGATAGGTGGGTTCATGGCGGGGAGTGTAGCCGCCTCTCGGACTGCCGCGTGTACGCGCCAGCTTCGCTGCGTTCTCCCATGGGCAGGCTCGGCAGACGGATCCGGGAAGACGTGCTCCAGCAGAAGCGGGCGGAATACGGGCAACAGATTCTGCCGACAATGTCGGCGAAATTGTCCGCGGAGTTCGGGCCCGGGCGGAACGAACGGAATCTCGCCTTTATGGTGCGATTCGCTGACGTTGTTGCCGACCAGGAGGGGGGCTATGGGGCGGGCGATTCGTCCTCCTCCGACACCCTCACAAACCGAAACACATCTCCGACCCGATACCCCTCGAGCGTGACACTCCTTCCGGACAGCGCTTCCGTCGCCGCGTCGCGAAACGGGTTGCCGCCCACGCGCTGCAGCCGGTAGCGCTTGCCGTCAGCTGTCGTTAGCACGACTCCCTCGTGCGCGCTGGCCGTGCCCTTGAGCACGCCACGCACCTCGACGCTGCCGGCGATCTTCTCGAGCTGGCGGGAGGTCCGCATGGAAGCGCCGATCGATTCACGACGAGGCGAGGACTCGGGTCCGGATGAGCCTCCCGCGCTCGTCGGTCTCTACCTTGATCATCCGCGCGTCGATGACCCGTTTCGTCTTCTTGCGCGCGGAGTAATAGTACTCGTACGACGCCGTAGAGGCCATCGCGCCCGAGGTCCGGCGCTTCGCGGGAGCCACGCCCGATGCTCTTGCGGCGCGCAGCTCCGGCTGCTCGATGCGTCGCCTGACGGCGTGGACCAACGGGCTTCCGAACACGAAACCGCGGAGCTGGACCGAGATCGTGCGCCGTAGCGCCGCGAACGCCGTGCCGGCCGCTTTGTCCGTCGGGCGATGCGGCTGGGCGAGCGTCTTCGCGCCCGCGGCGGCGATCGCGATCCGCTTCCCCTTCCGGGAGACAACCAGCCGTTCCGGAAGGTCGGCGCATAGCTGCGCGGCGGTCGTGTGCGCGTGGGCCCGGCGGGCGCGGCGGGCCACGGCGGGTGGTTGCGCTGTTGCCGGCGCATGCGCCATCGGGACCAGGTGGATCGACGGGTCGCCGAGCAGGTGGTACTGGAGCAGCGTCTTTTCTTCCGCGATGTCCGGGACGTTCCCTTGCTGTTGGATCCACTGGACGAACCCCTGCTTCGATTCGAGCAGCGCCCGCCCCAGGGAGGCTCCGTTCATCACGGCCTTGAGCGCGGCGGAGACGACCCAATCGGCGCACTGCATGTCGTCGGCGCCGACCCAGGCGATCGTCGTCGACCCGAAGTAGCCGTACCCGCCCTGGCGCAGGTAGGTCGTCGGGATCGGTTGCTCTCCGGGTGATACGGCGGCCGGGTCGTTCGGATCGAATACGGCGCCGCCGTAGCAGCACATCGCTCCGACGACCGTCCCCGTGGTCGTTTTCTTGCGCAGATCGGCGGCGGACAGGACGTCCGGGTAGCGGTTGCCTTTCTGGCCGTAGAAGGATGCGTCGATCTGCGCGCCGTGGCACTTGATCATGTGGAACTTCGCGGCGTAGCGCTTGGATGCGGGTCCGGGCGTTGTCCGCGTGGTCGGCGGGGAGATCAGCAGGCGATTCGACGGACGAGACAGATAGGAGACGCACGCGGCGCCGCTCGTCTTCCAGGAGTCGCAGCATACGAGATAGTCGTCCTGGAATTCGGTCGGCGGGCGGAGCTTCCACGACCGCGTCGCCGCAAGGTACTCTAGAAGCGCCGCGGGGTCGGTGGCGCCCGGGAGGTCCGGGATCCTGCCGACGACGCGATCGGGCACGAGGTAGCTCTCGATGCGCTTCTTCTTGAACGGCTTGGACGACGCGTAGGGGTTGTCGGTCGGGACCAGCTCGTCCGAGTCCCCGTCGCCGCCGGCCTCGAACGACGGGTTCGGCACGAAGAAAAAGGGGAGGACGTCGCCAGTGCCGAGAAGCACCAGGTAGTCCGGGGACAGCGCGGCGAACAGGTCGTCGATGGCGTTCTTGCACTTCGCCGAGGTCGGGCGGCCGGTGACGGGCACGGCCCTGTACTTGCGCATCGCGGTGGCGTCGTCGAGGTGCAGGTAGATCGTCGTGACCTTTCGGGCGGCGTCCTTCGTCGACACGCTCCGGATCGCCTTGTCGATCCGGGCGAGGCCGGGTGCGCCGTACTTCTTCCTGAGCGGTGTTGCGAGTGTCACGACGAGCTTGATCGTCTTCATTGGATTTCTTTGAGCTTCAGCTCTTCGGAGAGGATGTTGCGCACGAGGGCGTTGAACTCCTCGATCCGCTTCTGCTTGTCCGGACCTTCGGGCATGGCGTCGATCGCCTTCCGCAGTCCCTCGGCCTTGCGGCGGAACTGCACGTCGTTGTACAGCCTGACCGCGTCGACGAGACCCTCCATGACCGTCACGCCCGCGCCCTGCGAGCGGTAGAAGCGCTCGAGGATCGCCGCCGTAGCGGCCGTGGGAACGAAGCTCGCGAACGCGTCGTTCTTCCGGCCGTCGAGACTGATCACCAGGTACGGGACGTCTCCCCGGTAGTCTTCGTCGGTGCCGGCCTTGACCAGCTTGTTGCCTCGAAGCTCGTAGCCTGAGAGCACGGACCGATCGAGCTCCTCGTCCGTGAGGAGACGGAAGTCCGCGACGGGGGGCAGCGTGCCCGGAAGCGTGAACGTGATCCCCTCGGTCGCACGCAGGACCGGCTGGCCGTCGGTGACCGCCTCGCCGAGCCTGCCGATGAGGCGTGTAAGGATCCCGGCGGCGAATAGCACGCCACTCGCCGGCGCGAACGCCGGGATGCCGCCGAGGCTCTGGAACAGGCCGGCCGCTTTGTCGAAGGCTTCCTTGGGGAACTCATCGAACACGACCTCGATGGTCAAGACCGAGTCCGTTTGCGTGAGCGACGGAGAGTAGAACACGAGGGGTGTGCCCTCCTCCGTTGCAGCAGGCAACGCGATCGAGGCGTTCTTCCTCACGTCCTTCTTGATGAAGTTCACGGCGCGCGGCGAGGCGTTGTAGACCTCGATCCCTTTCATGGCGCTGATGACGAGCATGTCCTTGGCGCCGCCGAACGCACCCTTCGGGTACCGGCCGGTGTAGACGTTCCGGATCATCACCGTCAGCGGCGTCCCGGGGCCGACGGGCACGAACTCGATCGTTGGCGGCGCGGCGGCTATCGCCCTCGCGATCGACCGGTCAGCGAGCCGCTCGCGGAACTCGGCCTCCGTGTAGAGCTTGGAGCCCAGGACGCGATAGATGGGCATGGGGTACCTCCGTTCAGGGTCGGTATCGCAATCTCAAGTGAGCGGCACCAGCGGATTGGTCTGCGGGTGCGGGATGTCCAGGTCGGCCTTGATCTTCTTGAGGTCCATCTCGTCCTCGTACATGGCGGTCAGGAAGTCCGTCAGGCGCCGGGCGGATGTCCACAGCCGCAGGCACACGATGGCGAGCACGACGACCAGGAGGAACGTCAGCACGCGTTTGGCGATGAGCTGCCGGAGTACCGCGCCGACCTGGTCTCGCGAGTCCTTCAGCTGGTTCCTGACCTCCACGGACACGACGTCCGTGTGAACGAGCTCGTCCAGATCGTTCACGTAGGAGTACAGCTCTCCGGCGAACGTCTGGCCGCTTGCCGGGAACAGCCTTCCGAAGTCCCAGTACCAGTCGGATGCGTTTGCGGCGAAGAGCAGCGCCGCGGGCAAGGCGATCAACATCGCGGCCGTTGCCAGCTCGAACCGCCGTCCCTCGGGCCTCGCGTAGATCATCAGAAAACGGCCGGCGATCGCCTCGCGGAGCGACCGGACTTCCGCGCGGTACTCGTCGATACGCCCCTGGATGAGCTTCCGCGCAACCGCTTGGTCCGTAACCCGCGGATCGTTCCAGAGTTGGTGGGCTTCTGGGTCGGTCCATCGCGCGACCAGTGGGTACAGGAGGTGCGCCAAGACGGACCGCTCGCGGTCCATGCCAAGCTTCAGCCAGGTGTAGATGATGAGCAGCGCGAGCCCGGCCATGACGGTCGCGTCGACGACGGACAGCGCAAGACCGAGAACCGGAAGCCGCACCGACTCGAAGTCCTTGAGCTGCATCGAGCGCAGGTCCTTCAGCTCCTGCTGATCGGCCTCGAGGAAATGGCCTCGCAACCAGCTGCTGAGGTAGCGGCGCGCGTCCGGGGACGCGTCGCATGTTTCCGGAGGCGGCTCGATCCGGTCCAGCAGCTGGCACGGCGTCGCCTCGGGATGGTCCGCCAGGCATGCGCGCAGTTGCTCACGAGGCAGATCGGCCAGCGCCCGGACGCAGCTCAGTTCCTGCACGTTCCAGAACCGAGCGGCGATGCGCGGCGCCGTCCCGCCGAACTTCTCGTTCCAGAACCCCGCGAACAGGAGCAGCGACAAGACGTTGAGTACGAGCAACGTGTAGCGCGTTCTTTGGGCGGCGCTCGTCAGCAGAGCGAGCAACTCCCTCGTTCGCGAAGACAGCTTGTCGCCGTTCTCGGCCATGGCTACGGCGTCGTCACGCCGGCGAAGTTCACGAGGTCCGCGAACGTGAAGGTCCCGGGCGCGGCCGAAGGCAGGGTCGGCGTGAAGCCGCTCGCGTGGACGAACGACGCCCCGTTGCGCTTCAGCATCCGGACGAAGGTCCGGGCCACGATGCGGGCGCCCACGGGGCCGAGCTGATCGCCGTTCTTCAGCACCGCGGCCTCGCGCAGGATGTAGTACCAGAGCGGCGTTTTCTTCAGCAGCAGCTTGCCTGCCGAGTTGAGCACGGCGATCTCGTTTGCCGGCAGGCCCGACTGGATCTGCGCCGGCGTCATCGACGTGGTACCGAATTGCGCCGCCATTCCTTGGCCGCTGGGCAAGCCGAGCGCGAGGCCGCGCCGCAGGTTCCGTTGCGCCAGGACCGCCATCAGGCCGCTGAGGCCGGGGAGCGACTCCAAGCCGCTCGCCAGCACGCTGTCGATCTTGCGCGCCTTGTTGTTCACCGGAACGATGAACCCCGTGCCGAAGAACGCGTTGAAGTCCACGACCCAGTTGGAGAAGACCGGTAGCCGGGGCACGCGCACGAACTCGAACACCTGGCCCAGCGTGGCCGCCGGGAAGTTGAAGTTCACCCAGTAGCGGTCCCGGATCATGCTGTGCCCGAATCGATAGGCCGCAACCGAGAACTCGACGGGCATGCGGAACGGACTCCCGATCGGGGCGGAGACCGAGGCCAGCGCCGACGCGACGGCCCCCGGCCCACAGATGCGCTCGAGGAAGTCGTGGACCACGGCCCACTGGTAGTGGTGCGTCACGATCCGCTTGGCCTCGACGAAGAGGTCCCCGGTGAACCCGGCGCCGACCAGCATGTCCACCACGCGGTTGTGGAACCTCAGCATCGCGTGGTGGAACTGCGACACGATCAGGTTCTCGTCGTTCCTCGGGTCGCCGATGATCGCCGTCCTCGTCGTCGGAGCGCGTGGCACGTCGAAATCGGGTTTCTGCACCATCGCCGCCGGCGTCCCAGCCGCTCCCGCGGGGCCGCCCGGGCCGACCGGGGTGTTCTCGCCGACGAGGAAGCGGATGGCCGTGGACGGCCCGCTCGAGGGGAACACGTACAGGAACGGATCGAGCGCCGGGCCTCGGCCGTAGACCGAGTCCAGGTCGAGCGCGGGGCTTCGCATGTTGTTGATCGTGTTGGCGTCGGTCGCGACGTCGAGCGTCGACGAAACGTCGAGCGTGATGTCGTGGTCCACGAACTGCCCGACGTAGGTGAACCCAGCCGGGATCGGGGAATCGGGCGCGGTTTCCCGGCCGGGGTCGCCCATGAGCTCTCCCAGCTGGTCCATGAGCCCGATCGAGGTCGCGTTGAACGGGAGCTTGGTCAGCGCGCGAACGCGCGGCGAGGACATGTAGCCGAACTTGTCAGCACACGGCGATCGGAGCCAGCTCCAGGGGAACCAGGCCAGCGACAGGCGCGCGCCGTGGAACCGTCGCGACTCGTGCTTCAGGGCTGAGATGGACGCGCGCACCTCCGCCGGTATTCGGTCCATCGGGACCGCGCTCTTCGGGTCGACTCGGTTGACGGCCCTGAGCAGCGTCGCCGCGTCGCCGCCCGACTTGCCGCCACTCTCGCTGAGGCGCCGACGCAGCTCGTTCGGGCTGATTCCACGGGACTTCGCACGCCGGCCGCCGACCGGCGCCGACGCGATCTGCGCCTCGACGTATGCTGGCAGCTTCCCTGTGACCGGCTGTTTGCCAGGCCTCTTGGTCGGTTTCTTTGGTTTTCGTGGGGCCATGGTCTCCTCCAGCTGCGACATGGCGTACGTCTGACGAGGGTGTCGGACACGGATTGCCGATTCCGTCACGCTCCGGCAATCCGTTCCGCACGTCCGACTCTTTGGCGGAGACCTCTGCATGTCGGCCGTTCCACCACCCCGGGCGTGTACAATGCCGGCACCGGCGCCACACCGCCGAGGCATCCCCCGGAGGGGATTCGCGCCGATGCCCGCCGATCACGCCGATGCCGAGGATCGCCGCACGATCTCTCTCCTCCTGCTCGAGAGCTTGGAGCTCCTCGACGACATCGTGCGGTTCCTCGGTCGACGCCACGGCCTGACGCGCGACGACGAGGCGGATCTGGCGAGTGAGGTCAAGCTCAAGCTCCTCGACGACGACCACGCGATCCTGCGGAGCTTCCGGCACTCGAGCAGCCTGAAGACGTTCCTCGTCGGCGTCGCGCACCACACGCTCCTCGATCAGTTGCAGCAGCGCTGGGGCAAGTGGCGTCCGTCGGCCGCCGCCCGGCGGCTCGGTCCGGCAGCCGTCGAGCTCGAGCGCCACGTCCACCACGACCAGCGCACGGTCGACGAGGCGATCGAGATCCTGGCCCGAGGCGGCGCGGCGACACGCGACGACCTGCGGCGGATCCATCGGCTCCTTCCGCCGCGGGAGCGTCGGTTGCGGCTCGGCGACGACTCGCTCGACGAGTTCCCCGCACCCGGTGCCGACGCCGCCGCCGTGATCAAGTGCACGGAGCGCGAGGCCGCCGCGCGACGGACCGAGCGCGTGCTCGAGGAAGAGCTTGCGAAGCTCGAGCCGCGGGACGCGCTCCTCCTGAGGCTCGCGTTCAGCGACGGCTTCACGGTGACCCAGATCGCCAAGACGTGGGGCGAGGACCGGCGGCCGCTGTATCGCCGGGTCGAGACGCTCCTGCGGGCGCTGCGGCGCAGGCTCGAGGCCGCGGGCGTCGACGCAGCGATGGTGCGCGACGTGCTCGCCGTGTGCGACACCGAGCTGCACCTCGCGTCGCTCCGCGGCGGGCCCAGCGGAGAAGCGCCATGACCACGACCACTTCCTGCCCGGGCCCCGAGGCGCTCGCCGCGCTCGCCGAGCGCCGGCTCGCGGGGGAGCAGGCCCGCGCGGTCGAGGAGCACGTCGCGGGCTGCGAGCGGTGCTTCGAGACCTACCGGGAGATGCTCGAGTCCTTGTTTCCCGCAGTGGACGTGCCGGCTCCGGTCGAGCCCAAGCGGCAGCCGCAGCGTCGTTGGACGTGGGTCGCCGCGGCGGCGGCGGCCGCGGTCCTCGTGACCGCTGCACTCGTGGTCGTGCTGCGCGAGCGAAGCTCGAGCGGGCTGGCCGAGCTGGTGGCCGCCGTGGGGCAACGGCGGCTCGTCGAGCCGCGCCTGAGCGGCGGCTTCGCCTACGCGCCGCTCGCATCGCCGAGCCGCGGGCCGGGCGAGCTCGACCGGAGCGATCCGGCGGACTGGAAGATCTTCGAGGCCGCGGCGCGGGTCGACGAGCGAGCGCGCGAGCCCGAAGCGAGTGCCGACGATCGGCGGGCGCTCGCGCTCGCGCACCTGCTGTTGCACAACGCGGATCGGGCGATCGAGCAGCTCGAGGCGGTGCTCGAGAGCGCTCCGCGTGACGCACGCCTGCTCAGCGATCTCGCGGCGGCGCACCTCGTGCGTGCCGATCGTGAGGATCGTCCGCTCGACCGGACGGTCGCGATCGACCTCGCCGCCCGCGCGGTCGAGAGGGATCCCGATCTCCTCGAAGCGCGATTCAACCTCGCGCTCGCGCTCGAGAAGCTCGAGACCGCCGGGCGCACCGAGGGCGAGCCGGGCCGCGCGCCGCGCGCGGTCGCCGCGTGGCGCGACTACCTGATCCGCGACGCGGGCTCACCCTGGGCCACGGAGGCGAAGGAGCGTCTGGCGCGGCTCGAGGCGAGCGTGTCCGACGCGCGCGTGCGTGGGGACCCGTCGGGCGCGTGGTCCCGACTCGTCGAGGATCTCCTGCCGCGGTGGATCGACTCCTCGCCGCCGGAACGGGCGGCGCGCCTCGAGGCCGCGCTCGCGCTCGCCGCCGCGCTCGACCGATCGAGCGGAGGCACCCTCGGGGCCGAAGTGGCGGCGTCGATGCAGGATGGGAGCGCCGCGCGGTGGGCCGCAGGGGTCGAGCAGTACCGGAAGGGCAAGCAAGAGTACGAGCGTGGCCGCATCGGAGAGGCCGCGCTCGCGTTCGCCGCGGCGTTCGCCGCGCTTGATCGTGCGGGGAGCCCGCTCGCGACGCACGCGCGGCTCTACACGGCGATCACCGACTACTACGCCGGGAAGCTCGACCTCGCGGAGTCGCGACTCGCGGAGGTCGACCAGTCCACGACTGCCCGGCGCGACCCGCTGCTCGCGGCGCGCGTGTGCTGGATGCAGGGGCTCGTGCGCGGCGTGCGGGGTGACCTCGGCACGTCGCTTCTGCGCTACCGCGAGGCGCTGCTCGGATTCGAGCGCGCGGGCGATCACGGGAACGCAGCCAGCGTGCACTTCCTGCTCGCGGAGAATCTCGACCTGCTCGGCGACGCCGAGGAGGCGTGGGGGCATCGAGGGCGAGCGCTCGATCTGGAGCACCTCGCGCCGCGCGCACTGCAGCGTTCGATCGAGACGGACGCCGCGCGCGCCGCGCTCGCTCGCGAGCTTCCGTGGGCTGCGCAGGCGCTGTTCGGCCCGGCGCTCGACGAGCGTGACGTCGAGCCGCAGGAGGCGATCGAGAGCCAACTGATGGGCGCGCAGATCGAGGCGCGCCTGGGTGACACGGCGGATGCACGCGATCAGGTGCGGAAGGCCCGGGCGCGACTCACGGAGATCGACGACCCCGACCTCTCGGCTCGTTACGAGGCCGAGGTCCGCCAAGTCGAGGGGCTGCTGCAGAGCGACGCCGACGGGAGCGACGCGGTCGCGAGCCTCGGCGCCGCGCTCGCGTACTTCGAGTCGACGGACGCCGGCGCTCGCGTGCCGTCGCTGCACCTCGCGATCGGGCGAGTGCTCGAGCGCCAGGGCCGCGCCGAGGATGCGCGCGCACACTACGAGAGCGGCGTGCGGGCACTCGAGCAGGCCGGGGCGACCGTCGCCGAGGAGACACGCCGCGTCGGGCTCCTCGCGGGGTCGGCTGGACTCTTCGACGCAGCCGTACGCCTCGAGGCCGAGCGCTTCAAGCGTCCGGACGCGGCGTTCGCCTACGCCGAGCGGGCGCGGGCAGTCGAGCTGGCCTACGTCGGCCCAGGCGACCCGCAGGCACTGGCGGAGCAGATCCCGGAAGGCGTCGGGGTGCTCTACTTCGCGGCCGTCGAGGATCGGCTGTTGCGGTGGGTCATCGCCGATCGGCGCGTGCGGTTTCTCTCGTCTGTGGTCGCGGAGGAGTTCGTCGACCGCTCGATCGATCGACTCGAAGTCGCGCTGGCTCGCGGGGACGACGCGGAGGCGCGCCGCGCCTCGGCGGCGTTGTTCGAGCTCCTGGTGCGACCGGCCGAGGAGGCGCTCCCGGCGCGGGGCACGCTGTGGGTCGTCCCCGACGGACGGATCCACCACGTGCCATTCGCGGCGCTCTACGACGAACGCACGGGCAGGTACCTGGTCGAGCGGTTTGCCGTCGCCGTGGCGCCGAGCGCTGCGCTCCTCGGCGCCGAGCGTCCGCCCGTCGCAGGGCCACGGCGATGGCTCGTCGTCGGCGACCCGAGCTTCGATCGGACGCTCTTCCCGCAGCTCGAGGCGTTGCCAGAATCGGGCCGCGAGGCCACGGCACTCGCCTCGATGCACTCGGGGGCCACGCTGCTTGCCGGAACTGCGGCGACCGGTCCCAGATTCCTGCGGGAGATCGAGCGCGCGAGCCTCGTGCACTACGCCGGACACGCGCTGCCCAACGAACGGTTCCCGCTGCTGTCGGGACTGATCCTCGCCCCCGCGCCCGACGGCTCCCATTCCGGTCTGGTGCAGGGATTCGAGCTGCGCCGCTCGCACCTGCGCCCGGACGCGATCGTCGTGCTCGCCGCCTGCCGGTCGGCCCGCGAGATCGCGGGCGGCGCGACGGGCACGTCGAGCCTCGCCGGCGCGCTCGTCGCCGCCGGCGCGCGCGAGGTCGTCGGGTCGCTGTGGAACATCGCGGACGGCGAGGGCCGGGATCTGCTGCTGCGGTTCCACCAGGAGCTTCGCGAGCGCGGATCGGCGATCGAGGCGCTGCGCGCGGCGCAGCTCGACCGGCTGGCGCAGGGCGAGTCGCCCCGTGCCTGGGGCGCCTATCAGGTCATCGGCCGCATTCAAGTCCGCTCGAAGGGGGAGGAGACGTCATGAAGTACGACCTGACCATCGACTTCGCCGGGCTGTGCACGTTCGTCACGAACGACGCGCCCGAGTGGCTGCGCGTCATCCTGCTGCGCGACGCGAAGGAGCGGTTCCCGCACGCGCCACGGCTGACGTTCGACGTTCGAAACTTGGACCAGTTCACCGGGAGCGACATCTCCCAGGTGGTCCAGCTGCCGGGAGGAGAGCAGATCGCTTCCTGGAACCTGGAGGGGAAGATCGTCGAGCTCGGTGGGCTCGTCGATGGGGACGGCAGCCCGAGCAGGGTGGCCTGCTGCGGCCCCGCTCCTGCGCCGCGCGAGAAACCGGCCGATCCACTCGACGAGCTCAACTTCTACTGGGTTCCGTCGTTGGGGCAGCTGTGCGGCGTCCGTGATGTCGCCCCGGCGCACATCGGGAACAACCCCGGGGGCGACGGTAGCCCGGTCGGCGCGCGGTTCGACACGAAGCGGGGCTACCTGTTCAGCAACGCCGAGGTGAACCGGACCACGACGGACGGCGGTGTGTGGGAGTTCGGCCAGGGCGGGCACCGGCAGTACTTGGCCGATACCGTGCGCCTCGAGGTCCGCAACCTCGCCGCGTCGCGGGTCGAAATCAAGGCGCGGACCTTCGCCGGGGCCGACGCCGGTGCCCTGCGGCTGAAGCCGTTCGCCGAGCGAATCGGCCTGACCCTGACGAATCTCCCGCAGCAGCTGCCTGATACGCAGCAAGCGCACGACGTGATGCACCACTTCGACCTGTACTACGACGTGCTGGTGACCCAGCCCATCGCGCGGCCGATCCCGCAGCTGGGCGGAGGCGCTCCGAGTCCGCACCATGCCACGACGGCAGCGCAGCCCGTGTGGGGGATCTTCCCCGTACGTTGCACGCCGTCGCAGACACCCTAGGCTCGAGCGGTAAAACCGCGCGTGGGTCCGACCATGGGGTAAGGCGCAGGCGAGCTCCTCTGCAGGGTGGCCGGGCGACCGGCCCGTCGGTAGGGGCAGATCCGTTGCTAGCGGATCTGCCCCACGCGACGTACGTGAGGGAGTCTCACTGGACGCCGGACGAAGAGGAATGTCGAAGATGGCCAACACCCCGAAAAGACGCATGCACCTTCAGGCGCTCGATCTTCTGTCCGAGATCGACCCTCGGCTGCAGCGCTTGCTCGAGAAACGGCGCCGCGGACTGACTCCGGTGGCAACGTGCTCGACCGACCGCGGAGAGATCGCGATCTCGGCCCGCGTCTCGGACATCGACGCATGGCACCGCATGACGGAGGTGCGCCGGGGTGCCGAGGTGCGCCGAGCCGGGACGGGTGAGTGGATCGTGACGGGGCGCCTCCCAATCACGCGTATCGGCAGGGTCCGGCAGGCTCCGTTCGTGCAGAGCCTCAAACCCGCGCTGCGCCTCGGGCCCACGTTGCACGCCACGGTCGAGGAGATCCGGGCCGCGCGGAACGCCCTGCCTCAGGGCTCCCTGGGCGACCAGGGTCGGGGCGCGGTCGTCGGGATCGTCGACTTCGGCTGCGATTTCGCGCACGAGAACCTGCGCCGCGAGGACGGATCGACGCGCCTACTGGCGCTGTGGGATCAGTCCGGCGTCGCGAGCCCCGCGAGTCCGTTCGGATACGGCAGACTGTTCGAGCCGGCCGAGATCGACGCCGCGCTGAGGACCGCGACGCCTTACGCCGCTCTGGGGTACGACCCGGGGCCCGCGGCGCACGGCACGCACGTCGCGGACATCGCGGCTGGCAACGGCGCAGGTACCGGCGCACCAGGCGTCGCTCCGAACTCGGATCTGATCTTCGTCCACCTCGCCGGGACCGATGTCCCGTGGGAGGGTGAAACCGTCGTCGGGCGTTCGTTCGGGGACTCGGTGCAGCTCCTCGAGGCGCTGGCGTTCATCTTCCAGCTGGCCGGGACGAGGCCGTGCGTCGTGAACGTGAGCCTGGGCACGAACGGCGGGCCGCACGACGGCAGTACCCTCGTCGAGCAGGGGATGGACGACCTCGTCAGCGAGAAGCCCAATCGAGCCATCGTGGTCGCGGCCAGCAACTCGTACGACGACGGGATCCACGCCGCAGGATCGGTCCCAGCCGGCGGGCACGTGGACCTGGCCTGGCGGGTCTCGGACGCCGACGCGACGCACAACGAGCTGGAGGTCTGGTACGAGGAGGAAGACGAACTCGCGGTCGAGATCATCGCGCCGGCCGGGGAGAGCCTGGGGACGGTCGCGCTCGGGGACAGCGGGAGGGTCCAGGACGAAGATGGCAACACGCTCGTGTTCATCGCGCATCGCCGTCGCGACCCGAACAACTCGGACAACGTCGCGGGCGTGTTCCTCGAACGGGGTGCTCCGGGAGGCGACTGGATCATCCGGTTGCACGCTGTCGCGATCCAGAATGGCGGATTCCATGCCTGGATCGAGCGGGATGACGCCGCGCCGTCGTGCTTCGTCCCGCCCCACGACAACACGCATAACCTCGGCTCGATCTCCTGCGGCGCGAAGACAATCGTCGTCGGGTCCTACGATGCGCATCGGCCCGACGTCCCGCTGTCGTGGTTTTCGAGCTCGGGACCGACGCGGGACGCGCGTAACAAGCCCGAGTTGAGCGCTCCGGGCCACGACGTGTGGGCGGCGGCGTCGACGTCGCAGGACGGATCTCTCCGCATGTCGGGCACGAGCATGGCTGCGCCGGCGGTCACCGGAGTCGTCGCGCTGGCGCTCGCCGAAGGCCTCGCGTGCGGTGTCGATCTGCCCGTCGACACGATCCGGCAGATCCTGGCGAGCACTGCACGCCTCACCTCGCCCAGTGTCACGTGGGACGCGCGGTACGGTGAGGGGCGCGTCGATGCGCGGGCGGTCGTCGAGGAAGTGCGGAAGCTCGGCCAACAGCCTGTCCAGCGGGCAACCAAGCGTACTGTGCGCCGACCGACGCAATCGCCCCAGCCGTAGCGGCGAAGGTCCGCGCTGGAAGCGCGGTCGCCCTCCTGGTACGTTTGGACGCATGGCGAGAAAGAAGAAGCTCGGCCGCCTCGTCGACGAGGGCCCGCTGGATCTCGGCAAGCTCGACCTCGGCCTACGCCGCGTCGTCGACCGACGGCCCGACGAAGAGATCGACGTCATCATCCGCGTCGCCACCGCCGACTATCTCCCGGCCGGCATCCGGCTCCGAGGTCGGATCAGCGCAAAGCTGCTTACCGCGCGAACGAGCGTCCGCGACCTGCCCCGGCTGGTGCGGGACCCCCAAGTGCTCTCCGTCGCCGAGTCGGAACCTCTGCCCCTGGTCCCGCCGAAGGCTGAGCGGGCGGACACCGACTAGGGTTCAGGGCACGCCTCGACGACAGGTGGAGCGGGCTCTAGCGCTGACCGAGGAGGCCTCGCGTGAAGCCAAGGTGGCTCACCCACGATGTCGCTCATGGTTGCTTCTTGCTCTGGGCGTTGACTGTGCTCGCCCTGGATCTCGTCCTGACGTCGTTCACGGAGGATGAGTTGGGGCAGGGAGCGGGTGCAATTGTCTTGGTTCTACTTCCTTTCCTCGCCACAGCATTCATCGCAATGCTCGTCGAGCGGGTGCTGCTGCTGATCGGCGCGGGCCACGTGCCGATCCTGCGTCACGCCGCGCTCAGCTCGCCCGACTACGAGCTGGTCGAGGTGCGCCGGGTGCTGGGCGAGGGGAAAGAGCCCGGGTGATGAAGATCCTCTGTTGCGTCGGGGTTCTGTCGGTCTCCCTCGCCAACGTCGGAGCGCAGCAAGCCCCAGCCCTCGTCGCCGATCCGGCCGACGCACGAGCTTTCAACATCCGGTCGGCGATCCTCGACCAGACGCGGCGCGTCGACGTCGTGTTCCCGGCGTCCTACGCCGAGAGCTCGACCAGCCGCCGCTATCCGGTCACGATCGTGCTCGACGGGGAGGCCAACATTGCGGCGACCGCCGCGGTCGCCGACGAGCTTGCGCGGAACGGCATGATTCCCGAGGGGATCCTCGTCGCCATCGAGAACACCACCGGCGCGCGGGGACGTGTGCACGACCTCACGCCGCCCGGGCTCTCCGTGAGCGGCAGCGGCCTGAGCGAGGGCGGGGACCGCTTTCTCGACTTCATCGAGCGCGAGCTGCTGCCGGCCGTGGATCGCCAGTGGCGTGGCGGCGAGCCACGCACGCTCATCGGACACTCCTCGGGTGCCATCCTCGTCACGTACGCGGCGGCGACGCGTTCGACGTATCGCGCGGTGATCGCCATCGATGCGCCGATCGGCCTCGGTCAGAGCTGGCTTGCGCAGAAGCTCACCGCGCGGGCGGGCGCTTCGCCCCCACCACTACGGTACGTGTCCTACGAGGCGAAATTCGGCTGGCCCGACGAGGCCTGGCAGACGCTCGTGGCTACCGCCCCGCAGTCATGGAAGTTGCGACGCGAATCCCTGCGCCTCGAAGGTCATGAGACGCTCTACATGCTCGGCGCCTATCTCGGTCTGCGCGAGGTGTTCAGCGATTACTCGCGACTCGTCGCGCAGGAGAAGCCGGCCGCCACGGTGCTCCCGTACTACGCCGCGCTGAGTGCCGCGCTGGGCGGGCAGCTCCCGCCACCCAAGCGGTTGCTCCGGGACGTGGTGGACGATCTGATCGCCGAGGGCCGCGGCGCGGGCGCACGCGCGGCCTACGAGATGTTGGTCGCGGCGTACGGCGCGCCGACGGACGGCGCGCAGCTGGTCGCTGCGCTGGCGGAAGCGGAGCGGGGCCCGGAGCCCACCGAAACGGTGGAAGGGCTCCTCGCGACGCCTTTTCCCACGCCCGACGAGGCGCGGCGCTTCCTCGGCGACTGGGTGGGGAGTCAGTGGATGTCGCCGGACGAGCCACGTGACAACCGGATGACCCTGCGCATCCGCGTCGAGGCCGGCAGGGTGATCGGCGAGCTGCTGAACCCCGCGGCTCCACCCGAGCATCGCGTGCGGCCGGTCGACTATCTGCGCGTGACGGAGGCCGGCTTGACCTACGGCGTACTGAACGGCATGCGACCGCGGGGCGTCGTGCTCTGGGAAGGGACCCTCGATGGCGACACCCTTTCCGGCAAGCAGCGTTGGGGCGGCGTTGCGTTCTCGTATCCGCCGGAAGCGCACGTGGATCCGGGTTTCTCGTTCACGCGCGTGCGCAAATGACCCTTCGGCCTGCCACTCCGACGTCAAGCGCAGCCGTTTCCTGTCAGCGACGTTGCCTCCAGAAACCCGGACGACGCTTCAGGTGTGCGAATGCGATAACGCGAATGTCCTCAGTGCCGAGGCGGTACACGACTTGGTAGGGGAAGCCCGCGACGAGCATCCGGCGCGCGTTGATTGTCCCGAATGCGGTTGCGCCGGCTTCCGGATGTGCCGCGATGCGATCGAGAGCCTCAACGACAGCGTCGAAGAAATCCACGCCGAGACCAGGTCGTTGTGTCTCGTACCAGCGGACTGCCGCGGCGAGTTCCTCCGAGGCGAGCCGGGCTGTTCGGACGGGCCGGGTCACCGACCCAGGATCTCGCTCTCGATCCGACGTTTCACGTCATCCCAGGGCTCGAGACTCTCGGCTCCAGCGTCGATCGCTAGGATGCGGCGCTGTATTTCTGACGCCCACGCCGATTGCGCGTCGGGATCCGCGGGCCCGTCGAGGCTCGCCAAGAGCTCCGCGGCCAGCTCGGCGCGTTCAGCCGGACCGAGGCGCAACGCGTCAACCAAAACGGCTTCGGTTGCTTTCGTCATGCGAGGAATAGTACGCTGAGGTCGCCCACCCAACAACCGCGCCTCGAGTCAGGGTCGAATCAGGGCGGACAGCTCGCCGCGCACTCCTCCACGCTCGTGAAGTTGTTGGCGTTGCCGCCGCAGCAGCCCCAGGTGAAGCTCTCGCAGCGGCCCGCGACGAACTCGTAGAACCAGCGCGGGCACACGCCGTCGCACGGTCCGGATCGGCGGGCAGCGTGCAAGTGCACGGTGCGGCGGGCGCTCGCGGCACGCCCTGGCTCGTCGAGCCCATCGAGCCCTCGCCGCCCTCGTACATCGCGGTGACCTGGAACAGCCAGAGCGCGTCCGCAGGTGGATCGGACTCGATCGCGGCTCGCGGCGCGTGCAGCGCGGAGAGCAGACAGTGGCCGGCGAAGCCCGGCGGGTCGGTGGCGGCCACGTCGCGTCGCAGGTAGACGTTGTAGGCCAGGGCTCCCGGCGCATCGTTCCACGACATCTCGTGCGTGCCCGAAAACACGACGCCCGTGACTTCCGGCCCGACGCCGCACGCCCCGACGTGGTCGACCGAGACCGCGGCGCGGGAGGCCTCGCATCGATTGGAGTAGGTCGCTCCGTCGCAGCCGCAGACCGGGTCGTAGATCGCGGGACAACCGCCCGGAATCACCGAGCAGGTGCCCTCGAAGTCGCAGCAGCAGAAGCCGTCGGGCAGCTCGCAGAATTCGCCGGCGCCACAGGGGACTCCGCCGATGCCGCCGCACAGCTGCTGGGCCGTGGCTGCGGTCGATGCGAGCCCCGCCGCCAGGATCAGGCTCGCCAGTCGGATGCGCCCGGGCTCCATGCGTCCATCCTCGAGGTTGACGTCATCGTACGCCGTCGCCATCGTTCGCGCCTCACCCGAGGGACTTGGCGTCTGGCGACAGGGCGTCTAACATCGGCGACATCGTGGGGGGCTCGTGAGGAAACTCCTTCGCTGGCCGGTCCTGCGCTGGGTCGTGCTCGGGGTTGCGGTCGTCTTCGTGGCCATCCAGCTCGTGCCGGTGGACCGGTCGAGCCCACCCATAAGCGCTGAGATTCCGGCAACGCCCGAGGCGCGAGCCGTCCTGCGCCGGGCGTGTTACGACTGCCACTCCCATGAGACGAGGTGGCCCTGGTACGGCCGGATCGCCCCCGTCTCCTGGCTGCTCGCGCGCGATGTGCGCAATGGGCGCGAGGAGCTCGACTTCTCGACGTGGGATCAGTACACAACGCGGCGGCGGGTCAGGAAGCTGAAGGAGATCTTGGAACAGGTCGCGGAGGGCGAGATGCCCCCTTGGTTCTACCTGAGCGTGCACCGAGAGGCCGTCCTCTCGGCCGAGGACCGGGAGACGCTCCGCAAGTGGGTCCTCAGCATGCCCGAGTGGGGAACCGCCTCAGGCGAGCACCGAGAAGTCGGCGACGTGCGGCTGCACCAGCTTCGCGAAGTCGGTGTAGGTCATCCGCACGGCGTCCTGGTGCGTGCCGGCGTTGAACGTGATCCGGTCGTCGGCCGCCACGGTCGAGCTGACCCACACGGGTAGTCCGTAGAGGATCCCGAACGGGGGCACGGCACCGGTCTCGCAATCCGGGCACAAGCGGTCCATCTCGGGCTCGGTGGCGAGCCGGACCTCCTTGGCTCCGGCGAGCGCTCGCAGCTTCGCCAGATCCACCTTGTGGTGCGCCGGCAGGACCGCCATGGCGTACTCCCGAGCGACCTGCACGATCACCGTCTTGGCGAAATCGCGACCGCGCGTGTGGGTGTGCGCAGCGGTCTCCTGCGCCGTGAAATCGGGCGAGTGGTGGATCGTCTCGTACTTCACGTGGTTCTCGTCCAGGAACGACTTGAGCTTCTGCACCGGGGTTCTCATCGCGGCACCTCCTTTCTGCGGGCATTGTGCTCCCGCCCTCCCCCCTCCACAGGACCGTTCGAGTCCGAGATCGCCTGGGCGATTGCCGTTATGTTCAGCGACAGGCGACGCACGAATCAGGAGGCTCCCATGGCTGGCATCGTGGGCTACGGGGCGTACATCCCGCGCAACCGGATCAAGAGCGAGGAGATTGCCCGCCAGTGGGGCCGCGATCCGGAGAGCATCCGCCGCGGACTGCTGCTCGAGGAGAAGTCGGTCCCGGGTCAGGACGAGGACACGATCACGATTGCGGTGGCCGCCTCGCGCGACGCGGTGGCGCGTGCCGGGATCGACCCGCGCCGGATCGGTGCGGTGTACGTCGGCTCGGAGTCCCACCCGTACGCCGTCAAGCCCAGCGGTACCGCGCTGATCGAGGCGCTGGGGATCGGCAACGAGGTCCACGTCGCCGACTACGAGTTCGCCTGCAAGGCCGGCACCGAGGCGATGTTCGTGGCGCTGGGTCTCGTGGAGTCGCGCCGCGTCGAGTTCGCGCTGGCGGTCGGCGCCGACACCTCGCAGGGAGCGCCGGGCGATGCGCTCGAGTACTCGGCCTCGGCGGGCGGCGCGGCCTACGTCTTCGGCCGCGACGATCTGCTGGTCGAGGTCGTCGAGACCTACAGCTTCACGAGCGACACGCCGGACTTCTGGCGGCGCGAGGGCGAGTTCTACCCGCGGCACGCCGGCCGGTTCACGGGCGAGCCCGCGTACTTCAAGCACGTCACCGCGGCGACGCGCGGCCTGCTCGCCAAGGCCGGACTCGCGCCCAAGGACTTTCGCCACGCCGTGTTCCACATGCCCAACGGCAAGTTCCCGCTCGAGGCCGGCCGCACGCTCGGATTCACGCGCGAGCAGATCGCGACCGGCTGGATCGTGAACACCATGGGCAACACCTATTCGGGCTCGTCGCCGACCGGCCTGGCCGCGATCCTCGACGTCGCCGAGCCCGGCGACCTGATCCTGCTCACGTCCTTCGGATCGGGCGCCGGCAGCGACTCGTTCGCGCTGCGCGCGACGAAGCGGCTGGTCGAGCGGCGCGGCCTCGGCCGGTCGGTGCGCGCGATGCTCGACGGCCCGCGACGCTACCTGAGCTACGGCGAGTACGCGAAGTTCCGCGAGAAGATCATCCGGAACGGGTGAGGAGGCCCGGCATGCGCGAAGTAGCCATCGTGGGCACGGGAATGACCCGCTTCGGGGAGCTGTGGCAGGCGAGCCTGCGCGATCTGTTCGCCGAGGCGGCGCTCGAAGCGCTCGGCAGCGCGGGCGCCGATCACCTCGATGCGGTCTACATCGGCAACATGTCGGCCGGCTGCTTCGTGGGCCAGGAGCACATCGGACCGGTGCTCGTCGGGCAGATCGGCCTGGCCGGTGTGCCGGCGACGCGCGTCGAGTCGGCCTGCGCCTCGGGAGGCGTGGCCCTGCGCTCGGCGTTTCTCGAGGTCGCCTCGGGGGCGAGCGATCTCGTCCTCGCCGCCGGCGTCGAGAAGATGACGGACGGCGCGGACGTCACCGCGGTGCTGGCCACGGCGTCCGACCAGGAATACGAGGCCTACCACGGCGTGACCTTCCCCGCGCTGTACGCGATGATCGCGCGGGCGCACATGGAGACCTACGGCACGACCGAGGAGGACCTCGCCGCCGTGGCGGTCAAGAACCACCGGCACGGGAAGCTCAATCCCAAGGCGCAGTTCCGGCGCGAGATCACGATCAAGGACGTGCTGGAGTCGGCGTGGGTCGCGGAGCCCCTGCGACTGCTGCACTGCTCGCCGGTCAGCGACGGGGCCGCGGCGGTGCTGCTGTGCTCGATGGACCAGGCCCGCAAGTACACGGACACGCCGGTGAAGATCCTGGGCTCGGGCATGGCCACGTCGAGCATGATGCTGGCCGATCGCCGCGATCCGGCGTTCCTCGACGCGGTGCAGGCCTCGGCCGAGCGCGCGTACAAGATGGCCGATCGCGGGCCGGGGGACATCCAGGTCGCGGAGGTCCACGACTGCTTCGCCATCTCCGAGATCTGTTGCCTCGAGGCGCTCGGCCTGGTCGAGCGCGGTCATGGTGGCAAGGCGACGCGGCGCGGCGAGACGGCGCTCGGCGGCCGGATCCCCGTCAACACGAGCGGCGGACTGAAGTCCAAGGGCCATCCGGTGGGCGCCACGGGCATCGCCCAGGCGATCGAGATCTACGAGCAGCTGAGTGGCCGCGCGGGCGAGCGTCAGGTCGCAGGCGCGAAAGTCGGCCTGGCGCAGAACATGGGTGGATCGGGCGCGAGCTCCGTGGTCCACATCTTCGGGAGGGCCTGAACATGCCGAGCCCGAGATACTGGAGAGAGATCCCATCCCGCTATCGGCTCGAGGCGTCGAAGTGCACGGGTTGTGGGAAGGTGATGTACCCCGCGCGTCCGGTCTGCCCGGCGTGCCGCTCGAGGGACGCCGAGCGCGTGGAGCTGACGAGGCGAGGCCGCGTGGTGACCTCGACCGTGATCCACGTGCCACCGACCGAGTTCGACACCGAGGCGCCGTATGCCGTGGCCGTCGTCGAGACGCCGGAGGGTGCTCGTCTGATGGTGCAGGTCGTCGACTGCGAGCCCACGGAGGTGCGACCGGGGCTCGGCGTCTCGCTCGAGTTCCGGCGGATCCGCCGCGAGGGGCACGGGGGCATCCTGTGCTATGGCCACAAGGCGGTTCCGCTGCGCGAGGGGCAAACGTAGCGAGGGGAGGAGCCGATGCACACCGTTCGCGTCTGTGTCGAGATCCCCGAGGAACGCTATCGGGCCTTCGAGAGCGAGGCCGAGCGCAGCGGAACGACGGTCGAGCGACTCGTCGAGCAGATGGTCCGTGGCCTGCTCGACGAGCTGGACCAGGAAGAGCGCGAAGGCACCGACCACCTGATCATCCCATCGTAGTCTGGGGTATCATCGGATCCGGTGTCGAGCAAGCTGCTTTCCGCGACCTGCCTCGCGCTGGTGCTGGCGCGCCCCGTGCTGGCCCAGGACGATCCCCACGCGGCGTGCGCCATGCCGCCGAGCTACGTTCCGGCGGAGCTGCTCGAGCGGGCGATCTCGCTGCGTAGCGGGATCGGCAATTCGCACGAGGCGGTCACCACGCGCTCGCCCGAGGCGCAGGCGTTCTACGACCAGGGCCTCAACTACCTCGAGTCGTACGTGTGGATCGAGGCCTCGCGGTCGTTCGGGCAGGCGCTGCGCCTGGATCCCGAGCTGGCCATGGCCTACCTGGGCCTGAGCTACGTGCAGTCCGGCCTCGAGAACGCTGAAGCGGCCAAGCGGCTCTTCGACAAGGCCAAGGCGCTCGCCGCGGGCGTCAGCGATGCCGAGCGCCGGCGTCTGGAGATCCGCGAGAAGCAGCTCGCGGCGATCGAAGACATCCAGGACCTGAGCCGGTTCGTGGCCTACAAGAAGACGATCGACGACGCCCTGGCCAGGGATCTCGACAACCCGGAGCTGTGGCTCCTGCGTGGCAACGCGGAAGAGGCCAACGCCTCGGGCCGCGGCCAGCGCGGCGGAGCGGCGTCGATCGCGTTCTACCAGGCCGTGCTGCGCCTCGTTCCGGATCACGCGACGGCGCACCACTACCTGGTCCATTCCTACGAGACGATCGGGAGCATCGACCGAGCGCTCGTGTACGGAGAGGTCTACGCGCGCCTGGCCCCGGCGATTCCCCACGCGGCTCACATGTGGGGGCACGACCTGCGTCGCGTCGGCCGCGTCGACGATGCGATCGCCCAGTTCCTGAAGACGGATTCGCTCGAGCGCGCGTACTACGCGACCGAGCGCATCGATCCGGCGCTGGACTGGCATCACGGCCACAACCTCGATCTGCTCGCCAGCTGCTACGAGCACAAGGGGCAGATGAAGCTGGCCGAGAAGACGCTGCGCGAGTCCGGCACGCTCGCGGCCGTGAGCGCCTACCGGGCGTTCAACCTGCGCGAGCTGCCGAACTTCCTGATCCAGCGTGCCCGCTACGACGAAGCGCTCGCGGCAGCGCGCTCGCTCTCGCTGAACGATTACGCGCAGGCGCGCAGCGTCGGTCACGCGCTCGCGGGCCAGGCACTGCTCGGGCTGGGACGAACCGACGAGGCACGCGCGGAGCTCGACGCGGCCCGCCGGGAGCTCGAGACGGTCCCGAAGGCCACGCTCGGGCTCGATCCGCCGCGCTCCATGGTCGAGCCGTGGGTCGAGGCGCTGCGTGGCGAGCTGTTGCTGCGTGCCGGAGAGCGTGACGAGGGGCGCCGCGTGTGGAAGGACGTCGTGCGCGCGCTGCGCACGGCCCCTGGTCCCGACGCGTGGTCGCAGGCCCTCTTCCGCCTCGAGGCGATGGCGCGGACCGCGATGGAGGCGGGGGACTGGGAGATGGCCGAGTTCCTCGCGGCCCAGATGCTCGAGCACGACGCGGCTTACGGTGGAAGCCACGCGACGCTCGCGCTGGTCCTGCGTCACCAAGGGGACGCTCCCGGTGCGGCGCGGGAGGCCGAGGCGGCGCGGCGCTACTGGCGTGACGCGGATCCCGATCTTCCCGAGCTGAAACTGCTCGCCCCGTGACCGATCTCGCCTCCCGCGCCGCCGCGCTCCTCGGCATCGCCGTGTTCCTCGGCATCGCGTGGGCGCTCTCCGAGCACCGCCGGCGCTTTCCGTGGCGCATCGCCGCCTGGGCCCTCGCGATCCAGCTCGGCCTCGCGCTCCTGCTGCTGCGGAGCCCGGCGAGCCGCGCGTTCTTCGTCGGCGTCAGCGACGCGGTGGGCGCGCTCATCGGCTTCACCGAGGCCGGCACGCAGTTCGTCTTCGGCTCGCTGCGGCAGGGCGGTTTCTCCTTCGCGCTCGACGTGCTGCCGATCATCCTCGTCATGGGTAGCCTGTTCGGCGTGCTCTACCACTGGCGCGTGGTCCAGCTGCTGGTGCGCGCGCTCGCGCGCGGGCTCTCGCGCACGATGGGCATCTCGGCCGCCGAGGGCCTGTCGGTCGTGGCCGACGTGTTCGTGGGGATGGTGGAAGCACCGCTGCTGATCCGCCCGTACCTCGCGCGCATGACGCGCAGCGAGCTGTTCACCGTGATGACGGCGGGCATGGCGACGATCGCGGGCTCGGTGCTCGTGGCCTACGCCAGGATGCTCGGCGGGGGCGACTACGCGGGGCACCTCGTCGCCGCGAGCTTCCTCGCCGCGCCGGCCGCCGTGCTCGTGGCCAAGGTCATGGTGCCCGAGACCGGGGTCCCCGAGACGAGCACCGCCACCGCCGCCACCGTGCCCGTGACCTCGGTCAACACGATCGATGCCGCCGCGGCCGGCGCGATCGCGGGTCTGCGCCTCGCCGCGAGCGTGGGTGCGCTGCTGCTGGCTTTCGTCGCGCTGCTCACGATGGCGAACGCCGGCCTCGGGCACGCCGGGGACTGGATCGGGGTTCCGGGCCTGACGCTCCAGCGTGTTCTGGGCTGGCTGTTCGCGCCGGTCGCGTTGCTCCTCGGCATCGCGCCGGCCGAGGCGCAAACCGTGGGCGCGCTCCTCGGCGTGAAGACCGTGCTCAACGAGCTTCTCGCGTATCGGGACCTCGGCACGCTCATCGAGGCTGGCGGAATCTCGACGCGCGGCGCGGTGATCAGCTCCTACGCGCTCTGCGGCTTCGCCAACTTCGGCTCGCTCGCGATCCTGCTCGGCGGCGTCGGCGCGATGGTGCCGGAGCGCCGGCCCGAGATCGCCCGACTCGGCCTCCGCGCGATCCTCTCCGGCACGCTGGCCAGCCTGATGACCGGCAGCGTGGCCGCGGTGCTGCTGTGAGGAGCAGCCTCGGAGCCGTCGTGATCCGGCCGCCGCGAGCGCAGGACCAGGAGGAGTTCCTGACCTGTGTTCGCCGGAGCCGCCGCTTGCACCGTCCGTGGGTTTCGCCGCCGAGCACGCCCAAGGCGTTCCAGGCCTTCGTGGCATGGACCCGGCGGCCGTCGCAGGCGGGCTTCCTGGTCTGCCTGCGCGCAACGAGCGAGATCGTCGGCGTCGTCCACGTGAGCGAGATCGTGCGTGGCTGTTTCCAGAGCGCGTACCTCGGGTACTGCGTGTTCTCGCCCCACGCGAGACGGGGCTACATGACGGAGGGCCTGGGGCTGGTCCTGACGAGGGCGTTCCGCGAGATGGCGCTGCACCGGCTCGAGGCCAACATCCAGCCGGCGAACCGCGCCTCGATCGAGCTGGTGCGCCGACTCGGGTTCAGGAAGGAAGGGTTGTCGCCACGCTACCTGAAGATCGCCGGGCGCTGGCAGGACCACGAGCGCTGGGCGATCCTGGCCGAGGAGTGGCGTCCCGGAGGGGAGCCGCGCTAGGCCGGAGGTTGCCGTGGATCGCAAGGCGCACTGGGATCGTGTCTACCAGACCGTCGCCTCGGATCAGGTCAGCTGGTTCCAGCCGCAGCCGACGCTCTCGCTCGAGCTGATTCGCCGCGTGGCCCCGAGATCGACCGCCGCGATCCTCGACGTCGGCGGGGGCGCGTCGACGCTCGTCGATCATTTGCTCGAGAGCGGCTATCGCGCGATCACGGTCCTCGACCTCGCACCGACCGCTCTCTCCGCCGCGCGGCGGCGCCTCGGCCAGTGCGGTGCGAGCGTCACCTGGCTCGAAGCGGACGTCCTGGGTATCGCCCTGGCTTCGTCGGCCTACGACGTCTGGCACGACCGCGCGGTCTTTCACTTTCTCACGGACCCGGACGACCGGAGGCGCTACGTCGCGCAAGTCCGCCATGCCGTTCGGCCTGACGGCCACGTCGTTCTGGCCGCGTTCGGCCCCGACGGGCCGACCGTCTGCAGTGGCCTGCCGGTCGTCCGTTATTCCCCCGCGGCGCTGCACGCCGAGCTCGGCGAAGGGTTCGACCTCCTCGACAGCGCGCGCGAAACGCACCGGACGCCTGCCGGTCGATCGCAGGAGTTCATCTACTGCCTGTTTCACTTCGCGCGTTGAGCGGGGCGGCCGATGAAACCAAAGCACCTCTACCTCGTGCTCTGCGTCCTGGGCACGATCCTGCCGTACGCGCAGCTCGTCCCGTTTCTTCGAGAGCACGGCCTCGATCTGCGCCTGTTCGTCGAGCAGATGTCCGCGAATCGGATCGGCGGCTTCTTTGTCATGGACGTCATCGTGTCGTCGGTGGTGCTCTGGACGTTCGTGATCGTCGACGGGTGGCGCGCCGAGATGAAGCACCTCTGGGCTCCGGTCGCGGCCAACCTGGTGGTGGGCGTGTCGTTGGGGTTGCCGCTGTTCCTCTACATGCGCGAAGGACGGCCGGAGGCCGCGCGCCCGTGAGGCCCGCTCTGCTCGTGCCTCTGGTGCTGTTCGTCGCCCCTGCTGCTTGGCCTGCCGAGCGGCTCGTCGAGCGCGCGCCGACGACGCTCGTCGAGGCGGGCCAGCCGGTCACGCTCGAGGTCGTGCTGTACGTGCCGGACGGTGCGGGGCCTTTTCCCACCCTGATCTTCCATCACGGCTCGACCGGCCGGGGCGACGATCCGTCGCTCTTCCCGCGCACGTTCGAGAGCCCGGCCATGGCCCAGTTGTTCAACGCGCAGGGTTGGCTCGTCGTGTTTCCGCAGCGCCGAGGGCGCGGCGCGTCGGACGGTCTCTACGACGAGGGCTTCGAGCCCGATCGGTCGGGCTATTCCTGCGCCCCTGCGATCTCGCTCGCCGGGCTCGCGCGGGCCAAGCAAGACCTCGACGAGGTGCTGGCCTACCTCGAGCGCCGCGGCGGCGCCGACGCCGCGCGCGTGCTGGTCGGTGGCGTCTCGCGCGGCGGCATCCTCTCCATGGCGTACGCGGCCGAGCACCCCTCGCGCTTCGTCGGCGTGCTCAACTTCGTCGGCGGCTGGATCGGCGAGGGCTGCGGAACGGGCGAGGCCATCAACACGTCGACCTTCGTCGCCGCTGCGCGCTTCCGGGGCCCCACGCTGTGGCTCTACGGCGAGAACGACCCGTTCTACAGCCTCAAGCACAGCAGGAAGAACTTCCGGGCATTCCGCGACGCCGGCGGCAACGGGGAGTTCGTGAGCTACTCGCTCGGGGAAGGCGTCAACGGACACGCCGTGCTCGGCCATCCCGATCTGTGGCGCGAGCGCGTGCTCGCGTTCGTGGCCAAGCTGCGCCGTGCCGAGGAAGCGGCGTCGCGAGCCACGGGGACCTCGTGCTGCTCGGGCGCCGCGACCGAGCGGCGGTCGTCCCCGCCCGGTTTGTTCTGACGTAGAATCTCGCCACAACCCAATCCAGGAGGTCTCGCATGGCCAGCTATGTCGACGGCTTCGTCCTGCCCGTTCCGAAGAAGAAACTCGCCGCCTACCGCAGCATGGCGCTGAAGTGCGCCAAGATCTGGCGCGAGCACGGCGCCGTCGAGTACCGGGAGTGCGTCGGAGACGACCTCGCGGTGAAGTGGGCGACGCCGTTTCCGCGCACCGTCAAGGTGAAGCCCGGCGAGACGGTCATGTTCTCCTGGATCGTGTTCAAGTCGCGCGCGCACCGCGATCGCGTCAACGCCAAGGTGATGAAGGACCCGCGACTGACCAAGATGATGGCGACGTCCGCGGCGCTCTTCGACTGCAAGCGCATGGTCTATGGCGGCTTCAAGACCATGATCCAAGGCTGATGCGAGCGATCCAGGACCTGTACCCCGAGGACTTCGCCCACTGCT
>Ga0180085_1000083_pt1 | contig 28436 bp, 20 predicted proteins | sample EasRiv730_16_10D_FD_123013 | JGI IMG/M metagenome (GOLD analysis project Ga0180085, IMG submission 123013) | Soil microbial communities from meander-bound floodplain in the East River, Colorado, USA - East River metaG ERMLT730_16_10D | ecosystem: Environmental > Terrestrial > Soil > Floodplain ... | reverse complement strand
CCGTCGAGGGCGGTGGAGAGTCGAGCGTGAAGCCGTGCTCGAGCCCGCGCGGCTCGTTGACGTACCATTCGACGATGCCGGCCCATCGGCGCTCGCCTCGGTTGCCCCGGGGCACGAGCGCGCCATCGCTTGCCGCGATCTCGTGTCCCGCACGGCCGTGGCGCAGTAGGGTCAACCCCCACTCCCAGGCGGGCACCTCGTCGCTCGAAGCCTTCCGCGGCACGACGCGCAGGCCCGCGCCGGTGAAATGGACCCTCAGGTCGTGGGCGCGGTTCGGTGCCTGCCACCCTCCGGCCGGCTCCGCTTGCCAGGTGATCGCGTACTCGGAGGCGGCGATCTCCGCCTCCACCCGCGACGCCCAATCCGAAACGCTCCCCCTCGCGAGCACCCCACCGGGCAACAGGAACAACACCAGGCCCGCGAGGCCCCGCAGGCGGTGGATCGCGCGAGGCAGCAGCGCGAACCTTGGGCGGCTGCTCGAAGTGAATCGGCGCATGGTGGACTCCTCGTGCCGGGGGCCATGCACCTGGGATACGTCAACCGCGCGCCGATCCGCTCAACCACCTGGACGCGATCACGGTGGCCGCGAGCTTGTGTCCGGCGCAGATTACGGTGACTCGGATGCGAGACGTCTCGCGAGCTGGAGCAGACCCGGGTTGGCCGGCTCCGTTCGAGTGAGCAGGTCGAGCGCAGCCTCGATCCGCCGGTGCGCCTCGCGGCGCCGCCCGCTCCTGGCGAGGCACTCGGCCTCGTAGAGGTCCAGCTCGGCATGGCGCCAGTGGCCCTCCTCATACCGACCCCGTCGCCACTCACGCGAGGCGCGCAACAGCGGCGCCGCATCGCCCGGCCGGCTCAGGCCGCAGAGGGCGAAGGCCAGACCGGACCGCGCGCTGTCCGTGCGCTGGTCGTCATCGCTGAAGACGGGCCTGAGGATCTCCAGCGCCGCGCGCAGCTCGGGTTCGGCCTCGCGGTAGCGTCCCGCTTCGGCCAGCAGCACTCCCAGGTCGGCCCGCAGGTTGCCGACGTGGGTGCTGTCCGGGCCGCGGCTCGCGAGGAGCTCCTCGAGCGCCGTGCGGTAGGTGGCCTCGGCGCGAGGAGCGCCGGCCTTGTGCAGGGCCAGCCCGAGATAGGCGCGCGTCGTTCCGACCAAAGGATGCTCCGCACCGAGCACGCGCAAGCGCAGATCGAGCGCTCGCGTGTAGTAGTCGATGGCTTCGGGCAGGCGGCCCTGGCGGTGGTAGAAGACGGCGAAGTTGTTGAGCAGGTAGCCCATCTGGGGATGATCCGGGCCGAGCGTCTTTTCCAGCGCGGCGTAGGCCTGCCGGTAGGCCGCTTCGCCGCCGGCGAAGTCGCCGCGGCGCGCGCGAGTGTTCGCGAGGTTGGTCACGAGGTCCGAGACGACGCGGTGCCCCTCCCCCAGGAGCGCTCGCTCGATCTCGATGGCCTCGAGGTAGATGGACTCCGCCTCCTCGAGCTGCTCGGGCCGTCCCCGGTTGGTGAGCGCCGAGGCAAGCGTGTCGAGCGCCAGCGCCAGGGCGCGCGTCCTCGCGCCGTTCGCCGCGCGTCGGAGCTCGATCTCGCGGCGGGTCAGCTCCTCGGCGCGCTGCGCCACGCCCGCCTCGAGCTCGATCAGCGCCCCGGTGTGCAGGGCGTCCGCGAGCTCGGCCCGATGCTCCGTGGAGTCTCCGCCGAGCAGCGCTAGGCCCTGGTCGAGCAGCTCGCGTCCCCCGTCGGCGGCGCCTTGAGCGAACTTCACCTGGGCCAGGGTGATCAGGCTCTTCGCCACGTCCCGGTGCTTCTCGCCGAGCAGGCCTCGGCGTATGCCCAAGGCCTCGAGCGCGATCGGCTCGGCCTCCGTGGTCCGTCCCCGATCGAGGCGGGCCCGCGCCAGCTGGTCGAGGGTGTCGGCCACTAGCACGGCGGAGTCTCCCAGCAGGCGCCGGCGACTCTCGAGCGCCCGTCCCACGTGGGTCTCGGCCTCCTCATAGAGCCCGAGCTGTCCGTAGATGCGTCCGATCAGCGCCTGCATTGTGGCCTGGATCAGCGGCTGGGCCTGCAGCTCGACCTCGATGCTCCGCGCCGCGCGGTCGAGGACGTCGCGGACGGTGATTTCCTGCCCCTGTGAGCGATCGGGGTCGGCGTCCTCGAGCAGGGTGGCGAGGAACTCCGTCACCTGGGAGGCCCGGGCGGCCTCCTGCCGCGCGCGACGGGCCTGGACCATCGTACCGATCAGGCCGGCGAGGAGCGCGACCGTGACGATCGTGGCGGCGGAGAGCAGTCCGGCGCGACGCACGGCGAGCTTCCGCGCCCTGTACAGGAGGGAGTCGCGGTGGGCGATCACGGGGCGGCCGTCGAGGTGCCGGCGGACATCCTCGGCAAGCCGCTCGACGGAGGCGTAGCGCCGCTCTGGCTCGCGGCGCGTGGCCATCATGACGATGGTGTCGAGGTCCCCGCGGAGCCGGCGCCGGTGCGCCTGCGGAGAGAGCCCGCGGGCTGCCGCGAGCTCCTCGGCCGTCTTACCCGGGTACTCGCCCGGATCCGATCCGTGGATCGCGGAGCTCGGCGCGGGCGTCACCGTGTTGCACACGACGCGTTCGATCTCGATCGGCGTGTGGCTCGACAGCCGGTGGGCCCGGCGGCCGGTGAGCAGCTCGTGGAGCAGCAGGCCCAGCTGATACACGTCCGTCGCGGTCGTCACCGGCTCGCCGCGCACCTGCTCCGGGCTCGCATACTCGGGCGTCATGGCCCGCTCGCCGCGCAGCGTCTTCACCTCGCCACGCGGGTCCGGCTCGAGCAGCTTGGCCAGACCAAAGTCGAGGAGCTTCGGCGAGCCGTCGCCGGTCACGAGGATGTTCGAGGGCTTCAGGTCGCGATGCACGATCAGGCGGCCGTGGGCGTAATGCACGGCGTCGCAGACGCTGAGGAACAACTCGAGCCGGCGGCGGATGCCGAGCTTGCGGCCGTCACACCAGTCGTCGATGCGGTCGCCATCGACCAGCTCCATAGCGAACCAGGGCGCCCCCAGCGCCGTGGTGCCGCCGTCGAGCAGTCGCGCGATGTAGGCATGGCTCAGCTGGGCCAGGATGCGGCGCTCGGCGAGGAACCGCTCGAGGGCGGTGGGCGAGGCGATCACGCCGGCCATGACCTTCAGGGCGACCCGTTGCTCGAAGTCTTCCTCGGTCCTCTCGGCCAGGTAGACGGTTCCCATGCCGCCCCGGCCCACTTCGCGGACCACGCGGTAGGGGCCGGCGCTGTCTCCTGGCGCCAGGCCGCCGGCGAGCTGATCGGACACCGCTCCGATCATCGCCTCGAGCGTGCCGTCGCGCGTGCCCGCCTCGACGCGCAGCATGGCGAGGAGGCGTTCCTTCATCTTCGGTTCCCCGGCGCATCGCTCGTCGAGGAAACGCTCGCGCGCCTCGCCATCGAGGCCAGCGGCGTGATGGAATAGCTCCTGCAGCCGCGCCCAGCGACTCGCGTCCATCGTCGACTCCGTGCGGGTCGCTCAGCTTCCCGCGTCTTCGATCAGCTCGCTCTTGAGCCAGGCGCGGGCGAATTTCAGATCGCGACCGACCGTGGCCGGCGAGCTGTCGAGAGCCGCCGCGATCTCGTCGTAGCTCATCCCCCCGAAGTAGCGCAGCTCCACGATGCGGGCCTTCCGCGAGTCGATTTCCGACAGCCGCTCCAGGGCCGCGTCGAGTGCCAGAACTCCGGGCGCCGCATCCGCGCCCGGGACCAGCGCCTCCTCGAGCTGAACGCGAACCGCGTTACCTCCGCGCTTGAGGCGTTCCCGGGCGCGCGCGTGATCCACGAGCAGGCGGCGCATCGTGGTCGCTGCCGCCGCGAAGAAGTGGAGGCGGTTCTCGAAGCGACCCGCCCGGCCCTTGAGGCGCAGGTACGCCTCATGCACGAGAGCGGTGGGACGCAGGGTCTCTTCGCCGCGACGGTGGCGCGCCGCGACCTGCCGCAGCTCTTCGTACACCAGCGGCAACAGCTCGTCGAAGGCCTTGCCGTCGCCCTGGCGCCAACGATCGAGCAGGCGGGTGATCGTTCGTGCTTCGACCATTCGCCGCCACCCCGGGGACGAATTCGGGACATCATACCTCGGCTCGGTCGCGCCGGACCCGGGACGGCCCCGAAGTTGGATTTGCGGCGATGAAGGCGCCTATCTCCCTCCCCCCGATGAGTGAATCCACGCCCGTTTGACGTAATCCCGGACATGAAGCTCCGAACAGTCGGACGGCGGCCCGTCGCGCTCCCAGGGGGATCCATGTCAAGGCACCGCGCCCGCTTGAGGACGATCGGCATTTCCCTTCTGCTCGCCCTGCCAACGGCCCTCCTTGCGGCCAGTCCTCCCCCGCTCATCAACTACCAGGGGGTGCTGCGCGGCATGGAAGACGAGCCCCTGACCGGCTCCTACGACATGACCTTCCGGTTCTTCGACGCCGAGACGGGAGGTGTCGAGATCCTGGTCGACCGGCACCTCGCCGCCGACGCCCAGGCGGTCATCGTCGATGGCGGGCTGTTCTCCGTCGGGCTCGGGAGCGGGACGGTGGCCGACGGCTCGGGGCCGGGCACCTACACGTCGCTGGACGCGGTGTTCCTCGACTTCGACCAGGTGTGGCTCGAAGTGCAGATCGGCGCGGAGACGCTCAGCCCGCGCACGCGCGTGCTGGCGACGCCCTACGCGCTCAACGCGACGAACGCCGCAACGGCGGACATGCTGGGCGGGCAGTCGTCCTCCTTCTACCTGAACACCTCCCCGGCATGGCAATGGAAGGACGGCGCCCTGCGACTGCAAAGCCCCGACGACAGCCACGCGGCCCTGGAGGCGGTCCACACCGGCGGGACGGCGAACGCCGCCGGGCGCTTCGAGGACAACGGATTCTCCGGGCGCGCGTGGGTCGCGGAGGGCGACCGCGGCCTCCGGGCGTACGGGTCGGAGTACGGCGGGTATTTCGAGCAGACAGACCTTTTCGGGTCCAGGGCCTACCTCGCCTCCGAGCAGACTGGGATCAGGGCTTACGCGGGGACCAATGGGGGATCGAGTGCGGGGAGGTTCTTCGGCACCTATGACGGCATGAGCCATCTTGCGTTTCTCGGCATCTCCGGGGGGGCGGGCGTTTGGGGATATGGATACCCGGGCGCCTACTTCAACACCGCATGGACCGGCGAAGCCTATCTCGCCTACGGCGACGAAGGGATGCACGGCTACGGGACCTTCGTCGGCGGCTACTTCGTCGACACCGACTCGTCCTCCTGGGTGCGCACGGCGTTCTCCACCTACAAAGTGCAGGGGAGCGGGACGGTCTCCTTCGTCCAGAACCATCCGTACGAAAAGGACAAGGTGATCGTCTACGCGGCTCCCGAAGGGGACGAGGTGGCCGTCTACACGCGGGGAACGGGGCGGCTCGTCAACGGCGAGGCGCGCGTGCGGCTCGGCGACACATTCGAGCTGGTCGCGAATCCCGACGTGGGGCTCACCGCGCACGCGACCCCGATCGGCGACCCGGTTCCGCTGGCGGTCGTCGAGAAGAGCACGAGTGAGATCGTCGTGCGCGGCCCGAAGGGGTCCAACGGCGAGTTCGACTACATCGTCTGGGGGCTGCGCGTCGGATTCGAATCCCAGAGCATCGTGCAGCCGAAGTCGGCCGAGGCGCGCGTCCCCGCGATGGACGACCACGAGGCCAACTACAGGGCGGATCCGTCACTGCGCCGGTACAACGCTCTGGAGCGCTTCAAGGCGATGCACCCGGGCCGGACGTGGGACGACGCCGTCGATCTGGCCCGGGCGAAGCGGCTTCTCGATGCCGTCGGGGTCCACGACCCGCGCCGCGACGGCCTGGTCCCGGCCCGGGCGGCCCACGGGCTCGCGCGGACCGGGAGCGTGCCCGGCGGCCCGGCGCCGCCGGAGAGCCGTGAGCCTACGCCGACGCAGGTCGCCGCGCCCGAGGCCGGCGCGGATGGACCCGCGCCGATCGCGGCTGCCACCGTGCGCGACCCGTGGACCGAATCGTTCCCCGCGAGCGCGGCGATCTCGGCGGGCGATGTCCTGGTGCTGGATCCGATCGTGGCGGGGGCGGTGCGGCCGTGCCACGGCGCGGCCGACCAGACCCTCGTCGGCGTCGCAGCCGGGCCCGATTTCGACGGACGAATCGAGGTCGCGCTCGCGATGATTCACGAGGTCCGCGTCGACGCGGCCTACGGGGCGATCGTTCCGGGGGACCTCCTCACGACGTCGGCCACGCCGGGGGCCGCGATGCGCGCAACGGCTGACGGTCCCGGGACGATCCTCGGGAAGGCCCTCGAGCCCCTGGAGGCCGGCGTCGGGACGATTCGCGTCCTCCTGATGCCACGGTGATGGGGCGGAGGCGGGAGATGCGAAGAACGATCGTTGCGCTCGTCCTCACGGTCCCCGCGGCGATCGAGTTCCATTGGGGCGCCGACTACAGGCTCGACGAGTACTCCCTGAACGCCGGCGGTCGGCCGGCGCAGGCCGTGGTCTCCAGCTCCCCCAGCTATCGAGTGAGCCTGGAGTCGATCGGCGAGCCTGTCATCGGCCGCCCGCTGTCCAGCGCCTCGTTCACGCTGCAGGGTGGGTTCGGCCCCGCCTATCTCCCGCCCGGCGAGGTGGCGGGGCTCGTGATCCTCGCCGACCTTCAGACGCTGACCTGGCTCCGTGAGCCGGCCTCGACCGGATACAACGTCTACTCTGGTTCGATCTCGAGTCTGCCCGGCAGCTACGGAAGCTGCGCCGCCGCGCGGGTCTCTGGGAACTCGTGGATCGACGCGACGGTGCCGGTCCCGGGGAGCGGGCTGTTCTATCTGGTCACCGGAGTGAACCGTCTTCGCGAGGAAGGGACGAAGGGGTACGCGGCTGGAGGCGCGGAGCGCGACAACTCGGCGCCGTGTCCATGAGGTGCTACAGATGAAGCGAGGCTTCCCGCTTTCTCCTCGGTAGACCATGGCGCAGCGCCGACCTTTGAAGTGGATCGTGGCAAGACCAGGCGTGTCGATCTCCGTAGCCGTTCTCGTCGCGTTCTCCCTGATCCGGTCCACTGCGCCCCCTCGGGTCGGTGGCGCGGCGGCGAATCCACACTGTTCCTGACACCCACCGAGACGGTTGAATCTCGAGGAGATGGGGCCAGACTTGTGGAGGCGGCGGGAATCGAACCCGATCGAGGGTCAACGGTAAGTTGGTGATGGCGCGCGACTTTCGCTGGAAGCGCTGAGGAACTCGTTGCCTTGTTCCTGTCCCACGGAGTCCCCCGCAGTCTTGGAGATATTCTGGAGACGTGTCGACGTGCCGAGCCCGCGCCTGATGCCGAGAACCTCGTCGAGTTCGCGCTTGAGATCGTGGGGCTGCTCGATGGGGAGGGCTCGACGCCTCCGCTCGTCATCCGAAGCGCGAGACAGCCGGAACGCCTTCGGCGCAGCGCGCTGAGACACCGTTCGGCCAAGTGCTCGAGTCCCACAAAGCGGAAGGCGAGATCCTCGTTGGCGGAAGGAGGAACTGGAACAGGCTCACGCCGCGAGAAGCTCCTCGCACAGATCAATGAGCGAGAGCGCCGCCACGCCCTCGCCAAGCGGGAAGCGCTCGGCGCCGCCATACACCACCGCGCTCCGTTCCGGTCGAAGCGCATCGCAGGCGAACCGGAACCCTCGTTCGAGCCTCGGCGCGAGGCCTCGCTTGACCTCGATCGCCCACGGCTTGCGCCGGCCTGGAAGCTTCAGCAGCAGGTCGATCTCCGCTCCGGCCGCGGTGCGGAAGAAGTACGATTCGGTGCCGGCCGGCGCGGCGGCGATCAGAGACTCGATCGCCAGACCCTCCCAGCTCCCGCCAGCCACGGGATGGGCGAGCAGCGCCTCACGTTCATCGATCGCGAGCAGCGCGTGCACCAGCCCGCTGTCGCGGACGTAGACCTTAGGCGACTTGACCAGCCGCTTGCGGACGTTGCCGTGCCACGGGGAGAGGCGGCGCACGAGGAGCAGGTCGACGAGTAGATCGAGGTAGACGGCCACCGTCTTGCCGTCCACCCCCAAGGCACGGGCGAGGGCCGCGGCGTTGAGCAGGCCTCCCTGCTGGTGGGCGAGCATCGTCCAGAGCCGGCGCAGCGTCTCCGCGGGGATGCGCGGCCCGAGCTGCGGGATGTCGCGCTCGAGGTAGGTGCGGATGAAATCCCTGCGCCAGCGCAGGCTCGCCGCATCGGAAGCGGCCAGCAGGCTCTCCGGAAACCCCCCACGCAGCCAGAGAGCGTCGAGCCGCTTGCGTCCGACCTCGCTGGCGTCGAGCGGGGCGAGCTCAAGATGTCGAATGCGTCCCGCGAGCGACTCGCTCGACTGCTTGAGCAGGTCGATCGACGCCGAGCCCAGGACGAGGAAGCGCCCCTTGCCCCGTCCGCGGCGCCTGCCGGAGTCGACGAGGCCGCGCAGGCTCCGGAAGAGCTGCGGCGTGCGCTGGATCTCGTCGAGGATGACGAGCTTGTCCTCGTGTTGAGAGAGGTAGAGCTCCGGTTCGGAGAGCTTGGCCCGGTCGGCCTCGGACTCGAGATCGAGGTAGATCGCCGGCCTAGCCTTGGCCACCTCGAGCGCCAGGGTGGTCTTTCCCGATTGGCGCGGGCCCAAAAGCGCCACGGCGGGAACTTCGGCCAGGGCGGACGTGAGCGTGGGGAGGAGCCGGCGAGGGATCATCCATGCAATTATGGAGTGGAACTCCTGAAATGCAATGATCGTTCGGGCAGGTGCAAACGGGCGCCCCCCGAGTGAGTTAGGGCGGGAATCGAACCCGCGACGGCGGGAGAAACGCACCGTGCAAGGGTCGGACGGATTGGGTCGAAGGTCGGTCAGGACGGGTCGCAAGTGGGACAGGTGGAAGGAGTTGCTGTCTGCCCTATGTGCAAAGGTCGGACGGGGGCGGGACAAGGCGAGTCCAAAGCCGGACGCGAGACGAGCACAACCGGAGCACAACGGCGGCAGGTCGCTACCGATGCGGAAGTCGGCCTGGCAGTGATCCTCGAGGTGTGGCCAGTCCTGCCGGAACCCACCCGAGAGGCTGTCCTTGCGATTCTCCGCTCGTTGCAATCGAAGTGCACTCGGGCCTGAGGGATCCGTCCGGAATCCGTCCGTGGGTGTCCGCATGCGGACATCGCGGGATCTCTCTGCGGAAGTAGTGCCGGATCGGCCGCTCCAAGGCCGAGATTCCGGACCGAGTCGCCGGCACGCGTTCGGCACCGCGGTCACTTCGTGCCCGCGAAGTCCGCCGCTCCCCTTGCGTCCCCCAGTCCATACGGCGTCGTCTTCGCCCAGCTCGAGAGCTTCTTCGAGCGGCGACGGCGAGCGGCACGTGCCGCGCTTCGTCGGGGATATCTTGGCATCGTCTTGTGCGTCGGCGGAGCGAGGTGCGGTTGACAGAAGGCCCGACGTTGGTCGAGGTCCGCTGCTCGGGAGGGGGACCCGAGAGGCCGTTCGATTCTCCTATCCGCTGGGAAAGCACCGTGGTGTTACCCTAGTCACCGACGCTGGGCAGCGCGATGGAACTAGCGGTCGGAGTACATCTCGGGCCTTACGAAATCCGATCCGCTCTCGGCTCGGGTGGCATGGGCGAGGTGTATCGAGCCCTCGATTCGCGGCTGAACCGCGACGTGGCCATCAAGTTTCTTTCGACCGCGCTCGCCGATCCTTCAGCCCGCCGTCGCTTTCAGCAGGAAGCCGAACTGGCGTCCGCCCTGAATCACCCACACATTCTGACCGTGTACGAGACCGGTGAATTTGGGGACCGGCAGTACCTGGTGACCGAGCTCATCGATGGCGGCACGCTCAAGGAGTGGGCGCGTGCCCAGCGGCTGGGTTGGCGCCAGATCGTGGAGCTCCTCGTCGGCGTCGCGGACGGCCTCGCGGCGGCGCATGCCGCCGGCATTCTGCACCGCGACATCAAGCCCGAGAACGTTCTCGTCACGAAGAGCGGGTACGCGAAGCTCGCCGACTTCGGTCTCGCGAAGCTCGACGAGGCTGTGACGCCCGAAGCTGTGACGCGCGCTCCCACCCCTTACATGACGCGGCAGGGTCTCGTCGTCGGCACGGTCGCCTATATGTCCCCCGAGCAAGCGTCTGGCCGCCCCATGGACGCACGCAGCGACATTTTCTCGTTCGGCGTGATGCTGTACGAGCTCCTGGCGGGCCAGCGGCCGTTCCGTGGCGAGACCGACCTCGAAGTGCTGCACAACATCGTCCACCAGTCGCCTGAAGCGCTGTCGCCAGATTTGCCTGTCGGCTTGCGCATGGCGGTGGACAAGGCAATCGAGAAGGATACGGCGGATCGATACCAGACCATGCGCGACATGGTCGTGGATCTCCGGCGGCTGGCACGACACAAATCCGACCTCATCACGACGCCCGCACAGGCGAGCAGGAAACCGCGTGGCTGGAGCTGGCAGCAAGCCTCGCTTGCGCTCGCCGCCATCCTGCTCGTTGCCGCCGGTGCGTTCCTGCTCACCGGCCGCTTCCCTCGAACATCGGTGGCAGTCGAAAACCCGCTCGAAGCCGCGCGATTCACGCGCCTGACCGATTTCGAGGGACCCGAGCTCGACGCGGCCATTTCGCCGGACGGCAAGTTCGTCGCCTTTCTTTCCGATCGGGATGGACCCTTCGATGTGTGGGTGGGGCAGGTCGGCCGCGGGGAGTTTCGTAACCTGACGCAGGGGAAGGATCCCGGCCTGCCGGCTCCCGCAAGGGCCCCGGGCTTTTCGGCGGACGGTTCCCAGGTGTGGATCGGGGGCGGCGCCGGAAGGCGATTGCAGATCGTCCCGCTGATGGGAGGTACCCCTCGTGCCTTCCTGAGCGACCGCGTCGTAAACCTGGCCTGGTCTCCGGACGGCTCGCGCCTGGCCTATCACACCCACGATGCGGGCGACCCGATTTTCGTCGCAGACCGCGACGGCGCCAACGCCCGTCAGATTTTCATAGGTCCCGCCGGCCGACACAACCACTACCCCGCGTGGTCGCCGGACGGCCGCTGGATCTACTTCGTCAGCGGCAACGTCGCGGCAAGAGAGTTGGACCTCTGGCGGATTGACGCGTCGGACGGCACACCTGAACGTCTCACGACTCATAACACCGAGGTCGGCTATCCCTCCCCGATCGACGAGCGAACGGTCGTGTACGTCGCGCGAGACAACGACGGGGCCGGACCGTGGCTGTGGTCGTACGATGTGGAACGCCGGACCACGCGCCGGGTGAGCCTGGGGCTGGAGAAGTACACGTCCGTGTCGGCGAGCGCCGACGGGACCCGTCTCGTCGCAACCGTCGCCAATCCGAGCTCCAGCCTCTGGCGCGTGCCGATTCTCGATCATCCAGCGGGCCTCAATGAGGCAAGACCTCTTCAGCTCCCGACGGTCAACGCCACGGCTCCGCGCTTTTCGGGTTCGTCGCTCTTCTACGTGTCGTCGGGCAGCGCGCGCGAGGGGCTCTGGCGGTATCGTGACGGTGAGGGCGCCGAAGTCTGGCGTGGCGCCGACGCCCCGAGACTCGAACCCCCGGCGATATCGTCGGATGGAAGCCTGATTGCCATGCCCTTGCGGCGGAGCGGCAAACTTCGCATGCATACGATCTCGACCGATGGGGCCGAGCTTCGCGAGCTGACCGATGCGGTCGACATACAAGGCGCTGCGTGCTGGTCGGCGGACGGCAAGTGGATCGTCTCGGGGGGCAGCGACGCCAAGGGGACCGGGCTTTTCAAGATTCCCTCTGATGGAGGCGCGCCGGTTCGCCTGGTCAACGGCCCGGCGCTCGACCCCGTCTGGTCGCCGAATGGAAACCTGATCGTCTATGTCGGCGCCAACGTCGGTTCGCAGGCGCCGCTTCTCGCGATTCACCCCGACGGAACCCCAGCCGATTTCCCACGGATCGAGGTCCGCCGCGAAGGAGGGGGAAGCCGGGCCAGGTTCCTGCCCGACGGAACGGGCCTGGTCTACATGCAGGGTTTCTCGCGCGCGCAGGATTTCTGGCTGCTCGACCTGGCGAGCAAGCGAAGCCGCCAGCTGACGCGGCTGAATCAACAGGCCGCGATGTGGAGCTTCGACGTCAGCCTGGACGGCAAGGAGATTGTCTTCGACCGGACCCGGGACAATGCCGACGTGGTGCTCATCGATCGCTCGCGACGCTAGGATCGATACAGGAAAGAATCCGACCTTTCGCCGAACGACTTCAAAGGCCCGGATCGCAGACGATTCAATTGGATCGTCTCAGGCCGATTAGTGCTCGATTGTCGCTAAGTCGGCGAGAACTCGGCGCATTCTTGTCGATCTCGTCGCGGCATCGAGATTGCTCGACGTGCCGCCGGCGCCTGTCGGCGCCAGTCGGAGGTTGCGCCATGGCTGCTTGTTCCAACTATGCGCACGCGCCGACTACACGCTCGGACTACACGCGGAGGCGTGAGCGTCTGTGAGGGAGGCGCAACTCCTCGTTGGCCACGCGACCCCGAATCTCACGATGAATGCGCCCACGTGCGCCCAACGCGAGCGTATCACCGAGGTGGCGGAAGGCCTTCGAACGTCACCTGCGGCGCACCACAGGGGCACAACGCGAAAAGGTGCTCGCGCCAATTGACGCGAGGAAAAAGAGCTGTCTGGTGGAGGCGGCGGGAATCGAACCGGATCAAGGGTCAACGGTAAGTTGGTGATGGCGCGCGACTTTCGCGGGAAGCGGCCGACAATTCGTTGCCTTGCTCCGGTTTCGATTCCCCTGAAGTCCCCTGCAATCCCCTGGGGTCCACCGCAGTCGTGGAGATATTCTGGAGACGGTCCTACCTCCCCCTTCGGTACCCATCGACCTCGAGACAGAAGTGCCGCACCTGATTCGCCCTTCGAAGAGTCCTTGGCACCAGCGGATGACGGTGCAAAACGAGGGCGCCGTTTCAAAGGCTTCTTGAAATGGCGCCCGTCCTTCACACCCGCACTCGTTCCTCCATCGGACCGCACGTAACCGATTCAGCGTCTCAGCCGCCCCCCAGCCGAATCGCCCGAAATGGGCTGCGTACACGGCGTGAAGTTGCTCCGCTCCGCGCTCGACCCATAGCCAAGCGTCCCCTCTTCGGCTGCCGCACTGACCCCGGTGACCAGGTACGACCACACCGAGTCTGCGGGAGGAGTCGCGGCGTCGCTGAACGAGCGATCGCTCCGATCCGGATCCGCCCCATCGGCACAAGTCCCAAAGCTCGAGTACCCGAACGGAGACGCACCTCGGTACTCGATCGAGGCGCTCGAAAATTTCGTCGTACTTCCCTTGGTCGACGAGCTCTCGAAGTGCCTGCGCCGAGAGCACCTCTCTGGCGAGGCCAATCGACTTCCACTTGTAGGCAATCTCGTCCTTGACGAAATCGGGATCTTGGAAGGAGCTCCATGTGGGGTAGCTGCGTCGGACGCGTTCCAGCAAGACTTGGAATCGGTCGTCAGGCATTCGTGGAACCTCTTCGACGCCGCAGCAGCTCGTCGCTGCGACGCGCGTCCTCGTTAGGCATGCGGGCCCCTCTGCGATCGCCGCACCCGCAGCAGCAGCCGCTCGAGGTCCACCTGCCGGTAGAGCCGGTAGCCGTTGACCGGGTTCCGGTGGGTCGGGACCTTGCCGTCCTGGCTCCAACTCCGAAGCGTGTTCGGGGAAACACCGAGAAACTCGGCCGCGGCCTTCACTCGTAGGTAGTCGGTGAACTTGTCCATGCGGTGCGCTCCCGCGTGCGCGGACGAATGGCAGAACATTACCAAATGTTTCATCGCTTCTCGGACGCATTTGGGTACGAATTCAGGACTCGCGGTTCTGGTCGGTCGACTAGGCCAAGGGCAGGCCGATGAGGCGGCCGCGTGGCGGGAGGCCATCCGAAACAGGGCGCGGCAACTGCGTGTAGACGCCGACCGGTCGAATTGACCCCGGTACGGTCCGGTTTGGCTCCTTCCCCGGGACCGTTGTTCGGCGTATACCGTCCACAGCCAGCTCAAGCCGCGCGACGAGGGGGGCCGATGAAAAGGGTGTGTTCCGCCGCTCTAGCGACGGTGACTGTCGTGTCACTCGCGCAGGCCACGATCTACGTCGACAACTCGAACTGCCCGGGGCCGGGTACCGGCACGAGCGGCGACCCGTACTGCAGGATCCAGACGGCCTACGCCGCCGCGGCGAACGGCGACCAGATCCGGGTCCGCGCCGGCACGTACCTCGAGTGCGTGCGGGCCGCGGACTCGACCCCGCAGAAGAGCGTGCGTCTGTTCGCCGAGGCCGGTCCGACGATGACCACGATCGATGCGGCCGGCCTGAACTGCACGACCTCCGCCGGCGTCCCGACCGGCGCCGTGCGCATCAGCGGGTTCGCCTCGTCGATCGAGGGCTTTCGCATCATCGGTGGGAGCAACTCAGGCCTGGTCGCGATCGGCGAGGTGACGATCACGAACAACGTGGTCGAGAACAACACGGCCGGCATCGGCGGCGGCCTGTACCTCTATCCGAACCCGTGCGCGTACGGCGCGGCGGACATCGTCGTCAGCGGCAACACGATCCGCAACAACACGGCCGTGTTCCGCAGCGATCTCCAGGCCGGCATCGGCGGCGGCGTCTACGTGAACGCCGCGGCGCCTGGTGGGGGCTGCGCGGGCAACGTCACGGTGCGCCTCGCGAACAACACGATCGCCGGAAACTACTCGGACGCCTCGGGGGGCGGGATCTTCGCGTTCACGAACACCGCGAACGGCCAGTCGGCCTCGATCACGATCACGCAGAACACGATCGACAACAACGTCGCGGGCAGCCTGGAGACGTACTCGAGCGGCGAGTACGTGCTCGGCTTCGGCGGTGGCGTGTACGCCTCGACCTACGGCTACGGGGTCGAGACGATCGAGATCAGCTCGAACCAGGTGCGCGGCAACTCCTCGGAGTTCGACTTCGGCGGCGGCGTGTCGGCGTCCGCGCAGGCCACGCTGCCCGCAAACCAGACGGTCCGCGTCCAGGGCAACACCGTGACGGGGAACTTGGCGGGTATCGCAGGCGGCGGGATCGAGGCCTTCCTGTCCGTGGTCGACTTGCCCGTGACCGACACAGCGCGCGTCCTGGTCGAGGGCAACACGGTCACCGGCAACTCGGCCGACGTCGGCGGCGCGGGCGTTATCGCCCGGGCCTCCTCCACGCGATCCGTCTCCGGCAACGCCGAGATTCGCATCGAAGGGAATCGAATCTCCGCGAACGATTCCGCGTTCTTCGCGGGGGGGGTCGAGATCAACGTCTCGGCCGACTCCGACCCCGACGACGGGTTCGGGGCGAACCTGCCCGCGGCGATGAGCGTGACGCTCAAGAACAACCGCATCGACGGGAACCAGGCGATCACCGCTCTGTACTGCAACGGGGGCACGAACGATGGCGGCTCGTGCACGACGAACGCCAACTGCCCGGGCAGTCCGGCCGGCGTGTGCGAGCCGAACGGCACCGCGGGTGGCGTGTTCGCGCTGCTGAGTCCCCGCGGAGACGCGACGGCCACGGCGAAGCTCCATCTCAACACGATCCACGACAACGCGATCAACGGCCCGAGCGGGATCGGCGGAGTCTACGTCGAGACCGACACCAAGGTCGACACGGCAACCAACGAGGGCTTCGCCGTGCTCGAGATCGACAGCTCGATCGTGACCCAGAACGATCGGATCGCCGTCGGAGGGCCACTCCCCGGCTCTCCGGGGATCTTCACGACCGGCGGTACGGCCAACTTCGACCTCAACGTCACGTACAGCGACTTCTTCGGGAACGCGGCCGGGAACTTCGACAGCTGGGTCGTCCCGGGCCAGGGGAACCTGTTCGTCGACCCGTTGCTCAACGCCACGTCTCTCGTGCCCGCCGAGTGCTCGCCTACGATCGATACCGGCAATCCGGCCTTCCCGTTCGCCGCCGAGCAGGCCCCCAACGGTGGCCGCGTGAACATGGGCTACACGGGCGGGACGGCCCAATCGACGCCCAGTGGTCGGGATGACGACCACGACACATGGAGCGCCGAATGCGGCGGCGGCGACTGCGACGACGCGCTAGCGAGCGTCCACCCCGGCGCGCCGGAGCTATGCGACGGCCTCGATAACAACTGCGACTCGGTCCTCGCGCCGAGTGAGCTCGATTCCGACGCCGACGGCTGGCGTGGCTGCACAGGTGACTGCGACGACCTCTCGACCTCAGTCAACCCCGCCGCGCCGGAGATCTGCAACACCATCGACGACAACTGCAACGCCCTGGTCGACGAGGACGGCCTAGGCGAAGACACCGATGCCGATGGCCTCCACAACCTCTGCGACAACTGCCCGCAACTGGCCAACGCCACGCAGCTCGACACGGACGCCGACGGCCGCGGCAACTCTTGCGACAACTGCACCTTTGTGATGAACCCCAGCCAACAAGACGCCGACCTGGATGCTCGGGGTGACGCCTGCGATAACTGCCGGCTCGACTACAACCCGTTCCAGGACGACTACGACGGCGACCTCGCCGGTGACGCCTGCGACAACTGCCTGTTCGACTGGAACCCCGCGCAGACCGACTTCGACGACGACATCGAGGGCGACCTCTGCGACCTCGACGACGGGCTGATCTACATCCTGTTCCACCAGTCGGACTACGTGGAGTGGCAGGAGGAGACGGGGTACATGTCCTGGAACTCCTACCGCGGAGACCTGGCCGTACTGCGCGGCGGTGGCCCGTACACGCAGCTACCCGGCTCGAACAACCTGGCCAGCCGGCAGTGCGGGCTGACAGATCCGTGGGCGCTCGACGGCGGCGATCCTCTGCCCGATCAGGCGGCGTTCTTCTTGGCGACCGGCGTGCTCGGCGGCGAAAGCAGCTTGGGGACGGACAGCGCTGGGAACACCAGGCCGAACGCGAACCCGTGTCCGTAACCTCGTCACGGACCGCTGCTGAAGTGGAGTCGAGGTGGACTCGAAACAAGGCCCGGTCCGCCGCGCTGCAGTGGGGTCGCGCACGCGAGCGCGAGCTCACCCGGCAGGGCCCGAAGCCGAAACAAGAGGAGGTGGTACTGACGCTCGAGGCGTTCGCTCCGCGGTTCATCGAAGGGTACGCGGAGGCGAATCGACTCAAGCCGTCGGGGATTGCGGGGAAGAAGTCGGTCCTGAAGAAGCACCTGGAACCACTCCTTGGTGCGAAGCCTCTGAACGAGATCGACAACGAAGACGTGCAGCGGATCAAGAGCCACCTTTCCGGGCGCGCTCCCAAGACCGTGAACAACGTCCTCACGGTTTTGAACGCGATGTTGCGGGTCGCGGTCGAGTGGGGTGTGATCGACGAGATGCCGTGTCGGATACGGCTGTTCAAGGTCCCTCGTTCCGAGAGGCCGTTCCACGACTTCGCGGACTACGAGCGGCTGGTGGCGGCCGCTCGGGCGATCGACCCGAGGGCGTATCTGATCGTGCTGCTGGGCGGCGAGGCCGGCCTGCGGTGCGGCGAGATGATGGCCCTCGAGTGGACGGACGTGGATCTGAAACGGAGCCCGGCCCACCTGGTGGTACGGCACTCGCTGTGGAAGGGACACGTCACGAGTCCGAAGAGCGGCCGGTCGCGGAGGATCCCGCTCACGGTCCGCCTGGCCGCAGCGCTCGAGGCCCACAAGCACCTTCGGGGTAGATCCGTGCTGTGTCTCGAGGACGGATCTCCACTGAGCCAGAAGGTCGTGCAGGTCCTCGTCAAGAAGGCCGCGCGCAAGGCGGGACTGGCCGAGGGCGGCATCCACACGTTGCGTCACACGTTCTGCTCGCACCTCGCGATGCGGGCTGCGTCGGTGCGTGCGATCCAGGAGCTGGCCGGGCACCAGGATCTTTCGACGACGCAGGCCTACATGCACCTCAGCCCTGCAGCTCTCGAGGACGCGATTCGACTGCTCGATGGAGACGGACACGCCCTGCGGCGTGGAGAAATAGTGGAGGCGGCGGGAACGCCGACATCAAGTTGTTGATTCGGCAGGGGTAAAGTGGTGGAGGCGGCGGGAATCGAACCCGCGTCCGAGAAGGTTCGTACGGAAGCTTCTACGCGCGTAGCCAACTCGTTTTTTTTCTCGCCTCCCGGCCGCTGAGTGGCAAATGGCCGGGACGCCAGCCCGTTATTCTCGCCCAGCGGCTACGGGCGTCGCCGCCGGACCAGCCCGAATTAACGGCGTCTCTTCGAATCGCCTCGGGCCGGGCTATCCGAGAGACGTCGCGGTCAATTAAGCCGCGAGTGCGTAGCTGTTGTTGTCAGCTATTTCTAGTTCCACGGATTATCGAGGAGTGGACCCTCGGCGCGCTACTCCCGCCTCTACACATCCCGTCGAAACCAGTTCGCCCCCGGATGTAAGGCCAGGAGCATTGTAGGAGAAAAAAAGCCGGTTCGCCGTGTCGATCCCCGGCCCCGTCACGCGTCGTACGGGTGGAGGCTGAAAAACAAAGGAGTTTCCGATGCGAGTCATGGTGATCGTCAAGGCCGACAAGGACTCCGAAGCTGGGAAGATGCCGTCGACGCAGCTCCTCGAGGACATGGGGAAGTTCAACGAAGAGCTGGTCAAGGCCGGGGTGATGCTCGCGGGCGAGGGGTTGCATCCGAGCTCGAAGGGCAAGCGGATCAAGTTCTCCGGCGGGAAGACGAGCGTCATCGACGGGCCGTTCTCCGAGACCAAGGAGCTGATTGCTGGGTTCTGGCTGTGGCAGGTCCGGTCGCTGGACGAGGCGATCGAGTGGGCCCGGCGCTGCCCGTGCCCGACCGGTGCCGACGAGGCGATCGAGATCCGGCCGGTGTTCGAGACCGAGGATTTCGGCGCCGAGATGACGCCCGAGCTGCGGGCGCAGGAGGACCGCTTGCGGTCCGAGATCGAGAAGCAGCGCCGCTAGCTTCTCCCTCGCGGCCTCTCGGTCGCCGTGCGACTGGCCGTGTCGGCCGCCCATGCGAGTCCGCTCACGGCGTCTTCGCCGCCTCCGGAATCGGGATGTTGAGGCGGGTCAGCTCGGCGTTGATCGCCACGGCGAACTCCTCGAACGGCTTGGCGCCGCTGAGGAACCGCCCGTTGACGAAGAAGGCCGGGGTGCCGGTCACGCCGAGGGCCGCCGCTTCGGCCTTGTCGGCGTCGACGCGCTTCTTGTTGCTCAGGTCGAGCAGGTCCTTGTCGAAGCGCTGCACGTCGAGCCCGAGCTGTTGCGCGTACTGCCTGAGGTTATCCAGCTTCAGGGCCTGCTGGTTCTCGAACAGCTTGTCGTGATACTCCCAGAACTTGCCCTGCTTCTGCGCCAGGACCGACGCGACGTGCGCCGCGGGCGCGTCCTTGTGCATGTCGAGCGGGAGGTGCTTCCACGCAATGCGGACCTTGTCGCCGTAGACTTCCTCGATCTTCTTGAGGGTCGGACCGACCCTCGAGCAGAACGGTCACTGGAAGTCGGAGAACTCGGCGATGGTCACCGGCGCGTTTTCCGGACCGCGCGAGGGCGCGCCCGTCACCTGGACGGTATAGACGCGATTCGGGTCGGGGCCCCTGCGCTGCTGCGCGGGCTGCGCGGCGGCTTTCGCCGCAACCTCGGTGAGTCGCGTCTCGATCTGGCTCAGCTTGGTTCCCAGGGTCGCTTCGATGCGGTCGATCTCGCGCCAGTTGGCGAACGAGATCATCAGGAGCCCCACGACCCCGCACAGGGTGACGATGCCCAGCCAATCGCCGCCGCGCCGAGGAGGCGGGGGCAGGTTCCGTTGTTGGTTGCTCATCCGCTCCATCCTACATAATCCTCCGTGCGATGGGGATCCTGCTTCTCTTCTTTGATGGCATCGGGGTGGGCCGGGACGATCCGGCCGAGAATCCGTTCGCCGCGATCGGCGCGCGCCGGCTCGGCGCGCTGGCCGGACGACCGGAGCGGGACGGGGCGGAGCTCGCCGCGCTCGATGCGACGCTCGGCGTACGCGGGCTGCCGCAGTCGGCGACGGGGCAGACCACGCTCCTGACCGGCGTGAACGCGGCGGCGCATGCCGGCCGGCACATGGTCGGGATCCCCGGCCCGACGTTGCGGCCGTTGCTCGAGCGCGAGTCCGTGTTCCTGAAGCTCGTGCGCGCGGGGGCTCGCGCGACGTCGGCCAACGCCTACACCCGTCAGCATCTGGAGAGCCGGCGGCCGAGGCTCTCCGCCTCGACGCGCGCGGTGCTCGCGGCGGGCCTGCCGCTCCGCATGTGGGACGAGGAAGGGCTCGCTGGCTCCGCCCTGTTCCATGACTACACGGGCGAGTCGCTCGGCCGCTTCGGACTCGAGGGGCCGCGGCGCGATGCCAGCGAGGCGGCCGCGGTGCTGGCCCGTCTCGTCGATGCGCACGACTTCGTGTTCTACGAGTACTTCTTGACCGACCTGATGGCGCACCGGGGCAGCGACCAGGACAAGCTGACCCAGGCCCGGCGCGCGGAGGAGCTCGTCGAGGCGGTGCTGGGCCAAGTTGACCTCGGCCGCCACGAAGTTGTCGTCACGAGCGACCACGGGAACCTGGAAGAGGGGCGCCACGGCCGGCACACGCTCAACCCGGTGCCGTTCCTGGCCTGGGGCCGGAATGCGCCGCGCCTCGTGCGCTCCGTGCACGAGATGATGGACGTAACGCCCGGGATCCTGGGGTGTGTGGCAAAATCGAGGCCAGCCAGCTAAATTCGGTGTGAGCGTGTCGACCCAGCGTCTCCGGAGGAACCCGAGCGTGATTGCATCCAAAGCCCTCGCCGCGCGTCTGGCGGCGTACCGCCAGCCGAGCCTCGGGCGGAGCCTGTGGCAGTTAGGCAACTCGGCGATCCTGTTCGCCGGCACGTGGGCCCTGATGTACTGGCTGCTCGACGTCTCGTACGCACTGAGCCTCGCGCTCGTCGTGCCCGCGGCGTTCTTCCTGATCCGGTTGTTCATCATCCAGCACGATTGCGGCCACGGGTCGTTCTTCCGCAGCCCGCGCCTGGCCAACGCCGTCGGGCGCGTGATCGGGGTGTTCACCCTGACGCCCTACGCGTACTGGCGCAAGACCCATGCGATCCACCATGCCACGTCGGGGCACCTCGAGCACCGCGGCTTCGGCGACATCTGTACGAAGACCGTGAACGAGTACCTGGCGCTGTCGCGCTGGGAGCGCCTGAAGCACCGCATCTACCGCAACCCGTTCGTGCTGTTCGGGGTCGGCGCGGCGCTGCATTTCGTGGTCCTGCACCGCATCCCGTGGCGCGTGCCGCGCGCGTGGACGCGCGAGCGCGCGAGCATCGTGCTGACCAACGTGGCGATCGCCGCGGTGGTCACGACGGTCGGGCTGACGCTCGGCTGGCGCGAGCTGTTGATGGTGCAGCTGCCGATCACGCTCGTCGCCTCGTCGCTCGGCGTGTGGCTGTTCTACGTGCAGCACCAGTTCGAGGACACGTACTGGGAGCGCGACCCGGCCTGGACCTACGAGGCCGCGGCGCTCGAGGGCAGCTCGTACCTGGCGCTGCCCAAGCCGCTGCAGTGGGCCACCGGGAACATCGGCCTGCACCACGTGCACCACCTGAACGCCCGGATCCCGAACTACCGGCTGCCCGAGGTGCTGAACGAGAATCCGGAGCTAGAGCGCGTATCGCGCCTGACCCTGCGCGAGAGCCTGCGCTGCGCTCGCCTCGCGCTGTGGGACGAATCGGCGCGCAAGCTGGTCGGGTTCCGGCAGGCCCGCAAGATCGAGCGCGCGCGCGCCTGAGCGCGGCTCCGACTCCGATTCCGGCCGTGATCGCCTGCTCGGTTTTTCGTGCCTCGCTGCTGTTATGTATTTGAATCAACGAAAAAGTTGACTGAAATCCATAACATGTTGACCCCTCTCCAGCAGCGTGAGGTATTCCACCTGGCCTTGCTGCGCGCGCTGGGCCGGGGGTTGCCCCTGGCCAGCCACGTGCTCAAGGACGGGAGCAATCTGCGCTTCTTCTTCGACAGCGTCCGCTATTCGGAGGACATGGACCTCGACGTCACGGGCGTGGCCGTCCACGTCCTGCGCGACAAGGTGCTGGCGATCCTGCAGTCGGGAGCGCTGGCCGACACGCTGCGCACCTACGGGGTGAGCCAGGTGGTGCCGCCGGACATGCGAGCCTCCAAGCAGACCGAGACCGTGCAGCGCTTCAAGGTGCACCTGATCACATCGGCGGGAGAAGACCTGTCCACCAAGGTCGAGTTCTCCAGGCGCGGTCTCGACTCGCCCGCGCAGGCGGAGGCCGTTCCCGCCCCGGTCCTGGCCCGCTATCGCATGGCGCCGTTGATCGCCTCGCACTACCAGGCGGAAGCCGCCGCGCTACAGAAGGTCGGCGCGCTGGTCGGACGCAGGCAACCCGAGCCCCGGGACGTGTTCGACCTGCACGTGCTGAGCACGCGGCTCCCTGCGCGTGCGGAGGGGGTCGGCGGCCGATTGGCCACAGCCGATGCCGAGCACGCGCGGGAGCGTCTGTTCTCGCTCGACTACGCCGCGTACCGCGACGCGGTGGTCGGGTTCCTCGATCCCGCAGACCAAGCGACCTACGACTCCGCCGCGGCCTGGGACCAGATCCGGCTGACCGCGCTCGCGGTCATCGAGCGGGCGGCCTCGCGATGAGATCGAGTCGCACCACCGCGCAAGCGCTGCAGGCGATCGCGCGCCCCGTGTTCACGACCCGCGAGATCGCGGCGCTGCGCGGTGCGTCGATCGCGTCCACGAGCCAGGTCCTGCGCCGCATGACGGCTTCGGGCCTGCTCACGGCGGCGACGCGCGGGATCTGGTGCTCGCCGTCCGACCCACGCTTCACGCGCTTCGCGCTCGTGCCGTTCCTCGCCGGAGATCGTCCGGCCTACGTGTCGCTCGTCACGGCGCTGCACCTGCACGGCCGGATCGATCAGATCCCCCAGGTCGTCCACGTCGCGACGACCGGTCACACGCGAGCCGTGCGCACCGCGCTCGGTCGGTTCGACTTCCACCGCATCCAGCCCGACTTCTTCGCCGGGTTCGACTGGTACCGCGGTGGGAGGGAGTTTCTCATCGCCAGCCCCGAGAAGGCGCTCGTGGACTGTCTCTACCTGGCGAGCCGAAAGGGCAAGCGGTTCCGCTTCCTGACCGGCGTCGACCTGGGCGGCGACTTCGACCGCGCGGCCGCGCGTCGCTGGGTCCGACGCATCGCCGACCCACGGATCGGCAAGCACGTGGCGCGGCACCTCGAGGCGCTGCTCAGCGCACCCGCCGCAGCGGGTGGGCCTCGGTGTTGAGCACCACCGCGTCGAGGTCCAGCGCGTCGTCCGGCGCGAACAGCAGATAGAGGTACTTGAGCGTCTCGGCCAGGAAGTAGCTGGGCATCGCGTCGCCCTGCGCCTTGGTCACCACGTCGTCGAGGGTCGTGTAGCCGGCGTCGGTGCGGCAGTGCGCTTTCAGGCCCTCGAAGAACGTCCGGCCCATCTGCAGGTAGCGCGGGTCTTTCGTCGCGCGGTAGAGGTAGAACGCCGACTCGATGATCTCCGGGCGCAGCGGGTAGCCGGGACGGACGATCTGCATCGTGCGGTAGTCGAGGACCTCGGGCTCGATTCCGTTCAGAGTCCACATCGAGAAGCACGAGGCCTGCAGGCGGCGCGCGCGGCGCAGGTCGCCGTCGAGCGCGAGCAGGCCGGGGAGGAACGCGTGCAGCGCCCCGAACTCGGTGGCCGTGCGCGTCCCGCTCTCCGCATCCACCTGCCCGAACCACAGCCCGGTCGGGGTGTCGTCGGCCAGTCTCCGGCGAAGCGCCCGCCGGCTCGTGCGCCACATGCGCGCGCAGTCGCGGTCGTCGAAGAGCCGCTCGCACTTGAGCAGATACTCGTAGTAGGAGTCGATGCCCCCGCCGACGTGGCTCGCGCGGCTCGTCCACTCGCCCGTATCCACGTCGATCTCCTCGGCGACGAGGCCGATCGCGGAGCGTCGCGCGTGGAGCTGGACCAGGGCGTTCTTGGCTCGGGCGCAGAAGACGTCGTTGTGCGTCAGCCGCGCCAGCGTGCAGAACTCGAGCACGAGCGTGCCGATCTCGGCCGGGTTCGAGCGCGCGCCGCTCGTCGCGCCGGTCTTCAGGTTGACGAAGCGGTACGGCATGCCCGTCTGCGAGGCGAACGCCGGGAGCAGCCGCGACCCCAGATCTTCGGCCAGCCGCAAGAAGCGCGCGTCGCCCGTCAGCTGGTGGCTTGCGAGCAAACCTCCCAGGTGACGAATCGTGATCTCGAAGACCTGGACCGGAACGTCCCGGTCGAACGAGAGCCGCTCGACGATCAGCTCGGTGGCTCGGCTGGCCTCCTCGTCGAGTCCCAGCAGGATCAGCGAGTCGAGGGCGTCGACGGGGGTCAGGACGAGAGATTCGCCGTACCAGTCGTGCCCCGTCCGGCTGAGCGGCTTCAGCTCGTCGTGGCCCCAGGCGTAGCGCTCGTACGCGTTCCAGGCGAAGCGCAGCTCCTCGCGGACCTGGGTGGCGAGCGCGGCGGACAGGAGGAGCAACGACGCCAGGTACAACGCGTACCCGCCCGCGCTACAGCAGCGAGCGCGCCAGGCCGCTGACCGCGTCGAGCAGCCGGCCCGGGGCCAGGCCCAGGTAGAGCACGCCCGCGCCGGCCACGATCAGCACCGCGGTCATCGCCATCGACATCGGCAGCGCGGGCTCTTCCTCGGCCGACGGGCGCATGTACATGTAGACCAGGATGCGCAGGTAGTAGTACGCGGCGATCGCGGCGTTGAGCGCCAGCACGAGCGCGAGCAGCCACCGCTCCGCCCGCACCGCGGCCAGGAAGATCACGTACTTGCCCAGGAACCCGCCGGTGGGCGGGATGCCGGCGAGCGAGAGCAGGAACAGGGTCATCGCCGCGGCGAGCGCCGGCCTGCGCCAGCCCAGGCCGGCCCACTCGTCGAGCGTGTAGCCGCGCTCCCCTTCCGCGTCGCCGCGGCCGACCGCGCCGAGCACGGTGAAGGCGCCGACCGTCATCAGCCCGTAGACCGCGAGGTAGAACAGGATGGCCTTGATCCCGTCGTCGGGGCGGCAGGTCAGGGCCACGAGCAGGTAGCCGGCGTGCGCGATCGAGGAGAAGGCCAGCAGGCGCTTCAGGTCGGTTTGCGCGAGTGCGACCAGGTTGGCCACGGTCATGGTCACGATCGCCAGCACGGTCACGAGCGGGATCCACACGTCGCCCGCGTCGCCGAACGCGCCGAAGAGCAGGCGCAGCAGCACGGCGAACGTCGCCGTCTTCGTCGCCGCGGCCATGAAGCCGGTCACGTTCGTCGGCGCGCCCTGGTACACGTCCGGGATCCAGTGGTGGAACGGGACGGCGCCGATCTTGAACGCCAGGCCGACCAGCACGAGACCCATTCCGAGCCACAGCAGCATCGAGGGCGCGGACGAGGCCAAGGCGCCGATGCGGCGCAGGTCGAGCGAGCCGGTCGCGCCGTACAGCAGCGCCATGCCGTAGGCCAGGAAGCCCGAGGAGAACGCGCCGAGCAGGAAGTACTTCAGCGCGGCCTCGATCGAGCGCTCGCGGCGTCGCGTCAGGCCGGTCGTGACGTAGAGCGAGAGCGAGAACACTTCCAGGCCCACGAGCACGAGCAGCAGGTGCGTCGTGTGCAGCATCAGGAACATCCCGGCCAGGCAGAACAGCACGAGCGGGTAGAATTCGGGCACGTCCGCGCTCTCGCGCTCGAGGAACGGCACGGACACCAGCACGCTCAGCGCCGCCACGCCGAGCAGCACGAACGAGAACAGCAGGCCGAAGGCGTCGATGCGCACCAGGCCGAACGCGGTCTCCTGCGGCCCGGACTCGGCCACGATCCACCACAGGCGGAGCAGCGAGTAGCCGGTCATCCCGAGGCCGATCAGCGTCACGAGGCCGAGCGTCCGGTTGGCCCCGCGCAGCCAGGGCTCGACCAGCAGGATGAGCAGCCCGTAGGTCGCGAGGCAGACGACCGGTAGCACGAGCAGCAGGTCGAAGTCCGGCATCTCAGGCCCCCGAGCGAACGAGGTACACGAGGACCGCGACCACGCCGAGGAAGAACATCAGCGCGTAGTTGCGCACGCGACCGGTCTGGAACAGCTTGATCAGCTGCCCGCTGACGTCGGCGGTGAAGGCCGCGGCGTTGACCGCGCCGTCGACGACCCAGCGGTCGAATCCGGTGAAGAAGCGCGACGCTGCGTAGAACGGCCGGAGGATCGCGCGGTCGTACAGCTCGTCGACCCAGTACAGGTTGCGCACGGTCGTGTAGGCCGGACCGGCCTTGCCGGCGATGCGCTCGGCCCGACCCGGAACCCGGTACACCTGCCAGGCCAGGCCGATCCCGGCGGCGGCCACGGCCAGGGCGGCGACGATGAGCGCGAGCTCGACGCCGGCCGACGCGTGCGTCGCGGCCTCGCCGTGGCCCGCCCCGGGCAGCGTGATCGCGGGCGCGAGCCAGTGATGGAACACGTTCAGGTCGGAGCCAAAGGTGAGCACGGCCGGGATGCCGATCCAGCCGCCGACGAGCGACAGCCCGGCCAGCACGACGAGCGGCACCGTCATCGAGCGCGGCGACTCGTGGGCGTGCTGGAGCACCTTGGCCTCGCCGCGGAAGCGCCCGAAGAACACGAGGTACGTCAGGCGCGTCATGTAGAACGCGGTCACCAGGGCGGCAACGGCCAGCACGCCCCACACGGCCCGGTTGCCACCGAGCCACGCTCCGGCCAGGATCTCGTCCTTCGAGAAGAACCCCGCGAACGGCACGATGCCGGCAATCGCGAGCGTGGCCACGGCGAACGTGCGGTAGGTGATGGGCAGCTTGTCGCGCAGCCCGCCCATGCGCCGGATGTCCTGCTCGCCGCCGAGGCCGTGGATCACGCTGCCCGCGCCGAGGAACAGCAGGCCCTTGAAGAAGGCGTGGGTCATCAGGTGGAACATCGCGGCCACGTAGGCCCCGACACCGGCCGCGGCGAACATGTAGCCGAGCTGGCTGACCGTGGAGTAGGCCAGGACCTTCTTGATGTCGGTCGCCGCGAGGCCCATCGTCGCGGCGAAGATCGCCGTCAGCGCGCCCACCGCGGCGACGACCGCCATCGCTTCGGGCGCGGCGCTGTAGAGCGCCGACATCCGGCACACCATGTACACGCCGGCCGTGACCATCGTCGCGGCGTGGATCAGCGCCGAGACCGGCGTGGGGCCGGCCATCGCGTCGGGCAGCCACACGTAGAGCGGGATCTGCGCCGACTTGCCGCACGCGCCGAGGAACAGCAGGATGCCGATCCCGGTCAGGAGAGCCCCGCCGGCATGGCCCGCGCCGATCGCCGCGTCGATCTCGCGGAAGCGCAGCGTGCCGAACTCGAGCGCGATCCACAGCATGCCGATCAGGAACGCGAAGTCGCCGATCCGATTGACCACGAACGCCTTGCGCCCGGCATCGGCGCAGCTCAGGCCGGTGCGCTCGTCGAACGGGCGATCGTAGAAGAAGCCGATCAGCAGGTACGAGCACAGGCCGACGCCTTCCCAGCCGACGAACAACACGAGCAGGTTGTCGGCGAGCGCCAGGGTCAGCATCATCATCATGAACAGGTTCAGGTAGACGAAGAAGCGGGCGTGGTCCGGCTCGTGCGCCATGTAGCCCACGCTGTAGACGTGGATCAGGAACCCGACGCCGGTCACGACGAGCAGCAGCACCGCGGACAGCGCGTCGAGCCGGAAGCCCCAGTCGATCGTCAGCGTGTGGCCGCCGACCTCGCCGAGCGGCATCCAGGTCGCGACCGCGGTCTCGAAGACCCGCTCGTGCGCCGGAAGGCCGGCCAGCTGCGCCACGGCGCCGATCGACAGCGCGAAGGCCAGGCCGACCGAGGCGCAGGCCACGAGGCCGACCGCGCGCCGGGACATCTGCCTGCCGGCCAGGGCGTTGATCAGCACGCCGGCCGCCGGCAGGAGCGGAATCAGCCAGATCAGCTCGAGCATGCGGGGCCTACCAGCGCATCAGGTGCAGCTCGTCCACGTCGGTGGACTCGCGCAACCGGAACAGGGCGATCACGATCGCCAGGCCGACCGAGGCCTCGGCCGCGGCCAGCGTCATCACGAAGAACGCGTAGATCTGCCCGTCGGCCTGGTCGAACTGCCGCGAGAAGGCGATGAAGGCCAGGTTCGCCGCGTTGAGCATGATCTCGATGCTCATCAGGATCGTGATCGCGCCTCGCCGGGTGAGCACGCCCAGCACGCCCATGGCGAACAGCACGGCCGAGACGACCAGCACGGCGCTGGGGGACACGCTCAGATCCTCCGCTTGGCCAGGAGCACGGCGCCGATCATCGCCACGACGAGCAACAGCGACACCGCCTCGAACGGATAGAAGTAGGTCGTGAACAGCGACGTGCCGATCGACCCGACGGTGCCGAAGGCCGGCCCGGCCGGGGGGAACGGCGCGGTCGAGGACGCCCGCGCGAGGGCCCACCCGAGCACGACGACGAACGT
>Ga0180085_1000082_pt1 | contig 28443 bp, 24 predicted proteins | sample EasRiv730_16_10D_FD_123013 | JGI IMG/M metagenome (GOLD analysis project Ga0180085, IMG submission 123013) | Soil microbial communities from meander-bound floodplain in the East River, Colorado, USA - East River metaG ERMLT730_16_10D | ecosystem: Environmental > Terrestrial > Soil > Floodplain ... | reverse complement strand
GGCGTCAGCCCTGAGCAAGCAATTGTCGAGTCAAGTGGTCTTAAAGATGTCCGAGCAGGGCCTGCTCGCAGTGGATCGCGACGGCACCCTCTGCCGCCTGGACGCGCTCACCCAACTCCCAGCAAACGTATCCGGCGCAGGCGACACCGTGTTTGCCACCTTAAGTGCCGCGCTCTCGGTGGGTGCATCGCTTGAAGAGGCGGCCGTTCTGGCCAACGTGGCAGCCTCGCTGGCGGTGGCGCAGGAAGTCACGCACTCGGTTTCCGCGCAAGAGTTGATGGATGCGATAAACAGGCATTAGACCAAGTACCCTACGTCCTGCCTGCTCTGAGGTCTTGGGTTGATTTCGTGCGACGAGCTCTCTCAGAGCCGTTTGAGTGGGAATGGAAAGTGGGAGCCGCGGTCCCCAGCGGCGAACTGAGTCTTCGATACGAGGCCAATCGCCGCTCGGAGAGAGGCTCCCACTCTCTCATCGATTGTAGTCTGGCCACGCAGCGGCATGAATAGTTCCCAGATTCTTTCTTCTCCGGAGGCTGCATGAAGTTTGCTCGCGTTCAGATCACATTGTTAGGTCTATTCCTATCCAGTTCGCTTTTGGCGCAACACGCGCCAGTGGCCGAGAAGAATCCGCTCGCCGGGAATTCTTCGGCAGCCGAGGCGGGCAAGAGAACCTATGTCAATTCCTGCCAGATTTGCCATGGCGGCGACGGAGGCGGGGGCAGAGGCCCAGCCCTGGCGACGCGCGAGTTTCGTCACGGTGGAGAAGACTGGCAGCTGTTTCAAACGATTCGTGATGGGGTTCCTGGAACACAGATGCCGGGCTTTGCCATGGGCCCCGAAGACCTTTGGCAAGTGGTCACTTATTTGCGAACGTTCACACAGGCAGGGAAAGAGGAAGCTATTCAAGGCGACGCGCTCGCTGGTGAACAAGTGTTCTTCGGCAAAGGCGCTTGCCAGCTCTGTCACCAGGTCAATGGTCGCGGGGGACGCGTTGGGCCGGACCTGTCGACTGCAGGCCAATGGACAGTTCAAGCTCTCCGCGAGGCGATCGTGAGCCCGAACGAACAGGAAGGGCGGCGACCCAATGTCGCGGTGGTGAAGACGAAAGGTGGAGCGGAGATTCGAGGAATGGTTAAGAACGAAGATAGCTTCTCCGTCCAATTGATGGATGTGGCGGACCAGTTTCATCTACTGCAGAAGAAGGACCTGCTGGCTTTTCGGTACGAAGACAAGTCGCTCATGCCCGGCGACTACGCCAAGCAACTCTCGCCCGAGGAACTGCGGAACCTGCTGGTTTTCCTAAAGACTTTGAAGGTCCGTGACCTGGAAAAGGTGGCTGCCCAATCCTCCAAAGGTGAGGGTCTTTCCTACCATCGCCTTCGCCATTCTCAAAAAGAGCCGCAGAATTGGCTGACCTATTGGGGTGAGTACCAAGGCCGCCATTACTCGGCCCTGAAGCAAATCCATACCGCCAATGTAAAAGGTCTGCAGGCTCGCTGGGCGTGGCAGTTCTCCGGAGCCGGTGTGCTACAAGTGACTCCGCTCGTTGAGGACGGAGTGATGTACACCACGGGCGCTTCGGGCTATGTGTTTGCCCTGGATGCGCGGACCGGCAAGGAGCTTTGGCAGTACCAGCACCGGGTTAAGAGCTCACACGCAAATATGAATGCTACTTCCAATCGCGGTGTGGCCAAACTGGGTGAGCGCCTCTTTGTTGTGACAGCGGATGCAGGCGTGTCAGCTCTGGACGCCAAGACCGGACGATTGTTGTGGCACACGGTGATGGCGGATCCCGAGCACGGCTATTACGGCAGCCTGGCGCCGCTCGCTTTGAAAGACAAGATCATCGCGGGAGTTTCCGGCGGTGAGTTTGGCGGTCGTGGCTTCATCGATGCGTTTGATCCGATCACCGGCAAGCGCTTGTGGCGCTTCAACACGATTCCAGGGCCGGGAGAATTCGGCCATGATACCTGGTCGGGCGACAGTTGGAAGCGGGGCGGTGGTGCGATCTGGATGACGGGAACCTACGACCCGGAACTCGACCTGCTCTATTACGGTGTAGGCAATCCGGCGCCCGACATGAACGGCGACGTGAGGCTGGGTGACAATTTGTTTACCTGCTCCATCGTGGCTCTGGAAGCAGCCACTGGCAAACGCCGCTGGCATTTCCAGTTTACGCCGCACGATACTCACGACTGGGACTCGAACGAAACCCCGGTGCTTGTGGATCGAATGTTTCGGGGCAAGATGCGAAAGCTCTTGCTGCACGCCGACCGGAACGCTTTCTTCTACGTTTTGGACCGGACCACGGGTGAGTTTCTCTTGGGCAACCCCTTTGCGCGGCAGACGTGGGCGAAAGGGCTGGACCAGAAAGGTCGCCCGATCCTGATGCCTAATTCGGAAGCCAGCATCGAAGGCCAGCTGCACTTCCCCAGTCTTGGTGGCGCCACGAACTGGCAAGCGCCTTCTTACGACCCGGCAACCGGCTGGCTATACATTGCGTATCGTGAAGCAGGCGACATCTACTACAAAGAGGAGCAGCAGTACGAACCCGGGAAATCTTACTGGGGTGGGAAGGTCGTCAGCGCCAAAGAGCGGGAGTGGGGAGGCATTAAAGCCATCAGCCCGGAAACCGGAAAGATTGAGTGGGAATACAAACTTGTTGCGGGCAATATCTCTGCCGGAGTGTTAGCCACCGGGGGAGGCGTGCTGTTTGCCAGCAGCCGCGAAGGCAACCTGCTCGCCTTGGATTCTCGTACTGGAAAGTTGCTTTGGAAATTTCAGGCCGGCTCTGACATCAACTCTTCGCCCATGAGTTATGCGATTGACGGCCAACAGTACATCGGTCTCGCCGCCGGGAAGGTGCTCTATACCTTTGCTTTGCCGGGGGATGGTTTCGAGGCGAAGCCTGCCATCACCAGGAACGGTTCAAAGAAGCCGACAACTGAGGCTAGCTCAAAGCCTAGGCTGTTGGGCGTTGAAGTTGGTGCGAAGAGCCGGTGAGAAGCGAGGGTAGTCCGACGCGCCTTATGCCTCCCTGACCACTCGGTCATTGGCGGCTAGACGAAAGGCTTCTTTCAGTCGATCCAGTTCTTCTTCCAACTTCACAAATGCCAGTTCTGCAGCCACCAGATCCTGTGTCGCTGCAATCTCTTCCAGATTTCCGGCTGCCTTCACGGCCCGCGCTGCTGAGAAGTTAGCGATCGTCCCTTTCAGGGCATGGGCAAAACGCTGAATGCCTGGATGATCGCCACAATCCATCGCCTCCCTGATTCTTTGCAGTTGCCTGGGGTAGTCTTCCACAAATAGCTCAATGAGATCGAAAAGCAATGACTCATCTCCACCGGTGCGTCGCAGTGTGGAGGATCGGTCATACACGGTGGTGTCCGAAACGCTGAGTCCTTCGAAGGCCCTTCGTTCCGACAAACCGGGAACAATGGATGCATTCTGACCGATTTCCGACGCTTGAGCGGGAGCAACCAATTCTTCGAGGGTTTTGAAGAGCAGATCCGGTCGGATGGGTTTCGAAAGATAGCCGTTCATCCCAGCTTCCAGGCAACGCTCCCGATCGCCAGTCATCGCGTGAGCCGTCATAGCAATGATGGGCAGGGTTTGTGTCCGGTAGCACTCGCGGCCGGCGGCGAGCTGGCCGGCAGACTCAAGCTGGCGAATGGCGCCGGCCGCTTCAAGTCCGCTCATTTCCGGCATCTGGACATCCATCAGTACCGCGTCGAACACTTCACGCTTGACGGCCTCGACAGCTTCGCGGCCATTTCTAGCAACAACCACCGAATGCCCCTGCTTTTTCAGAATTGCCAGGGCCAACTTCTGATTGACTTCGTTGTCTTCAGCCAGCAAGAGGCGCAAAGGCTGCCGCACCGGGAACGAAGGTTGCGTTGGGACCAATGACTGCTGGAGCATCAGCCGGGGCGTCGACAATTGGATCAGGGCGGCTAACAAGTCAGACTCCTGGACCGGTTTTGAGACTGAGATCGATTCATCGCTGAGAAGCTGTCCAATGGCTTCGCCGGGCCAGCCGGCCTGCCGCAATACCACGATGCGTGGTGTGGGGTTGAACGTCCGGATTTCGAGCGCCAATGTCTCCAGTCCGCTGAGGTGTTCATCCAGCAGGATATATGAAAAAGGTTGGCCACTATCTTCCGCCTGCTTCATGCAAGCCCACGCCATCGCTCCGGCATGGGCCAATGTGGGCTCCAGGTTCCAGTGGAGCAGCATCCTGGCCAATGTTTCGGAAGTTTCGAGGTTGTCCTCGGCAATAAGCACACGCGTGCCTTTAAGCACTGCTGGCAACTGCGGAGTTTCTGACATCGAAGATTGCTCATTCGAACCCATGCGAATCGTGAAGTGAAAGCTGCTTCCTCTTCCTGGCTCGCTCTCAAGCCAGATGCGCCCGCCCATCATCGCCACGAGTTGGGATGAGATAGTCAATCCCAGTCCGGTGCCACCAAATCTGCGGGTCGTCGACCCATCGGCTTGTGTGAATGGATCGAAGATGGAGTCCTGCTTGGCGGCCGGAATCCCGATACCCGTGTCGCGTATGGAAAACTGAAGTGTTACACTTTCTCCCCCACTCTTCGTCACGCCTGTGTGGTCTGCGGCAAGACCGACATTCAGCACGACCTGACCTTCTGCGGTAAACTTTATGGCATTTCCAATCAGGTTGACCAATACCTGCCGGAGCCGGCCCGCATCCGCTGTGAGAATGTCGGGCGTCGCGGGCGCCACACAACTGATCAGCTCGATCTGCTTCTCATGGGCGCGTACGGCCAGGGATTTCAGCGTCTCATCAAGGCATTTCCGGAGACTGAACCTCGTCGGAGTCAATTCCAGTTTGCGGGCTTCGATCTTGGAAAAGTCCAGAATGTCATTGATTACATTCAGCAGTGAGTCAGCAGAGCCCTTCACTGTTTCGATGTATTCATGTTGTTCAGCCGTTAGCGTGGTTTCCAGTGCCAGGTGCGTCATGCCAATGATGCCGTTAATCGGCGTCCGTATTTCGTGACTGACGGTCGCCAGAAACTCACTCTTGGCCTGGTTGGCAACCTGGGCGGCTGCAGCCATCTCGTTTGCTTTGTCTATCGCCTCGTGCAGCACCTCATTCGCCGTACCCAGGGTCGTGACTTGCTGCTGGATTACGTCGGTTTGTTGTCTGACCCGGCGCCTTAGAACGGCCACCCAGGCCAACGCCGACAACATCAGACCTCCCAGAGCTCCCGCGGCCGCCAACACACGGGAGAGGGTCCACCAGGATGGCTGCTGCAAAATGGACACGTCGGCCGCAGAGTGCAGCAGCAAGCGGAAGTTGAGGGGGTACCCCTCGGGTGAGTTCTGGACCACACAGATTCCGGCCAGTCGAAGCCGGCTTCCCACGGGCAGATTTCCTAAAGATTGCTGGCCGTTCTCCAGGTTCAGGTGTGCGCTGAAGCTGGTCTTCTCATCCTGAAGAATCAGGATTTCTTCTCCTTGTGCCAGGCTGTGGTTCAGCAAGCGTCCTTCGATTTGCACTAGAGCCGCATCGCGTTTGCCCGCGAGCGCCTCCTCTGCCTTGATCTTGACTGGCGCTGGGGCCGTGCCCACATCGCTCAGCGCCCGAAAGTTGGCGTCCTGCAGAACCGGGCTAAACTCGATCACACCGGGAAACCCAATCACATCGACGCGCTGTCCCGGCTGGAGCGGGGTTCTCTGCCAGGTGTCAATCTGGAGTTCGCCAGTGTCATCCCGAACATAAAGAGTCCTGCCTGTCCGCTGCATCGTGACAATCCCTTGGACCCTCACCCGATGGCTGGATGTCTCGGCCGCGGAATACCGGAACAGGCTTTCGACGGTTCGAACCGGAAGGTCAAACGGGTCTGCAGGCGGATCCTTAAGAACTTGAAGGTCCAATATCCCCGGCACCCATAGCTGAACTCCAATGAGCTGATTTCTCCGATTGAATCTCCCTCCAACGACACCCCTGATCCGCACTGTGGTGTCAACCCAACGGTCGGGATTCTTCTCGTCGAATTCGAGGATCATTGTCTTCAGACGACCCCCTTCGACGGCAAGATCGAGAACCAGGAAGCCTGACGTCTCCGTTGCAAAACGAACCACCCCCTCAACCTCTACCCATTGGCTGTCCAGGCGTCCGGAAGCAAGTTCCTCCATGGACGCCTTTCGGCCTGCAGGCATGGGCGCTTCGCCAAGGACCCGCACCTGCGAACTGTCGATGAGTGGTGCAAATTCTCCAGGACCACTGAGACCTTCGACTTCAACCCACTGCCCTCGCTTCACGACGGTAGGGTTTTTCCTCAAGTCGACATAGACCCCGGCGGTCGAATCCTGTACAAAGAGTGCTCTCCAATCTGCATCGACATACGTCACGACGGCCCTAATTCGGATCGGGTAGCCACGTGTGGCGTCCTTTTGACTGAGGCTCAAGATCTGGCGTGCTTCAGTCAGCAGCGGAAGCCCGGTTTGTTGAGCGTGAGTCGGGGGGGCTGGCGCGCCTGGTGTGACGCTCTCAGATATTTCAAATCCCGCTCCCTCGGGGATCGGCGACGAGTGCAGGACTTCAAGATCGTCCGGCCTGGAAACATACAGGTGGAGGCTTTTCTTTCGCGTGGTTTCGTCGACTCTCACTGCAGAGACGCCCCGGACCCGTACTTTGGTGCCGACTATCAACTTCGTTGAAAGACTGCTGGAACGCAAGAAAAGCACGCGCGCCGTAAGATCGCCGAGCCGAAGGGACAGGGCATGGCCATTGAAATATGGACGAACAGAGGCCAAGACACCCTCGAGCTCAACGAAACGACCCTCGTGTTTTCCAGAAGCCAGTTCGGTTGGAGCGGCGGACAGCGCCTTGGGAAGATCGCCTTTTCCAAGAACTTTGATCCGGTCATTGAGAACAAATGGTGCCGGCCCCATGTGATTGGTTGTGCCGAAAATCTCGACTCGGTCCCCGGGAAGCGGCTCAGTTCTTCGGCCGTGCAGATCGACATAGATGCCGCCGGTGTCATCCTGAACGTAGAACAACCGGGGGCTGCGATCAGAGACTGTGACAACTCCCTGCAAGTGTACGGGATATCTCAGCTTTGCCTGCTGGGGAGTCAGCTCAGCAACTTGCTCAACTCGAGTAAGGAGAGGAAGGTCTGGCCGCTGTGCTGGCAGGACGACAGGAGCGCCGAAAGTGCAGCACAGGAAAAGGGCTTTCGAGCTACTGCGCAAGAGGAGTTTCGTCAATCCGGTAGTCAAGTGTTTCCTTTTGGAAGACTACTGAACCCAACTGCATTTGTTTTTCTTTTCGTCTAGATTTATCTATTTCGTTATGAATAATTTCACATTTTTTGTCAGGAGACAAACCGTCTCTGGAAACTGAACGTATCGTTTCAATTCTGGGAAGGGCCATTCAAGAATTGAGGTTTAGAGTTTCCATCCTTTCAGGATCAAGATAGAATGCGCGTTGCTTTGACGGAGTAGCCCCATGATTTGCATTAGAGACCTCATTGTCGATCCTCCAACCGTCCTATCTCCGATGGCGGGCCTCACTGACAGTGTTTTTCGCAGGCTTATCAAGCGCCTGGGAGGGTGTGGTCTTGTGATGACGGAGTTTACCAGCGCCGAGGGGTTGACGCGAAACTCACTGAAGAGCAAGCGGATGCTGTTTTACCACGAGGAAGAGCGGCCGGTGACGGCGCAGCTTTTTGGAGCCGAACCTTCACGGTTGGCAGAAGCAACACGAATGGTGGAAGACTTGGGTTTTGACGCTATCGACTTGAATCTCGGCTGCCCTGCTAAGAAGGTGGTGAAAGCCTGTGGAGGTTCGGCTCTCCTACGAGAAACCAAGTTGCTGGAGGAGATTCTTAAAACGATTCGGGCTGCGACCAGCCTTCCCTTCACTGTCAAGATCAGGGCCGGATGGAGTGAAACCGAGATCGTTTCCGTTCAAGTAGGCAAAATGGCCGAGGATATTGGAATCAACGCGATCGCTTTTCACCCGCGAACCCGCGTGCAAGGGTTTTCCGGGCACTCGGATTGGAACTTGATTGGCCAGTTGAAGGCCGCGCTCAAGATTCCGGTGATCGGAAACGGCGATATTGTGACGCCAGAAGATGCGTTTCGCATGAAGCGGGAGACCGGTTGCGACGGCGTAATGATTGGTCGTGGTGCGCTCAGCAATCCCTGGATATTTCGTCAGATCCACGAACTGGAGAATGGCTTGCCACCCACACAGCCGGACGTCGCTGCGAAATACCAGCTCATCAAAAGCTACTTCAAGCTCTTGTTCGAAGAAGAGACGCCGGGCGCCATCGGGAAAATGAAGCAGTTTGCTTCCTGGTTCACGCACGCCATTCCCTACGGAGCTGCATTGCGGAAATCGATTTACGAGTCTCAAACGGAGAGCGAAGTCATGGATCGTATCGAGGAATTCTTCCACACCGCTCTCCAGGCATCGCAAGAGGATTCGGAACTGAATGTAGCTTAACCGTTGTTCGCGTATATCTATGAAATGCAGAATCGACATAACTGCCTCGACCGACCTTGCTGCTTGGGTGACTAAAGCCGCGTTCATGGCTAATGTGGATCAAAGTGACTTGCTTTGCCGGGAGTCCAAGGAAGTCTTCGACTGGTACCATCCAGATTGGTTCCGGTTCGATGATAGTGGTGTGCTGTATTTCACTCCTCCGGCGTTCAAGTTCAGAAACGGGTATCTGCTCGGCATTAACGGGCGTCACCGCGCAGTACTGCTTTATAGGCATCTCGAGGTTATCCCCATGCTTCTTGTAGCACCTTACGCATGGCCTAAGAATAAGCTTGCAGAAATCGTGCAACAAGAGATCGGAATGAGTGAGATCGTGGAACTTCCGGATCTTCCGATCAAAGTGTCTCTGCAGAAATGGAGCGAACCAGACACTTCATGCGACACATAAAAGGCCGCGCACGTGAGATCCTTGTTTGCCACAAGAACGGCACGAGCTGGATGCTGGTGAAAACCGCACATTTGACTAAGGAGATCTGGAATGGCGCAGACGGCAGTTAGGTCCATTACAGAACTTGAGGATCTGCACGGAGCAGGGACCTACCACAAGCGCAAGCTGGTGATTGTTCGAGGGAAGGGTGCCCGGCTTTGGAGTCAGGACGGGAAAGAGTTCATTGACTGCATCGGTGGCCAGGGAGCAGCCAACATCGGCCATCAGAATCCCTACGTCAACAAGGCTCTTCAGGAGCAGTCTCAGAAGCTCATCAACTGTACCGAGCTGTTTTACAACGATCAGCGCGCGCTCCTTTTGGAGACGCTGGCTCGTCTGACACCCCCTCGCATTTCCCGGTTCTTCTTCTGCAACTCCGGCGCCGAGTCGATTGAAGGAGCCTTCAAGTTTGCCCGGCTGGCCACTGGCAGGACAGAGATCGTGGCGACAATGCGTGGCTATCACGGCAAATCCATGGGTGCCTTGAGCGCCACTTGGAACAAGGAGTACCGAGAGCCGTTTGAGCCGCTGGTGCCCGGATTCTCGCACGTTCCTTTCGACAACCTGGAGAAAACCTGCCAGGCCATTTCTGAGAAGACCGCAGCCTTCATCGTGGAGCCGGTTCAGGGGGAAAGCGGTGTACGGCCTGGGTCGCGCGAATACTTTCAGGGCGTTCAGGAGCACTGCCGCAAGACCGGCACGTTGCTGATACTGGATGAGGTTCAAACTGGTTTTTGCCGAACGGGAAAAATGTTTGCATTGGAGCATTTTGGTGTCGAGCCCGACATCCTTTGCCTGGCGAAATCGCTGGGCGGCGGTGTTCCCATGGGTGCCATTGGAATCAGCGAAGCCGTTTCAGCCAAGCTCTTCAAGCTGGCGCATACCTCGACTTTTGGTGGCAATCCGCTGGCCTGCGCGGCGGCGAATGCTGCGATCCGTTATATGGAAGATTTTCGGTTGGCCCAGCGCGCACAGGATCTAGGGCTGGAGTTCATCGCGGAGTTGCGCAAGATTCACTCGCCCAAGATTCGCGAGGTTCGGGGCTTGGGACTGATTGTCGGCGTTGAGCTGAAGGAAAAAGCTGGACCCTACATTCAGCAGCTCATGGAACGTGGCATTCTCGTGCTTGGCGCAGGACCTACTGTGATTCGATACCTGCCTCCGTTGGTTATTGAACGCGATGACTTAAAACGTGTCGCTGCCGAAACGGCTGCGGTGTTGCAATAGGGCTTTTTTCTTCGTTTGGGCCAACCTCCAACGAGGTTCCAGGCACCTTCAAATGCGATGCATCCTTCGATTATCAGAGTTCTTTGCGGGGCTCCTTGTGATTTCTAGCCTACTTCTGTTTGGGGGTAGTGCCCACGAAGACAAATCTGGACCGACACCGGCCCAAGGCGCTTCGAAGCAAAAGGCAAAAAAGGTCTACACAAATGAAGACCTCAAGAGCCTGAAAGACACGACACGCGTGAACCAGCCTCCAGCAACAAGTGGTCCGCAGAAAGCCGGGAGAAACCCTGCAGGAATCGAAGGGTATCGTGACTTGGCAGGCCATGACCGTGAGTATTGGCAAAAGAGGATTCGACCGCTGAACAATCAGTTGCAGACTTTGGATTCGCAGATTGCGGCACAGCAGGCCAAATACGATCGCTTGAACGCTGCGAGCGGCGTGAAGCTCTCCCGCAGCGGCAAGTTGCGCGCCAGTTCCTCGGACACCAGAGCTCAAGTAGCAAACCGTATCGACGACCTCAGGCAGAAACGAACAGAGGTCTTGAAGTCAAAACAGGATCTGGAAGAGGAAGCCCGAAAGGCCCAGGCTTTGCCTGAGTGGCTCAGGTAAGTGATTTCCAAGCTGTCTGCTTGCGAGCCGTATCGCCTCTCGACAGTCATTCAACATCCCCTTGAGTAGCCCCCGCACAACCGAGGTTTCCCTTCTGCACCGTCTGGTGGAGATCTACAGCCCCTCGCACTCGGAGGCAGAGGTCTCGGGATTCCTTGTCGCGACGATGCGGGGGCTAGGGTTCGATGTGCATCAGGATGAGGTTAACAACGCCATCGGGATTCTTGGCAACGGGTCCAAGACGATCATCTTACTGGGCCACATTGATACGGTTCCGGGAAGAATCCCTGTGGAAATCCGTGAGGGAAAACTCTACGGTCGCGGCTCCGTTGACGCCAAGGGTCCCATGGCATGTTTCGTTGCGGCCGCCACCCGTTTGAAGGACGACATCGCGAGTTCTGACAAGAAGATCGTGATCATCGGCGCAGTTGAAGAGGAAGCTGCCACCTCCCGCGGCGCGCAGCAGGCAGTCAAAGATTTTGCTCCGCCCGACTTTTGCATTATCGGGGAGCCGAGCGGTTGGAACGCAATCACGATGGGCTACAAGGGCCGCTTACTGCTGGACTACAAACTCCAGATTCCGTGGAAGCACTCGGCAGCCCAAGGGAAGCTGGTTTGTGAACAGGCAGTGGATTATTGGAATGCAATCCAGGCATGGTGCCGCCCTTTCAACGAAGGCAAAGGCGTCTTCGAAACCCTGGACGCTTCCATCCGCACATTCAATTCGGAGAACGATGGCATCATGGAAACAGCTCGGCTCAAGCTGGGATTCCGGCTGCCGGTCGGTTTCCCTGTCGAGGAGTTCAAGGAGTTTCTTGTTGGAGCGTCGGGCGGCGCTGAGCTGTCTTTTTCCGGCGGCGAGCTGGCAGTGCGCAATGGGAAATCTAACGCGTTGGTGAAGGCTTTTCTGCATTCGATTCGGAAACACGGTGGTGACCCCAAGTTCAAAGTCAAAACCGGGACAGCCGACATGAACGTCGTGGCCCCCCACTGGCCGTGTCCCCTGCTGGCCTACGGCCCAGGAGATTCGTCGCTGGACCACACACCTGAAGAACATATCGAAATTGACGAGTACGCACGGGCTATCGACGTGCTAGAATCGGTGCTCCGGTTGCTTTTGAGAACGACTGCAACGCCCCATTCATGACGACAAAAACAACCAGCGTGGAAGCCATTACGGCACAACAGAAGGAAGAGAAGCTTGCAGAGATCCTACGCGAGCTGCAAAGCGTCGTTGTGGGCTTTAGCGGCGGCGTGGACAGTGCCTACCTCGCCTACATGGCCAGCCGGGTTCTGGGCAAGAATGCGCTTTGTGTCACTGCAATCAGTCCGTCCTATCCGGAGTTCCAAAAGAAAGAAACCGCGCTCTTTGTGGAGCAATTCGGCCTCAACCATCTGGAAATTGAATCGGAGGAACTGGACAACCCGGCATATCGGGAGAACGCGCCGAATCGTTGTTACTTCTGCAAGAGCGAGCTGTTCACCAAGCTTGAAGCCCTAGCTGCGGCGAAAAACTACAACTCGGTCATTGACGGCACCAATCATGACGATCTTGGCGACTACCGGCCCGGTCGCAGTGCTGCCAAGGAACACCAGGTCCGCAGTCCTTTGCTAGAAGCCCGGATGACCAAGTTGGAGATTCGCGAGTTGTCGCGCAGAGCCGGCCTGCCTACTTGGGACAAGCCTGCGCTGCCCTGCTTGTCGTCCCGCTTCCCTTACGGAACCGCCATCACAGCGGAGAAACTCTCGATCGTAGACAAGGGAGAGGGAGTCTTGCGGGACTTTGGGTTTCGGATCTTTCGAGTGCGCTTCCACGAAGAACTGGTCCGGCTGGAATTCTCGCCCGAGGAGCTGCCCAAAGCTTTGAATGTAACCATGGCAGCCATCCTGGTCACCCGGTTCAAGGCCCTCGGGTTCAAGTACGTAACTATCGATCTCGAAGGCTATCGCTCCGGCTCCCTGAACGAAGTACTTCCCATACATCAGTAACCGCGGCGCTCGAAATCTGGGCGACCGGCCAAACTCTAGCCCTGCAGTATCTGTGTCGCTCGGATAGGGGCGAGTGAAGCGCAACTGGGTCATGTTGGAAGCGGCCACCCGGCCGAGGCCCGCGGTGTGATGTAGGTTAGAGAATCGCGGAATCCCCCTCTTGGGAGTGGAGAGGGCCGTCAGGCCCTCGGTTGGGTTGTGAAGTCAGGAACGAATTCACCTCGCCTGCCTTCGGCCGCCACCCTCCCGAGAAGGGATATTCTTAGGAGAGACAGGCTTGTTGGACGCTGCAACCAAGGCCGAGGTCGATCAACAATTCCGAGCTGTTCGGGTGCTCTACTTCGCCATGCTTGCCTCTTTGGCGGGCTACCTTGTGATCGGTCTGGTCCTAGGTTCCACGAGAGCATCAAACATCACCACATCGTCTGCCCAGTGGGTGCGGATTTTCTACTTTCTTAGCACCGGTCTGATCGTGGCTGCTTACCTTGTGAAGAAGCGTATGGTCCGGCCGTTGTCTCCGGAAATGACTCTTACGGACATCAAGCAATGCCTAGCCTTTTTTCGCTCGGGTCATCTGGTGACTTATGTTCTGTGTGAGGGCATTGGCCTGCTTGGCCTACTAGGTCTGTTCCTTGGAGGTTCACGGCCCCAATTTATCAACCTGATCGTCGTGGCTCTTACACTGATGATCTTACTGCGTCCAATTCGCATCGATTCCTCAACCTCATGAAAGTCCTCGTCGTCGGCTCAGGAGGCCGTGAACACGCATTGGTTTGGGCGATCCGCCGATCCAAACGATCGCCTCAGGTCTATTGCGCTCCCGGAAACGGCGGAACTGCCCAAGAGGCCATCAATGTTCCGATTGGGATTGATCAAATCGCGGAGCTTGCCTCTTTTGCAAAGCAGGAAGCCATCCACTTGACGATCATCGGTCCTGAACTTCCGTTGACGCTGGGAATTGTGGACCAGTTCGAAGCGATGGGGCTGCGAGTGATTGGGCCGTCCGCGGCAGCCGCGCGATTGGAAGGCAGCAAAGCCTTTGCGAAGGCCTTTATGCAACGGCATGGCATTCCCACAAGTGCCTCCTTGCAAACCGACTCGCTCGAAGAAGCTCTGAAGGCCGCGCACAGCGGCCGCTTCGGATTCCCGCTGGTGATCAAAGCCGATGGGTTGGCGGCGGGCAAAGGCGTGATCATCGCTCAGACTCTTGACGAAGCCGAGAAGGCGATCCGGCAGATTCTCGAAGCCCGAATCCTGGGGGAGGCCGGTAGAACAATTCTTCTGGAGCAGTTCCTCACCGGCGAAGAAGTCTCTTTCCTGGTGTTTTCCGACGGCGTCCATGCGTTACCCATGGTGCCCTCGCAGGATCACAAGACGGTTTTCGACAACGACCTGGGGCCCAACACTGGAGGCATGGGTGCATATTCGGCAGATTGGATTCTGTCGCCGGCCACGCATCGCGAACTGATGGAGCGTATCGTCTTGCCAACGCTGGCAGGCATGGCAGCTGAAGGCATGCCGTATCGCGGAATTCTCTATTTCGGGTTGATGATGACGCGGGATGGCATTCGTGTTCTGGAGTATAACGCCAGAATGGGAGACCCCGAAACGCAGCCCGTTTTGTTTCGTCTGGAGAGCGATCTCCTCGACGTGTTCGACGCACTGCTGGAACAGCGACTCGACCAAGTACGCTTGCAATGGGATTCGCAACGCAGCGTCTGTGTGGTGTTGGCCTCGGGCGGATATCCGGGGGAGTATGAACGGGATTGTGAGATTTCAGGCCTCAACGGCATCGAAAGACCTGGTGTCAAGGTCTTCCATGCCGGGACGGAGCTGCGCAACGGCCGTTTCGTGACGGCCGGCGGAAGAGTGCTAGGTGTCACCGCCAAGGCGCCCACCCTGCCAAGCGCCATGGACCTGGCCTATGCGACGGTAGAGCGAATTCGGTTCCACAAGATGCATTTCCGCAGTGACATCGGACGAAAAGGGCTGGTGAAAGAGCGCGCTGCCAGCCCCGGCTCGTAGCGTCATTCGGCGTTCCCGTGATCTCCCGCCAACGACGTCGCTTTCCCATGAAAAGGTTTCTGCTGGCTTCTGGTGTCTTGCTAGTTTGCTTCGTCGCATACGAATACCTGACCCTGCCGGACGTCTCTCCCTTGAAGAAGGAAAACCCTCAGATGACGGCACTGATGCGCCAGCGGGAGCAAGAAGCTCGGTCCGCTGGCAAGAAGGCGCGGCGCTCTCAACTCTGGATTGGGTATGGGGCAATATCGCCCAGACTTAGGAGCGCGGTTCTCATCGGCGAGGACGATGCCTTTTATCAGCATGAAGGCTACGACTTGGACCAGATCAGAGAATCATTCGCACGCAACTGGGAAAAGAAGGGATTCGTACGGGGCGGCAGCACGATTACACAGCAGTTGGCAAAGAACCTTTACCTCTCAACCTCAAAGAACCCGCTGCGAAAAATCCGCGAGTTTCTGATCGCGCGCCGCATGGAAGAAGAGCTCACAAAGCGGCGGATACTTGAGATCTATCTTAACGTGATTGAGTGGGGTGACGGCATTTATGGCGCGGAAGCGGCTTCGCACGCGTATTTTGGCAAACCCTCCAAAGACTTGAGCGTTCGCGAAGCGGTCCTTTTGGCAGCGGTGATTCCCAATCCACGCCGCATGAATCCATCGCGCCCGAGCCGCCGAGTGGAGTATCGTTTCGATCTCATTTTGTCTCGCATGCATCAATATCGACAGATCAGCGATCAAGAGTTTGAGTCAGCCAAGAAGGAGTCCGGCGATCGTGGCGCCACCCGCCACAATGAACGAGAAGCGGCCGGAGGGTGAGGCCGTCGGGAGAGGTTTGTCCCGATTGGTTGCAATGTTCCCCTTGCGAATCGGGGGCAAGGACTGCCATGTCATCAGGATTCTTGACGCTCTTGTGGGGCGTCTTGCTGGTTCATTCGATAGTCGCCGCCACCACCGCTGTGCCCTTGCAGCGGCTGAGACCGCCTGAGAGAATCCGGTGCTCACGCAATCACTTGACGTCCTTCACGGGAAGGGTCCTGGAATTCAAACGCTACGACAACCAGACGTTTCTGAGGATACGGACCGATGAGGACACAACTGAAGTCTTTACCCTGCGACACCCAGGCAAAGGATCTGCTGCAGAATGGTTTCTTCTGAGAGGGAAGGTCTTTGAGCCCTCCGATTGGAAACGGATCGAGATTCGAAGAAACAAACTCTATCCCCGAATGCGAGCCACGGTCTGGGCTTGCGACGATGGGTCCACACCCGTTGTAGATTGGCAGCCTCCGTCTGAGTGAGGGGTCAGGCCTTCGTAACGTTTTCCCTCTACTGCCTGTATTGCGCAAACAAAGAACTCATGCGGCTGGCCTGTCCCGGCGTGAACTCAAACGTACAGGCATCATCCGTGTAGTCCATGAAATTCTCAATAGGATCTACCCCCGGGTTCTTAAGACCGGTACAGGAATCGCGCCCGGCAGGACACCCGTAAGCAGGCGACCGCTCGGAAGGGGTATCACCGACGTAGTCCCCGTTCTTGGAGCAGCCACCTTGGAACGTGTGGTACAAGCCAAGCCAGTGACCCACTTCATGCGTGGCTGTATCCCCCAGGTTGTAAGGTGCTGCCGAGCCGCCAGGCAGAGAAGAAAACAGGCACACCACGCCGTCATACAAAGGGTTGTTCGCATAGCTCGAAGGGAAGGTCGCCCAACCCAGCAGGCTGCTCCCGGGATTGTTGGTGTAGAGATTGAGGGACTCTGCACCACCCTGGTGTAATGCTGTCTTCATCTCTTTCTCCGCCACGGTGCCGGGCTCTGCTGTATACCAGGTGGCATTCGTCGAACGGGTGACCCCGGCCAGCGAAAACTGAAACTGAGTCTGAGCACCACCGCTACCTCCATTGTGGGCGTCGTTCAAGACATCGATCTGGTCGTCGATCATCTTATTGCTGACGTCGCCATTGGCGATGCCGCAGCCCTTGTTAATGACATGTACGTACACAGGAATCGTAACCAAGCCCGGTGCGGGCGGCCTGGCAGCCTCCTCGCCGTTGCCACCGCCATTGTTTCCGCCGCGGTTGCCCCTCAGTTTGGCTTCGATTTCATCAGCTTCAATCTCGTCCACATGCCGCGTTGCGCAACGTGCTCCACTATCGATAAAGGCCTTCTTGTTGCGCCACGTCTTCCCATTGAATTGAAATGGCGTGTCGTCCTGTTCGTCACTATTTCCCTGTGCGCGAGTCCTTTGATTCACAACCAGGGTCAAGGTCAGACCAAACGCAATCAGAATCATTACGGCATGAAATTTGGACTTCATAGAGCCTCCTCAGGAAATCGGCGTTCCACTTCAACCACCGTCCCACCCAAACTGGGCAGCTCTGCCCACGTGGTCCCGGCAAGCATTGAAGCATTTGGTTGGCTGAAACCCTTTAGAAATGGTAAGAAGGAAGCAAATGAGTGTCAAATACAAAGCGTGTGCAGGGGCAGACAGAATCGAGATTAGCCAGAGGCAATCAGACATCCGTCGGAACCGCCAGAGTCTGGATAACCTTTCAGGTCTCAAGGCAATTTGCAGCTCGATAACATCTCATGGAGGCATCATGAAGCAATCCGGGCGTGCGCCCCACAAATCATGACGTTGAAGAGTCTCGATGCCAAGCTCGCACGGATTCACGGCGATCCGCAGGGTGCGCGGGATTTCATTCTCGCAGATGCAAAGGATGCCGACATGGCAATGGGGTTACAGGCAACCGGCTCGGCTTGGGACGGCGAGCGTGACCGACCAAGGAGCCTCGGAGAGTATCGCGAACAGATGCGGGAAGTCGCGCGGCAGCAACTCGTGGACATTCTGTTGATGTCCGCCAGCAGCCATGACCTCTTGGGAATGGAAGAGCGCCTGTTTGACCATTCACCGGTAACAGTGGCCGTCCGCGCCAACGATACCACTGACATTCATCTGGCACGGGGAGGTTGTTATCCAAAGGCCCTTTCGGCGCCGTTTCGATCCGCAACGATAGAACAGTTGCAGTGCGGCCGTGTAGCCTGCAGCGATGAGGAGCGCCAGCGCGGATGCAATTTGGGGCTGTATTCGGTGACGCTGAACAACCATCTGGAGGCTGACCTCCGGACGCTCGAAGCCTATCGGGCTTTCCGGATTGAAGCCGAGCAGAAGGGATTCAGCCACTTCCTGGAGGTTTTCGATCCAAACGTGCCAAATGCCATCGAGCCGGATCGCATCGGGGATTTCATCAACGACCAAATCGTTCGCTTGCTCGCGGCAGTGCCAAGGTCCGGACGTCCTCTGTTCCTGAAGATCGCGTATCACGGGCCGAGGTGCATGGAAGAACTGGCGGCTTACGATCCGCACCTTGTGCCCGGCGTCCTTGGAGGTGCAGCCGGGACAACGCACGATGCCTTTCATCTTTTGTCAGAAGCCCGGAAATACGGCGCCAGAGCGGCTCTTTTTGGACGAAAGATCAACCGCGCAGAACATCAGCTCATGTTCATTCAATTCCTCCGCAGAGTTGCGGATGGGGATGTCAAACCGAAGGAGGCTGTCTCGGCCTACCATGGCGAGCTTCAGAAGCTCAAGATTCCGCCGCGTCTTTCGCTAGAACAAGATTTGGAGTTAACACAGATATTTTAGCTCACAAGAATGTTGGGATCGTGGATGAAAGGCTGAGTACTCCTCACCTTGGCGGAGCCGTGGGTTGAGGTTGTTGCGGAAACCCTGGTGGGAGATTTCTGCCGCCGGGTGTGGCGCCAGTGCCTTGAGGTTGGGGTTGCCCGCCCTGCGGAATATTCTGGCCGGCTCCTGGCTGTGGCCCTCGTGGTATAAACACAAACTCCCATTCGTTGTACTTCGAGCGGCCATTGTAGGATTTCAGGGATTCTTTCTCACTCTTACTGGCAACGCCCACAATTCCGCCCAGCACGGGATTGAATGCGGACTGCCCCGCCCTCGAAACCGGCGATCCCTGCTGCCTTCGACCCGTTCCTGTCGCAGATGCCGTGCCGCCTAACGTGCCCCCAGTCGTCCGCCCGCCGCTCGATGCACTGCCGCTCGAGCTGGAGCCACCGAAGTTTGACGGTCCCAAGGGACTGCTGCCTGGAATGACCGTGAGACCAGAAATCGATCCGTCAGGATTCATTTTAAGCAGGCGCCATTCGTCGGAATTGGTGATGGGGTCCTTCCACTTCTTGCGAAGAAACCGGGTGTTGTTGGTGCTCAACAGCGCGTCGATGGTGGTGGGATAGGTTCCAGGAAACTTGCGTTGCCACAGCTCAACGGCTCGCATGAACTGCTTCCCGCGATAGATCAGTTCTTCCTCACGTTCGCGCTGCATGGCTTTTTGCCAGTTGATCACCGCGCCGGACAAAGTCACGAGCAGAACGCTCGTAAACACCATAACCACTGCAAGCGTGTAACCCGCTTCTTTCGAGGATGGAGGATGGAGGATGGAGGATTGCACCGATCCCCAGAGACCTTTGACCTGGAACCTGGAACCTGGAACCTGAAACCTATTTCGTGTCACGTATCACCTCTACTGCAAGCTGATCTGCCGTCGCGTCTTCGAACTTAGCTCCTCAATCTCGGCGGAGCTGTCGCCAATGCGGAGGATGCGATAACGGTTGGCAACCAGATCGCCTTCCGAAGCCAGATAGACTTCGTCCCCGTCGGCAAAAAACCCTTGCCGGCCCTTGTGACGCACGTCCGTTTTAGTTCCAAAGAATTTCAAGTTAATAATCACCATCGGGGGCGGCGCCGGCCGTGTTGGCGGAGGGGGCTGGTTTCCTGGCGTGAGGCTGGCTGCAGAGCCGGCTGAGCCCGGCTTCGAATTTCTCGCACTCACAGCTCTCTCATGCACGGCTTCGGCGGAGAACATGTTCCGAGCATTCAGCGGAGTGCCCGGGTCGAAATCTTCCAGCTTTTCCAAATGGATTGAGGGGTCGATGTCTCGGAACGAAATTTCCTTCCTGCGACTGCTCCGGCGCGGGTTCTTCGTGAGGTAAAGGTCCTTCAGATCCAGGGCTTGTTCTTGCGGAATATTCGTGACGGCCGGTGTTATCCCTGGCGAGCCAGGGGAACCGGTAACCCACCAAATTGTGAAGGCCAGCAGTGCCACCAACCCGGAGAGAATTAACACCTGCTGTTGTTGCTTGTTGATTTTCATGGTTGCACTGCAAAAAGCGTTGAAAGGCTCACGTCGAGCCGCAGCATGTCGGTCCCTTCGCGCTCTGAGACGAGCGCCATCGAATCGACAATGACCAACTTTGACTCGCTTTCCAAAACATTCAGGAAATCGCGAATGTTTGCGTAATTCCCCTCGATCGGCAGCGTGATCGCCAGCCTCTGCATACCGAAGGCAGGTTCAGGATCCAGCTTGTAGGTCACCCGGTTCCGCAGCAATCCCGCTTCAGCGCAAATCTCATCGAGAGTCTTCAGCAGTTCCGAAGCGCCCTTTTCCTGAGGGAAAAGGTACTCCGTCGAAAACTGCCGGTACTTCTCGCGTGACTCATTCAGTTTCTTCTCAATATCCTTTAGAGCGTTGAGCGTGTTCACACGTCTGGCAAGTTGAGACCTCATCTGGTCGATGCGCACCGTTTCTCCGGCGTCTGCCACAATCTCCGGGCGAACGAACACAAGATACAACGGCAGGTTCAACAGCACCAGAACCGACAAGACAACGTAAACGATCGTTTGATGCTTAGCGTTCATAAACCGCTACCAGGATGACTTGGTGTTTAACTCTCTGCCCCCTCACCCCAACCCCTCTCTCCTTGGGAGAGGGTGGCCGAAGCGATGGCGATCGCGAAGGCCGGGTGAGGGGTCAATCTAAAACGGAGATGCAGAACTCGGCGATCTGAAGGTACAGGCCAAAACTGGATCCCTGTCTCTTGCACATGAAATCACGATTGCCCCTTGTACTTCACCTGGACTGCGATCTCGCGACCCACAAAGGCCGGGTTCTTGGAGATTTCCTCGTGCAGTGGACTGACGTCATAAAACTTCCCGGACGATTCCAGGTTGGAAACGAACTGTACGTTGTCCCGACTGGAGCGCCCGTTAGCGACAATCTCGATGAGAATTCCCTTCCCTGCGATCTGCGGTTTTATGGTGACAATCTGCAGGTTGGCTGGGGTCAACCGCTCCAGGTCGTTGAGCAACTGAGTCCACGAAAAGGTGCGCCGGCGAATCAGCTGATTGACGTGTTCCAGCGCGTCCAAAAACTCGGCGGTCTCGGGTGTCTGAAGTCTCGCCAGCACCTTCGCTTGCTCCCGCCCCAGGGCTTCAAAGCGAAGGCGGTCTCGGCTGAGCTGCTCATTCACTTCACCACGACGGGCTCGCGTCGATTGATACCATGCATAGTTCCAGTAAGAGATACCCAGCAACAAAACTAATAGCCCGCCGGAAATCATATAGAACTTACGGTGATTGACAAACGGGCGAGACGCCAGGTTGGCATCGATCTTGATCATTCAAAATCTCCCGGCAGCGAGGCCTAGGGACGGCATCAGCATGTTCTTAAAGTTGCGCAACGCCGCCGCGTTCGGCGATTGAAAAAAGCGCAACGGATCGAGGTTCATAACCGGGCTGCGAAATCGCTCTGAAAGTGAGGAGAGCACGGCGGCCGGCGGATCCTGAGGGCAGGCGACATAGATTTTGTCCAGCGGCTGCGAGCTCAACTTGTCCTGATAGTAAGTAACACAGGGATGAATCTCGTCAAAAAGGTCAGGGAGGCCAACCGCCGGCGAGACTGGCGCTTCGTCACCGACGTCTGTTTGCCGGAACAAAACCACTCGGCCCTCCTGAACAATGAGTGACGACACGCCCGACGAACGGACGCGCAATAGCAAAACAGAGCGCTGCCCCAGGTCTGGCTCAAGTTTCGAAAGCAACTCGAAGGTCGCAAATGATGAAAGACAAATGTACCCAGCATGGATTCCCAGCTTCTGGAAAGCCTCCTCGTATTGAGCCAGCACTTCCTTGTGAATGCAGACCGTGAGCACGAGATGCTTCCCGTTCGGGAGCTTGTGATCGAGCGAGGTTACGTGGGCTTCATCGATGTTGAATGGCACCGTCTTCTTCAGTTTCCATCGGAGTAACTGTTGCTTCTCGTTTTCATTGGCTGGCAAAGTTTCCAGGGGATGCAGACTGACCTTGGCAGAAGCATCAGGCAAGGCTAGGGAAATTCGGGTTGTCTTTATCTCGGCTTTGGCAAAAGCAGACTTCAACGCAGCAACAAACTCTGGCAGGTCAGCAATGTTCGGTCGAATCAAAGACGGCGACACCAGGCCTTCGCCCAGAGGCGTCACGGAAAAGCGGTCGACCAGCGCAGGGTTTCGGGAGTCGAGGCGGACGATCGCAATCGCACGGCGATTGATCTCGCAAGCGACCAGCGGAAGACTGGGCTCAAAGAATTTCTGTATTCTGGAGGTCAGCGATTTCTGGATCATGCGGAATTTCCTAGTTGGCGATTGAGCTATTGAATCATTCGACGAAAAAATGGATCAATGACCCAATGACCACAATCCTCAATCCTCTCCTACTCAATAAAGGTCACCTTATTGATCTCCTTCAAGGTCGAGATTCCAGCAAATGCCTTCTGCAGTGCCGACTCACGAAGAAAGGTCATGCCCTCTTCATGGGCGACGCGTTTGATTTCTGAAGCCGGCTTGCGCTCCAGGATCATCTCGCGAATGCGGTCTGAGAGGTCCAACAGTTCATGGATCGCCGTGCGCCCTCGGAACCCAGTTCCACTGCAGTCCAGGCAACCAGCCCCTTCATAGAAGACAAAATCGGAGTAAACCTTGGGGTCCAGCCCTGACTCGTCCAATAACTGGGGTGGCGCCTGGACTGGATGCTTGCACTGCTCACAGATGACGCGCACGAGCCGCTGGGCCAGGATGCAATTGAGCGCGGAAACAAAGTTGTAAGGCTCGACGCCCATGTTGAGAAAGCGCCCAAGGACATCGACCACGTTGTTGGCGTGAACGGTGGTAAACACCAGGTGACCGGTGAGCGCCGACTGGATCGCAATCTGGGCCGTTTCCGCATCGCGGATTTCGCCAACCATGATCTTGTCGGGGTCGTGCCGCAAAATGGACCTCAAGCCACGCGCAAAGGTCAGACCCTTCTTCTCGTTCACCGGAATCTGCGTAATACCTTTGAGCTGGTACTCCACCGGATCTTCGATGGTAATGATCTTGTCTTCAGAACTCTTGATTTCTGAAACGGCCGCATAAAGCGTCGTCGTCTTACCGCTGCCCGTCGGCCCCGTGACCAGCACCATGCCATAGGGCTCGTGAATATAGCGGCGGAATTTCTTGATGTCATTCTCGGAAAAGCCCACCACATCGAGGCTGAGCTGGCTGAATTTTTCGCTCATGGCCTCTTTGTCGAGCACGCGGAGCACAGCATCTTCGCCGTGGATCGAAGGCATGATGGAAACTCGGAAGTCAATCAGGCGGCCTTTGTAGCGCACCCGGAAACGACCATCCTGTGGGACTCGACGCTCCGAGATGTCGAGCTCTGACATGACTTTGATGCGCGAAATGATCGTGGTGTGGTGCTCCTTGGCAATCGGCTGCATGGCCTGTTGCAATACACCGTCGATGCGATACTTGATCATTACATCGTTGTCTTCTGTTTCGATGTGAATGTCACTGGCTCGGCGTTCCAAGGCATTGAAGATGGTCGAATCGACCAGCCGGATGATGGGACTTTCGTTTTCGCTGGTGAGCCGTTCGATCGAAATCGTCTCGTCGCCCGACTCGTCTTCCTTGATGAGATCCAGCGTGAATCCTTCCGTTGCCTCCTCTAACACGCGCTGTGACGACTCACTCTTTTTCAAGATGTCACTAATCTGCGAAGGAGTTGCTACCTTGACCACGAGCTTCTTGCCCAGCAATATTCCCAACTCGTCGGTGAGCAGGAGTTCGCTGGGATCGGCAATCGCGACCATCAAAGAACCGTTCACACCCTTCAGCGGCACAAAGTTGTAGCGGAACATCAACTCCGCAGGGATGGTTCGAAACAACTCCGGGTCAATGGGCGAATTCTTCAGGTCCACGAACTCGCACCGGTACCGTTCTGCCAGTCGCCGGGTCTGCTGTTCTTCTTCCTGAAGATTGACTTTTTGTTCCGACCGCTGAAGCTTGACGTCGGCGGGATTGATTATTTTTTGATTCATTGAGAAATTCCTCATTGACGATTGAGTCATTGAGTCATTCAAGCCCTCGATGCAATGACTCGATGAAATCATTACGCAATCGTCAATTCCCTCCTACTTCACCATGCTGCTCAAATTGAAAATAGGCAGATAGAGCGCAATCAGCACAAATGCTACAATCGTTGCCAGAATCACCAGCAAGATGGGCTCGATGTAGGTAAACACCTGGCTCAACCGCGTGTTGACCTCCTGATCGTAAAAATCCGCCACGTGCCTTAGCATTTCACTGAGCGAGCCCGTCGACTCCCCCACTTGGACCATCTCGGTCGCCAACTCTGGCACGACCGAACTCGACTCGAAGCTCTTCGAAAGCGACTGCCCCTCCCGGACGGACGTAATGGCATTTCTGACAGCGCGGGTCACCAGTTGGTTACCGGAGGAATCGGCCACGATCTCGAGGGCATTCACCAGCGGAATTCCGCCCGACAATAGCGTGGAAAGCGTGCGACTCAGTTGCGAAAACGCAAACTTGTTCCAAAGATCGCCAATGATTGGCAGTCGCAGCTTGATGCCGTCCAACGCAAACCCCCCTTTCTCGGTTCGGCTCCAAATCCGCAAGCCGATCACCGCCGCCGTAATGACAAACACCGCGGTGATGAGATGCTGGCGAATGGTGCGCGAAATCGCAATCAGTGTTAGCGTAACCTGCGGCAACTGTGCGTTCAGGCCTTCGTAGAATGTCGCAAATTGCGGAACAACCACCGCCATCAAGTAGGTCACCAGCACGACGAGCAACACGGTAAGAATGATGGGATAGGTGATCGCCGATTTCACTTTGCTCTTTGTGGCATCGATGATGCGCTGATACTCAATATAACGGCGGATGACTTCTTCCAGGTTGCCGCTTTTCTCTCCAGCGTAAAGCGAGGCGGTGTAGACCTTCGCGAAAACTCCTTGTGCCTCAAAAGCTTCCGAAAGCAGGGCTCCCGATTTGACCCGCGCGCTGATGTCTGTGAGCAACTGTTGGAAGTAGGGGTTCTTCATCCGCAGGGTGAGCAAGTCTAGAGATTTCAGAATTGGTAGTCCGGCATGAACGAGGGCTAGAAACTGCTGGTTGAAAATGATGAATTCGGAAGATTTTACTTTCTTCCGGCGCGAACGTCCACGCCAGCCGAACGAAAGCCCTTTGCCTTTCTCATCAACTGAATAGACGTAGCAGCCCTGTTCCGAAAGCCGATGTCGTAGATCGGCTTCCGAAGCAGAATTGAATGTGCCGCTGACGATCTCCCCGTTGCTGTTGACGTACCGGGCGCGAAACTCGTTCATAGAACGTTGGTCCTACACAAGCCTCCAATAAGTCTTACTTGGAAGGTAACCGAAGAGTTGAGACAAGATCTCGGGTGATCGTTGGAGGATCGAAGATGGATCGAAGAACGTTTTCTCAATCCTCATGACACTCATCGACCGATCTAAGCTCTTCAGGAGAGTCATCTTTGTTCTGCGCACGAGATTGACTATTGTGCCTCATTGCTCTCGATGACTTCGGTACCCGGAGGAGTTTTGAAATCAAAGATTCCCGCCGCCGTTCCCAGGTCTTGCTGGATGTTGGTAAAGACGAATTCGCTCATCGTACCATCGAGGTCAAACACGGTGACGCGTTGCAACTGAAACGTTTGCGGACTAAACTCCATAAGGATTCTGGAAAATTCGTCGATACCTTTCTTCGGATAGGCAAGGATCATGCGATTCCCCTGAAAAAACGGCTTCTCATCGGAGGCCCACTCAACCTTCGAGAAATCTCGTTTCAGATTTCCTTTGCCAAGGAGAAACAGAAAGGGAATGCGCTGGTCGCGACTCTCCTTAACCTTGGTCTTTTGTACCTGCTTCTCCTGTGGAAGGTAGAAAAAGACTGTTTTGCCGTTGGAAACGAAAAGCTTCTCAATCGGTGTCTTATACTCCCAACGCATCATGCCAGGTCGTTTGAGCACCAGCGTGCCCGTTTCGGTCTTGGCTGCGCGACGCGGGCTTTTATAGCTCTGGATGAACTCCATTTTGAGATCGCGGACCTGCGAGTATTTCTTTTGCAGCCCTTCAAGTGCGGCGTCAAGATCTTTGTCGACCCGCCCTGCGGGAGTCACAACTGCCGCACTGCTCAGAAGGAGAGCTGTCAGAATGATGGGAAGTAGTTTGTAGAGACTCCGGAAGCGCAATTTCAAGCACCTGAATGTCATTTCGATTCCTTCGAATCCTTGCTTCATGACCATTCTAAGTACAAGGGCAAAGGGTGTCCACCTGCGAGTTCGGTACAAGAAGTACATTCTGCGGATCTGCGTTAGTCGCCAAGGATGATTTCGAGTCCTCCAAAATGACATCCAGGCCCACCACACCCATTCGGCCCAAAGATCGCTTTCTGGTCTTTGGCGCGCCAGCAATTGAAGACGCCGAGATTCAGGAAGTGGTTGCCACACTGAAGAGTGGCTGGCTGGGAACGGGGCCGAAAGTCGCCGAGTTTGAGCGACTCTTCGCCGCCTACAAGGGGGCACACCATGCTGCGGCAGTAAATTCCTGTACGGCAGCCTTGCACTTGAGTCTCTTGGCCTCTGGTGTGGGACCCGGAGATGAGGTGATCACTACGGCCCTGACCTTTTGCGCCACGGTGAACGCCATTATTCATGCAGGTGCCACGCCAGTGTTGGCCGACGTTGACCCAGAGACGATGAATATCGATCCGCAAGAGGTCGAGAAGAAAGCGACACCGAGAACGAGAGTCCTGTTGCCGGTTCACTTCGCTGGACGCCTTTGTGAGATGGACAAGCTGATGGAAATCGCCCGACGCCATCGCCTGAAAGTTATTGAGGACTGCGCGCACGCCATCGAAACTGAATACCAAGGCCAGAAAGCCGGTACTTTTGGAGATTTTGGCTGTTTCAGTTTCTATGTCACCAAGAATATCGTCACGGGCGAAGGCGGAATGGTGCTGGCAAAACGCGAGGAAGACATCGCTCGCGTCAAAGTGTTGGGTCTGCACGGCATGAGTAAAGACGCCTGGAAGCGATTTGGGGATGAAGGCTACAAGCACTATCAGATTGTTGAATGTGGCTTCAAGTACAACATGATGGATTTGCAGGCAGCCATCGGCATGCATCAACTGGAGCGGATTGAATCCTATTGGCGCCGCCGCAGGGAAATCTGGGAGTACTACAATCGTAACCTGGCAGGGCTTCCTGTGACGCTACCCAACGACCCAGCGGTTGACACTCGGCATGCTTATCATTTGTACACAATTATGGTTGATGAAGGGAAAACAGGAATCAACCGAGACGCCTTCCTCGACGCGATGACAACCCACAGCATTGGCGTGGGAGTTCACTACCTAAGTATTCCGGAGCATCCTTACTATCGAGAGCGCTTCGGTTGGAAACCTGAGGACTTTCCTCAAGCTCAACGAATCGGCCGCAGGACTGTGAGTTTGCCGTTGTCGGCTCGCTTGACGGACTCTGACATGGAGGACGTCATTCGAGCCGTGAGAACGATTTTGGAACCGTCGGCGGCTGGTGCTTTCGGTCCTCAGAAATGAGAGTAGTCTTCATCGGCAAGCACCACGAATTCTCATTGGTTTCGTTGAGAGCCATTCAGGCCCGTCATGAGATCGTGGCGATCGTTGAATCGGGTCCGAGAGGCCCCAATCAAAACGCCTCGCGGCCAGCCAGAAGCTGGCAAGAGTGGCTCGGATTGGCACAGCGGGAGGGAATGCAGCGCCTGGCGCAAGAGATGCGCGTGCCTCATTTTTGGTTGACTCGGAACACGGCGCCAGATTTGCTCGGTTTTCTGCGGTCTGTTTCTCCAGATGTTCTTTGCGTGGCCTCTCTTAGCCAACTTCTGAGTAAAGCTGTGCTGCAGATTCCTCGACACGGTGCCATCAATCTGCATCCGTCGCTCTTGCCCAAGTATCATGGGCCTTTTCCCTGGTTCTGGCAGTACCACGACTTTGGAAGTGAGTGGGGAGCTACTATCCATCAGATCGACGAGGGGCAGGACACTGGCCCCATTCTGAAGCAACAGCCGGTTTCAATCGAGATGGGCACTGATGTCACAGAAGCTATCAGGATTATTGGAACCGTGGGAGCCAAGCTGTTTGTCGAGGCACTGGCGGAGATTGCCAATGGAACCAGCAAACCTAAGCCACAACCGACACATCAGTTCCCGAAAGCCCGACTTGTTGAGCGGCACGAAAGGTTCATTGACTGGCAGACCTGGCCGATCGAGCGCGTCTGGCATTTCATGCGGGGAACGTATCCCTGGCACGATCCGGTAGAGTACCCTCAATTGGGTGAGAGCACCGTGGTTTGGAAGACTGATGGCTACGAGAAGTGTACTGTCCAATCTCCACCCGGAGAGGTTCTCAAGGATGAGCGAGGTTACTTTGTTGCTCACAAGGATGGCAAGATTCGGCTTTCGTTC
>Ga0180085_1000081_pt1 | contig 28565 bp, 24 predicted proteins | sample EasRiv730_16_10D_FD_123013 | JGI IMG/M metagenome (GOLD analysis project Ga0180085, IMG submission 123013) | Soil microbial communities from meander-bound floodplain in the East River, Colorado, USA - East River metaG ERMLT730_16_10D | ecosystem: Environmental > Terrestrial > Soil > Floodplain ... | reverse complement strand
GCGACTGCTCGCCGCGCTGGTCGCGCGGCCCGGTCCCGCGGCCTTCGGTCTCGCGCTCGAGCCGGTCAAGCGCGACGGGCTGCGCGCCGCGACGGGCGCGACCGACTTCGCCGGGCTGTTCGTCGGATTCAGCGTGTTCCTGATCGCCTCGGCGGCGATGCTGGTCGGGTTGCTGTTCAGCCTGGGCGTGGAGCGACGGGCGGCCGAGGTCGGGCTCCTGCTCGCGGTCGGCTACACGGTCGCTCGCGTGCGGCGCCGGCTGCTCGCCGAGGGCGTGGTGGTGGCTGGCCTGGGCGCCCTGGTCGGGCTCCTGGCCGCGGTGGGCTACGGTGCGGCGATGATGATCGGGCTGCGGACGCTGTGGCGAGCGGCGGTCGGCTCGTCGCGGCTGACGCTCCACGTCGAGCCGCTCACGCTCGGGATCGGACTGATGCTCTCGATGCTGGTCGTGCTCGCGACGGTGCGGCTGCGCCTCGGGGCGCTGCGCAAGATCCCCGCGACGCGGCTTCTCTCGGGCTCGTTCCGCGTGGCGCCGGCGCTCGGCGCGTCGCGGCGCGCCCGTGGCCTGGCCGTCCTGTGCGCCAGCGTGGCCACGGCGCTGATCGCCTTCGCCGCGATCACGGGGCGCGTGGACGACCCGGGCCTGGCCTTCGGCGCGGGCGCGCTGCTCCTGGCCGCCGGGATCTCGGGCTTCGCGGCGTGGTGTCGCGCGGGACGACGCGGCGCGCCAGGCGGCGGGTCGGTGCTCGCCCGCATGGCGGCGCGCAACAGTGCCTCGAGCCCCGGGCGCAGCGTGCTGTCGGTCGCGCTCGTCGCCTCGGCCTGCTTCGTGCTCGTGGCCGTCGCGGCGAACCGGCGCGAACTGGGCGACGAGCTGCGCTCGCGCGAGTCGGGCAGCGGAGGCTTCGCGCTCGTCGCCGAGTCCGCCGTGCCGGTCCATCAGGACCTCAACCGCGCCGCGGACCTCGCCGAGCTGGGCTTCGATGACGAGGAAACGGCGGCGCTCGCCGGCGCACGGATCGTGCCTTTCCGCTTCCTCCCCGGCGACGACGCGAGCTGTCTCAACCTGTATCGCCCCGAGAAGCCGCGCGTGCTCGGCGTCCCGCACGAGATCGTCGAGCGCGGTGGGTTCCGCTTTCGCGCGACGCTCGAGCTTCCGCCCGATGCGGCGAGCCCCTGGGATCTGCTGTCGCGACCCGAGGCGGATGGCGTGGTGCCGGCATTCGCCGACGCCAACTCGGCCACGTGGATCCTGAAGATCGGTCTGGGCGAGGACGTCCTGGTCCAGGACGAGCTCGGGCGCGAGCTGCGCCTGCGGCTCGTCGGGCTGCTCGACACGAGCGTGTTCCAGAGCGAGATTCTGATCGCCGAAGAGGCGTTCCTGCGCCACTTTCCGGGGCGCACGGGCTACCGCTACTTCCTGGTCGACGCGCCTGCCGGAGCCGCGGACGGAGTGGGCGAGTTGCTCGAGCGCCGCCTCGGCTCGTTCGGCTTCGACGCGGTGTCGGCGGCCGAGAAGCTGAAGGGGTACCAGGTCGTGGAGCACACCTATCTGGCGACGTTCCAGCTCCTCGGGGGGCTCGGGCTGCTGCTCGGTACCGTCGGACTGGGTGTGGTGCTGCTGCGCAACGTGCTCGAGCGCCAGGGCGAGCTGGCCACGCTGCGCGCGATCGGTTTCCGGCGCGCGCGGATCGGCGCGCTGGTCCTGGCCGAGAACGCGTTCCTGCTGGTCCTCGGCGTCGGGCTCGGCTCCGCGTCGGCGCTCGTGGCCGTTGCGCCGCGCCTGGCCTCGATCGACGTGCCGTGGGGCTCGCTCGCTCTGCTGCTCGCGATCGTGCTCACGACCGGCATGGCGGCCAGCCTGGTCGCCGTGCGCGGCGCGCTCCGCACGCCGCTGCTCGCCACGCTCAAGGCCGAGAGCTAGGGCCATGTGCGGGATCTGCGGCAGGGTCGCGCTCGATGGCACGCCGGTCGACCCGGCGCCCGTTCGAGCGATGCTCGAGCGGCTCGTGCACCGCGGGCCCGACTCCGCCGGGATGCTCGAGGCGCCCGGCGTCGCGGCGGGCATCCGGCGCCTGGCGGTGATCGACGTTCAGGGCGGCGACCAGCCGATCGCCAACGAAGACGAGACGGTCACGGTCGTGCTCAACGGCGAGATCTACAACTTCCGCGAGCTGCGCCGGGAGCTCGAGGCGCGGGGCCATCGCTTCCGCACGCGCTCGGACACCGAGGTGCTGGTCCATCTGTGGGAGGACGACGGCCCCGCGCTGCTCGAGCGGCTGAACGGGATGTTCGCCTTCTGCCTGCACGATCGGCGCACGGGCGAGACGTTCCTGGCGCGTGATCCCCTGGGGGTCAAGCCGCTCTACTGGACGGAGCGCGCCGGGTCGGTCACGTTCGCGTCCGAGATCGCGGCGCTGGTCACGGCGGGTGGGATCGGCACGCCGCAGATCGATCCCGACGCGCTGGTCGAGCTGTTCTGCCTGCAGTTCCTCTCGGGCGACGCCACGCTCTACCGCGGCGTGCGCAAGCTGCGGCCGGGTCACGCGCTCCACGTACGCGACGGGCGGGTCGAGATCCGGCGCTACTACGAGGTGCCCGCACCCGTGCCGCGCGACGGCGTGGACGATGCGACCTTTGTCGCCGAGCTGCGCGAGCTGCTCGACGATGCCGTGCGCTGCCAGCGCGTGGCGGACGTTCCGCTCGGCGTGTTCCTGTCGGGCGGCCTCGATTCGAGCGTCGTGACGGCGCTGCTCGCCGGGATGTCCGAGCGGCCGGTCGAGACTTTCTCGGTGGGCTTCGCGGGGGACGCCGCGCTCGACGAGCGAGCCTTCGCCCGTGCGGCAGCTGCGCACTACGGGACCGCGCACCACGAGCTCGTCGTCTCGCCCGTCGACATCGCGACCCACCTCCCGGACCTCGTGCGTCACCTGGCCGAGCCCGTGCTCGACCCGGCGCTCCTACCGACCTTCCTGCTCTCGCGCTTCGCGCGCCAGCGCGTCACGGTGGTGCTGACCGGAGAAGGAGCCGACGAGCTATTCGGTGGCTACAAGCGCTACGCGTACCAGCAGCGCTTCGGCTGGATCGGGGCGCTGCCGGGGGTCAAGCAGCTCGGTCGCGGCGCGCTCGGCGACCTGCTCCCGCGGCGCGTCGAGCAGGCGCTCGAGGCGGCGAGCGAGGACGACCCGACGCAGAGTCACCTCGCGTGGGCGTCGGTGCTGGGCTCGCGCGTGGCCCGTGGCCTCTTCGATCGCGAGCGCTTCGAGGCCTATGAGCGGCGCGTCGCCGAGCGCTTCGCGCCGTACTTCGACCGCGCCGAGCTGCGGCTCGCCGATCAGCTCCGCGCGGACCAGAGCGAATGGCTGCCGCACAACCTGCTGGCCAAGGTCGACCGGGCAACGATGGCCTGCTCGCTCGAGGCGCGCGTGCCATTTCTCGATCGGCGCATCGTGGACTGGGCCGCGGGCCTGCCCGATGCCGCGCGCATCCGCGGCGGCGAGACCAAGCGCGTGCTGCGCGAGGCGTTCCGCGAGCGGCTGCCCGCGAGCGTGCTCGGGCGAGCGAAGCGCGGCTTCGACCTGCCGCTCGCGACGTGGATCCGCGGGCCGCTCTTGCCGCTCGTCGAGGAGCGGCTGGCCGAGTCGAACCTGGCCCGCTGGGAAGGACTCGACGCCGCAGCCGTGCGCTCGCTGGTCGACCGGCACCTCGCGGGTCAGCAGGACTTCGGCTTGCCACTGTTCAACCTGCTGTCGGTGCTGCTGTTCCTGGGGTAGGCGTCGCGGCTTGACATCATGATGCGCTGGACGCAGCATCAAGGCGTGCGAACCGCGCTGACCCTCGAGCCCGACGTGGCGGCCAAGCTGAAGGTCGAGGCGCGCCGGTCCGGGCGTTCCTTCAAGGACATCGTCAACGACACGCTCCGTCGAGGACTCGCCTCAGGGCGGGGCTCGACCCGCCGCGTGGCGTTCCGCGTGGAGGCGCGCGACCTCGGCAACCTCAAGCCCGGCCTGTCGCTCGAAAGTGTTGCCGATCTCCTGGACCAGCTCGAGAGTCCGCTGCACCGATGATCCTGATCGACGCCAACCTGCTGCTCTACGCCTACCACCCGCGGATCGAGCACGGTGCGACGCTCCACACGACCGATCGCGATTTCGCTCGATTCCCGGGCCTGGAGTGGACCGACCCTCTGGCGGCGACCTGACGCTCGGCATGGACGTGACGCCCGCCCGGCCCAGCGCTACGTTTGAAGGCGCGAGCATGCACTCCCACCGTTACCGGATCGCGCACGTCATTACCCGCCTCGAGCTCGGCGGAGCGCAGCAGAACACGCTCTACTGCACCGCGCACCACGACCGCACGCGCTTCGAAGCGGGGCTCATCGCCGGCGCGGGCGGGATCCTCGACGACGAGGCGCGCAGGATCGCAGACGCGCGGGTCGATCTCGTCCCGTGGCTCGAGCACCCGGTCTCGCCGGCGGCGGACCTGCTCGCGGTGGTCCGGCTGCGCCGGCTGTTTCGCTCGGCCCGAGTCGACCTCGTGCACACGCACTCGTCGAAAGCCGGGATCCTCGGCCGGCTCGCCGCGCGCCTCGCCGGCGTGCCCGCCATCGTGCACACCGTGCACGGCTGGAGCTTCAACGACACGCAGGCCGCCGCGATCCGCGCGTCGTACGTGCGGCTCGAGCGGCTGGCCGCACGGTGGACTCGACGCCTGGTCGTCGTCGCCGCGGGCGATCGAGAGAAGGGCCTGGCCCACGGCATCGGCCGCCCCGAGCTCTACACATTGGTCCGCAGCGGGATCGACCTCACGGAGTTCGAGCGGCCACGCGCATCACGCGACGAGGTCCGCCGGCGGCTCGGCCTCGGTCCCGACCACCTGGTCGTCGGGACGGTCGCCTGCCTCAAGCCGCAGAAGGCGCCGCTCGACTTCGTGCGGGCGGCGGCGGCCGCGCACGCCCGCGACCCCAGGCTACGCTTTCTCGTCGCCGGCGACGGCGAGCTGCGCGAGGCGATGGAGCGGCTCGTGGCCGAGCGCGGGCTGAGCGGAATCATGCAGTTCCTCGGCTGGCGCCAGGACGTGCCCGAACTGCTGCAGGCCATGGACGTGTTCCTGCTCACCTCGCTCTTCGAGGGGTTGCCGCGATCGGTGCTGCAGGCGATGGCGGCCGGCGTTCCGGTCGTGGCGACGGCGGTCGACGGCACGCCCGAGGTCGTCCGCGACGGCGCGACCGGGCTCCTCGTCCCGCCGGGCCAGCCCGAGCGCGCGGCCGAGCGCGTGCTCGAGATGATCGCCAGCCCCGACTTGCGAGCGCGCTGCATCGCTGGCGCGCGGCGCGTGTTGACGAGCGAGTTCGACATCCGGCACATGGTGCGCGACCTCGACCGGCTGTACCTCGAGCTGCTCGAGCCGGCCCGCGATGCCGTCGCTCGGCCGCAGGAGGTCGTCCGCTCGGCGTAGGTAGCCGGGTGGCAGAATGCCGCAGGATTCGAGGATGCACGTGACCTCCGAGGCCCAGGAGAACATCGGTCGACTCGTCGACGAGTACCGGGCGCGCTGCCTGTGGTTCTTGCGCGAGGACTACTATCCGGAGTCCGTGGAAGACACGCTGTGAGTCCTGGGGTACATCGAAACCTACGGCGACCTCGAGGCATTCCGCAGAGCGGCGGCCCTGAGACAATGGCTCTCACCAACTTCCAGCGCGGGATCTGCCGCCTCCTAGCTCGAAACCGGATCGCGGGCGGCGAGAGCTACGTCGCTGGCGGAGCGTCGCTCAATAACGGTGGTCGGGCCGAGCCTAGGATTCGAGACCTGCCCCCGACGCAGCCGCCACCGCCCTGACGAACGCCTCGATCAACGGGTGCGAGACGCCGTCGAGCGCGGCGCGCTCGGGCTGGAACAGCGTGGCGAAGAAGAACGGATGTCCCTCGAGCGCGACCGCGCGGATCTCGCCCGCATCGTCGCGCGCGGCGACGCGCAGCGCGCCGTGCTCCAGTCGGTGCGCGTGGCTCAGTGAGAGGCCGTAGCTGCAGTGGTAGCCCTCTTCGGTCCGCTCGCGTCCGTAGATCGTCGCCAGTCGTGAGCCGGGGAGCGGGAGGATTGAGCCACGGCGCTCGACGAGCGCGCAGGCGAGCGGAGCGATCACGGGAACGGGAGCCTGTGGGTCGAGCTCCGCGTGCGCGGGCCGCTCGAGACCCCACACGGCCTCGGCGTACTCGAGCAGCGCGTGCTGAAACCCTCCGCAGGTCCCGAGGAACGGCAGGCCGGTTTGCCGCGCATGACGGATCGCACCGATCGCTCCGGCGGTGCTGCGGTACGGAGTCGCCGGCACGCACCAGACGCCGGCGAGGTCGGCGAGGGTCGTGGACGGATCCCGCGCCAGCGACGGCGTGTCGATCCACGTCCATTCGATCGAGGCGCCCGTCGTCCTACGCGCGAGGTCGAGAGCGAGCGGGATCGCGCGGTGCGCCGTGACCGCGGGATCGTGATCCCCCACGAGGCCGATGTTCATGGCTACCCCGAAACGAAAAAGGGGCACCCCGATGGGGTGCCCCGAGCATGTTCCGCTTAAGAGCTGCGGAAGAGCTAGTAGCGCTGCCTTCCGCCGCCGCCGCCGCCACCGCCACCACCGGACCGCTCCCGAGCCTCGTTCACGGTGAGTGCGCGTCCGCCGAAGTCACGGCCGTTGAGCGAGCTGATCGCTCCGTCGGCATCCTCGCTGCTTCCCATCTCCACGAAACCGAAGCCCCGTGGCCGGCCGGTGTCGCGGTCGGTCACGAGCTTGACCTCGTTGACCGTGCGGCCACCCTGGGAGAACAACTCGCGAACCTGGTCCTCGTCCGCGTTGAACGGGAGGTTGCCGACATACAGTCTGGTACCCATGTCTCGAACTCCTGGCGCGATCCAAACGGAGCGCCGATTCCGGGTCCCCGCCGCCGACCCGAGACTACGGGTCGGTCACGTCGGTATCGGCGCGTCATACTTTCGTTTCCGTACGAGAGGATGTCGACCGGGACCTGCGTCGCACATTAGGGCACGCCCGGCGATCTGTCAAGGACCCGGCGGTTCCTCGAGCGCCAGGCGCCGATTCGCCGACACCTGCTCGAGGCTCGTCGTCCGCCCCGACGGCCAGCGGACCTCGATTCGCTCGACGACCGTGGCCGCGCCGAGCCCGAAGTGCGCGATGGGCAGCGTCGACCCCGCGTAGCCCACCTCGCGCCGGATCTCGCGGACCTGGCGTCTGCCGCCGGTCTCGATCGTCACCCGCGCGCCGATCCCGTCGCGGTTCGCGCCGCGACCGACGAGCCCGACCTCGAGCCAACCGCCGCGGGCTCCGTCGTTGCGCAGCAGGTCGGGCGTGTCGTTGAGGTTGGTCACGAGGAAGTCGAGGTCGCCATCGGCGTCGAGGTCGACGGGCAACAGGGCGCGGCTGCTCTTGATCACGGCGAAGCCGGGGCCGGCTCGAGCGGCCACCTCCTCGAACGTGCCATCGGTCCGGTTGCGGTAGAGCCCGTTGCGCTCGCGATAGGTCGTGCCGACGTCCCGCTCGTCCACCTGCGGATACACGTGGCCGTTGGCCACGAGCAGATCCTCGAACCCGTCGTGGTCCACGTCCGCGAACGACATACCCCAGCCGAGGGGGAACCAGGACGGCGCGCCGATGCCCGCCGGGAACGAGACGTCGGTGAACAGGTCGTTCCCGTCGTTGCGGTAGAGCGTGTCGTGGTCGTGCGAGAAGTTCGACACGGCGACGTCGAGCCGCAGATCGCCGTTGTAGTCGCCGATCGCGATGCCCATGCTGGCCTGCTCGTGGCCCTGGTCGTTGTAGGCCAGGCCGGCCAGGATCGCGCCCTCGCGGAACGTGCCGTCTCCCTGGTTGATGAAGAACACGTTCTGCAGCGAGTCGTTGGTCACGTAGAGGTCGTCGTCGCCGTCTCCATCGGCGTCGAAGAACCGCGTCCCGAGCGCGAACCGCGGCTCGTCGGGCACGAGTCCCACCGTGCGCGTCGCGTCGTGAAACGTGGGGACACCGTCGCCGTCGCCGTCGCCGTCGTTGCGGTAGAACGCGCCCTCGGCGGCGACGAGGTTGCGTGGGCCGCAGAACACCTCGAGACCCCGCCACGTGCAGGGCGGCGCCCCACCCGCGCCGCGCTGCCCACGTCCCGGGTAGCGCGCGAAGTCGAACTCGACGTAGTTCGCGACGTACAGGTCGAGGTCGCCGTCCCGATCGGTGTCGGCCCAGGCCGCCGACACGCTGAAGCTCGGGTCGGCCACGCCCGCGGCCTCGCCGATCTCGGTGAACGTGCCGTCCCCGTCGTTGCGGTACAGCCGGTTCGGACCCCAGTTCAGCAGGTACAGATCCGGATCGCCGTCCCCGTCGTAGTCGGCCACCGCGACCCCGAAGCTCCACAACGTGTCCCCCAGCCCCGCGGCCGCGGTGACGTCGGTGAACGCGGGCAGACCGTCGCCGTCCGGATCGCCGTCGTTGCGCAGCAGGCGATCGGGCGGCCCCGTGGTCGGGCCGGCTCGGGTCGCGCCCTGGGCCAGGTAGAGGTCCGGGTCCGAGTCGAGGTCGTAGTCGAGCCACGCCGCGCCCGAGCCGAGCGAGTCGATGATGTAATCGACGCTCGGGTCGCCGCCGGTCTGCACGATCTCGAGCGCGGGGATGCGCCGCGCGATCTCCTCGAACGCGAAACCGGGAAGCGGGGCGGCCGGCGCTTGCGCCTCGGTCTTGGCGCTGCTCGCGGGGCCGTCGGCTCCGTCGCATGCGGCGAGCGGCAGGAGCAGCAGCGCCCCCGCGAGGAGGGCTCGGTCGCTCATGGCTCGTCGCCCATCTGGATCGGCTGCGCGCGGCGCGTGCGCAGGAGCTCCTTGTGCGCGGCGAGCTCGCGCTCGGCGTCCGCGGGGCGGTTCAGGTGCCGGTAGGCCAGACCCAGCTGGTGGCGCGCCTCGGGGTGGGTCGGGAGCGCCGCGAGCACCTGCTCGAAGATCGCCGCGGCCTGGGCATAGTCCTCGGCGCGGAAGCGGAGCGTTCCCAGAAAGAACAGGCAGTCGCCATGGGTCTGCGCCGCCGCGGGATCGCTCGGTCGCACCTCGAGGCAGTGCCGGAACGCCTGCTCGGCCTCCGCATTGCGATTGAGCTGGCGCAGCACCCAGCCATGATGGAACAGCGCGAGCAGGTAGTCCGGATCGATCGCCAGGGCGCGGGCGTACCACAGCTCGGCCTGATCGAAACGCCCTTGGCGGAAGTGCACGTTGGCCAGGTTGTTCAGCGCCTTGGCGTTGCGCGGCTCGAGCGACAGGACCTTCTCGTAGGCGCCGATCGCCTCGTCCCAGTCGCTCTGGCGCGCCGCCGCGCGACCGAGCGTGAACCAGGCGTCGGCATGACGCGGATCGATCTCGGTCGCGCGCCGCGCGGCCGCGACCGCGGCGGCCCAGTTCTGCTCGCGAAACGCGGCCTGGCTCTTGCGGTACTCCTCGTCGGCGGACCCGCCTGGGGCGCAGCCCACCACGACAGCGAGCGCCAGACCGACGAGCACCGTGACGTGCCGAGGGGGGAGCCGGAGGCTCGAGCGAGGCTCGTGCATGAGGGACCGACCACTATACATCCCGGCGATCGAGGAGTTCTCGATCCGCCTCTATAATGCGAGGCGTCGTGCAAGCAGGGGCGCGAAGCTGGGTCACGCGAGCGGCGGTGCTGGGGATCGCCGGCGCCGCGCTGGCTTGCTCGGGCGGTCCGAAGGCGGACGCTCCACCGGCGCCGGGTCAGGCACCGTCTCCGGGCCACCTGCGCATGATCGCTGCGCTCGACGAGGTCGAGGCGGCATCGCGGGTCGACAATCCGTTCTTCGGCCGCAACCAGGTCGACGAGCTCGAGAAGCAGCTGGCAGCGCTTCCCGCAGGGGTTCCGGACCTGCGTCGCTGGCTCTACGAGGGCTTGCTGGCCCGGCACGAGATGCGCATCGGCCGGCCGGAGAAGGCGGTCGAGCACGCGCTCGCGGCCTACCGCGAGCTCGGCGTGTTCCCGGGCGAGATCCCGCAGGACAAGGCGCTCGAGACGGTGTTCCAGACGGGCGTGGCCTACCTGCGCCTGGGCGAGGTGCAGAACTGCGCGCGGCGCCACACCAGCGAGAGCTGCATCCTGCCGATCCGCGGCGGTGGGATCCACCTCATCACGGAGCCCGCGACGCAGGCCCTGCGCTACTTCACCGAGGTGCTCGAGCGGGCGCCGCGCGACGGGCCGTGGTACCTCAAGGCCCGCTGGCTCCTGAACATCACCTCGATGACGCTGGGCAAGTATCCCGAGGGCGTGACGGCAAAGTACCGGATCCCACCGGAAGTGTTCGCGTCCGACGAGCCGTTCCCGCGCTTCCGCGAGATCGCGCCCGACCTGGGTCTGGCCACGTTCGATCTCGCCGGCGGGGCCATCGCGGACGACTTCGACGGCGACGGGCTGCTCGACGTTCTCGTGTCGACCTCGGATACCGCCGCGTCGATGCACGTGTACTGGAACGCGGGCGGCCGGTTCCAGGACGGGACCGCGGCAGCGGGCCTCGACCGCATGCGCGGCGGGCTGAACATCGTCCACGCGGACTACGACAACGACGGCGATCTGGACGTCCTGGTGCCGCGCGGCGCCTGGCAGCGGGCCTACGGTCGACACCCGAAATCCCTGCTGCGCAACAACGGCGACCGCACGTTCACCGACGTCACGTTCGAGGCGGGCCTGGGCGACGCGAACTGGCCGTCGCAAACCGCGGCCTGGGCCGACTACGACCTCGACGGCGATCTCGACGTGTACGTCGGGAGCGAGCGGGACCAGAACGTCGACGCCCCGGGTCAGCTGTTCCGCAACGAGGGCGGGGGGCGCTTCGTCGACGTCGCCCGGCAGGCCGGCGTCGAGAACCGGCAGTACGCCAAGGGCGTGGTCTGGGGCGACTACGACGCGGACCGCTACCCGGACCTGTACGTGAGCAACCTCGGTGGGCGCAACCGGCTGTATCACAACAACCGGGACGGGACGTTCACGGACGTGGCGAAGAGCGCGGGCGTCGAGCGGCCGATCGCCTCGTTCGCGGCGTGGTTCTGGGACTACGACAACGACGGGAAGCTCGATCTGTACGTCGGAGCGTACGGCGGCATCAACGTACCGCCGGACCTGGCCCACGTCGCGGCGAGCTACCTCGGCCTCGCCACGCCAGCCGAGCGCGGGATCGTGTATCGCGGCGACGGTGCCGGGCACTTCGAGGCTCACGAGCTGCCCCGCGTCACGCACCCGATGGGCGCGAACTTCGGCGACCTGGACAACGACGGATACCTCGACTTCTACCTCGGCACGGGCTACCCGTACTACGAGGGTCTGATGCCCAACGTGATGTACCACAACCTCGCGGGCCGCGGCTTCGCCGACGTCACGACGGCCGGCGGCTTCGGCCACCTGCAGAAGGGCCACGGGATCTCGTTCGCCGACCTCGACCACGACGGGGATCAGGACGTGTACGCAAACATCGGCGGCAACTACCCGGGCGATGGGTTCGCCAACGCGCTGTTCGAGAATCCGGGCGGAGGCGGCCGGTGGATCAAGCTGCGTCTCGTCGGGACGCGCTCGAACCGCTGCGCGATCGGCACGCGAATTCGCATCGTCGTTCTCGAGGACGGTGTCTCGCGCGAGATCCACCGCGTCGTGTCCTCGGGCGGCAGCTTCGGCGGGAACCCGCTACGCCAGGAGATCGGCCTCGGGCGGGCGGCGCGGATCGAGAGCCTCGAGCTGTACTGGCCGGCGAGCGACACACACCAGACGTTCCGCGACCTGGCGGTCGACCAGTTCCTCGAGATCACCGAGGGAGCGGAGACGCCGCGTGTCGTTCCGCTGCGTCCGGCGAAGTTCGTGAAGGGCTGAGGCACCACGGGTGCTGCGTTTCTCGGTCGTGCCGCTCCTGGCGATCGCCTGCGCCGGCGGGGCCGGGTCGGTGCCCGCGGCGACCGGGCCGGAGGACGCGGTCCGTGCGGCCCGAGCCCACCGCGAGCGCCAGGGCGCGACGATCCTGCGCGACTTCGCGGCCATGCTCGCCCTGCCCAACACGCCCGACGAGCCGGAGGGACTCGTACGGAACGCCGAGGCGCTGGCCGAGCGCTTCGCCGCGCGCGGCGTCGCGACCGAGGTCTGGACGCAGGACGGCGCGCCGCCCGTGGTCTACGGCCGGATCGATGTGCCCGCGGCGCGACGGACGATCGGGATCTATGCCCACTACGACGGGCAGCCGGTCGACCCGGCACGCTGGGCGCATCCGCCGTTCGAGCCGACCCTCTACACGGGTCCGCGAGAGGCGGGCGGAACGCGGCGCGCGCTCCCGGCGCCGGGGGAGGCGATCGATCCCGAATGGCGGATCTACGCACGCTCGGCCGGCGACGACAAGGCGCCCTTCGCCGCGCTGCTCGCGGCCCTCGACGCGCTCGGCGCCGCCGGGCTCGAGCCGACCTCGAACGTCGTGTTCCTGTTCGACGGCGAGGAGGAGCGCGGGTCGCCGCACCTCGCGACGTATCTGGCCCGGCATCGCGAGCGGTTGCGCGTCGACGCGTGGCTCTTCGCCGACGGGCCCGTGCACACGAGCCGGCGGCCGCAGCTCGTGTTCGGCGTGCGCGGAGTCACGGGCCTCGAGCTGACCGTCTACGGGCCGCTGCGCGCCCTGCACAGCGGGCACTACGGGAACTGGGCGCCCAATCCGGCGCTGCGCCTGGCGCAGCTCGTCGCGAGCATGGTCGATGGGCAAGGGCGCGTGCTCATCGCGGGGTTCTACGACACGACGCGGCCGCCGACGCCCGAGGAGCGCGCGATGATCGCGCGCCTGCCTGACGACGACGCCGCGCTGCGCGAGGAGCTGGGCCTCGCGGCGACCGAGGGCCAGGGAGCGCCGCGCGCCGAGCGCTTGCTGCTGCCGGCCCTCAACGTGCGGGGACTCGAGGCGGGCGGCGTGGGAGCCCAGGCCACGAACGCGATTCCGGCTCAGGCGACGGCATCGATCGATCTGCGGCTCGTGCCGGGGAACGACCCCGCGGCCATGCTCGATCTCGTCGAGCGCCACGTGCGAGCGCAGGGCTACCACGTGATCGACCACGAGCCCGATCGGGCGACGCGCCTGGCCCATCCGCGCCTGGCGCGCATCGAGCGCGAGGGTGGGTATCCGGCGGTGCGCACGTCGCCGGCCGCGCCGGTCGTGCGCGAGATCATCGCCGCTGCGGAAGCCGCGGCCGGGCCCGAGCCGCTCGCGCTCGTGCCGAGCCTGGGCGGATCGCTTCCGCTCCAGCTGTTCCTCAATACGCCGGACCGGCCGATCGTGATCGTCCCGCTGGCCAACCACGACGACAACCAGCACGCGGCCGACGAGAACCTGCGCCTGGCCAACCTCTGGTACGGCATCGACCTCTTCGCCGCGCTGCTCCACATGTCGGTTGCCCCGTGAGCGCAACGGCCGCGCTGGGCCGGCTCGAGACGCTGGTCCACGCGTACGGCGGGTCGGTGGCGGAGCGCAAGCGCGCGGCGCTCGCGCGACTGCGCTCGACGCGCCTGGCCCGTGCCGGCGAGGTAGCGCGGCTCCACGAGTGCCTGTGCTTCCTGCGGGCCTATCCCGACGATCGCGCGACGCTCGAGCTGGTCGAGCGCATGCTCGCCGGCTTCGCCCGCCGCGCCGACCTGCGTCGCGATCGCGAGCGCCTCGCCGGTACGGGGATCGCCGGTACGCCGATCGAGTTCCGCTTCTACTGGAGGATGGCACGCTGGATCGTGGAGCGCTGGCCTCAGCGCCTCCGGATCGACTGGGAGGCGTTCGATCGCGCGGAGCGGCTGGGGGAGGTGCTGGGACTCCTCGCCGCGTACGCGGAGACGCCGGCGTTCGACGAGCACACGCGGTCGCCGCGGGCGTGGCTGCGCCGCATGTGCGGACCGCGCGAGACGGACGCAGCGTGCCTCGTGCGCCTGTGCGAGGGCATCGACGCGGCGGATCCATGGCGCGAGCGTCTGTTCGAGGACCTCGACACGCCGTTCCGCCTCGAGGCCGGGCCCGACACCCCGACGCGGACGCTCGCGCGCTTCGCCCCTTCGAGAGTCGAGCTGCGCAGCGCGCCCTTCGCGCGCACTCGCCCCGACCTGCGCCTCGAGCTGACTCGGGCGCCGAGCGTTCGGCCGGTCGGGCTGGCCGCCGGCCGGCGCATCGTCGATCTGGCCCGCGAGGCGCTCGTCACGCGGGCTCGCGATCTCGACGTGTTCGCGAACGCCGACCCGCGGGACGTGCGCCTCGCCGACTGCGGCTCCGGGCTCGAGCTGGCCTGCATCGGCGTCCTGCCCGAGCGCCGGTTGCTGCTCGAGGCCGTGTACGGGTTTCTGATGCTGCAGAACGGCGTGCCGATCGGCTACTCGCTGGCCAGCGCGCTCTTCGGCTCATCCGAGATCGCGTTCAACGTGTTCGACACGTTCCGCGGGGCGGAGGCCGGCCACGTGTTCGGGCGCGTGCTGGCGACCGCGCGGCACCTCTTCGGATCGAACGCGTTCTGCATCGACCCGTTCCAGCTCGGTCACGAGAACGCGGAAGGGCTGGCCTCGGGCGCGTGGTGGTTCTACTACAAGCTCGGATTCCGCCCGCGCGACGAGCGGGTGCGTCGGCTGGTGCGAGCCGAGCTGCGCAGGCTGCGCGCCAATCCACGGCATCGGTCGAGCGCCGCGACGCTGCGCCGACTCGTCGTGGCGGAGATGTACTGGTATGCCGGGCGGCCCCGCGCGGACGTCCTCGGTCGCCTGTCACCGGGTGCGGTCGGCGATCGAGTCACGGCGCTCTTGGCGCGCATCGCGGGCGGCGATCGCCGCGCTGCGCTCCGCGTGTGTGCGCGCGCGGCGCAGAGACGACTGGGGGTCGGGACGCTCGGCCGGCTCGAGCGGGGTCAGCGCATCGCCTGGGAGCGCTTCGGCCCGCTCGTGGCCCTGCTACCGGACGTCGAGCGCTGGAGCGCCCGCGAGCGCCGCGAGCTCGTGCGGGTCATCCTGGCCAAGGGCGGACGACGCGAGTCCGAGTTCGTGCGGCGCTTCGACCGCCACGCCCGCCTGCGCGCCGCGGTCCGCGCCTGGGGTCAGCGGCGGGCGGCAGAGGCCCCGGCCACCGCGTCGTAGACGGCGAGAGCCCAGATCACGGCCGGAGCGGTCCAGCGCACGGCGGGTTGCGTGGCCGCGCGCAGCGCGTCGGGGACGATCACGCCCAGCTCGTCGAGGCGCGCGACGACCGGCGGGGCATCGAGGAGCCACAGCGCGGCGACCGCCCACATGGCGGTGATAAACACGACGCCGCGCGTCCGCGAGCCGGCGAGGATCTGGCCCGCGCCGGGCAGGAGGGCCGAAGCGACCCCGGTGACGACGGGATGCGCGGCGCGATATCCATCGACCGGCCCCGCGGAGAGAATCCCGGTGACGTGCAACAGCGCTGCCGCGAGGTACAGCACGCCGATCGTCCATACCGCCAGCACGCCCGGATAGCCCAGGATGCGCAGCGTCGACATCGTGCCGTCGAGCGTCACGATCAACGCCCAACCGGTCGCCGCCACGAGGCCGAGCCAGGACAGGAAGAACAGTCCGCCGGCCGTTTGACGACACGCGAGCTGTCCCGCGCCGGGGAGGAGCAGCGACAGGAAGCCCGGGGCGTCGATTCCGCCCTGGGTGTGTGGGGTCATCGCGCCTGCGTCCTCGTCGCCACGAACGCGGTGGATCGGGCGAGCGGCCTGCGTGACGCGTCGTGTCGCGTCGACGGCGATCTCGATGCTGCCCAGGTCGTACACGGACGAAGACTCGCTCATGGGAAGTACCCTCCCGGCCGGCGAGGGCTGCAACCCCCCGGCCAGGCCAGAGGAGCGGGAAACGGCGCATCCGCGGCCGGCGACCCGACGTCTACGGAATCCCGCTGACGATCCTGGAATCGCTCCGAGGTCTCAGTAGGCCGAATCGAACGGCGGCGACGAGGCGAACGCGATCCCGGCCGCCGCGCCGACGACGAGCCCCACGACCGCGACCACGGCCAGCGCTCCGCCGAGCGTGGAGCGCTCCCGGATCGCCCGCGGGATCGCCCCGGCGGCGAGCGGGGCCACGGCCAGGAGCAGCGCGCTCGCTCGGGGGAGATCCGCATAGAACAACCCACAGAGCAGCAGGCCGGCGGCGATCGTCACCAGGACGAGAACCGATTCGCGCCCGAACGGGCGGCGCCCGGGCAGCAACGTCGCGCCGAGGCCGCCCGTGGCGGCGGCGGCCGCGGATCCGGCGATCTGCCCCAGAGCCAGACTCCCCGAGAGCGCGAGCGTGACCGTGATGCCGCCGAACGTGCAGACGACCGCCGTCCAGGCCGCGCAGGGCTCGAGGCTCTCAAGGACCCGATCGAGGCCGAGGCAGGCGAGCAGCGCCAGGACGAGGAGACCCGCGAGCCAGCCGGCCGACGCCGCAGCCGTCCACTGGTAGGCCATCATCGGCCGGAGCCACAGCGCGAGCGCAACGCCGAGGAGCACGGCGCGCAGGACCCAGTCGAGCCAGCGCGGCGAGCGCGCCGACGCCGTGGCCAGCGTCGCGAGCACGGCGGCACCGCAGGCGGCGTACGGGATCCATTGCTCGGCCACGCGGGCCGGGAACGCGGGCCAGCCCAGGAAGCCCGCGTGACCGGCGCCATACCCGAGGGCCAGCGCCAGCCCGGCCAGCCACCCCGACCGGGCGATTGCGACCCGCTGTCCGCCGGCCACGATGGCCGCGGCGAGAAGCGCCGGGATTCCGAGTCCGAGGAGCAGCGCCGTCGGCGCGATCATCGGGTGGCGCCTACTGGCGCACCCCTTCGATGCTCACCGTGACGGTGACGTCTTCCCCGAGCCCGCCGGGCATGAACTTGATGTCGAAGTCGCTGCGCTTGATCGTGAACTGCGTGTCGAAGCCGCTGCGGAAGCCGCCCCCCGGGCCCGGGCCCGCTCCCACCTGCTTGACGTCGAACGTGATCTCCTTCGTCACGCCGTGCAGGGTCAGGTCGGCCGTGACCGCGAGCGTCTTGTCGCCGGTCTTCTTCACGGACTTGCTCTTCATCGTGATCACCGGGAACTGCTTGGTGTTGAAGAAGTCCGGGCTCTTCAGGTGCTGGTCGCGCTTCTCGTTGTGGGTGTCGAGGCTGTCGGCCTTGACCGTGGCCTCGAACGAGGAGGCCGCCGGGTTCGCCTCGTCGAACGAGTAGTTGCCGCTGACGTCGAAGAAGCGCCCGTGGAACGTGGAGACGCCGAGGTGGGTGATCTTGAACATCACCGCCGAGTGGGCCGTGTCGATCGAATACGCGTCGGCCGCGAGCGTCGCCTCAAGGGCGAGCGACCCAAGGGCGAGGGCCAAGACGATCTGGGTGATTCTGGACTGGCGCATGCTCGAGAACCTCCTGCCCAACCCGCCAACCGGCGGGGGCGGCCCAGTATTCCACACCGGCCGCGCCGCCGCCGCCGCCGGGCACCTCGCGGTACACTCTCGCCGTGTCCGGGGGGGCCATGCGACGAATCTCATGCGGTTGGGTCCTCGCGCTCGTGCTGGGCTCCGCGGCTGTCGGGGCTGCGAGCCACGAGAGTCCGCCGCCGGTCGGCTCGTGGGGTCACGGCGTCGACGCCGAGGCGGAGCGGCTCCTGCTCGAGGGACGCATCACCGAGATCCGGGACCTGGGGACCGGCGTCACGCGACCGAAGAAGCTCACGCTGGTGCTCGGCGAGCGGACCACGCACGGCGTGTGGAAGGGAGTGGACGAGGAGAGCACGAGCCCGTCCTCGACCCGCACGCGGCGCGACGACCTGTATTTCCGCGACCGCTGGCAACACGAGGTCGCGGCCTACCGGCTCGATCGGTTGCTGGGGCAGAGCTTCGTGCCGCCGACCGTGGCCCGTGAGCTCGAAGGCCACCCTGGGTCGCTCCAGCAGTGGGTCGATGACGCGTTCACCGAGCGGCAGCGGGTCGAGCAGGGACGGACGCTGACCGACGCCGCGGCGTTCGGCACGGCGTCGCTGCGCATGCGCGCGTTCGACGCGCTGATCTACAACGTGGATCGGACCCAGGAGAACCTGCTGATCACGGAGCCGGGGAGCCGCCTGTGGCTCATCGACCACTCGCGCGCGTTTCGCCTGACGCGACGCCTGCCGGCGCTCGGCGGTGGCGGCTCGCTCGTCGTGCCGCCTGAGCTGCTCGCAGCGCTGAGAGCGCTCGACGTCGAGGCCACCCGCTCGGCGCTGCGCGGCCTGCTGACCGAGCAACAGGTCACGGGGGTCCTGGCGCGGCGCGAGCGCCTGCTGGCCCTGGCCCCCGAAGCCTCGCCCGCGGCGTCGCGATGAAAGCCCGACCTGCTAGCATGAGGCCCCCGATGAACCGAGCCCGCGCGTCTGCGAATCGCCGCGCCCCGAGCCCAGACCGGCCGCCCGTCGATCTCGGGCGCGAGGCGGTCCTGCGCGACTACCGCATCATGCTGCGCAGCCGCCAGGCCAGCCTGATCGGGCGCCGGGAGGTGTTTGCCGGCAAGGCCAAGTTCGGCATCTTCGGCGACGGCAAGGAGGCCGCGCAGGTCGCCATGGCGCGCAGCTTCCGCGAGGGCGACTTCCGCAGCGGCTACTATCGCGACCAGACGTTCATGTTCGCGACCGGGATGTCGTCGGTCGAGGAGTTCTTCGCCCAGCTCTACGCGAACCCCGACCTCGATGCCGAGCCGGCCTCGGGCGGCCGGCAGATGACCGCGCACTTCGCCACGCGCAGTCTCGACGCCGAGGGCCGCTGGAAGCGGCTCAGCGAGATGCGCAACTCCTCGGCGGACGTGTCGCCGACGGGCTCGCAGATGCCGCGTCTCGTCGGCCTGGGCTACGCCTCGCGGCTGTACCGCGAGCTCGAGCCGCTGCAGCGCTTTTCCGAGTTCTCGAAGAACGGGGACGAGGTCGCCTTCGCCACCATCGGCAACGCGAGCTGTGCCGAGGGACTGTTCTGGGAGTCCGTCAACGCGATCGGCATCCTCGGCGGACCGGTCGTGCTCGCGGTGTGGGACGACGGCTACGGCATCTCCGTGCCGAACGAGCACCAGCTGACCAAGGGCGATCTGTCGGCGCTGCTCGCCGGCTTCCAGCGCGAGCCGGGCCGCGGGGCGGGCTTCGAGGTGCAGCGCGTCAGCGGCTGGGACTACCCCGCGCTGTGCGAGGCCTTCGCCCGGGCGACCGACCTGGCGCGGCGCGAGCACGTCCCGTCGATCCTGCACGTGGTCGAGATGACCCAGCCGCAAGGCCACTCGACCTCGGGCAGCCACGAGCGCTACAAGGACGCTGCGCGCCTGGCCTGGGAAGAGGAGTACGATCCGATCCGCAAGACGCGCGAGTGGATCCTGGGTCAGCGGCTGGCCGAGCCCGCCGAGCTCGACGCGTTCGAGGACCAGGATCGGCGCACGGTCGCGGAGCTGCGCGAGAAGGCCTGGGAAGCGTTCGCGGCCCCGATCCGCGGCGAGCGCGACGAGCTGGTGCGGCAGCTCGACGCGGCGGCAGGAGCCGTGCCTGCGGTGCGGGCGATCGCGGACGGCCTGCGCCGGATGGCCAGCCCGCTGCGCCGCGATCTGATGCGCGCGGCGCTCGACGCGCTGGTTGCGCTGCGCGGAGAGCCCGCGCCGAGCCGCGCGGGGATCCTGGCCTGGCGGCGCAAGCAGGATGCGATCCAGGAGGAGCGCTACAGCTCGGGCCTGCACAGTCGCTCGAGCCAGGCCGCGCTCGAGGTGACCGAGGTTCGGCCGACCTATGCGGCGGATGGCGAGACGCTGCGCGGGTTCGAGGTGCTCAACCGCTTCTTCGACCTGGCGCTGGCCCGCGACCCGCGCGTGATCGCCTTCGGCGAGGACGTCGGGCGGCTGGGGGACGTCAACCAGGGGTTCGCCGGCCTGCAGGGGAAGCACGGCGAGCTACGGGTCTCGGACACCGGCATTCGCGAGGCCACGATCGTCGGGCAGGCGATCGGGATGGCGCTGCGCGGCCTGCGTCCGATCGCCGAGATCCAGTACCTGGACTACGTGCCGTACGCGCTGCAGATCCTGTCGGACGATCTGGCGACTCTGGCCTACCGAACCCGGGGTGGACAGAAGGCGCCGGTGATCGTGCGTACGCGCGGGCATCGGCTCGAGGGCGTCTGGCACTCGGGCTCGCCGATGGCCGGCATCCTGAACCTCGTGCGCGGGATCTACGTGTGCGTGCCGCGGGACATGACGCGCGCGGCCGGGATGTACAACACGCTCCTGCGCTCGGACGACCCGGCGATCGTGATCGAGGTGCTGAACGGCTACCGGATCAAGGAGCCGCTTCCGACGAACCTGGGCGAGCTCAGCGTGCCGCTCGGAGTCCCGGAGCTGCTGCGCGAGGGGAAGGACGTCACGATCGCGACCTACGGAGCGTGCTGTCGCATCGCGCTCGAGGCGGCGGAGCTCTTGACCACGGTCGGGATCGACGCGGAAGTGGTCGATGTGCAGACGCTGCTGCCGTTCGACCGGCCGGGGACGATCGCCGCATCGCTGCGCAAGACGAGCCGCGTCGTGTTCCTCGACGAGGACGTTCCCGGCGGGGCGTCGGCCTACATGATGCAGCAGGTGCTCGACGCACAGGGCGGGTTCGGCTGGCTCGACGCGCCGCCGACCTGCGTCTCGGCCAAGCCGCACCGCCCGGCCTACGGCTCGGACGGCGACTACTGGTCGAAGCCGCAGCGCGAGCACGTGTTCGAGGCGGCGTATCGTTTGATGCACGAGGCGGCTCCGCGGCGGTTCCCCGAGTTCCTCTGAGGCGCTCCGGTGGGAGTCTCGTTCGTCTCGCTGCTCCTGGGTCTGATCACCGGCGTCCACCCCGTGACCGTCGCCGTTTCGGGGCCCGTTGCCGCGGTCGAGCTGCGGCTCGATGGCCAGACTGCCGGCTCGCTGCACGGCGAGCCGTGGACGGTCCGCTGCGACTTCGGTGGGGCATTGCGCCCGCACAAGCTGGAGGCCATCGCGACCGCTAGCGATGGGCGGACGCTCGGCACCGCCGTGCAGTGGGTGAACCTGCCGCGCCAGCCGGCCGAGGTATCCCTCTCGCTCGAAGCGCAGCCGAACGGTGCTCCGACCGCGGTGCGCGTGAGCTGGGAGAGCCTGGAGTTCACGAATCCCAAGCGCATCGAAGCGACGCTCGACGGAGAGCCGATCGAGGCCAGCCCCTCGCGCATCGAGCTGCCGAGGCGCCTCGCGGCCTCGACGCACTTCCTCACGGTACGCCTGGTCTTTCCACGCGGCGTCGTCGCCACCGCCGAGCTGGCGTTCGGCGGACCGATCGGCGAAGAGGTCGCTGCGGAGCTGACCGCGGTCCCGATCGTGCTCGAGCGCGACGAGGAGCTGCCGGCGGCCGAGGCGATGTCGGACTGGTTCACCGCCGTGGGACAGCCGCTGCGCGTCGTCGCGGTGGAGCGGGGCTTCGGGGAAGTCGTGATCGTGCGCGACTTCAGCGTCGGGAACCTCAAGGGTCGCTGGCGCGGGCAGCTCGGTGGCGGCGCTCTCGCGTCGGGCGACGTCGCCCGCCTGCTCCTCCCCGGCGCGAGCGCCGAGACGAGGCCCGGCGGGACGGTGTTCCTGTTCGACCTCTCGCGAGGCTACCCGGGATCCGAGGTCGGTATTCCTTGGATGCTGGCATCCCTCGAGCCAGACGCCGGTGTCGGAAAGCGGCAATCGCTCGCGGATGCCGTGTGCGTGGCCGGAATCCACGCCGCGGAGAGCAATGCCGGACGCGCCGTCGTGCTCGTGCTCGGGCGGGGGAGCGACGACCGGAGCACGCACAGCGTGGCGACGGCACGCGACTACTTGCGGGAGCTGCGCGTGCCGCTCGTGGTGTGGACCGTCGAGGAGCACGACGACCCGGCGACAGCCGCCTGGCTCACGGGCCCCGAGCACTCCCCGGTCCTCAGCTACGGTCAGCTCGCGCGCGCCGTTCGCGCCCTGCGCGGGTTGCTGCGGTCCCAGGCGATCGTCTGGGTTGCGGGCCGCCACCTGCCCCAGGACATCGCGCTGGCGAAGCCGGGCCTTTCCGCCCGTCTCGCCGGCTCCTAGGAGCGCTTCGGGGTTGCGCCGCCGTCCCGCTGCGGGCATATACCTAGCGCATGCACGCCCTCGCCACGCTCCTGCTGATCGCGCTCGGCACCGTCGCCGGCGTGCCGCCTCCCGCCGCCGCGCCGGGCCTGTACGACCTGGAGGGCCGTGAAGTCGACCCACTGGCCGACGAGACGGTGTCCGTCACGGTGTTCCTGTTCACGCGCACGGACTGCCCGATCTCGAACCGTTACGCTCCCGAGGTGCGCCGACTGAGCGATCGGTTCGCCCCGCGCGGCGTGCGATTCTGGCTCGTGTATCCGGATCCGTCGACGACGGCCGATGCGATCCGGGCCCACCTCGCCGACTACGGATACCCGATGGGCGCGCTGCGCGATCCGCGGCACGCCCTCGTGCGGGCGACGGGCGTACGAGTCACGCCCGAAGCCGCGGTGTTCGCTCGCGGCCGGGGCCTCGTGTACCACGGGCGCATCGACGATCGGTTCCCCGGCTTCGGTCAGGCGCGAGCCGAGCCGTCGACACACGACCTCGAGCAGGCGGTCGAGGCGGCGCTCGAGGGGCGCGAGGTGGCGACGCCGGTCACCGAGGCCGTGGGCTGCTATCTGGCTGACCTGGCCCCGTAGCGCGGAATGACACGTCCAGCCGGCGCGCGCTCGCGCGCTCGACGAGCGCCTCGAGTCCGGCGTGCACGATCGCGGTCACTTCCTCGATTCCGCTCAGGCGCCGAGCCCGGGCCAGCAGAGCGTCGTCGATGTTCAGGGTCGTTCTCGCCATACCGGTCAAGGCCCCGGCTCGATGTGCACGAGCACGTCGAGGATGCCGAGCGGCGAGGCGCGCAGCGCGCGCTTCACCTCGTGGCCGATGCGGTGGCCCTCGGTGACGGGCAGGCGGCCGTCGACCACGACGTGGATGTCGACGAGCCAGCCCGGGCCGCTCTTGCGCGCGAAGCACTTGTCGACGTCGAGCACGCCCGCGACCGCGCGCGCGGTCGTGCGGATCCCGCGCTCCAGGTCGGTCGGTGCCGCCGCGTCCATCACGTCGGCCACGGCCATCCGCGCCAGGCGCACGCCGTTCCAGCCGATCACGCCGCAGGCGAAGAGCGCGGCCCAGTCGTCGAGGCTCTCCCAGCCCGGGCCGCCGAGGAGCGCGAGGCAGATCCCGACGAATGCGGCGGCGGAGGTCAGCGAATCCGAGCGGTGATGCCAGGCGTCGGCCTTCAGCGCGGTGCTGCCGAGCGCGCGTGCGATCCGCGAGACCCAGGCGAACAGCGTCTCCTTGACGATCACGACCCCGGCCAGCACCGCGAGCGTGAACGGCGCCGGCGCGTGGTGCGGCGTCAGGATCTCGCGCACGCTCTGCACGGCGAGCCCGAGGGCCACGAGCAGCAGGGTCAGCGATACGGCGAGAGCCGCCAGCGCCTCGGCCTTCCCGTGGCCATAGGGGTGGTTGTCGTCGGGCGGCAGCGACGCGATACGCAGACCGCCCCACACGACGAGCGAGCTGAAGATGTCGAGCAGCGACTCGATGCCGTCGGCGATCAGCGCGTACGAGTTGCCGACGACCCCCGCGCCGATCTTGGTCGCGGCCAGGAACGTCCCCGCCGCGGTGGCCACGAGCGCCGCCCGACGGCCACGGGTCAGATCGGCGGCGGGGCTCAACGGCCGGTTCCTACTTCTTGAAGTCGGCGGGCTTCTTCTGCAGCAGCTTCTCTGCGTCCCACGAGCTGAGGGTCACCGCATGGCTCGCTCCGTCGCGGCGCGCGTAGCGCTGGCCCTCGCTGCCCGGGACCTCGGCACCGACGCGCAGCACGATCGTGTCGGTCGCGCCGTCCTTGGTTCGCGTCAGCTCGACCGTCGCGGCCGGGGCGTCGAAGCCCAGCTCGGGCTTGTCCGACTTGCCCGCGGGCTCGCTGGCCAGGATCCCGATCACGCCGCGCAGCCAGGTGTCGACCTTGGACGCGTCGGCCTCGCCCGCGGGCGAGGTCATGCTCCAGGCATCGCCCGACTTGGCCAGGGAGATCGTGCTCGAGCCGGCCCGGATCGAGATCCCCGCGACGTCCTCGGCCGCGACGTCGACGAGCTTGCGGTCGATCCACGAGCCGGCATCGGGGCGGATGTCGTAGGTGCGCAGGTCGCGCACGTCGTACACGGCATCGTCGCCCGCAAGACGCACGTTCGTCGATCCGTAGTTGGGCGAGGAGCCGACGAGCAGGTCGACGACCGGATCGTCCCCGCCCTCGGCGTAGATGCGGATCCTGCGCTCCGCGTCCGACTCGGTGACCTTGAGCGTGGCGTGGTAACGGCTGCTCGTCACGACGGGCCGTCGCACCTGGATCTTCTTCAGGTCGGACAGCAGGGTATCGACCTTGGCCGTGTCGGCCGGGTACCCGTCCGCCTCGCGCAGCGTCCACACCCCCTGCTCTCGCGCCAGGTTGAGCGTCTTACCCTCGTCCCCCCGGATCTCGATGCGGCCCGGTGTGGTGGCCTCGAGCGCGGGCAAGAACGGTCGCGGCGTGCCGGCGTTCGAGCGCTGCGACCAGGGCGCGACGAGCGCGAGCAGCGCGCACTGGACCAGCAAGATCCCACCGAGAATCCACTGCGTGCGGGTCATCCCTCGGCCCTCCGTGCGGTCGTGCCGACCGGCAGCTGGACCACCGGGCGCGACGTGCGTCTGCGCCACAGGCGGAAGCTGCCGAAGGTCAACAGCGCGCCGAGCGGAACGAGGTAGTTGATCAGCTCGATCGTCAGCTCGTCGCGCTTCTCCACATGGTCGAGGCGCCGCACGCCCGCGGCGCGCGAGCGGATGCCGATCAGGTCGCTGTCCAGGTTCATCCAGTCGATCAGGTTCTGCGCGAAGGCCAGATTCTCGACGAAGAAGCCGCTCTCGCCCGTGCCCAGCGCCTGGGCCACGAAGTCGGAGAGGAAGGCGGCGTTGCCGACGACGGCCAGGCGCGTCTCGGGCGAGCGGTCGAGGACGACGTCGTGCGCGCCGGCCGCCGCGGCTTGATCCGGCCCGCCCGTGGCCGGTGGAACCGCCTTGCCGGTGAAGAAGCTCGGGAACCGCCCTCCCAGAACCACCGCCAGCAGCCGCGACTCGACCCCTTCCTGGGGCACCTCGTAGTCCACGTAGCCCACGCGGGTCAGGTCGTCCGAGGTCCACGAGCGCGCGGAGGAGCGCAGCACCTCCTGCACCTCGAGGTCGCCGGTCTTCGTCTTGTCCACGGTCAGCGGGCTGCCCCAGTAGATCCCGACCGCGCCCAGGCGCGAGGTGATCTCGCGCTGCACGAGGCCGTCTTCCCGCACCTCGACCAGGTACGGATAGGGCGCCATGCGCCAGGTGCGCATCATCCCGAGCGGGGTCATGCGCACCTCGGGGATCGGCAGCGGCTGGTTGCGGTCGTCGAGCAGCAGCGTGTTCTGCACGTCGATGCCGTAGTGCGCGAGCCAGTCGTCGAGCCCGCTCGTGACCGGGACGACGCTCAGGCCGTTCGAGTCGAACTTGGCGTCGTAGGCCGAGACGCCGAGGATCACGCGTCCGCCGCGCATCAGGTACTGATCGAGGTGGAACAGCGCGCGCGGGCTCACGTCGCGCGGCTTGAGCACGACCAGCGTGTCGATCTCGGACGGGACACCCGCCGCGCCGTCGAGCGTGACGCTCCGCACCTGGTAATCGCGCCCCAGATACTGCCGCACCTGCTCGAACTCGGGCGGCGGCTGGGGCGGCATGCGTCCCTGCATCTGCAGCTGCATCATGATCTCGGGCGGGATCTGCGGCTCGGGCGTGACCAGGCCGACCGTCTTGAGGAACCCGGGCGAGAGCCGGCGCAGCGAGTCTTCGACCGCCTCGCGGATCTGCGCCGCCGACGACTCCTCCCCGGCCAGCGCGAGCTGCTCGACCCGCTCGCCGCACTCGAGGAATCCGTAGAGGTAGAACGGCGTGTCGCCGAGGAGCCCGAGCGCCATCGGCCGCACGCCGAAGCGCTGCACCGCCGCGAGCGCCTCGGGGCCGGAGCTCGGGTCGACCTCGACGTACTCGAATCGATCGCCACCCTTGGCCTCGAGCTCCTCGGCGGCCTTGCGCAATGCGTCGGGCACCGGCTTGAGCACCTCGGGCAATGCGGCGGGCGTCATCACCGCGGTCAGCTTCACCGGCCCCGGGGCGCGCTCGAACAGCTCCGCCGCGCTGCGGAAGCCGTAGACGACCTTCTTGATCGCCCGCGTCAGGTCGTACTCCAGGTTGCGCAGGCGCACGTCGACGTCGCCGTCCGGCAGGGCCTCGATCTCGATCAGGTCGTCGAAGCCGTAGCGCACGTACTGGTCGCCGTACTTGATCACGATCGCGAAGTAGGCGTTGACGATCCCCGACTCGTACTTCGACGCCAGGCGGAACGGCGTGCTCTGCACGCCGTAGCGGTCGGTCGCCTCCTGCTCGAGCTGCTCGTCCTCGCGCGGATCGACGATCGCCACCTCGACCCGGCCACCCGACACGGCGGCGTACTCCTCGAGCAAGTCGGCGATCTGCGGCACGAGCGGAGCCAGCTTGGGGTGCGTGCGGTCGGAGAAGAAGCCGTAGATCAGCACGTCCTCCTCGAGGCCGGCCAGCAGTCGCTCGGTAGCCGGCGAGATCGAGTAGCGCCGGTCGTCGGTCAGGTCGAGGCGCGGGGCGCGCCAGTGCGCCAGCAGCAGGTTGAGCGCGATCAGGTTCAGGCCGATCAAGCCGAGCGTCAGCGCGAGCGTGGTGAAGCGGGAGCGCGGGGCGGGCATGCGTCCGATCTCCTCAGGCGAAGCGGCGCGCGCGCAGCGCGACGACGCAGGCGGTCAGGAAGAACGCGGTCAAGGACAGGTAGTACGCGAGATCGCGCAGGTCGATCACGCCGCGCGCGATGCTCTGGAACCGGCTGCCCGTGCCGAGGGCGCGCAGCACGGCCGAGGCGCGGTCGGGGAACAGCCCGGCGAAGCCCTCGACGCCCAGTCCGTACAGGCCGAGACAGACGACCAGCGCCAGGATGAAGGCCAGGATCTGGTTCTCGGTCGTGGCGGAGACGAACTGGCCGACCGCCAGGTAGGCCGCGCCGAGCAGCAGGGCGCCGACGTACCCGCCGAGCACCGGGCCCCAATCCAGGTTGCCCAGGCTCTCCACGGTGACGGGCAGCACGAGCGTCAGCCCGAGGCCGGCGGCGAGCAGCGCCCAGCTGGCCAGGAACTTGCCGGCCACGAGCTCGTGCTCGCGGGCCGGCAGCGTGAGCAGGATCTCGAGCGTGCCCTGCTTGCGCTCCTCGGCCCACAGCCGCATCGTCAGCGCCGGAACGAGCAGGACCATCAGGGCCGGGATCGCGTCGAACAGGCCGCGCGTGTCCGCGCGGCCGCGCGAGAAGAACGCGCCGAGATTGAAGAACGTGAACAGCGCGGCGCCGGCGAACACGAACAGGAACACGTAAGCGATCGGCGAGTTGAAGTACGAGCGCAGCTCGCGTCCGGCGACGGCTCGAATGCGGTTCATGCCCGGCCCTCCACCGCGGTCTCGCCCAGCTCGCGGAACACCTGCTCGAGCGAGCGATCGTCGCGCCGCAGCTCGCGCAGCGACCAGCCCTCGTGCCGCGCGAGGTCGCCCAGCGCCTCGCCGATCTCGTGGTCCCCGCTCATCTCGAGCCGGAACGTCGTGAACCCATCGGCCGCGGCGCGCGGCTCGACACGGACCACGTGGCGCACGCGCTCGAGCGCCGCGCGGGCCTTGCTCGGGTCGCTCGCACGGATCGTCAGCACCTGGACCAGCGAGCGGGTCAGCTCGCCCAGCGTGCCGTCGGCCCGTACGCGGCCGTCGAGCAGAATCACCGCGCGGTCGCAGGTCGCCTCGACCTCGGGCAGGATGTGCGTCGAGAGGATGACCGTCTTGGTCCGGCCCATGCGCCGGATCAGCTCGCGAACCTCGACGATCTGGTTCGGGTCGAGGCCGCCCGTCGGCTCGTCGAGGATCAGGATCGGCGGGTCGTGGAGCAGCGCCGAGGCCAGTCCGACGCGCTGGCGGTAACCCTTCGACAGGTGGCCGATCGGCCGCGTCAGCACGTCCTGGATCGCGCACTCGGAGACGACGATCTCGAGCCGACGCTTGCGCGTCGCCGCGTCCAGGTCGCGCACGTCGGCCATGAACGCCAGGTACTCCTGCACCAGCATGTCGTGGTACAGCGGGGCGTTCTCGGGCAGGTAGCCGATGCGTCGCTGGACCTCGATCGGGTGCGTGGTGACGTCGTGGCCGTCGACCCTGGCCGAGCCGGACGACGGCACGAGGAACCCGACGATGATCTTCATCGTCGTCGTCTTGCCCGCGCCGTTCGGCCCCAGCAGACCGACGACCTGGCCCTCGTGGATCGAGAAGCCGACGCCGCGCAGGGCGTGCGTCGCCCCGTAGTGCATGTGGAGGTCCTGGACCTCGATCATCCCTTCCTCCGTCCTGTTTCGT
>Ga0180085_1000080_pt1 | contig 28628 bp, 25 predicted proteins | sample EasRiv730_16_10D_FD_123013 | JGI IMG/M metagenome (GOLD analysis project Ga0180085, IMG submission 123013) | Soil microbial communities from meander-bound floodplain in the East River, Colorado, USA - East River metaG ERMLT730_16_10D | ecosystem: Environmental > Terrestrial > Soil > Floodplain ... | reverse complement strand
TCGAGAACCTCCTCATGATTTCTCGGTAACGATCTAACGCGGTTATTATACAAAATCGACTATGGATTCCTCCGAGCCTGTGGAATACCGTTCATGCGGTCGGAGCGCAATGGAGCTACAGATCCGTCCTCGAAGCAGGGTGCCGGCCAGCCTCAATACGGAGTTCATCTATGATTTGACAGTTTTGAACCAAGAAACAAAGCGGGAGAGGCCTTCCTCGAAGGGCACCTTCGGCTCATAGCCGAGCATACCCCTGGCTTTGCTAAGGTTGGCGTGAGTAAAGGGCATATCTCCGGGCTGGAATTCCTCGATTTTGATCTGCGCCTGCATACCAAGCCGCTCCTCAAGCAGGCGAATCATCTGCGAGAGTGAGATAGGCTGTGAGTTTCCTAGATTGAAAACTTCGAACTCCGTCTGCAGTGATAGGGTTGCTGTAATACCGTCGACGATGTCGTCAATAAACGTATAGTCGCGCAACGAACTGCCATCACCAAACATCGAGATTTCGCGGCGAGCCTGAATGAGGCTGGCAAACTTGTGAATCGCCAAATCAGGCCTCTGCCTAGGGCCGTAGACCGTGAAGAAGCGGAGGCATACTGTCGGAATGGCATAGAGCCGGGCGTAGCAGTAACACAGCTTCTCTCCTGCCAGCTTCGTGACTCCGTAAGGCGAGATTGGGTTAGGGTTTGCTTCCTCTTCGGTGAACGGCGCCTGACTGGTGGTACCGTAGACGGAACTGGAAGAGGCAAACACGAACCTCTGAACCGCAAACTGCCTTGCCAGTTCCAGCAAGTGCAGTGTCCCTTGGACGTTCACCTTCTCGTAGAGCAGCGGCTGTTCAAGTGAGGGTCGGACGCCGGCCCGAGCCGCAAGATGAATAACGACTTCGGGACGATGCTGCTTGAAGAGTTGAGTGAGACGAGGCAGATCACAAATATCCGCCTCAACAAACTCGTAGTTTCCGCAGGCCTTGATTTCAGCCAGGTTGCGCTGCTTAATTTGGGGCGAGTAGAAATCGTTCAGCTCGTCGAGAAGAACCAGGTTATGCCCCAATCCGAGAAGCCGCTCCGCCAAGTGAGAGCCGATGAAGCCTGCTCCGCCTGTAAGGAGAATTTTCATGAAAGAGCGAATGACGAAGTGCGAAGTTCGAAGTGAGAATGACGACGCCCGAAGTTCGAATTACGAAGTGCCAAGGGTGAACGACAAATCAACTACGAATGACGCGCAACCTGCGAATCCAACGAACTCCGGTGGTACAACTCTTAAATGAACGCCGAATGGCGCAACAGAACCATCGCTGGTTCGGAGCTAACTTCAATTCATGCCAGAGGGTCATGCGTACTTCGAACTTCGTCATTCGTACTTCCCGATTCGTACTCGCGCTTACCCAATGGCCAGCATCCTATCCACTGCCCGCTTGGCCCGTACCCGAATCTCTTCGGGAACCTCTATCACATACCGGTTGTAGCGCAAGGCGTCCAAGGTGTCTTCCAGAGTGATCTGGTTCATGTGCGGACAGCGCACGCTGCAAAGCCGCAGCATTTCCTTGTCGGGATTCTCCGCAGCCACGTTGTCGCCCATGCTGCACTCCGTCAGTAGCAGATAGCGCGGTGCCTGCGTATTCTCCACATACTTGATCATGGCCGACGTGCTGCCCGAGAAGTCTGAAGCCTCGACCACATCGGGCGGGCACTCCGGGTGAGCCAGGATGACCACATCCGGGAACTGCTGTCGCACGCGCTCGATATCTTCGACGGTGAACTGATCGTGAACTTCACATTTGCCGTGCCACCCAATCATCGCGTAATCCAGTGACGCATCTGCCGTGCGCAGACCCGATGGATGGCTCATGGGGAAGATGATGTGCTTGCCCGTTTCTTTGGCCACGTTCTTTGCCAGGTATTCGTCCGGCAAAAAGATGACCGTATCCGTTTTCAAAGACTCGACCACAGCCGCCGCATTACCCGACGTGCAACACACGTCGCTTTCCGCCTTCACATCCGCATAGGTGTTCACATAGGTAACCACAGGCACGCCTGGGAACCTCTGCTTGAGCTGCCTTACATCTTCAGCCGTAATGCTGCCCGCCAACGAACATCCTGCCTCCTTGGCTGGCAGAAGAACGGTTTTTTCAGGATTCAGGATCTTGGCCGTCTCCGCCATGAAACGAACGCCACAGAAGACAATCGGGTCGCCCTTCACCTCAACCGCTTTGCGGCTTAGCTCCAAAGAGTCTCCTTTGAAGTCAGGCACGGTGTGATACAGGGCGGGCTCCATGTAATTGTGACCCAGGATGACGGCTCGCCTCTCTGTCTTTAAGCGGTTGATTTCAAAAACCAACTCAGCCTTTTGTTTCAGCTCAAAGTCGGGCACGACGTCTTTGAGTTTTTCACGCATCCAGAAATAGGTTTCCTGGACTCCAGTGGCAATAGGCATTTCCGATCGACTCCTGTTCGCCGCCCCGTTGTCAAAGTCTCGGCCCGGAGGCCCACGGCGCAATTCGTTGCAACAAGGCCCCCAGAATGTTAGCACAGGCAACCCTTAGTCCCAGATGTCATTCTTGACGACCTGGGAAGGCTTGTTCAGTCGCATTGCCCGGTGCCAAAGGGCATAGGCAACAATATCCTGCCAGCGTAAGTTCTTGAAATCTTTGTCGCCGTAGGCGGTCTCGATTCTCCACTGAAGGTATCGCTTCGGGGGAATTGGCAGGAATGGTACACGCCGGTACCATTTTCGGTGGCGGAAAGTCCAGCAAATGCGAAGCAGCTCCAACAAGATAGAAATCATCGGTCACCGAAAGTCGCGAGAGCTACGGTCGTTGCGGATGGCCTTCTCAAAGCTCTCCATCTTCTCCACGTCATATTCGTGATGTTCAGGGTTGGTCCGACAATTCCTATACTTCGCATAGCAATGATAGCAAACGGTGAGCTTGGGAAACCTGACAAAGTGCCAGTAGAAACCATACCCCCCCAGCGCCAAGCTGATCCCATAAGTCCAGTAAGCCGTGGCCAGACCTAAGAGCAGAAAGAGCAGCCCCCAGGCTTTGCGAGCTTCATCGCGAATATAGAAATCCTGCTGCTGGCAGACAGCACACGCGTCCACCGTATTTGCTTGCCGGTGGAGATCGCTATATCGTAAGACCAGCTGTTTCTTGCAGCGTGGGCAGGCAATCAGGCCTTTGTCCTTCGAAGGACTGGCTTGACATTCGCCAAAGCAGTGGCTGCAATGAAAGAGAATCTGCATTTTGTTGGTTGAATCGTTGACGATTGATACCGACGAACCAATGATTCGATCGTCGATGATATAATGACACGCGCTGTTCGGAATGTTCTCAATTCAAACAAGCAAAGGAGATCGCACGAATGAAAAGAATCGGACTGATGCTCGCCGGAATTGGGCTGTTGGCCACCGTGTTGTTGGCCCAGATGGCGGGAGATCGCGGCCAAACCTCCCTCGAACTCAACGGTGGAAAGGTATCCGTCGAATACGGCAGGCCGGCTTTAGCAGGCCGCGATGTGAAATCGATGCTTCAGCCCGGCATGGAGTGGCGTATGGGGTCGAACGCCGCAACCACTCTGGATACCAATATCGACCTGAAATTCGGAAATAAGACTGTTGCAAAAGGCAAGTATGTGCTCAAAGCCAAGTTTGTCGAAGAAGGCAAGTGGCTCTTGCTGGTGACTGAAGACGAAAAGACTTTGGCCGAGGTTCCGATGACCACTGGCACCAATGCCAGCCCAGTCGAAAGCGTCACGATCAAGCTCGAAAAGCAAGGCACCGGTGGCAAACTCACCGTTTCCTGGGGTACGCTGAACGTTGCGGCCACCTTCCAGAAGGCCTAACTGCTACCCAGTTTGAGGTTCGAGCGCGCGGAGTTCGAACCTCGAACAGATTGAGGCATGGAATCAATCACTCATTGCCATTGGCATCAATGCTCAATGAGTCAATACGTCATCTCACTATAGATTGTAGAACTTGAGATCCCGGCCCTCTCTCAACTTCGTGATGTAGATAACTTGTCCCGTGTGCAAGGAAAAATGCTCGACGACATGAAAGATGGCTTGCAAAGCAGTCGTGTCGAATCCTTGGATTTTACGCGTTTCGAGCAATCGCCCCACTGGAAATGACTCCAGGATCTGACTGGCCTCCGTAACTGCTTCTTGCAATGTCGGCCAAATGATCTTTTTCGGAATCGCGTTTCGTTCCGAAAACTCCAGAGAGCGTTGGCGGTTGTCCGGCCGTCCGCCGATTCCCGAAACAATCCACTGCCGCACGTTCCCTGCGAGATGCAACAACAGGTTGCCCACGCTGTTGTTGGTTTCATGTGCCCGCCACCAAACGTCTTCCTCTGAAAGCACATCCAGGCACTTTGCGATCTTGGGCATGAAGTCGTCGATCAGATGTAATCGGGCCTGAAGAAGAAAAGCTTTTCCGATTTCGTGCTCCATCTCCACCTCCAGAACTTCAAGTCGGTTTTCCGACAGAATTTATGAACTCGGATCAGGAGTTGACGAACTCCTGAAGAACAAGACATTCCTGACAACAACTCAAACATAACAATTGGAATACTCGCACCAATGTACTCTTCCGATGGACACTAGGCCATCGGCCCAGAGCGTATGTGAGACGCAATATTGACGGTATTTGGTGCGGCGTTCGAACAGCAAGGACGCATCGCTGAAAGGCCTGTAACCGTCAGATCAATGGCTTGGCTTCTGGTGTAAGCCTGTTTGCTCACTTGCTTGTGATTGGCATACCAGGTGCTAAAGAGGAAGTGTTGAAGAATTAGAAACAGACACAGTGGGAGCCGAACAGCGTTAGCGGTCTCCAAAGATTTCTGAAGCACAAGCTCAGTTTGACTTCACTCACCTCAATAGCCTTCCCAAGCTAGCCGCAGTAGAACTCTTACCTCCCCTGGACGACTTTCTCTCAAACGGAGTAGAAAGTCGTCCAGGGGTACCCTCCCTTAACCCTCATCGACGCAAGTTGACAGTAAGGACCAATCAAATTGCTGGAGGAACGTTGTCTCCAACTCATTTCATCCGTGCTCGCTCGATTCTCCACCACGCCTCGATCTTTTCCAAAGCTGCCCGGTTGGTTGCAACTGACTGGTCCGGGTGATATCCAAATTTACGGCCCGCCTTCGTTTCAAGTAGCTCATTAGCCTGATGCCGGGCAAATCCGCCTTCATCATCTTTCAGAATCGCAATCAGAGTTTCGAAGCCTTGGGAATCGTCGAGGGCTAACTGGCTTCGAGCGATTGAGTATTTCAGAAAGTCATCGTACTTCTGCTGAGCGGCGTGTCGCAGCGACGGGATGGCACGCGGATCCCGCTGCTTTCCCAGAGCTTCGGCGATGACTTCCACGACCTGTTCCGACGTGGTGCGAAACAGCAGTGCTGTCAGGGCTGGCACGATTCTGGGATCGTGCATGTCTCCGAGGTGGGTGACAGCGTCCAGTTGGGCGGACTCTTCTTCCTTCTTTGTTTCATTCAGCAAAACGTCGATCGGAGTCAGCTTAGACGCCAGAGTTCCGGGTTCGCCCTTCTTAAACAGCGACAACCCGGAAAAGAAAATGATGGCGCAAGACAGCAGGACAGCCACACTGGCAGTCGCCCGACCTTTGGCTGGTGCGTTGTATACGTAGTACGCGATGGAAGAGACCACCAAAAAGAGACTCAGCATGACGACAACAGCCGGCCCAGTTGGATAATCGAAGTAGAACGACCAGACGATGCCGGCGGAACTGGCCAGGATGGCCATCAACCAACCCAGCAGCAGCTTGCCGCGCACAGTGGTTTCCCACATCTCGGCAATCACTGCCGGCACCACGAGGTACGAGAACACCAAGAGAACACCGACGATCGCCACAGACTTGACGATCACCACCCCAAAGGACATGTAAAAGAGGATATCCCAGAGTCGGATGTTCATGCCGGAAGCCTCCGCTGCCTCCGGGTTGAGTGATATGGCAAGGAATCGCTTGCGGAAAATCACGTGAAAGACACCGATACTTCCATATAGCAGGGCCATGCTCATCACAGACCGAAACGATACCAGGAGCAAATCACCGACGAGCATGTGCTTCAATTCCTCTCCTCCCGTCGCAGATTTCGAGAGGATGAGAATTGCGGCCGCAGAGGCCGCTGCGTAAATGATCCCGATGAACGCTTCCTGAGGCACTCGCTCTTTGCGCATTCGCGCAATGGAGAAAGCGGTCGCGCCGACAAAGGTGAAAGCCAATGAAAATAGCGATACCTTGAAAGAATCTCCATAAGGATCGTATCCCAGGGTCAAAGCATAAGTTGCTCCGAGGGCGGCGATCTGTGCCAGAGCTAGATCAACGAAGATGACTTTCCGCGCGATGACATGTATTCCCAGATAGACGTGGTTGATCGAAAGTACCAGACAGGCGAGGAAAGGAATCAACATCCATTTCAGTTCGAGCACGGTCGTCATAGTCTATTTTTTCAACGCTTCAGTCATTTTGCTGATTAAGTGGTCCATCAGGTCAAAGTACGTCTTAATGCCGGGCTCGCCTTCCACCTGGTTTGGAAGGAGAACCAGTGAGGCTCCTGTCTGCCTGGCAATGTTTCCGGGAAGTGAGGGATCGTAAAAGTTGTCAACCAGGATGAGCGGAATCTTTTCTGCGTTGATCTTCTCAGTGACTTGGCGCACATGTTGCGGGCCTGGAGGAATGCCTGGCCTTTCTTCGATCGTGCCTGCCAACTGAATTCCGAACACTCGCGAAAAGTAGGCCCAGACCCTGTGAAATTCGTAAGCCTTCTTACCGCGCAAGAGTTCAGATGCCTTGAACCAGCCACCCGCCTTGGTTGTCAGCGGAGCGCCGCCGATCTTGTTGTTTTCGAGAAAGCTTTGCAGTTGGCCACTCCAGGCAAGTCGAGTCAATTTCTGACTTCCCAAAAGTTTTAGAAGCTCAGGACCAAACAACGCTGTATCGATGCGCTGAAAAAAATCAACTTTGCGAGCTTCATAGTACGTAGCGCCGGAAGTGTCGGCCGCTTTCAAAGCCTCGCAGATGTTGCCTGCTTCCACTTTGGCAAGCAGTGGATCCAACCACACGTGCGGATTTCCCTGAGGATGAATGTCGCCTAACTCGCGGGTAATGACCGACGGGATCTCCAACGCAGAGATTCCGTTGCTCGCGACAATGCGTCCCGGTGTCCCCCGGAAAATCCGCGAGTTGCCGGATCCGTTGACAACTTCATCTGCCCACAATTCCAACGAAAGACCGTTCTCGATAAATAGGACCGCTTCACGCGTCCGTTTCATCAGCACCGGCGTCGGTGTGACGAAGTGGGGATCCTGATCTCCCTTCGCCAGGCTGACAACGTCGACGCGGTCACCCCCAACCTCCTCGGTGAGCGCTCTCAGCGTTGGAAGGGTGCACACCACCTGAATCTTCTTGGTTGCGGCGGGCAACGGAGTCAGCGCCGACAACCAGAGCAATAGAAATGTGAGAAGTTTGAAACCAATAGCACGAGAGGTCTCTGTGACGGTTCTTTTCATTTGTTTACCCAGAATGGCTCCGGCGGATGTGAACCGAAGACCCAGTTCAATTCAAGGAACACCGAGTTTCTGCCGTCTTCGGTGGAAAAATCGCTCCAGCGGTGTTCGTAGTTTACGCGAAAGCGCAGAAATTCACTGAAGTAGTATGAGAAGTAGGTCGTCAAGCTGCGTCGTTGCAATGACGGGTTGAACAGCGTACCAGTCTGGTCCCAGCGAACCCCCGCGTACTTTCTGCGGTCGAACTGCCATTGGGTAAAGACGGAATACCCCTTTGGCTTGCCCATCCCGGAAAGCAGACCTGCATCAATAATGGCTCGCGAGACATCAATGGGTTCGAGTGCCTCCGGGTAAGCGCGGCGGGCCATCATCCATTCACCACCGAGCAAATAAGACTTCCATTCTCCCTGGCGTAACGGCTTCCAGCGGTACAGGAAGTCAATGCCGTCCATGTTTGCCGACGCCACCTGGTTTCCGGATGGGTGGAGATAGTGGGACCACCCTAACTCCAGATTGTGCGCATCCTTGAACGTTCGAAACCAGCGAAGGTGTCCGAGATAGGAGGTACGGCTTCGAATCGCGGGGGAGAGGGCAATGTCGCCACCATTCAATACCTCAATGGTGCCATCAAGACTGGAACGATCATCCCACGGAGTTGGAATGAAGAAATTTCCCGAGATGCCATTTTGAATGAAACCTTCGGATCCCAGAAATTCCTCGGTAGGCAGCGAGCGGAAAGTTTGAGGCAGATCGTGCGTATGTAGAACATTGAATTTCCCAAAGGCCGGCCGGAAGCGACCTACTTTCAGCTTCAACCCAAGCGGAGGATGGTCCAGGAAAGGAAGCTTTTTGATGTTCACATAACCTTCCTCGACATCGGCATTAAAGCTTCCTGGAGTTTCCGATTCCAGCGAAGCAATCAACACGCCGTCTGCGTACGGATCGATGGGGACTCGCATGTCGATCTCGGCTTCGCGGAGGTTCATTTTGTTGTCAATTCGATCCAGGTCAGAGTTAAAGACTTTCTGGTTGTCTACTCGGCCAACAAAATTGCCGACCACCGAGATGGCTGGATTCAGTGCGCCGGGAATGGCTTGGACCACTTTGCCGTCAGGCTGTGAGGTTGGCTCCACTACGGACTCGGGGGCAGCCTGTAGCAACTGCTTTTGAATTTCCTCGAGTTGGGTCTCAAGACCTTGGATGCGCTTCTCGTAGTCGGCCTTGAGCTCATCAATTTGCGCTTTCAAAGTGCGCAACGTCGCCGAGTCTGCGTTGTCAACAGTCTGGGACCTGACGATCGGAAGCTCTTTTGCGCTAACGGGAGGAGAGGTTCCTTCGGGTCCCTGCTCAGCCGCAGTGGGAGTACCCTGAATCACGGGGCGCGATAAGCGCGGGTCGAAACTGCCCACTCTGGACCCATTCTCGAGCAGTTCTTCCGGGCTCGCTTTGGCCTTAGCCGTAAGGTTGATGGACTCAAGAGTCGCTTCCGTTTCGGGTGCGAGCCGAAAATTGAGTGTTGTGGTTTCACCAGCGTTCAGCTGGACCTTTTGCTGCTTTACGGTGACTCCGCGAAGGTGAACCACCACCGTGTAGTTTCCGGATGGCAGATTACTGAACTCAAACGCGCCCTGGGTGTCGGTAAGAGTTGATCGTCCGAGTTGCACAATGAGAACCGAGGCTCTGTGAACGGGTGCCTTTTGCGGCTCCAGAGTCACCATTCCACGGAAGGTCGCTCCTGGCTGGGCCTGCAGCGGCAAAAAACTGCTGTATAGAACGGTGCTTATTAAGAACATTGTGGATAAGCCCACTCTTTCCCGCATGGCAATATTCTCCTAGGTCAGTTTATGAAGAAGAAAATTAAGAGCATTCGGCCGTTAGCCCGTGAGCTCGGGAACGTGGGTTGCCGCGGGCAAACGCCGTCTCTACACGGAGTCGAGGCAGGCTGCGTGGCGATTGACCCGAAAACGAGGAGAAATAATCAGCCGTGCCTATGCGTTCTTGAAGGAGAAGGGACTAACTCAGCGGAGGAGCCCGACTGGGGCCAGAAAGGTGATCGGATTCGAGAACCCGGAAGAAAACAACGAGTGAGAAATGCCAGTCGGCGTGGGTAGGCAATACGACCGTCGGCCCGACAGGAAGGCAGAGTACGGGCAGCTTCGCTGTGTGACATAGATCGCACCCACGGCCAGATACACCATCGTGTGAGTGGGCAGAGCTTACACTGGAGACAAAAAAGAGAACGAGAGTCACAGCGAGCGCAATCGCTGCCCAACGCGACGATGTGCGGTTCCTAGCCATTCTGACACTGATAGTAAGCCGCTGACCGCCACGGGAGCAAGAAGATTTGTCCTGGTTGACTGTCGAAAGTTCGGAGGCCGACGGCTCTGAACGGTTTGCAAGGCGCTTTCAGATCCGCTCGAATGGTATACTTCGCCCAAAAATTAGTTCTACGAACCTCAGAGGATCGAGTGGTAACTCAGTTAGGCAATCCCAAAGATTTGCGGCTTGAACGGTGGTTGGAGCAACGGTTTGGTCTATCGCTCCGCGATAGCTCCGTTGCGATCGAATTCCGCGCGGCTGTGGCTACTTTCATGGTCATGGCCTACATCATTTTCGCCAACGCCAGCATCTTGGGAACGCTGGCAGACTCGGGTGGGGAACGACTTGAATTCCCAGCCGTTTTGACCGTGACCTGCCTGAGCGCAGGATGCCTTTGTATTCTGATGGGGCTCTTTGCCAATGTCCCATTTGCCTTGGCGCCTGGCATGGGACTAAATGCCGTCGTAACGTTTCAACTGGTGGGCCAGATGAAGCTCAACTGGCCGCAAGCCATGACCATTGTTTTCCTGGAAGGTTCTTTGATCTTGCTTCTTGTTTTGACGCGGTTTCGCGAGGCCATGATGAATGCTGTTCCCCTCTCACTGAAACGAGCCATCGGCGCTGGAATTGGGATGTTCCTCGCGTTGATTGGATTTGTGAACAGCGGGCTGGTCGTTCAAGGTAAGGGAACGGTCGTTACTCTGGGATCTCCCTCTGGACTGCGCATCCTGGTGTTTGTCCTCGGGTTTCTGGTGATGGGATGGCTCCTGATTCGTCGGGTTCCCGGTGCTTTAGTAATGGGCATTCTGTTGGCGTCAGTTGCTGCCGTGGCACTGAACCTTACGTTTGGCCAAGGTAGGGCTTTCGGCGCTGCGGCGGTACTACCCACACACCCACACACGGTTTCGGCCTGGGTTATGGACTGTGGGGCGAAGGAGCCATCTTCGGGCGTCTTGATTTCGGGGTTTTCAGGACCTTGGGACTCCCAACGGTGGCGATGGTGATTTTCTCGGTCATGCTCTCAGATTTCTTCGACACGATGGGAACAGCGGTCGCACTCGGACAAAAGGCGGGATTCATTGATCGAGAAGGCAAGTTTCGTGGGGTCCATCGTGTTTTGTTAGTGGATTCACTAGGCGCCATCTTCGGCGGTTTCTGTAATGCCAGCAGCAATACCCTCTACATCGAAAGCGCTGCAGGCATTGGCGAGGGTGGCAGGACGGGCCTGACTGCCGTCTTCGTGGGTCTATTCTTTATCAGCGCCATTCTGCTCAGTCCGGTGGCCTCCGTCATCCCAGCCGAGGCAACCGCGCCCAGTTTGATCTTGGTAGGACTGATGATGATGACGATTATTCAGGACATTCCCTGGACAAGCTACGAGGAAGCGATTCCAGCTTTCGTCACTTTGCTCCTGATGCCTTTCACCTATTCCATCACTAACGGGATCGGTGCAGGATTTATTGCATACACCCTTCTCAAAATCGCCAGCGGCAGTGTGCGTGAGTTGCACCCTTTGCTGTTGCTCGCTGCAATTGCGTTTGTGGTGTACTTCTGCCTTCCGATTGCCTGGTAGGCATGCTGGCGGCAAAACCAAGCCGCACTATGTGCTTAAATAAGCGCAATGGACGGCAAGCTTAGTGGCGTCGACATTCAGTCGACATTTTTGTTGGTCAGCTCTCCCGTTTTGCGTATAATTTGCCCTGTGTTCTGTGTCCGCCCGCCCTTGTAGTCATCTTCAAATTTTCATTCCAGTCCGTTTGCCAAGCGAGGTTTAATGAGAGTCCGACTTTGGAGAATATGGCAGAAGTACGGTGACCGCCTTTCGATGCGAGGTCGAATTGGACTCGGCATTACGGTCTCACGTCTCATCTTTCTCCCGGTTATTTTTCTCTCGATCTATTACATCGCAGGGATGGTGACCGCAACAAACCGCATTGCCACCGTGGATGCCAAGGTTGGGCAATTGGCCGGACAAATTGCGCAGGAAGTCGACGAAATGCGCAAGGCGCAGAAGAATTATGTTCTGCTGAATGATCCAGCCTCGCTACGAAAGATTCGCGAGAGTTCGCAGAGAGTAACCATGCAGATTGAGGATGGTTTGGTGCGTTCCACCGCCGAGCGACCGCGATTTACAGAGATGAAGGAATTGCTTAAGTCTTACATGGCCAGCATTGAAGAGATTTCTCAATCAACTAGTCCTCGTGAGAATGCCTCTGCATTGAAAGAGTTCTCTAGCGGCGTTGAAAAGTACCAGCAGCGTATCGACAAGTTGGTGCAGATAGCCAAACGGTCCAAAACGCGCGAACAGGTCACCGAAGCAATTGACGAAATCAGCAGTGCCGCAACTTCCTTCGACGAGATCATCACACAGTGGATGATCGCCTCGGCGCCCGAGCGATCGAAACTACTCCAAGAACTTCAGTCTAAGGGACAAATGCTTTCCGCCCAGGCCCAGCTTATCAACGAAAGTGGATGGAAAAACATCGAAGATGAACGGGCCCGTACTGAGAGCCTGGGAAAGCGTGCCACACTCCTGATTACTGTGACGCTAGTGCTCACGCTATTGCTCAGCTTTGCATTTACCTGGTATCTGCCACGACGCGTTCTCCACCCAATTCGGGACGTGACGCAAGCGCTCCGGAGGGCGTCAAACGGCAACTACGATGTATTTTTGAGACTGAATGCCCGTGACGAGTTGGGTGAGTTGGTCAATGAATTCCACAATCTCGTCAACCACATGCGCCACCGAGATAGCACTTCACGGATGCAGGTCGGTATGACGCCCCCATCCAGCAAGGAAACCTCGCGCGAGCAACATTACACTGTCTTTTGAGTTGGAACTGATGTAGTTATGCGCTGTGGCGTCAAAAACCGGCCTACACCTGCAGATTGGTGAGCGCTGCTTCCTCTAAGCTACGACTGGATTAAGTCCAATCCTCGACTGGAAACACTACCCCGAAGAAATTCGTTGTTTGCATGAACTCAAGACCAATGTGGCCGAGCGAGTCGTCTTCTTGTCTGCCGAGCCAAACGATCCGAAACTGTGACCACTCCTCACAGGACTTCAGCCGTAACTCCAGAACGGCATCCTCAGCTAGCTCGTGGACGCTGAAAACTCGCGCGCCAAACTTGCTGACAACAAAAGTCTCCGTTTCTTCTTCAAATTCATAGCCGTGTTTGTCGATCCCCCTGATGACGACCGGGATCTTCACCATGGCTCGCGGGCTTCGTCTGAGGACGTATCCCTTGACGTCTCTCGTCACCGCAGCAGAACTGTCTTCTCGCAATCGCATAAAATCCTCGTGAGCTCAATAGGTAGGTTCGCAATAGCCGCAAGCCGTTCCAAGCCAAATATATCGAATCTAACTGCTCAATCCACGTCCAGAGCAACTTTTCGGAGGAATTTGAAGTCTGTGAGTAGCTTGCCTGTGCCCATGACAACCGAGCGCAGTGGATCCTCGGCAAGCATCACGGGTAGCTGTGTCTCATCAGCCAGCTTTCGGTCCAAATTGCGCAACAACGCACCGCCGCCGACAAGCATGATCCCCCGGTCGACCAAGTCTCCCGAGAGTTCGGGCGGAACTTTTTCCAGCGCTGTACGAACTGTGTTCACGATGACCCCAATACACTCGGAAAGCGCTTCACGGATTTCGGTATCGGTTATCGTGATTGCTTGAGGAACGCCTTGAATGAGATTGCGTCCGCGAATCTCCATTTTGAGGGGCGCCTCCAGGGGAAATGCGGAACCAACTTCAATCTTGATTTGCTCCGCCATCCGGTCACCGATGAGCAGGTTGTGCTTTTGCTTGATGTAGCGGATGATCGCTTCGTCCATTTCGTCTCCGGCAACACGCACAGACTTGCTATAGACGACGCCTGAAAGCGAAATGACCGCGATGTCAGTTGTCCCACCACCGATGTCCACCACCATACTGCCAGCCGGCTCAGTGACTGGGAGGCCAGCCCCGATGGCCGCCATCATGGCCTGCTCGACCAAGTAAACCTCGCTCGCCTTCGCTCGGGAAGCCGAGTCGACTACGGCACGCCTCTCCACCTGCGTAATCTCAGAGGGTACGCTCACGATAATTCGCGGATGAACGAAGAACTTGCGTCCATGGGCACGCTGGATGAAGTACGCCAGCATTTTTTCGGTGACTCGGAAGTCTGCAATCACACCCTTGCGCATTGGGCGTATGGCCACGATATTCTGCGGCGTTCTGCCCAGCATTTCTTTTGCGGCGAGACCCACGGCTTCAACCTCGTGTGTCACGGTGTTAAGGGCCACGATTGAAGGCTCGTTGACCACAACACCCTTTCCTTCATGGTAAACCAACGAATTTGCCGTTCCCAGATCGATCGCGAGGTCGCGGGAGAACGTGTGCCGTACAGACATTAGGTTGAACATGAAGGACTTCCCTCGCCGTAAAATGCTCCACGGTAATTATCGGCTCGACAAGGATCTGCATTAGGACTTTCACGCAGAGGGCGTCTGCCACTTCCTTCGCAGCCGTGAGCGGGTTGTAGAGTCTCTGGCATACCGCTCGCAGACTTGGGCCATTGCGCAAAAGCTCAAATGACATCTTCACGGTAGCTGGGTTAGACTCCAAAGAACCGAAACTTGAGGAGGACGTGCATGGAGAAAGTGCTGCAATATATTGACAAGAACAAAGATCGCTATCTGGAAGAGTTGAAAGACTTCCTGCGCATTCCGAGTATCAGCAATAACGCCGAGAACAAGAAAGATGTTCTCCACTGCGCGCATTATGTGGCAGACCAACTTCGCCAGATTGGCATGCAGCAAACCCAACTGTTCCCAACACCCGGACACCCCATCGTCTACGGAGAGTGGCTCGGAGCTCCTGGTCAGCCGACAGTTCTCTGCTATGGACATTACGACGTGCAACCCGTCGATCCGCTTGACTTGTGGATCTCAGGGCCCTTCGAGCCGACGATTCGTGACGGAGAAATCTTTGCCCGCGGTTCTGTGGACGACAAGGGCCAAGTGTTGATGAACTTCAAGGGCGTCGAAGCACACTTGAAATCAGAAGGAAAGCTGCCGACAAACATCAAGTTCCTAATCGAAGGAGAAGAGGAAGTAGGCAGCAACAACCTCGACAATTTTATTGCCGACCATAAGGAACTTCTGAGAGCCGATGTCGTCCTCATCTCGGACACGCCGATGTTCGACCGTGGAGTGCCTTCGATTTGCTATGGGCTGCGCGGGCTCGTCTACTGCCAGATTGATCTGAAGGGATCCAACAGCGACCTGCACTCCGGCTCATTCGGTGGCACCGTCATCAACCCGAATTTCGCGCTGGCGCAAATTATCATGGCGCTCAAAGATAAGGAGGGTCGCATTCAGATTCCGGGATTCTACGATGACGTGCTGGAGATGACCCCGGAGGAGAAGCAGGAGTTGGCCAGACTGCCATTCGACGAAGAGAAATATCGAAGCGATCTCGCTGCTCCAGCATTGTTTGGCGAGAAAGGCTATAACACTCTGCAGCGAATCTGGGTACGCCCCACCCTCGAGGTCAACGGACTCTGTGGCGGGTTTATTGGCGAAGGAGCGAAGACGGTAATCCCGGCGAAAGCCATGGCCAAGATCAGCATGCGTCTGGTGCCTAACCAGGATCCGGACAAGATTGCCAATCTATTTGAAACCTATGTGAGACAGATCGCCCCGGCAGAGACGGAACTGACCGTCACCCGCATGCATGGCGGCAAGGCATGGGTTGCTCCAATCGATCACCCCGCAATCCAGGCTGCCTCCCGCGCGTTTGAGAAGGCCTTTGGCAAACGCCCGGTCTTTGTGCGCGAAGGAGGCTCCATTCCAGTCGTCGCCACTTTTGCCGAGCTGCTCGGACTGCCGAGTGTTCTGATGGGCATTGGCTTACCCGACGAGAATGCGCATGCGCCAAACGAGAAGCTGGATCTATACAATTTTCAAACTGGGATTGCCGGATCGGCTCACTTCTTCAACGAAATGAAACGTGAGTGAAGTGCGAGGATCGAACGTCGAAGTACGATAAACAAAAACGAGATTGATCCAAACCAAACGCTCCCGCATCCAATTCGAATTTCGACGTTGGCACTTCGAACTTCGCACTTCTCACTTCAACGCCGAACGCAAGCGCTCTAGAACTTCCGTCATTTGGAAGCTGTTGTCTACCTTCTCGCCTTGACGAGTCTGGACATAGAACACGTCAAAGGCATGGTTGCGCTCCGTCGCGAGTTTTGCCGAAAGTATATTCAGCCCCAAGTCAGCCAGCGCCTTCGCGATGCGGTAGCCCAGACCCGGCCGATCCTGGGTCTGCACTTCAATTACGGTGCTCTGCGATGCGATTTCATTGTCAATACGAAGGCGGGGAGCCGGAAGACTCGCCGCCACCTCGTCCGAAGCCTTGTGGCGTGATGCTAGGATCTCGTCCAGATCCCGATCACCGCTGATCACGCTGGCTAGCAAACGATCGACTCGTCTCCAGACATCGGCGTCCACTATCGCTTGTCCCTGCTCATCGCTAACTTGAAACGTGTCGATGACAACCGCATCGTCCCGAGTGTTCAACTGTGCGCTCAGGATGCTGATTCCCTGTGAAGACAACGTGCCCGCAATCTGGGCGAAACGTCCGGGAAGGTCCCGCGTGGAGAGAACCAACTCCGTATAGCCTGCCCGTGCATGCGGTGTCCATGACGTCACAACAGGTTCATCCCGCAACCGATCGCAGAGTCTCACGTGCGAGATAATCTGCGGCAACGGAGTGTAAAGCGCATACTTTTCCGGCAGCAGCAGAAAGTGGCGAAGGACGGCGTCCGTTTCAAACTCAGTTCCTAACTGCTCCAACACTCGTTGCTGAATCACGGCCACCTGAGCATATTCTGGCTCGCTGATCTCGTCGCCGAACATCAGCCGATCGAACACTTTGAAGTAGAGCGACCAGAGCAGAAAATCCTTGCGCTCGTTCCATCCTTCTTCCTCGCTCGATTGCAAACCGAGATACGTCAACAATAGCAGCATGTTCAGATTGTCAGCAGTTTCTACAGCGTCGCAAACTCCTTGCAGGATGAATGGATCATCAAGATCGCGTCGTTGTGATACTTCAGCCAGCAAACGCTGCTCGCGCACCAAAAGCAACACTTTCTCCTGGCTTTCAGATTCAACATTGAGGCGCCGCAAGGCGCAGGCAGCAACAGCATCGTGGCGGGGCGCGTATCGCGGGTCGAGGCGAAAGCCACCGTGGCGAAGCAACAATGCGAGGTAAATCAGAGAAGCATCGGCCACCTGGTCCAGCACGCGCTGATAGTCGTGCATCGAGGCACCAGGCGAGGCGGCCATGTCGTCCAAAGCGTCAATGGATTTGAACACCTGCTCATCAATCGTGTACTTCCTGCAAGGGTCAAGCTGAGGGAGACAATCCAACCGGCCAATCTCTGGCAGATACCGTCCCAGAAATCCTGTTTCACGCATTCTCCGCAGGGTACTTCCGACCCGGCCTTTCTGCTTGAGCATCAGACGAAACTCCGTGTGCATTGCCGGAGAGCTAAACGCGTTGAAACTCCAAGTGGAAAACTGCGCAAGCAAAGCTGCTTCGAGTTCATCGCTGAAAAGTGCAGGCTCGGTTTGCCCGAAACGGAAAACCTTCATCCATCGCTCAGGCGTTCCCGAAGCCTCCTTCCCCTCCAAGAGATCCATGGAAGCAGGTGTCGTGAGTTTTAAGTAACGGACTTTGGCGCTGTCTGATCTCGCGTTGACATCGTGTCTAGAGCGCCTCAAATAGCGACGGACGATCTGGTGCACTTGTCGGCGGCGCCGCACAATATCGCGTACCAGGAATCCTACAGCCACTGTAGGCAGTTCGGTGGAGCCGGCAACAAACCGAGCGACTTCAAGAAAGCGCTCGCTGAGAAGCCTATCCTGCCGTCTCTCCTCAACAAAGTGGAGATGGTTTCGAACCAAGAGCAGGTGCTGACGCGCTTGCTCCAAACGGTGCCAATCTCGGGGTGCCAGGCTTCCAACAGGGCGAATCAACGGATCATCGCTTCCCGTCATTAACCGCAAGCAGCCGTGCAGCCCAGCCACATCTACCAGGCCACCAGCGCCGAGGTTCAGGTCCGACTCAGTCGAGTAGACGCTGGATCCATGGTCGTCGTGCAAAGCCGCCAAGTAGTCGGTCAACTCAGACAGAAAAGCCATCTGGTTCTTGGCCAAATTCGCCCAGAAACGCTGACTCCATTCCTGGAATACTGCCAAGTCACCTGAAACCCTACGTGCTCCAAGGCAAGCGAAGGCAAAAGGAAACTGAGCTTGGGCCCGGTGCAGGCACTCCTTCACCGTCAGCACAGAGAGTCTGATCTCGAAACCGAGAGAGCTGAGAACCCCTCGCACCGCAGCCTCCAGGCCAGAGTCGGTCTCATGCTTGGCGTGTGGCTTTACCAGCAACAAGACGTCTACGGGAGAGTGAGGAGCCAATTCCAGCCGCCCATACTCGCCCAACGCAATCCAAACCGCGTTTCGGAGTGCTCCAGCTGGTTGTCTCCCCAAACCCGGAAGTTCTCTCATAGCCGATTCAAACACTGCTTGAATGAGCCGGTCCACAAGCGCACTGCGACCAACCGTGACGATGGAGCCTTCAGCTCCGTTCCAGTGGCGCCACCTCAGGCTTTGCATCTCAAGCTTGTAAATTCTCTGGCATTGCCGGAGCAGTGAACCGTCATGGAGACGCAGGGAATCGCTGTCTTCCGGTGTCTTCAATCCTGTCAGTGGTGAATTCAGGGTCATGTCGGTATGGGAGAGTAGCGTGTTTCACACGGCAGGAAGACACTGTCGCACAGTGTCGGAAAATAAACTACGCTTTGTGGGAAGGCAAATAGAAAAAGATCGGAGGTTTGTCCGGCAGACCCTCGACTACAAGTGACGCTACGAAGAGCTCAGCCCTGTCGCTCTGCAATACCCGCAGAACCATTAGCCGAAAAAGAAGTCGTAACAGGTGGGTTGCCAGTCAGCCCACTGACGGAACCCGCGACTTGGACACAGTTTCTGCCTGAAGCCTTGGCTTGGTAAAGCGCTTCATCGGCCGCTTGGATCAAGGCCTCAGCTTCGACATGATTGAACTGGGCGCTTGACATCACTCCGAAGCTCGCAGAAATCTCAATGTTGCCCGTGCGAGTCTGGACAGGCTCTTCACGCAACGCCAAACGCAACCTTTCACCAACGCAGATGACCTCGTCGAACCCGCACCCCGGTGCCACGATGAGAAATTCTTCTCCCCCGTACCGCCCCAAGTGATCGTAAGGGCGGAGCGCCGCAACCATCCGGCTCGCCGCCTCGCGGAGCACAGAGTCGCCCACAGCATGCCCATGGGAGTCATTGATTGACTTGAAATGGTCGAGGTCGGCGAGGATAACTCCTAATGGAACGTGCTGCCGCACCGCACGAACCACCTCGCTCTGCAAAGCGTCCAGTACTGCCCTACGGTTCGAGACGCCCGTCAATGAATCCTGAGTTGCCTGAATGTGCAGGGCTTCCCGGGCAGCGATCAGTTCCGACTGCAAATCCAGGATACGCCGGCCCGCTCGAAGCCGCAGCTCAAGCTCCTGGGGATCCATAGGCTTGGTGAGGTAGTCATCGGCTCCAGCATTGAGTCCGGCCAGCAGATCTTCCTTCAAGCTCTTTGCTGTCAACAGCAGAACATAAACGTAAGGCTGCTCCGACCGTCCGCGAACTGCCTGACAAACTTGAATGCCATCCATGCCGGGCATCATCCAGTCCAGAATTGCCATCCTGGGCGCATCGGGTTTCTGGAGCTCGCTCCAGGCCTGGAGCCCGTCCGTACACACGACCACCTCGTATCCCCACTTCTCGAGGTTGAGTTTCAAAATGGCTCTTGAAACACGATCGTCTTCAGCAACCAAGACTCGCAAGTGTTCTCTGACCTTTCAAATTAGGTTTCTGATTCCGGACTTCGAAACCGATCCAATGTCATTTATCGACATACTGCTGTTTTCTGTTATTCCATTTTATTTTCTGAGTTTAGCCGTTATGCAGTGCAGAAGTCATTCCCTCGCTGTACCAGGGTGACTCCATTGGAGTCGAAACCTTCGCGAGGGATTGCGCGCCCGCTGTGCTAAAGTCGCTAGACTCCTCCGACGATGGTTCCTCTCATGAGTCAGAGACCACACCCACTGGAGATGGAGTGATTCGAACTCACGCCAGGTCTTATTCCAATGTGGACGTCGCCACGAGGTTCGGTTTCATCACAAACCGTTTGAATCAAGCCGTTCCCCTCCTGCTCTGCGTCCTTTTGAGCCATGCAGCACGCGCTGACGTGATCTACTTGCGAAACGGCAAGAAGCTGAGTGTCGAGCGCGCCTGGGAGGATGGAGGTCGGATTCACTACGAACGCAACGGGAATGTTTTTGGCTTCTCGAAGGAGTTAGTGGAACGTATTGAGTCGGGACCCTACCGTCCTGAGCCACGCGACGTTGTGAGCCCTGGCGCCATTCAACGACAGCAATCCGTGCCCGTCGAAGTGCTCGACGAAGCACTAAGCTTGAGGGATGCATCGGGAGTCAACGATCCGGAAGTGATCCGCGATGGACAACTTGATCAAACGCGGTTGACCGGGATTGAGAATGAATTCCGGCTGCAGCCTGCGAATGCAGAACGAAAGCTTCGCTATCAGAAAGCACTGCGAGACGTCGTCCAGTGGCAAATCAAACGTAATGATCTCGGCTCGGCCCTGTCCTCAATAGATTCCTACCTGCGCCTCGACCCTGACAATTTGCCGGCAAATCTGACGTTGGGTTGGTTACTCATCAAACGGGGTCAGTATCCCCAGGCTGAGAATGTCTTGTTGAAGTCCCTTGTCCAAAACAACCAGTCCGCAGAATTGCACTACCTACTGGGCAGTGTTTACTACTACCAAGACCGAAATGCCCTTGCGGTTCGAGAATTACAGCAATCGCTGGACCAGCGCTATCGGCCGGAGGTCGAGTCTCTCTTGAAGAAGATTCAACAGGAGAACCTGGCGGAGAATGATTTCAAACAGGCGAATAGTCTGCATTTTGTCGTGCGGTATGAAGGGAATGAAAGTAACCGGGCACTGGGTCAAGGAATTCTAGCCAGTCTGGAGCGATCATTCACGGAACTTGAGAATCAACTGGACTACTCTCCGCGCGATTCGATCGCTGTGGTGCTTTATCCGGATGAAGTCTTCCAGGATGTGACCAAGATGCCCGGGTGGGTGGGGGCCCTGAATGACGGCAAGATCCGCTTCCCAATTAAGGGCTTAACCTTCGTAGACGACGCGGTTCGTGGCATCCTCAAGCATGAACTAACGCACTCGTTCATTCGGCTGAAGACCGCGGGTAATTGTCCTCTGTGGTTCAACGAGGGGCTGGCGCAGTATTTGAGCGGGGATTCGAGCAAGTCCTTTCTACCCCTCGCCAAACAGGCGATCGTCCAAAAGCGATTCCCTGCCCTCAGCCAACTTGAAGGTCCTTTCATAGGGATGGATGCGGACCGCGCTGCTTGGGCCTATCAGGAATCACTCTTGGCTACCGAGTTTCTCATGACGAAGTACGGACTCGCTGACGTCCAAAAACTCTTGGAGAACACCGGCAAGAGTGGAACCTTTTCAACCGGATTGCGAACTGCCCTCCGGCGCGAATACGCCGAGCTCCAAAAGGAATTTGAGGACTACGTCACGAAGAAATAAATCGTGAACTCACATCAAGCCGGCTAAACTTTTCAAGCCCAACTATCGGCCTAACGCCTTCCTGCCAGCCTCTAGGGTTTCAATGATTGTCTCGACGTCAAATACACAGCCGCCCCAGGTTCCTCCGCTCGTGTTTTGAAGCGCTGCCCAGAGGCGCGTGTCGTCGGGGATCTGTGAATCTGGAAACAAGTCGGGTCGCGGTGGTCTCGTTGCCAGGATCCGAACCCCTTCCTCGGCACCAAACGTCTTGCCAGCATGACCAACCAGATCGATGCTGCCCTCCAGCTTATTGCGATCGACGACAATCTGAACAATGTCTCCGTCAATCAGCTTGCTGATTGGACCTCCAGCGAGAGCTTCAGGACCGACATGTCCGATGCAGGCGCCCGTCGAGACACCGGAGAAACGGGCGTCGGTGATCACCGCGATCTGTTTGCCGAAGGATAGGTGCTTAAGGGAGGAGGTGATTTGATAAATCTCCTCCATGCCAGAGCCGGCTGGGCCCCGACAAATGAGGACGAGAATTTCTCCGGGCTTGATCCGCTCCGGTCCCTGGCTCTTAATCGCCGCAATCGCCTCTCGTTCTATGGTGAAGATACGTGCCAGGCCGACTTTGCGGTAAACCCCATCCGCATCGACTACCGACGGATCTATTGCCGTGCTCTTGATAACGGAACCTTCCGGAGCCAGATTGCCAGTCGGAAAAGTGACCGTGCTGGTCAGTCCCCTCTGGCGGGCGATCTCCGGGCTCATGATGACGTCTTCCGGATCAACGCCATCTTGATCCTTCAGTTTTTGCCGGACCAGCCTGCGACGCTCAGACTGTTCCCACCAATCCAGCATTGCTCCCAGCCTTTCTCCGGATGCTGTCAAGACATCCAGATGCAACACGCCGAGGCGCCTGAGATGCAGCATGACTTCGGGAACACCGCCAGCCAGAAAGACGCGAACGGTTGGGTGGTACTTCGGCCCGTTGGGCAGTACATCCACAATCCGCGGAACCTGGCGGTTAACGTCGATCCAGTCCTGGATAGCGGGCCTCTTCAATCCGGCAGCGTGAGCGATGGCTGGAACATGCAGTAGCAGGTTCGTCGATCCGCCAAACGCCGCGTGTATGGCCATGGCGTTGTGCACGGATTTGTCGGTCAGTATCTGCCGGATGGTGAGGCCTCGTTCCTCCAAGCGAATCAGCGCACGCGCGGAGCGCCGGGCCATGTCGAGCCATATCATCTGCCCGGATGGCGCCAGGGCTGTATGTATGAGCGACAAACCTAAGGCTTCGCCCACGACTTGCGAGGTAGCAGCGGTACCGAGGAATTGACATCCGCCACCTGGCGAAGCACAGGCAGTGCAGAGGTATTCAGCAGCCTGGTCCAGCGTAACTTCCCCATGCGCAAAACGTGCGCCGAGCGACTGAACTGCACCGGCGTCTTCGCCAGATTCGGGAGGCAGCGTGACTCCTCCTGGAACCAGGATGCACGGCAAGTTGCGAGTGCCGGCCAACGCCATCATCATCGCAGGCAATCCTTTGTCACACGTGGCCACTCCCATCACTCCGTGGCGCGTGGGTAAAGAGCGAATCTGGCGGCGGAACACCTGAGCTGCATCGTTGCGATACGGCAGGCTGTCCATCATTCCCGTCGTCCCTTGGGTGCGGCCGTCACAAGGGTCGGTGCAGAACGCTGCGAACGGCAGGCAGTTCCGCATCTTCAATTCCTCGGCAGCCGCCTGCATCAACAACCCAACTTCCCAATGACCGGTATGGTAGCCAAGCGCTACTGGAGTTCCATCAGCATTCCGAATCCCGCCTTGGGTGCTCAAGATCAGAAACTGCTTCCCGGTAAGCTGATCCGGGCTCCAACCCATGCCAGCGTTCTGGCTATAGGCAAAGAGATTGCCGCTCGGGGCATTGCGCAGCATATCTTCGGTCACCGGCACCCGGCCCTGCGGTCCCGGAGACTTCGTGTGTAAGTCGAAAATTGCGGGATTCTCCGAGTCGAGAATGTCGTTTAGAGTAACGCCGACAGGATTATTTTTTCTCTCGTTCAATGGTTGCGCTCCTTGCTTGAGGCGTGAGAATTGCCGGACCTATAAGTCGGCGGCATCAACCTACCAAAATCCCTTGACTTTGTCAGTCGGTAGAGTAATTTTGCCTGCGCTCAGAACCGGCATCCAAAAAGAAATGCGGGCGTGGTGACGGCAACGATTCGAACGAACTCTGATGCTCTATTTTGCAGTCGACTCTGGAACCACCAATAGCCGGGTCTGGCTGATGCGCGACCGGGAAGTGTTGGCAAAGAGGCGGGTATCCGTCGGCGTGCGAAACACCGCCATCGATGGGAACAATCGCGCGCTGGTCAACGGTATCCGGGAGACTATCTTCGAACTGACGCGCGAAAGCGACTTGGACGAACAGCCTCAGATCGTCATTGCGGCCGGCATGATCACGTCGAATCTGGGCTTGCATGAAGTCAAGCACGTCCAGGCTCCAGCTGGTCTCTCAGAATTGGCTACAAATATTGAGGAGAAGCACTTCGAAGATCTTCAAGGGATTTCATTCTACTTCCTTCCCGGAGTCCGTTCGGGTCCTGGCATCGCTGATTTGGACAACGTCGACTCCATCGACATCATGCGCGGAGAGGAAACCGAGGTCATGGGTGCGCTTGAAGAAATCGAACGGATCCAGGAGGGGCCGTTGCTATACATTCATCTCGGCTCGCATACCAAGATGATTCAACTCGATGCTTCTCGACGCATTTCAGCTGGTGCGAGCACGTTGGCCGGAGAGTTGACGCAGTCCATTGTGGAACAGACGATATTGCGCAGCTCCCTTCCAGAGACTCCCTTCGCCACATTTAATCCGACCTTCTTCTCCCACGGCTGGGAACATTGTCAGCGAGTCGGATTCACCCGGTCTCTTTACGAAGTGCGCATCCTCCAGCTCAATTCAGTGTTCCCCAAAGAAGATCTCGCCTCGTTCATGCTGGGCGCCATTATTTCGGAAGAGTTTCGATGCCTCGCAGTCCTGACGCGCGACGCCCCTCGCCAACAGGTCCTGCTAAGTGGTCTACCTCATCTCCAACCTGCGTGGGAGTTCGCCCTCGAAAACCACGGATTCTTCGTCCGAAAGCTGGACGCGGAAGAAACTGAGCGTTCCTTCCTCACCGGCATGCTCCGAATCTTTGAGCAGCGCTCAGCACGTCCTGCTTGATCTCGCATCCAAACGCACGCTGTCCTTCGTACTAGAGTCAGCTTCGAAACAGAGGGAAAGATCCGGAGTTCCTCGCCATGACAGTGTTTTCTTGGTCACCCTTTAAGGTGCCCCCAAACCTCTCGATGTTCAAAAGTTCGGAGATCGTTCTACCGAATTTTGGCACTTTTCGAGTAGCCACAGACTAATCATCCAGGCAAGTCCAATGATATCAGTCTGTTTTTGCTTTGGCGAAGCAAGTGCTCTAGCTATGTTCACTGGGAGGCAGGTGAATGGGCATGAGACGGATTGAAAGCGAAGCCAAGCCAATGGAGCCAGTGGGGAATCCCTTAAAGGGGGTTGCCGCCTTTGACGATAGCTCCATCAGGAAGATGCTGCGAAGTGCCTACACTGACTTCGTGGGCGAGGAATTGGAGCTCCAAATGAATCAGAACGCCTCATCTAGGATGGCGCCCAAAATGAGTTTCACCGCCGATAAGGGATGGGCCGATCTGAGCCAATTGCAGAACCGCGCAGAGCTGCAGCTGTTCTGGGACATGTTCATTCAGAAGCAGATCTTCATATTTGAACAAGAATCCGCCCTTTTGGTTGAAGTTTCCGAAGAAGAGAATTGGTAGTACCAACGTCCCCAAGTCATCCCCTTCATCAACCAATCGTTTTGTAAGCCTGCCAAATCAAAGGCGCAGCACTCACAACTAGGCAAAACCAAGCGAAAACATCGCCATACTCAGAATAAACCGTCATTCGCGTTTCAAAACCGAAGTGGCCTTCCAGGAATGTACGCTGGTTTCTTGGGACGGTGTTCATAATGCGTCCATCTGGATCGATGATTGCGCTAATCCCATTATTCGCGGCTCTCAATAGATACCGATGATTCTCGATGGCACGCATTCTGGCCATGGCGAGATGCTGAAAGGGCGCCGCTGATTCACCAAACCAAGCATCGTTCGTCACATTGACAAAGAGCTGGCTACCGTCTCTCGCAAACTGCCTCACCAGATCGGGTACCACTGCCTCATAACAAACGAACGTTCCGGCCGAACGCTGGTTGTCGAGGGGTGTAACAACCACGCGGTCCCCTGGTCTGAAATTTCCTGCTTCGGTCGAAATCTTGTCCACAAAGAAGAAGAGGTTTTGGTAAGGAATGTACTCTCCAAAGGGTACTAGATGAACCTTGTCGTACTGCGAGATTGCCCGGCCATCCGGAGCGATCATCGCGACGCTGTTGTAAGGATCCCGCTCCGCGTCGCCACTTGGACGCCGGCGAAAGTCAACGAAGCCGAGGAAAAAGTAGGCGTCTGCCGAGGTCGCGATGCTCTCCATACGACGCCGAAATTCGGGGTCGTGATTAAAGTAGAACGCGGCCGGAGTTTCGGGCCAGAGAATGAGGCGGACCCCATCCGATCCAGCATCGATCCGGGGCTCTTCCGATGGAATTGAGAGTTTGGTAAGCTCGTCCAGCAGTGAAGCCTTTGTGACTGCATCCAGTTTTTGGTCCAGGTCTATGTTGGTTTGAACGATTCGAACCAGATGGGTGGCTTTGCCAGGCTCCCTGCCAGTCCAGCCAAACCCCAACGCCAGACACAAGAGTACGGATGCCACGCTGCCCAGCCGCAAGGCCGCAGAACGGGAGGGACGAACCACAACTTCCGCCGCGAAAGCGCTCACGCTGATAGCCGCAAATGACAAGCCGTAGACGCCGGTCCATTTTGCGATCTGTGCAAGGTTGACTGCATCCACGAGTCCGTAGCCTAACAAGCACCAGGGAAAGCCTGTCAGGACCTGTGCGCGTAAATACTCTGTGCTCACCCACAGCGCAGGCGCCAGCCAGAAACAAATAGAAGGGACCGAAAGCGATAACCGTGCAAAAGCCCATGAAAACAACGCGTAATAGGAAGACAGGAATAGCGCCAGCAACAGAAACAGAAGTTGGGCGCCTATCCAAGGCAGTCCACCGTAGTTGAGTAGGACACCGGCGATCCAGTGACAGGTTCCAAAAAAGAAAACAAGACCAGCGACAAACCCGAGGAGCAGCGAGCGGGAGCTCGAGGTTTCGCGGAACGAGGCCAGCATCAATGGCGCGTGGCAAACCCACACCAAGGGCCAAAGCCCAACTTTGGGAAACACCGCCCAGTTCAACAGGCCGGCCGTCAAAGCTAGGAGCAGCTTCTTCGAAAATGGCAGGTTGGCGAGATTTTGCACGGTAGGTCGTCAAACGTTGACTACAAATCTGCGGCGCACTGGCAAGGATCGAACTAGCCCGAATTAGTCACGAATAGGCTCAATCGAAGTGAGTTCCGCTGGGCCTCAAACCCTCAGTCCCCCCAAACTAACCCTGGTTGAACAAGCGACAATAGTTTTCAGCCGTCTGGCGTCCGATCACCTCGGTCGATGTTCCTTTCAACTGGGCCATGGCCTTTGCGGTCTCCACAACAAAGGAAGGTTCATTGCGTTTCCCCCGATAGGGAACGGGCGCCAGAAACGGAGCATCTGTTTCAATCAACAGCCGCTCCATCGGCACTTTTTGCGCAACCTCGCGGACGTTGTGAGCTTTTGGAAAAGTCAACATCCCAGAAAAAGAAACCCAAAACCCCATCTCCAAGCCGGCCTGGGCAAGCTCCAGAGATCCAGAATAACAGTGCAGAATCCCACCAATCTCTGGCTGTCCCCAGTTCTCCTCCAGCACCTTCAGCGTTTCTTCCTCCGCTTCCCGTGTGTGAATGATCACAGGTAGCCGTTGTTCGGCAGCAAGCTTCAGTTGCCTGGCAAAGACGTTACGTTGCACATCACGAGGCGAATGGTCGTAGTGAAAATCCAGCCCGATTTCTCCCCAGGCGATCACTGCAGAATGCTTCGCCAGTTCGGCCAGCAAACGGAAGTCTTCGTCGGTCGCAAGGGCCGCTTCATGCGGGTGAATTCCAATCGAAGCATCCAGGCCCTCAAAGGCTTCCGCGAGCTTGATTGCGCAATCCAAAGTCCCGGGCCCGGTGCCGGAACCAATGGCGAGCACGCGAGTGACCCCAGCAGCCTTGGCACGCTCAATGACAGCGGGTCGGTCGGTATCAAAGTCAGCAGAATCCAGATGTGCGTGCGAATCAATGAACATAAGAGGATTTCAATGGCTCAATAAATCACTGTTTCCCTCTCCTCAAGTTTCTCAAATACTCGATCCCGATCGGCAGGACCGACAGAAAAACAATGAGCAAAACTACCTTTTCCAGGTTCTTGTTTACCCAGGGAATCGAACCGAGATAGAACCCTGCCGCCGTCATGGAGCAGACCCAAAAGATTCCACCGAAAATGTTGTAGCTGGCAAATCGCGCGTAAGACATTTGGGCAACGCCTGCAACCACAGGCGCAAAAGTCCTGGCAAAGGGAACGAAGCGGGCGAGAAAAATTGCTTTACCGCCGTGCTTTTCATAGAACTCCTTTGCGTAGAGCAAATGCTTGCGGCGGAACCAAAAACTGTCTTCCCTGGAGTAGAGCGCCTCTCCGGCTTTGTGACCGATGCCGTATCCCAACGCATCTCCGGCGACAGCCATGATGCTCAGGAGCAGCATGAGGTATCCCAGATTGAAGAAGCCTTGTGCCGCAACCAATCCCGCAGTAAAGAGAAGCGAATCTCCGGGAAGGAAAAACCCAATGAATAGTCCGGTTTCGGCGAACACAATCGCGGCCAAAACCACGTAACCGCCTGAGCGAATTAGCTCAGTGAGTTTCTCAGGATTGTAGAGACTTCTAAGAAACTCGATCGCAGATTCCACAATACCTCGATTTCAAGCAGATTTAGGTGGCCCAACATGCAGAGCGAGTCCCAGGGCACAACCTCAGATTCGTCCGGACAGTACGACGGTC
>Ga0180085_1000079_pt1 | contig 28664 bp, 29 predicted proteins | sample EasRiv730_16_10D_FD_123013 | JGI IMG/M metagenome (GOLD analysis project Ga0180085, IMG submission 123013) | Soil microbial communities from meander-bound floodplain in the East River, Colorado, USA - East River metaG ERMLT730_16_10D | ecosystem: Environmental > Terrestrial > Soil > Floodplain ... | reverse complement strand
GCAGCGTCGAGCAGGCCGCCATGCTGGATCGGATCCTGGCGCGCCTGGGCCAGCGCCTGGACGGTGTGTTCCTCCTCGGCGCATCGCCCGAGGAGATCGTGCGGCGCCTCGGTGGGCGGCGGGTCTGCCCGCGCTGCGACCGGGTCTACCACGTCGACAACCAACCGCCGCGCTCCCCGGGGGTCTGCGATCGCTGCGGCTCGGCGCTGGTTCAGCGGCCGGACGACTGCGAGCCCATCGTCCGGGAGCGTCTCGAGGTCTACACGCGTCAGACTCTGCCGATCGTCGAGGGGTACCGCGCTCGGGGCCTGCTACGGGAGATCGACGGAACCGGCGAGCTCCAGGACGTGGCGGCCCGCCTGCGCTCGGCCGTGGGGCAGGCATGAGCCGGCTGGTGCTGAAATCCCCCGCCGATCTCGCTATCATGCACGAGGCCAACCTCATCCTGGGGCGGGTGTTTGACGAGTTGCGGGAGCGGATCCGGCCCGGCATGACCACGGCGGATCTCGATGCGTTGGCCGAACGCCGGATCCTCGAGGCCGACGGCCGGCCGGCCTTCAAGGGTTACCCGCATCGCGGGGGCGGTCCGGACTTCCCCGGGAGCGTGTGCACGTCGGTCAACGATGAGGTGGTGCACGGGATTCCTTCGCGGAAGGTCGTCCTGCGCGAAGGGGACATCGTCTCGGTCGACGTCGGGATCCTGTACCACGGGTTCTACGGCGACATGGCCGAGACGTTCGCGGTCGGGCAGGTGGGCGAGGACGTTCGACGGCTCCTCGACGTGACGCGGGAAGCGCTGCGCAAGGGGGTCGAGCAGGTGCAGGTGGGACATCGGGTGTCCGATATCGGCTACGCCGTGCAGACCTGGGTCGAGAGCCACGGCTTCGCCGTGGTGCGCGAGTTCGTCGGGCACGGAATCGGGCTCGAGCTGCACGAGGATCCACAGGTGCCGAACTTCGGACAACCCGGTCGGCGGGAGCGCCTCGTGCCAGGCATGGTCCTGGCCATCGAGCCGATGGTCAACGCGGGGAGCGCCGAGGTCGTCCTCGACGCCGACGGCTGGACGGCCCGCACGCGCGACGGCGGGCTGTCCGCGCATTTCGAGTGTTGCGTGGCCGTGACCGAAAGCGGGCCGCGGGTCCTCGGCGCGCCCGGCGCGGCGTGAAGGGAGCGGACGCGGCCATGTCCAAGGAAGAGGCGATTCAGGTCGAGGCCACGGTGGTCGAGCCGTTGCCGAATGCGATGTTCCGCGTCGAGCTGGACAACAAACACAAGGTCCTGGCGCACGTATCGGGGAAGATGCGCAAGAACTTCATCCGGATCCTGCCCGGCGACAAGGTGCTCGTCGAGTTGTCGCCCTACGATCTGACGCGGGGTCGGATCATCTACCGCTACAAGTGACGGCGACGCCGGGAGCGAGGCCATGAAAGTACGCAGCTCGGTCAAGAAGGTCTGCGAGAAGTGCAAGATCGTGAAGCGCGCGCGGGTCGTGCGAGTGATCTGCAGCAACCCCAAGCACAAGCAGCGCCAGGGCTGATCGGCCCGCTGCAGGCGCTTCCAGGAAGGAGCGAGACATGGCACGCATCTCCGGAGTCGATCTACCGCCGAGCAAGCGGGTCGAGATCGGCTTGACCTACGTGTACGGCATCGGTCGCGCGCGGGCCACGCAGATCCTGGAGAAGGCCCAGGTCGGGCCGTCGCTCAAGGTGCGCGACCTGACGGACGAGCAGACGCGCAACATCCAGCGCGTGATCAACGCCGAGGGCCGCGTCGAGGGCGATCTGCGCAAGGCCACCTCGCTCGACATCAAGCGGCTGATCGAGATCGGGTCGTACCGCGGGATGCGGCACCGTCGCAACCTGCCCGTTCGCGGACAACGCACGCACACCAACGCGCGAACGCGGCGCGGGCCGCGGCGGACCGTGGCGGGCAAGAAGAAGACGTTGGCCAAGAAGTAGGAAGGGGACAGCATGGCGAAGGCGGCGGCGAAGCCGGGCAAGAAGGCCGGCAAGAAGAAGGAAAAGCGGCACATCCCGCACGGGATCGTCAACATCCACGCGACGTTCAACAACACGATCGTGTCGATCGCCGATCCCGAAGGGCACGTGCTGGCCTGGTCCTCGGCCGGTGGACAGGGGTTCAAGGGCTCGCGCAAGGGGACGCCGTTCGCCGCGCAGACCGCGGCCCAGACCGCGGCGCGTGCGGCGCAGGAGCACGGCGTGCGCTCGGTCGACGTGCGGGTCAAGGGTCCGGGCTCGGGCCGCGAGTCGTCGATCCGCGCGCTGCAGGCGGCAGGCTTGGAGATCAAGTCGATCAAGGACGTGACGCCGATCCCGCACAACGGCTGCCGGCCGCCGAAGCGGCGGCGCGTGTAGCCCAGGGAGGTAGGACGTGGCACGGTACTCCGGTCCGGTCTGTCGCCTGTGTCGCCGCGAGGGGAGTAAGCTGTTCCTCAAGGGCGACCGGTGCTTCAAGGAAAAGTGCGCGTTCGAGCGTCGCGGCTACGCGCCGGGGCAGCACGGGCGCCGGCGGAGCAAGGTTCAGGGCTACGGCGTGCAGCTGCGCGAGAAGCAGAAGGTCAAGCGCGTGTACGGCGTGCTCGAGCGGCAGTTCCGCAACTACTTCGCTCGCGCGGCGAAAGGCAAGGGCATCACGGGAGCCACGCTGCTCCAGTTGCTCGAGCGCCGGCTCGACAACGTCGTGTACCGTCTGGGCTTCGCGTCCTCGCGAGCGATGGCCCGGCAGCTCGTGTTCCACGGCCACATCCGGGTCGATGGACGGAGGCTCAGCGTGCCGTCGGCGGTCGTGCGGTCGGGTAGCGTCGTGGCTCTCGACGAGACGAGCCGCAAGAACGAACAGATCAAGATCTGCCTGGACACCGCGCGTGGGCGGGGTGTTCCCGGCTGGCTCGAGCTCGACGCGGACCAGTTCCGTGGAACGGTCAAGCAGCTCCCGGCCCGGGAAGACATCCCGATGCCGATCCAGGAGCAGTTGATCGTCGAGCTGTATTCCAAGTAAGGCGAGAGCGCGACGAGCGGGGAGCGACCCCGGGAGGCAATGGATGCTCTGGAAGGGATTCCAACGACCCAAGCGACTCGACGTGGAGCGCGAGACGCTCAGCGCGACCTTCGGCTGTTTCCACGCGCAGCCGTTCGAGCGTGGCTTCGGCACGACGATCGGCAATGCGCTGCGACGCGTGCTGCTGTCGTCGATCGAGGGCGCAGCGGTGACGGCGGTCAAGATCGAGGGCGTGCTGCACGAGTTCTCCTCGATCCCGGGCGTCGTCGAGGACACGACGGACATCATCCTCAACCTGAAGCAGATTCCGTTCCGCGTGCACACCGACCATCCGGAGACGCTCACGCTGACCGCCGAAGGCCCGGGCGTCGTGCGCGCGCGCGACATCCGTCTGACCTCGAACGTCGAGGTGCTCGATCCGACGGCCGCGGTCTGCACGCTGTCGGAAGAGGGCAAGATCGCGATGGAGCTGCGCGTCCGACGGGGGCGTGGCTACGTGCCGGCCGATCGCAACTTCGACGAGGATCTGGGGATCGGCTACATTCCGCTCGACTCGGTGCACTCCCCGGTGCGCAAGGTCAACTTCCGTGTCGAGGACGCGCGGATCGGCCAGGCCACGGACTACGACAAGCTGGTGCTGGAGGTCTGGACCAACGGTGCCGTCAGCCCGCAGGACGCTGTGGCGATGTCGGCCAAGCTGCTGAAGGACCACATGGCGATCTTCATCAACTTCGAGGAGGGGCCCGAGGAGGCGCTCGAGTTCCCCTCGACCGAGGACGAGCGGCTGCTCGAGATCTTCGGGCGCTCGGTCGACGAGCTCGAGCTGTCGGTCCGCTCGTACAACTGTCTGAAGAACGCGAACATCAAGACGATCGGCGACCTGGTCACGCGCACCGAGGCCGACATGCTCAAGACGAAGAACTTCGGGCGCAAGTCGCTAAACGAGATCAAGGACATCCTGGCCGAGATGGGTCTGTCGCTGGGCCTCGAGCTGGGTGGGCGCCGCGTGCGGCCGCGCGGCGCCTGAGCGTGGGTGGGGGCGGAGTCAAACGATGAAACACCGGGTTGCCGGGCGGAAACTGGGACGGAGCACCGAGCACCGTCTCGCGCTGCTGCGGAACATGTCGACCTCGCTGTTCGCGGCGGAGCGCATCCGCACGACCCTGGGCAAGGCGAAGGAGCTGCGTCCGTTCGCCGAGCGGCTCGTGACGCTGGCCAAGCGCGAGACGCTGCACGCGCGGCGGCAGGTGCTGCGGCACATCCACGACCGCGACGTCGTGGGAAAGCTGTTCGACACGCTGTCGGCGCGCTACGCCCAGCGTCCGGGCGGCTACACGCGCATCGTGAAGCTCGGGCCGCGCCGCGGCGACTGCGCCGAGATGGCGATCATCGAGCTCGTCGGCGCGGAGACCGCGACGACCGAGGCGCCCAAGCCCGAGAAGGGCGGCCGCGCGAGCAAGGCGCGATCGACCGAAGGCGCGGCGAAGGCGGCGCCCGCTGCGGGCAAGCTCAAGCCCAAGGGCAAGGCGCCAGCGGCGCACGCATCGCGGTCGCGCGGAGACAAGCGCGCCGCGGGCACGCGTGCGGCGAAGCCGTCGGCACCCAAGAAGAAGTCCTCGGGGGTGCGCAAGTCGGGCAAGGGCGGCGGGTCGAGCTAGCTCTGGGTCGAGCGGATCCGCTCGAGCAGATCCGTCGTGGCGTGGCGCTTCGGATCGCCGACGATGGCCACCCGGATCCCGAGCTCGCGCGCGGCCCCGGCCTCGGGCACGCTCTCGGTCGTGTAGTCGGTGCCCTTGCAGTGCACGTCGGGGCGCAAGTCGCGCAGCACCGGCACGACCGTCGTCTCCTCGAAGATCGTCACGTAGTCGACGCAGTCGAAGGCGGCCAGCAGCTCGGCGCGCTCGAGCGCCGGGACGATCGGACGCGAAGGACCGCGCAGCGCCCGCGCCGACTCGTCCGAGTTGACGGCGACGACCAGCAGGTCGGCCTCGCGTCGCGCCGCCTCGAGGTAGCGTAGGTGCCCGACGTGCAGCAGGTCGAACAAGCCGTTGGCCAGGGCCACACGGCGTCCTGCCGCGCGGCAGACGTCGACGCGTCGCTTGAGCTCGTCGCGCGCGAGGACCTTGGGCGAGCCGATCACGCGCACGGGTCCTGGCGCAGGGCCTCGAGGATCTCCTCGCGCGACGTGGTGGCCGTGCCCGCCTTGGCCACGACGAGTCCGGCCGCGTAGTTGGCCAGGCGAGCCGCATCGGCCAGACTGCCGCCGGCGATCGTCGCCACGGTGAACGCGGCGATCACCGTATCGCCCGCGCCGGTCACGTCCGCGACCTCGGAGCCCCAGGCCGGGATCGAGAGCGGAGGCCGCCCACGCTCGAGCAGCACCATGCCCCGCGCGCCGCGCGTGACGAGCACGGCCCGGGCCCTCGTCGCCCGGCGCAGCGCGCGGCCCGCATCGACGACCGCCGGGTCGTCGAGCGGCCCCGCGCCGAGCGCGTTCTCGAGCTCCTCCTGGTTCGGCGTGCAAGCGGTCACGCCGCGGTACTGCGCGACCCGCGCCCGAGAGTCGACCGTGATCACGAGGCGCTGCTTGCGCCGCGAGTCGAGCACGGCGGCGAGGATCGTGGGGCTGGCGGCGCCGTAGCCGTAGTCGGCGACGAGCAGTCCCTCGGCCTCCCGCAGCGCGCGCCCCAGGGCGGTGCGCAGCCGGCGCTCGACGCTCGCGCCGAGGCTGCCGTGGGCGGAGCCGCGATCGATGCGCACGATCTGCTGCCGACGCGTGTGCACGCCGCCGGCCAGGACCCGTGTCTTGCACGGCGTGGCGTAGCCCCGGACGACGAGCACATGCGACACGTCGATCCCGCGTCGGGCGATCTCGGCGAGCAGCACCCGCCCCGCCGCGTCGTCGCCCACGACCCCGACCGGCAGCGGAAGCGCGCCGAGCGCGTGGAGGTTGGCCACGCTGTTGCCGCCGCCGCCGAGGACGGCGTCGGTGCGGCGGTGCTCGAGCACCAGGACCGGCGCCTCGCGGGACACTCGGGCGATGTCGCCGTGCAGGAACTCGTCGACCACGAAGTCCCCCAGCACGACGACGCGGCGGGCGGCGAACGCCCGCACGCAGGCCGCGAGGCGCGGGGACGCGCTCATGGCGCCGCCCCGGCGCAGCCCGGCGCGGACGCGATCCACTCGATCGCCTCGAGCACGTCCTCGACCACCCGCTCGGGGCGCGGTGCGGCGGGGTCGGCCAAGCGCGCCTCCTCGGCCGCCCCGCGGCCGGTCCGCACCAGCACGGTACGGGAGCCGGCCGCCGTCCCGGCGGCCAGGTCGTCGAGCCGGTCGCCGATGAGCCACGAGGCCCCGAGGTCGATTCCCATCTCGTCCCGCGCGCGCCACAGGAGCCCCGGTCGCGGCTTGCGGCACGCACAGTCGACCGCGTAGCGCGGCGCGACCCCGCGCGGGTCGTGTGGGCAGGCGTAGACGCCGTCGAGTCGGGCGCCGGCCGCGGCCAGGACCCCGCGCAGACGCTCGTGGATCTCGTCCAGGCGCTCCTCCGTGAGCTGCCCGTGGGCCACGGCCCCCTGGTTCGTCACCAGCACGGTCTGGAACCCGGCGCGTGCTGCGAGGACCAGGGCCCGAGCGGTCACGGGCAACAGCTCGATCTGCTCGGGAGCGAGCACGAAGCCGAGTTCGGGACAGATCGTTCCATCACGGTCGAGCAAGATCGCACGCCGGGCCACGGTCGCCTCCGCGCGGTCGAGTCTAGCAGGTCGAAATGGCCGGCCCGGGATCGGGGCGGCGCTTCCAGCGCCGATGGAGCCACAGCCAGACCTCGGGACGCTCGCGGATCCGGCGCTCGATGATCCCCGTGAACTGCTCGGTCAGCCGGGCCACATCGGCGTCCAGGTCGCCCGTGGCGACGATCGGCACCGGGGGCTCGTAGACGATGCGATAGCGCTGGCCTTCCGGCAGGCTGAACGTCGGTACGACCGCGGCTCCGGTCCGCAGGGCCAGCAGCGCCAGCGTCGGGACGGTGGCCGCGGGTTGGCCGAAGAACGGGACGAAGACCCCCTCGCGCCGCGCGTTCTGGTCGATCAGGATCGCCACCCCGATCTTCTCCCGCACGGCGCGCAGCATCTCGCGGACGGCGTTGCGCCGGTGCACCACGCGGTTGCCCGAGCGACTTCGCACGCGGGCCAGCCGCTGCTCGAGCAGCGGATTGTCCAGCGGTCGCGTGATCAGCGCGAGTGGAAGCCCGAGCCAGCCCTGCATGAGCGCCGTCAGCTCCCAGTGCCCGAAGTGGGCGCTGAACAGCAGCACGCCCCGTTGCCGGGCGTAAGCCTCGCGAATGTGCTCGAGTCCCTCGTACTCGACGAGGCCGCGCATCTGGTCCGCGGAGAGACGCGAGCAGGCGACCGTGTCGAGCGTGATCCGCGCGAAATGGCGGAAGCACCCGAGCGCGATGCGGCGCGTTTCCTGGCTCGAGAGCGCCGAGCCGTAGGCCAGGTGCAAGTTGTCGAGCGCCACGCGCCGGCGCTGCCGATCGAGGTAATAGCCCAGCGTGCCGGCGGCCGAGCCCAGCAGGAGCATCGCGCCCCGCGGAACGCGGGCCGAGAGGCCGAACAGCGCCCCGAAGAGCAGGTCCTCGGCGCGGTAGCGTAGCCCGACGCTCATGCCGCCCTGCGGGAGAGGGCACGCTCGACCGCGTCGAGCAGCGGCTCGGGATCGTGCACGACCAGCTCGATGCGCAGAGCGAGCGGCGCGCCCGCGGGGTCCCCGGGCCAGGTTGCGGCGAGGCGTGCCAGGTCCTTCTCGGTCGTGACGAGGCGCCCCTCCGCCCTTCGTGCGGCGTCGGCGAGCGCGCGGAGCTCGCGGGCGCGGAACGGGTGATGGTCGGCGAAGGTGCGGAACCAAGCGATCTCGACCCCGGCGGCTTCGAGCTCCGTCCGGAACGAAGCCGGCCGCGCGATCCCACAGAAGGCCACCGCGCGTCGGGGAGCGTCGACGGGGAGTCCCGCCGCGTCGACGAACCCGACGCGCCGGAACGAGGCCCGCAGGACCGGGATGCCGGGCCGGTGGGCCTCGACCGCGCTCTGCACCTCGGGCGGAACGCGTGCCTCGCGAGCGCGAGTCAGGACGAGCACGTCGGCGCGCGCCAGGGCCTCGAGCGGCTCGCGCAGCGGACCCGCGGGGAGGAGGCGCCCGTTGCCGAACGGCTGCTCGGCGTCGAGCAGCACGATGTCGAGATCGCGGGCCAGGCGGCGATGCTGGAACCCATCGTCGAGCACGACCGAACCCGCTCCGTGCGCACGGGCCAGCTCCGCACCGTGGAGCCGGTCCGCGCCGACGATCACGACCGCCCCACGGACCGTCCGCGCCAGGAGGAACGGCTCGTCGCCGCACACGCGGGCCGCGCAGCGTGGCCCGTCGCCGACCGAAACGAGCAGGGGGCCCCGGCCGGCCCGACCGCCGTATCCCCGGCTCACGATCGCGGGGCGCGCACCCGTGGCGACGAGGCGCGAGGCGAGCCAGGCGACGGTCGGCGTCTTGCCCGTGCCGCCGACCACCAGGTTTCCCACGCTGAGCACCGGCAGGCTCACCCGCTGCGTCGCGCCCGGTCGGTCGTAGCGCCGGTTGCGCGCGCGGACCGCGGCCTCGTAGGCCCAGGCCAGCGGCGCCAGGCACTGCGGCGGGATCCCGCCCCAGCTCACGCTCACGTCAGCCCCGGCGGCGTGCGCCGCGCCGCGAGCACGATCTCGATCGTTCGATCGAGCGCGCCACGATTGGCCTCGACCACGCGCCGCGCCGCATCGCCCATCGCCCGCGCGCGCGCGGGCTCTCGCACGAGCGTGGCCACGGCGCTCGCGATCTCCTCGGCGCTCCTGACGCGGAGCGCCGCCCCTGCGCCGAGCAGCTCGGTCGCGGTGTCCTCGACGTTCGAGGTGTGAGGTCCGAACAGCACCGGCACCCCGGCCGCTGCGGGCTCGAGCAGGTTGTGGCCGCCGACGGGGACGAGCGTGCCGCCGACGAAGGCGACGTCGGCCGCGAGGTAGGCGCGCTCGAGCACGCCGAGCTCGTCGAGGAGCAGGGCGTCGGCCCGCCCGTCGCCGGGTGTGGCGCGCCGGGACCAGCGGGTCGGCTGCAGACCCGCGCTTGCGATCAGCCGTTCGACCTCGTCGAAGCGCGCCGGGTGGCGCGGCGCCAGGACCAGCAGCAGCCCGGGCCGAACGGCGCTCAGTCTGCGCCAGCTCTCGATCAGGACTTGCTCCTCGCCCGGTCGTGTCGAGCCAGCCACGAGGACCGACCGCTCCTCCGCGATCGCGAGCTCCCGGCGCGCGAGCGCGCGCGTGCCCGCCGGGGCCGGCAGGTCGTACTTGATGTTGCCCGTGACGCAGGTCGCCTGTGGGGGCACGCCGAGCTCGCGGAATCTCTCGGCGTCCTCGGTCGACCGCGCGCCGACGCGGGACACGCCGCGCAAGAGCGGTGCGTAGAGCGCGGACAGTCGGCGGTACCATCGCATACGACTCGCCGAGAGTCGCGCGTTGACGAGCACGACCGGGATCGCGAGGCGAGCCGCTTCGCGCAGCAGGTTGGGCCACAGCTCGGTCTCGACGAGAGTCAGGACGCCCGGCGCCACGGCACGCAGGATCCGCGTCGGGAATCCGGCGAAGTCGAGCGGCAGGAAGAACGCCGCATCGACGTCCGGCGCGCGCGGCAGCTGCTGGCGGCCGGTGGGGGAGACCGCCGAGACCGAGAGCGGCAGGTCGGGTCTCCGCTCGCGCAGGCCGCGGGCCAGCGCCCGGACGATTCGCGCCTCGCCCACCGACGCGCCGTGGATCCAGACGCCGCCGGGCCGCCCGAGCGCCGGCAGGCGTCGCGCCATCCGCTCGCCCCATTCCTCGGCCCGTGGTCCGCGAGCATGGCGGAAGGCCCAGGCGGCGGCGACCAGGCGGAGCGGGGCGAGAGCTGCGTTGTACACACCCACCATGCGACGGGTGGCCCGAGCGAGGGGCCCGGAAGAGTCTAGCAGGTGGCCGCAGCCGGCAGCACCCGCGGCAACTCGCTGATCCGCAGCGGTTTGCCGCCTGCCACGGGCGGACCCTATATTCGAGGGGCGTCCGTCGCGGAGCGTCATGTCGGACCCATCTTTCGAGCCAGCCGACGAGCCGACCGATCGCGCGCGGCCTGCCTTCCGGCCGCGCGGGCGCATCGTGTTCACGCTCGTCGCCGTGCTGGCCTTCGCCGGACTCGCGCCGCTCGGGACCGTCGGCTGGAAGCTGATCGACATCAACCGCGAGGCCCTGAAGACGGCCCAGCAGGAGTTCCAGCTGCTGATGGCCGCATCGCTCGCGCGCGAGATCGAGATCCACGTCGAGGGGATGCGTTCCCAGCTGCTGCGCGTGTCCCAGTCGGTCGCTCGATCGGTGCGCGGGAACGGCGTCGATGCTCCGGAGCAAGTCCAGCGCGTCCTCGACGACGTCCTCGGCGAGCGCATGCTGTACCTGCGCTTCACGCAGTTCCGTGCGACCGCGCCGCTCACGATCGAGACCGGAAGTCTGCCGGGGAGCCTCGACGAGCTGTTCCGGAGCGGCCTCGAGGAAGCGATCCTGACCCTGGCCCGCGAGGCCGCGAGCCGGCCCGAGAGCACGATTCTCTCCGAGCCCACGATCCTGGCCACCAAGCCGGTCACGGCGGGGATCGTCATCTCGGCACCCGTGGTGGCCGGGGGCCGCTTCGTCGGGGTGCTCTCGGCGCTGGTCGATGTGTCGGCGGTGTGGGGCGACATCATCCGGCGCCACCGCACCGGACACGCGCTGTTCGTGCTCGACCGCAGCGGTCGTGTGCTCGCCAGCACGGACGCGACGCACCTGCAGCCCGGTAGCGATATCAGCCGGACCCCGCTCGTCTCGAGGTTCCTCGCGGCCGAAGGTCGAGCGCGCGAGACGCTCCCGTTCCGCGGGATGGAGGACGGAGCGGAGCGCGAGTACATCGGATCCTACGAGGTCACCTCCGAGGGCTGGGGCGTGTTCGTGCAGGCGCACCTGGAGGACGTGTACTCGCCGGTGCGCGGAATGGTGGACAGCGTCCTGACCTGGGCCATCCTGGCCCTCGGGTTCGCCGTCGCCGCCGCGGTGGTCTTCGCCGACACGCTGGCGCGTCCGATCAAGCAGCTCGCCGCGGCATCCCGCTCGTTCGCCGCCGGCGACTTCTCCTCGCGAGCCGGCGTGCGCTCGGGCAGCGAGATCGGCGAGCTGGCACACACCTTCAACCGCATGGCCGACGAGATCGAGGATCACATCCGCCGATTGCGTCGTGCGGCGGAGGAAAACCGCGAGCTGTTCCTGGGCACGATCCAGGCCATGGCCGAGGCGATCGACGCCAAGGACCCGTACACGCGCGGCCACTCGGCGCGGGTCAATCGTTACTCGGTGGCCATCGGGCGGCAGCTCCGGCTGAACGCGGAGCAGCTCGAGGAGCTCCACGTCTCCTCGCTCATGCACGACGTGGGCAAGATCGGCATTCACGACCGGATCCTGCAGAAGCCGGGCAAGCTGACCCCCGACGAGTTCGAGATCATGAAGACGCACGCGGCGCTCGGGGCCCAGATCCTCGCGCCGATCAAGAAGATGCACCGGGTGATCCCGGGACTGCGCTGGCACCACGAGCGCTGGGGCGGCGGAGGATACCCCGACGGCCTGAAGGGCGACGCGATCCCGCTGATGGCGCGGATCATCGCCGTGGCGGACACGTTCGACGCCATGACCACGCATCGTCCGTACCAGCAGGCGATGAGCATCGAGGAGGCGCGCGCGCGGCTGACCTCGCTCAAGGACGTGGCGTTCGACGATCGAGTCGTCCTGGCGTTCCAGCGCGCGTATCAGCAGGGGCAGATCGTCCCCGACGAGGAACCGTCCGTGTCCGCCGATCCGCCCCGCGAGCGGCCGGAGCTGGTCGGCACGGCCTGAGGCGCCTCGCGGCCTCGCTCAGCGCAGCTCGAGCTGCTCCGGTGGAACGTCGACCGCGGAGATCGATCGGCCGGCGCGAAGCTCTCGGCGGATCCACTGCAGCCGTTCGTCCTCGATTCCGCGGCTCGACCCGAGGTAACGCAGCCGGGGCACCCGCAGCCGGTCGATGTCCGGAACGGTGCCGGCGCCGCCGAGCACCGTCAGGTAGACGAACGGGTATCCGTCGCGCCCCTCGCGGCGCTCGACCGCCTCGCGCAGCGCGTCGAGCATCGCCGCGCCGCCGATCCGCCGCGCCGACCAGGCGGCCATGCTGCGCAGCTCGCTGTGCTCGATCGGGTCGAAGGCCGGGTCGACCAGCACCCGGCGCAGCAGGTCGCGCGCCGCCTTGCCCGGGATCGAGCCGAGCGCACGCACGATCTCTCTGGCCTCGGCCGGATCGACGCGACCGAACCGCTCGACGAGCGCGCGTGCCGAGGCTTCACCGCCCAGCCGGCCGAGCGCGGCATAGGCCAGGTCGCGCACATCGGCACTCGGCGAGTCGAGCGCGCTGATCCAGCGCTTGGCCTTGTCGCCCGCCTCCGCGATCGCCGTCAGACGCGCCACGTGACGCGCCAGCAGCCCGCGCACCTGGACGTCGCTCGCACCGTCCCGCGCGGTCGCCAGCTCGACCAGTCGCGAGGTGTCGCGCAGCTCGACCACAGCGAGCAGCAGCTTCTCGATGCGCAGGCGCTGGCGCGGATCGGTGATCCGCCGGGTCAGCTCCGTGTCGAGGAGGCGCTTCAGGATCGGCGCCGCGCCACGCGGGTCGCCGAGTCCGGCCAGGGCGTCGACCGCCGCCTGGGCCGGCGACCACTCCTCGGACGCGACCCGCGGCGCGAGCAGGTCCACGGCGCGTGGATCGCCCAGCCGCTCGAGCGACACCGCGGCGACGACCGCCACCGAGGGATCGCGATCCGCGAGGCCGTGGCTCAGGACGGGAAGCGCGACCGCGGCCGGCGCGTCGGCCAGCGCCCGGAGCAGCAGCCGGCGATCGTCCGGCTGCGGGCGCCCCCAGTGCGCCACGAGTCGTTCGTGCTGCTCCGCGCTCCCGTACAGGGCCACGAACCGATAGAGCTCGCCGCGGACCACCGCATCCTCCTCCACGTCGAGCCGATCGAGGATGCGGTCGATGTCCGCGACCGGCGGCGCGCTGCGCAGACCGATCGCCACGCCCGTGCGCACGAACGCATCGGGATCGGCGAGCGCGCCGAGCAAGATCTGCGTTGCCTCGGGCGAGCCGAGCGAGCCCAGCGCGCGAGCGGCGTGGTGGCGCAGGCCGACGCGCGGGCTCTCGAGGACCTTCTCGAGCACCGGGATCGCGCTCGGGTCGATGATCCGCGCGATGGCCTCGAGCACCTGCACACGCTGTGCCCCGTTGGGGTCGGCGGCGTCGTCGTAGCGGTCGAGCTGGGCAAAGAGCCGCGGAAGCCCGGCGGGGGCGGTCAGGACGGCCACCGCCTCGAGCGCCGACATGCCGGCGTGGACCGGGATCCCCGCGGCCCACCGACCCTCGATCAGCTTGTCCAGCGCATCCACACGCCCGAGCAAGCCCAGCGCGTGACAGGCCCAGCCTTTGCGATTGAGCGCGAAGTCCCCGGTGTCCGCCTCGGCCCGCGCGATCGCCGACTCGAGCGCCGCCGCGGCCTGCGGGCCACCGATCAGACCCAGCGCGTAGGCGCAGAAGAAAAACGAGGACGGGAGCGTCTGATCGAGCTCGGCCGCGAGCGCGGGCACGACTTCGGGGCCCCGCCGCACGAACTCGAACGCGACCGACACGAACCGGTCGACGTCGATGTCGCCTCGCCCCTGGAGCGTCAGGTCCGCAAGCGCGAGCTCGACCGCGCGTCGAGCCTCCTCCTGACGGACCGGATCGGGGGCGGTCGGCTGGGCGACCGCGTGGCTCGTCGGCACGAGCGCCAGGCCGAGCACGAGGGAACGTACGATCGTCGTCATGCGGGGGAGCTCCGTGGCGCGGTTCCGTCGGGGCGATCGATCACTATACCCGGCGGGTCCGGGAGCGGCAAAACAACCGCCCCGCAGCGGTCGCGGCTTGACTTTCGCGGGTCTTTCGCCTAGGCTCGCCGCGGCGCTCTGGCCGCTCGACCGAGGAGGAGGCTCATGGCACTCACGCGCCGACAGCACGAGGTCCTCGAGGTCATCCGGACGTTCATCGGCAAGAACGGCTACTCGCCGAGCCTGGAGGAGATCGGCTCGGAGTTGAGGCTGTCCTCGGTCGCCACCGTGCACAAGCACGTCTCGCACCTCGTCCAGAAGGGCTATGTTCGGCGCTCCTGGAACCAGAACCGCTCGATCGAAGTCCTGGACGGTGCGGAGCGAGCCGGCGTCGTCACGCTTCCGCTCGCCGGCACGATCGCGGCCGGGCGACCGCTCGAAGCGGTCGAGACGAGCGAGACCATCCCCGTGCCCGCGAGCATGGTCCAGGACGCGACGCGAGCCTTCGTGCTGCGCGTCCAGGGCGAGTCCATGATCGACGAGCAGATCCGCGATGGCGACCTCGTCGTGGTCGAGCGGCGTGCGCAAGCTCGGGACGGGGAGACGGTCGTCGCGCTGCTCGACGGTGCGGAAGCGACGCTCAAGCGACTCGAGCGGGAGGGTGCGCGGGTGCGGCTCGAGCCGGCCAACCCGCGCTTGAAGCCGATCGTCATCGCGGAAGAGCGCGTACAGATCCAGGGTGTCGTCGTCGGCGTGATTCGAAGGTATTGAGTCCCACGATCCAGCTGCGTCTCGACCCACGGGCCGCCTGTCGGCGCCTGCGCGCCGACCATACGACCGCACTGCTGCTCGACGGCGGCGATGCGGACGGCGGCTGGACCGCGGGTCCGCTGCTGGCGGTCGAGCCGCGCGTCGTCGACGAGGTGCCGGCATCCGGCACTCCCGCGCAGGTGCTGGCGGGACTCGAGCGAGTCGCGCGTCGCTGGCGCGAGCGCCAGGGCGCGGGAGGCGGAAACGGAACGGGGTTGGCCCTGCTCCTGTCCTACGAAGCGCTCGACGTCGGGATCGCGCCGGGCGATCTCATCGCCACCCCGCGTCTCCTGGCGCTCGAGGTCGACGCGTCGCTGCGCTGGCAGGGGCCGGAGCGGATCGCCTGGACCGCGTGCGGGGAGGGCACGCACGCCTTGCGCCGGACCCAGGACCGCCTCGGCTCCGCGGGTTCCGGGCCCGAGCTCGGGGCCGCCCAGGCGGTCGGTCGCCCCGCCACGAGCTTGCCTCGGTCACGCTACCTCGCGGCGGTCGAGCGCCTGGGGCGCCACATCCGCGACGGGGACGTCTACCAGGCGAATCTGTGCCGCGTGCTGTACGGCCCCTATCGCGGAGACGAGCTCGGCGCCTACGAGCGGCTCGTCGAGGCCACGCCGGCCCCGCGCTCCGCGTTCCTGGCCACGCCCGAGCTGGCCGTGGTCTCGGCTTCTCCCGAGGTGTTTCTCGAGATCCAGCCGCCGGATCGCATCGCGACCTGGCCGATCAAGGGGACGCGGCCGCGCGGCGCCGACGCCGCGGCCGATCGCGCGTCGCGCGAGGAGCTCGCGGCGTCGGAGAAGGACCGCGCGGAGCTGCTGATGATCATCGACCTCGAGCGCAACGACCTCGGACGCGTCTGCCGGACGGGGTCGATCGAGGCCAGCGCGCAGCCGGAGCTGCGCAGCTTTCCGGCGGTGCACCATCTCGTGGCGCGTGTGAGCGGCCGGCTGCGCGACGATGTCTCCCTCGGCGAGATCGTGGTCGCGACGTTCCCGGGAGGATCGATCAGTGGCGCGCCCAAGGAGCGAGCGCGCTCGCTGCTGGCCGACCTCGAGCCGGTCCGCCGCGGGCTCTTCACGGGCAGCTTGTTCTGGCTCGGAGACGACGGGAGCCTCGACTCGAGCATCCTGATCCGCACCCTGGTGTTTCGCCGCGGCCTGTTTCACCTGGGCGCCGGTGGCGGGATCGTGGCCGATTCGGTCGCCGATCTCGAGTGGAGCGAGGCGAACCACAAGGCCCGCGCGCTGGCCCGGGCCCTGGGCTTCGCGCCGGAGGACGCGGGATGAGACTGCCGCAGCCGGACGGCGTGGGCTGGCTCGACGGCCTGCCGATGCGCGTGGCCGAGATGAGCGTGGCTCTCACGGATCCCGCGTTGCACGTCGGGCTGTCGGTGTTCGAGACCGTCGCGCTGCGCCGCGGGCGCGCGCTCGAGCTGGCCGAGCACCTCGAGCGCCTCGGGCGGAGCGCGGAGCGGGTCGGGGTCCCGCTGCCTCCGCGCGAGCGGCTCGAGGCGACGGTGCGCCAGGCCGCGACGGCCGAGCCCACGGGCTGCGGCTGGCTCAAGATCCTGGCCACCCGGGGCGGGCGCTGGGCGGTCGTGACGGGGTCGATGGGGCCCGACGAGGAGGGACGCTCGGTGAGCGCGGTCCTGCTCCCCTGGCGCCGCGATCCGGCGGATCCGCTCGCCGGCGTCAAGTGCGCGAGCTACGCGCATCACGAGCTCGGCCTCGAGGAGGCGCGTCGCCGCGGAGCGGACGAGGGTCTGTGGCGCAACTCGCGCGGGCACCTGACCGAGGGTTCGAGCAGCAACCTGTTCGTCGTGGTCCGGCGCACGATCTCGACCCCGGCGCTGCGCGAGGGCGTGCTCGCGGGCGTGGTGCGGGATCTGGCGCTGCGTGCCGGCCGCGAGCTGGGCTTCGACGTGCACGAGAGCCGCGTGCGGGTGCACCGACTCGTCCGGGCGCACGAGGCGTTCGTGACCTCGAGCCTGTGCGGGGTGCGGCCGCTCGTGCGTTTCGACGGGAGGCCGATCGGAGACGGAACCCCGGGCCGTGTGACCCGGGCAGTGCGAGACGCGGTGGCGCAGCTTCGAGAGAGGAGCAACGGATGATCACGGGATTCCAGGCGACGGTCGCGCTGTGGCTTTGGGCCCTCGTCGTTGCGCTCTACGCGTCGTTCCGCGCGGTAGCCGGCGACGAGAGCGATCCGATCCGCGAGTCGGGACCGATCGGTTCGTCCTGACCCGCAGCGCTCAGACGTCGGTCGGGAGGATCCGGCCCGCCGAGCGGCCCGGGTACAGCCGGAAGTTCGCGCCGGGCGTCGCATAGCCGTTCAGGAACGCGCGCCGCGGGCGCGTCGAGCCGTTCGGCTCGCTGCGGTGGAACGCGTACGGTCCGAACAGGACGACATCGCCCGCGCGCAGCGCGATCGAGACCGGCTCGACCGCACGCACGAGCTCGTGGGCCACGCGCGCGCCGCGTCCCGCGCGGTCGACGTGACCGAGGCGCCAGCTTCCGGGCAGGAACTCGAGCGGTCCGTTCGACGCGTCCGCGTCGTCGATCGCCAGGACCGTCTGCACGTAGCTCCCGTCTCCGTTCACGTCGCGCCAATCGGTCGTGCCGTAGCGGCGATGACGACTGTCCTGGTGCCACGGGAACTCGACGCCGTCGCCGGGGATCTTGAAATGTGCCTGACTGACGATGTGCGCCACCTCGCGCGATCGGAGCAGCCGGCCGGCGGCGCGCACGAGGCGCGGATCCTGGCCGACGCGATCGAGCAGCGGGTCGAGCGCGCAGGCCCAGACGATGCGCTGGATCCGCCTCCGGCGCGTGCCGTCGAGGTCGCTCCGCGTGTCGACGACGAACTGCGCGCCGTCCTCGACACGGCTCTCGCCGAGCGCGGTGGCGCGGTGCTCGAGGCGCTCGAAGGCCTGGCGCACCGCCGCGATCTCCTCGGCGGAGAACGCCTCGCGCAGCACGGCGAAGCCAGGTCCGAAGAACCCGCGCTCCTGCTCCTCGGTGAGGAGGCCACAGGCCATGGTCGGGGCCGACATCTTCGGCCCCAAGGTACGCACGTGGATCACGGCGTGCAGCCGGAAAAAACGGGTGGTGCCTCGGGACGGAGTTGAACCGCCGACGCAGGGATTTTCAGTCCCTCGCTCTACCGACTGAGCTACCGAGGCATCGCGGGCCGAAGGTCGGTCATGCTGTCACACGGTCCGCGCGACCGTCAAGGTGCGGAGGCGCGCGGAGCGCGTGGCCGCAGGCGCGCCGGGTCGATTCCCGGCGCCACGGGCTTCGGCTCGCTTGCGGCGTGCCCGGCCGTCGCGACCGGGGTTTCGGGCACGTCGCGCTCGCTGCGCGTGAGCTTCAAGATCGCGCGCAGCTTCTGGTCGATCTCGCGTGTCAGGTCGGGGTTGTCGCGCAGGAACAGGCGCGCGTTCTCGCGCCCCTGGCCCAGGCGCAGGTCCCCGTAGGAGAACCAGGAGCCCGACTTCTCGACGATGCGATGGGCCAGGCCGAGATCGATCAGGTCGCCCTCGCGCGAGAAGCCCTCGCCGAACAACACGTCGAACTCGGCGACGCGGAACGGCGGCGCGAGCTTGTTCTTGACCACCTTGAGCTTGGTGCGGTTGCCCACCGCCTCCTCGCCGTCCTTGATCGCTCCGATGCGACGAATGTCGATACGCATCGACGCGTAGAACTTGAGCGCGCGCCCACCGGTCGTCGTCTCGGGGTTGCCGAACATCACGCCGATCTTCTCGCGGATCTGATTGATGAACACGAGCGAGGTCTTGGTCTTGGACACGATCCCGGTGAGCTTGCGCAGCGCCTGGGACATCAGCCGGGCCTGCAGCCCGACGTGGGAGTCGCCCATTTCGCCGTCGAGCTCGGCCTTGGGCACGAGCGCGGCCACCGAGTCGATGACGACGACGTCGAGCGCGCCCGAGCGGATCAGGATCTCGGCGATCTCGAGCGCCTGCTCGCCCGAGTCGGGCTGCGAGACCATCAGGTTGTCGACGTCGACACCGAGCTTCTTGGCGTAGTCCGGATCGAGGGCGTGCTCGGCGTCGATGAACGCCGCCACTCCGCCCAGGCGCTGGGCCTCGGCGACGACGTGGAGCGCGAACGTCGTCTTGCCCGACGATTCCGGGCCGAAGACCTCGATGACGCGGCCACGCGGCACGCCGCCCACGCCCAGCGCGTAGTCGATCGACATCAGGGACGTCGGGATCACCGGCACGTCGAGCCGGCTCCGATCGCCCAGCTTCATGATCGAGCCCTTGCCGAACTGTCGCTCGATCTGCGAGACGGCTACCTCGACGGCGCGCTGCTTGTCGTCGTGTTCCATGACGCGGACTCCTACGGAGGATGGGACCGGCGGAAACGCTCCGCGGCGCAGGTTAGGCGAAAGTCCGCGCAGGGTCAAGCGCGGGCGTCCACTTCGGTTGACACTGCGGCGAAGCCCTCCCTATATTTGGGCCGCGGTTCGCGGGCCCGCGGCGTACGCGGTGCATCTTGGCGCGAGCGGGAGATCCACGACAGGTGCGCGCGACCATGCGGCGTATCGATGTGGCAACGGGACTCGGCCTGACGCTGGCCCTGTTCCTGGCCGGGTGTGCGGGATCGAAGCGCGAGCCGGTCGTGGCCGCGCCACCGAGCGCTCCGGCCTGGTCGCAAGCGACCGATGTGCCGCCCGAGGCTCCGGCGGAGCCGGAAGCGGACCGCGCGGAGGGCGAGCGGGAGCCGTCTCCCGAGCCGCTCGCGGAGGACGAGGGCGAGGTCGAGGCCGAGGTCACCGACGAGGCGCTTCCGGGCGAGGAAGTGACCGAGGCCCCGCACGACGAGCTGCTCGAGGTCCCGGGCGAGGTGGCCCAGGAACGGCTGGCCGAGGAGCTCGCGCTCGTCGAAGTCGCGCCGACCTTCGACATCCCGATCGTGGTCAACGACCGGGTGGTGTTCTGGCTCGACTTCTACGCCAACCGCAAGCGCGATTTCTTCCGCGGGGGGCTCGAGCGCTCGGGTCGCTATCTCGAACGATTCCAGCAGATCTTCCGCGAGGCCGGGTTGCCCGAGGATCTGGTCTACATGGCCCACGTCGAGAGCGCGTTCAAGACCACCGCGTACTCGCGCGCGAGGGCCCGCGGCATCTTCCAGTTCATCGCCTCGACTGGACGGCGGTACGGCCTGCGCATCGATTCGTGGGTCGACGAGCGGGTCGATCCCGAGAAGTCCGCACGCGCGGCGGCCGCCTACCTCGGGGATCTCCACGCCGAGTTCGGCGACTGGTACCTGGCGCTCGCCGCCTACAACGCCGGGGAAGGGCGAATCCGCAGCGCGATTCGCCGCTCGGGCAGCAAGGACTTCTGGCGCATCGCCGGCACCCGCTACATCCGCCGCGAGACGAAGAACTACGTCCCGGCGATCCTGGCTGCGACGATGCTGGCCAAGGACGCGGCGTCGCACGGCCTGGTGTACCAGCCCGAGTCGCCGCTCGAGTACGAGACGATCGACGTCGACGGCGCGGTGGACCTGCAGGTTCTGGCGCGCTGTGCCGGCAGCGACCTCGAGGCGCTCAAGCAACTCAATCCGGCGCTGCGGCGCGGGCAGACACCGCCCGGTGCGACGACCTCCCTGCGGGTCCCGCCGGGCACCGGCGAGACGACGCTCGCCGCGCTGGCGCTCGTGCCGCCGAGCGAGCGCGTGCTCTACGTGCGCCATGTGGTGCGCCGCGGAGACACGCTCTCGGCGATCGCCGGTCGCTACGGCGTGTCGGTGAGCGAAATCCAGCTGGCCAACCACATGGGCCGGCGCACCACCATCCATGTCGGTCACGAGCTGACGATCCCGACGGCCGGAGGCGCGGCCACGGCGTCGGACCGCAGCGCGCAGGCGTTCGTGGATCTTCCGCCGGGAGAGCCGCTGACCTACCGTGTGCGGCGCGGGGACACGCTCTCGGCGATCGCCCGGCGCCACGGCACGAGTCCCGAGGCGATCGCCGCGGCGAGCGGGATCGGCGTGCGCTCGACGATCCACGTCGGTCAGCGGCTGACCGTGGTGCCCGGGATACGCTCGGCGAGCAGCGCCGCTCGCGCAACCGGGCGCGAAGCGACGAGCGAGGAGCCGAGCGATCGCCCGCTGACCCTGCATACGGTCGTCGCGGGCGAGACGCTCAGCTCGATCGCCGAGCGCTACGGCACGACGGCCGAGGCGATCGCGCGCACGAACGGGCGCAGCGTGAGACAGGTGCTGCACGTCGGCCAGATCCTGCGCATCGCCCCTCCGAGCGCGCGCACCCATACCGTGCGGCGCGGCGACAGCCTGTGGGACATCGCGCAGCGCTACGACACGACGATCGATGCGCTGTGCGCCTGGAACGCCATCTCGCGCAGCGAGCCCCTGCGCCCGGGCACGCGACTGACCGTCGCCGTCAAGTAGCCAGCGGTCCTCGCCCTCCTCCGGCAGGGATCGAGAATGCTGGGCCGCGCGATCGGAGCGGTGCTCCTGGGGGTCGAGGCGCGCCTCGTCGAGGTCGAGGTCGATCTGACGGGCGGCCTGCCCACCATCGCCGCCGTGGGCCTGCTCGACCCGGCGGTGCGGGAGGGGATCGATCGCGTGCGCTCGGCTCTCCGACACGCGGGCTTCCCCCTGCCGTCCCGACGCATCGTGATCAACCTCGCTCCGGCGGAGCTGCCGAAACACGGCGCGGGCCTCGATCTGCCGATCGCCGTGGCGTTGCTGCGCGCGGCGGGAAGCCTCGATCGGGGAGCTTGCCCGCGCGTCCTGTATCTGGGGGAGCTGGCGCTCGACGGGTCGGTCCGGCCGGTGCGGGGCGCCGTCTCGGCGGCGCTCGCCGCCCGCGCGGGTGCTTGCGCCGCGATCGTCCTCCCGCTCGAGAACGCGGGTGAGGCCCTGCTCGTCGAGGGGCTGGACGTCATCGCGGTCCGGAGCCTGGGCGACCTGTTGCGGCTGCGCGACGGTGCGGCAGCGCCGATCGAGCGCCGGAGCACCGCCGAGCTGCTGGCGCGCGAGGAGCCTCCGGGAAGCATGCCGGATCTCGCCGATGTGCGGGGACAGTCGTCCGCCCGCAGGGCGATCGAGATCGCGGCGGCGGGCGGGCACCACGTGCTGCTGTGCGGTCCTCCCGGATCGGGCAAGACGCTCCTGGCGCAGCGGCTGCCCGGAGTCCTGCCGCCCCTCGAGCCGCGCGAGGCGCTCGAGGTGACGCGGATCCACAGCGCGGCGGGGCTCACGCGGAACCTCGTGTGTCGCCGCCCGTTCCGCGCGCCGCACCACGGCATCTCGGCCGCGGGCCTCACCGGCGGCGGCCGCGGAATGCGTCCGGGCGAGCTCAGCCTCGCCACGCACGGCGTCCTGTACCTCGACGAGCTGACCGAGTTCCGGCGCGATGCCCTCGAAGCGATGCGCCAACCGCTCGAGGACGGAGCGATCCGCGTATCTCGGGTTCATGGGACGGTCGAGCTGCCGGCCGAGTTCACCCTCGTCGCGTCGATGAACCCGTGTCCGTGCGGGTTCCACGGCGGGCCCCTCGGCCGCTGCTCCTGCAGCACGACCGCGATCGAGCGCTACCGTGCGCGCCTCTCCGGACCGCTCCTCGATCGGTTCGATCTGGTGATTCCTGTGCCTGCGGTCGAGCTGGCAGCGCTCGGATCCCGAGCGCGCGGCGAGTCGTCGCAGGACGTCCGATCCGCGTCGCCGCGGCGCGGGCGCGCCAGCGCGAGCGCTTCGGGCCGCAGGGTCCTGCGTGCAACGCCCGGATGGACCCGCAGATGCTCGATCGTCACGCCGCGCTCGGGGCGGAGACGCGAGGACTGCTGCTCGCCGCGGCGGATCGACTGGGACTGACGGCCCGCGGGTTCGACCGCGTCCGGCGCGTGGCGCGGACGATCGCCGATCTCGCGGGAAGCGCGCCGATCGGCCCCGCACACCTGGCCGAAGCCCTGCAGTACCGACCGCCCGAAGCCTTCCGGCCGCGTTGACTTGACCCGTGCCCCGCCGTATCCTGCTGGCCGCTCGGGCGCACCGGGTCGGCGCGACCGGCGGAGGAGCATGAGGAACTCGGACCCGCACGGGGTCTCGGTGAGACTCGTCCTGCCGAACGAGTTGCGCCTGCTCGACGTCGTGCACGCGGCGTCCGAGAAGATGGCTGAGATCGCAGGTTTCGATGAAGATGCAGCGTTGAACGTCGGCCTGGCGATGCGCGAGGCGGTGATCAACGCGATGATCCACGGCAACGGCCGGGATCCCGCCCGCAAGGTGCTGGTGACGTTCGTGGCCCGGCCGTCGCGGTTCCAGGCCAAGGTGGTCGACGAAGGGGCAGGGTTCGACCCGGCCCAGGGGATGGACCCCACGGCGCCGCCGAACCTGCTGAGCACCTCCGGGCGCGGACTGCTGCTGATGCGAGCGTTCGTCGACGAGGTTCGATTCCGCCGTCGACGGAGCCGCGGGATGGAAGTCACGCTGGTCAAGAGCCGAGCCGCCGCGAGTACGACGAGTTGAGGGCGCGGGGCGCAGGGAACACACGCGAGTTCACGGAGGTAGCGTCATGAAGGCGAGCATTCGCAGCATCGGGAAGGTCGCGGTCCTCGATCTATCGGGCAAGATCACGATCGGCGAGGGCGACGTGGTTCTGCGGGAGAAGGTCATCGAGCTGCTCGAAGGCGGGCAGCGGAACATCCTGCTCAACCTGGAGAAGGTCGGCTACATGGACTCGGCCGGAATCGGCGAGCTCGTGGCGTGCTACAAGCGCGCCAAGGAGAAGGCCGGATCGGTCAAGCTGCTGAACCCCTCGGGCAAGGTGTTCGACCTGCTGCAGCTGACCAAGCTCGAGGAGATCTTCGAGACCTTCAAGGACGAGAAGGAAGCCTTGGTCTCGTTCTGATCGCGGACCGATCGCTCGGCGTCAGGGCTCGTCGTCGCGCAGACGGCGCTGCCAGTCCGCGACCAGCGTGAGGGCCTCGATCGGTGCCACGCGGTCGAGGTCTTTGCCGCGCAGCTCGGCCAGCACGTCCGCGGCGATCGGGTCGGCCGGTTCGTCTCGAACCTCGGCCTCGCGCCGAAACAGCGAAGGCTGCGCGGCGGCGCTGCGCGCTCCCGCCCGACGTGCCCGGCGCGGAAGTCCGTCTTTCCCGTACTCGTCGCACTCGAGGTTCTGCAGGATCTCCCGGGCGCGCTCCACGACGCGCGACGGGATGCCCGCGAGCCGTGCGACCTGGATCCCGTACGAGCGGTCCGCCGCACCATCCTCGACGCGATGCAGGAACACGACCTGTTCGCCCCGCTCGCGCACCGTCATGCGCAGGTTCTTGACCGCCCCGAGCTCGGCAGCCAGCTCGGTCAGCTCGTGGTAGTGCGTCGCGAACAGTGTGCGTGGCGCGCCGCCTGCGCACGCGCTCAGGTGCTCGACGACGGCCCAGGCGATCGACAGGCCGTCGAACGTCGAGGTTCCCCGCCCGATCTCGTCGAGCAGCACCAGGCTGCGCGTGGTCGCGTGATGCAGGATGTTGGCCGTCTCGGTCATCTCGACCAGGAACGTGCTGTGCCCTTCGGCCAGGCTGTCCGAGGCCCCGACGCGGCAGAACACCCGATCGACGATCCCGATCACGGCCTCGTCCGCCGGGACGAACGAGCCGGCCTGGGCCAGGACCACGATCAGCCCGACCTGGCGCAGGTAGGTCGACTTGCCGCCCATGTTCGGTCCGGTCAGCACGGCGATCGAGCGGCCCTGCGCGTCGAGCAACGTGTCGTTGGGCACGAAGCGCCGATCGCGCGCGATCTGCTCGATGACCGGATGGCGTCCGCCGCGGATCGTCAGCTCCGGACCCGCGTGGATCGCCGGCCGCCGGTAGTCCTCCGTGGCAGCGACTTCGGCCAAGCCGGCCAGCACGTCGAGGCGGGCCGTAGCGCGGGCCGTGCGTTGCAGTCGCGGCACGTGGCGCACGACGTCGGCGCGGAGTGCGGCAAAGATCTCGCTCTCGAGACTCGCGATGCGCTCCTGCGCTCGCAGGACCTTGTTCTCGTACTCCTTCAGCTCGGGAGTCACGAATCGCTCGCCGCCGACGATCGTCTGGCGGCGCTCGTAGCGCTCGGGCACCAGGTGCAGGTTGGACTTCGACACCTCGAGGTAGTAGCCGAACACTTTGTTGTAGCGGACCTTCAACGATGCGATGCGCGTCGTTTCGCGCTCCCGGGTCTCGAGGCTCGCGATGTAGGAGCGACCGTCGCGCTGGATCGAGCGATACTCGTCGAGCTCGGCATGGAATCCGTCGCGGATCACTCCTGCGTCCCGCAAGCTGAGGGGCGGCGCATCGACGAGCGCGCGCTCGAGCAGCTCGAGCAGCTCGCTCAGGGGATCGACCTCGGCCAGCGTTTCGACGAGCAGCGGCGCGGCGCACGCGGCCAGGCCACGCAGCAGCTCGGGGATGTGCTGGAGCGAGCTGCGGATCGCCGCGAGATCGCGCGGTGTCGCCGTGCCTCCGACGGCGCGGGCGACCAAGCGCTCGAGGTCCAGGACGCCGCGCAACCCGCTGCGGCCGGCCTCGCGCAGCCCCGGTTGAGCGAGGAGCTCGCCGACCGCATCGTGTCTCCGGCCGATCTCCTGCGGCTCGAGCAGCGGCGCGAGCAGCCAGCGGCGCAGCAGCCGCCCGCCGGCCGCGGTCACCGTGCGGTCCACGGCATGGAGCAGGGAGCCCACGCGGCCTCCGTCCTTGGCCGTGCGCTCCAGATCGAGGTTGCGCCGCGTCGCCGGATCGAGGACCAGGAACTGCGCGGGGTCGTGCATGCGGATCGCGTTGAGGTGCTCGAGGCCGGAGTGCTGGGTGTCCTTGAGGTATTGCACCAGACCGCCCGCGGCCGCCACGGCGGCGGGTCGGTCGCGCAGTCCGAAGCCATCGAGCGACAGCACATCGAGCTGCCGTGCCAGCAGATCCGCCGCCGCACGCGGCTCGAACGCGTCGGCGTCGGACGGCGTGAGCACGCCCCCCGACGGGAGCGCGCGCGCGAGCGCATCCCCGAGGGGCAGCCCCGCGGGCACCACGAGCTCCCGCGGCCCGAATGCGCGCAGCCGCTCGGCCAGGGCGTCCCAGTCGGGCGGCGCCGCGTCGGCCGACTCCCAGGCCAGCAGCTCGCCGGTCGTCAGATCGGCGAACGCCGCGCCCAGCCGCCGGCCGACCGCGGCCACCGCCCCGATCCAGGCGTTGTCCGAGGCGTCGAGCTGCGCAGGATCGGTCACGGTTCCGGGCGTGACGACCCGCACGACCTCGCGCCGCACGAGTCCGCGCGCCAGGCGCGGGTCCTCGACCTGCTCGCAGATCGCGACGCGATGCCCGGCGCGCACCAGCCGCGCGACGTAGGTGTCCAGCTGCGGGTGGGGAAAGCCGCACATCGGTGCCGCGGTGTCGGTTCCACGTCCGCGCACCGTCAGCGTGAGCTCGAGGGCGCGGCTCGCCACCTGGGCGTCCTCGAAGAACATCTCGTAGAAGTCGCCCATCCGGAACAGCAGGATCGTGTTCGGATGGTCGCTCTTGAGCGCCCGGAACTGGCGGAACATCGGCGTGAGGGCGGGAGCGGCCGAGGGCATCGGGCGGGCGAGTATAGCACCCAGCGAGACGGGCCCGAGCGCGCGGTGCGAGTCGCTTGACGCGCGCCGGCGCTGGCGGATATAACCGCGAGCGATGGAGCCCGAGCGACTCGGCGAAGAGCTGGACGACCAGGACCGCATCCTGCTGCTGTTCGCCTACCTCGGGCCGCTGGCCCTGGTCGCGCTCGTCGCTGCGCGCCGCGAGTTCGTCAAGTGGCATGCCAAGCAGGGGCTCGTGCTCGGCGTGAGCTTCGCCGCGGTCTACCTCGTGCTGCTGCGGCCGGCGATCGCGCTCGCGACGCGCTTTCTGTGGAGCGCATTCGCCGATCTGATCTGGGCCGCGACCTGGCTCGTGGTCCTCGGCGCCGTGACGGTCACGCTCGTCTGCGTGGTGCGCGCGCTCGAAGGCGAGCGCTTCAAGCTCCCGGGTCTGGGCGAGATCGCCGATCGCCTGTAGACCGGTGCGTCGAGCTAGGGTTTGGGCGGGTCCGGCGCTCGCCACACAACCGGCAGCACCCACTCGTCGGCGTGGAACACGAGCGGGGCGTATCCACCGATGAAGGCGGTCTCGCGGATGTCGTGCCCGGCGAGCGCGTACTCCAAGGCCGCCGCGACGAACACGGCGCGTGCCGCGTCGAGCGAGGCTTGCAGCGTCGCGCGTTGCGCCGCGTCGGGAGCGGGCGTGGCCGTGACCGCCTGGCGCGCCGACCGCACGACCTGGGCCTGTTGGGCGAGCAGCGTCTCGAGCTCCGCCTTGGACCAACCGGTCCACAGGCGACCGTCGGGCCCCGTGGCCGACAGGCTGCCCAGGCTCGCGGCCTGATCGACGATGCGGGCGCAGTAGCGCGCCCGATCCGCGTTCGCCGGGTCGAGGCGCTCCGCCTTGCGCCAGGCCTCCCCGGCTTCGCGCCACAGCCCGAGGCGCGCCCGGGTGACTGCGAGCCGATCGAAGACCTCGACGGAAGACTCTCCGGCGTCGACGAGGCGCGTGTAGGCGCGCTCGGCCGTGTCCCACTCGCTGGCCTCGAACGACCGATCCCCGAGGTAGCGGCTGGCCCAGCGCACGTAGGCCGGAGCGAGAGCCGCCCCGTCGCCGGAGGACGCGTCGAGCGCTCGAGCGTACCAGCGGGCGGCCTCTTGGGGATGATCGGTGTCCGCGTGGAGCTTGCCCAGCGCGAATCGGCCGAACGAGGTCGTCGGCTCGGCCTGGGCCCCACTCTCGATCGAGCGCAGCGCCTCGCTGGCCGTGCGCTGCGCGTCGGCGGGACGTCGCAGGTTGGCGTAGGCGTTGGCCAGATAGAACGACGTTTCGAGGCTCGGGGCGCGAGCGGACTCTTGCTCGAGCGCGGCGCGCGCCCGCTCGAGGGTCCCCGTGGCCGCGGCGTCGCCGGCCACACGCTGGCAGTAGAACAAACGGTACAGCAACGCACCGTCGGCCTGGCCGGCTTGGTCGATCTCGAGGAGCGCTCGCGCCGCCTCGGCGTAGCGACCGGTGTCGTACATCTCGATCGCGCTCGCGCGCGTCGCGGTGGTCGGATCGGCAGCGTGAGCCAGCAGGATAGCCAGGAGCGATGCGGCCAGTGCAGAGGACGCGCGGCGTGCGAAGGTCGGTGGATTCATGGCAGACTGATTATCACACGGAGCGCCGATGTCGGGCAGCCGCGAGCGACCGCAGCACGAACGATCGCGGGAAACTCCCGGCGCGGTCCGGTGTGGCGTCCTGCTGGCCTGCGCCCTGCTGGGCGGCGGCAGGCCGACCCCGGCCCAAGACGGGCCCGCCGCGGTGCTCGATCGCTTGCAGGGCTGGCTCGACGGCACGAGGACGCTCGAGGCCCGGTTCGAGCAGACGTTGGTGTCCGGCGCGCTCGGCGGGGGGCTCGTCGAGCGCGGCCGCGTGTACCTCGACCGGCCGGGACGCTTGCGCTTCGACTACACGGAGCCCGAGCGCAAGGTCGCAATCGTCGTCGACGATCGCACCTGGCTCTACCTCGCGGGGGAGCGCCAATTGCTCCTCGGTCGGCTGGGCGCCGAGGGCGACCTGTTGCCGGCACTCCTCGCGGGAGCGAAGCCGCTCGCGCAGTTGTTCGAAGCGACGTTCGACACCGGCGGCCCGCCCCCGTCGGATGCGCCGTACCGTCTGGCGCTGCGTCCGCGCGGGGCGGCGGAGGGCCTCGAGCGGATCGTGGTGACGCTGCGCGCTCCGACCTTCGCGCTCGAGTCGGCGGAGGTGCTCGATGCAGCGGGCAATCGCATGGATTACGCCTTCTCCGCGGTGCACCGCAACGGCAG
>Ga0180085_1000078_pt1 | contig 28687 bp, 15 predicted proteins | sample EasRiv730_16_10D_FD_123013 | JGI IMG/M metagenome (GOLD analysis project Ga0180085, IMG submission 123013) | Soil microbial communities from meander-bound floodplain in the East River, Colorado, USA - East River metaG ERMLT730_16_10D | ecosystem: Environmental > Terrestrial > Soil > Floodplain ... | reverse complement strand
AGCCAACTGGATCCGGTGGTAATGCTTGACCTTCTTCAGAAGGTCAAGCCCGTCAGCGTGCTCAGGCTGCAGCCCTAACTCGCTGACGAGGGCAGTCTCTGCCTCTGCATAGCGCTTTAGCCGCTCCAAACAAACCGCACGAGCATGCTCGACGCCAAGGATGTTGCGTTCGATGCGAACAGCGTTGTCGAACTGCGCCAGTGCTTGTTCGTAATGTCCGCCTTGGACAAACTGTTCCCCTTCTTGACAGAGCTGAAGAGCTCGCTGTTGCGAACTTTGGTGTTTCTCCTTCTTCTTCACCTGAAGAAGCTCCTTTCCATTCTCAGAGATCATTTCAACTGCTGACGCCCTGAAGCCCTCCGATTGCAGCCAGTGCAGAATCTCAGTTCGATGTCCGGACTGCAGCCGACCGCTCAATGTCAGAAAACTCAACGAATCCTGCTGGTCAAACACCTGAACGTCGTTGCCAATCTTGCCTAGGAAGACGCCTCGAGGCATGTAGAGCGAGCGCAAACCCTGCGCATATGCGCTGCGGTTGCGTTCAAAAACTCCCCCGGAAGCCTTCAATTGGTGCCGCAGTTGGTCCTTCCAAGCCCGATAGTCGAAATGCAGTTGCTGTTCACTTGAATCTGCAGTTTGGTGTGAGATTGGATCGATCTTTCCGGCTTTGCCCCCGGGAAGATGAATGCCGATGTCTTCGTCTTCCATGTAAGCGTTCAAAAAGTCGGCCAGACGGAGCCGCACACTATGATCGTGGTCTTCTTCACCGTACAGGCCATAGTCTTCGCACCAGTAGCCGAGTGCTTCATGGGCGCGTTTCGGAATGAGATAGCAGGCCCCGCCCAGGTTCGCATCTCGTTTCGGTCGAATGCGGCAGCCGCGAACGGTTTCCAGTGGATAGCTGACCGGCTCGAAGTTGTAGGCCAGCGCAGCCAGTTCTGGAACAGCTTCGACAGTCTGTACCATGCGGTTGAGCCAATCGGGTTTCTGCACCACAATGTCGTTGTCGAGCTTCAGGTAGTAATCTGCCTGCGGTTCCCGCTGCCAGGCTACATTGGACGCTCTGGCCACACCAATGTTCTCAGTCAACAACACTAGGTTCTTGATGACGCCGCGACGTTTGAGCTCCTTCAGATAGTCCTGAGTGCCGTCCTGACTGCAGTTGTCGACAACGGTCAACGCGTACGGGAAATTGGTGAAGCGCGCCACTGCATCGATGGTCTGTTTCGTAAACTCAAGACGGTTGAACGTCACCATGCCGATGTTGACGAAACCTCCCGGCCTTACCGCATCGCGAAAGTAGAAGCCTGTCGGCAGATCGGTCGCGGCAGCCGGAAAGCAGTGCCGGTACATGTCCTGCACGCGCTGTGCCTCAGCCCAACTGCGTTGCAGGTTGCTGTTCGAAACGCCCGCGCCGTTGTGCAAGTACAATCCGAGAAGCTCTCGGACGTGTTTCATAGGATGGCGTAGAGCCAGCCGGCACCAGAATTCGTAGTCCCCAGAGGCGAAAAACGATTCGTCGAAGTAGCCAATCTCGTTGTGAACTGAGCGACGCCACATGGGTTGGGGACCCATATGGCAGCCAGCCAGCATGATGCTGGGATGATAGTCGGGCTTCAGGCTATAACCAGTGCAGATGTGGTTGCCAAACTCCTGGTTTTCGAAACCGGTAATCCAGAAGTCAGCGTAGACGAGCGCAACCGAAGGATTCTGATCCAGCTCTTGTGCCAGGACTTCCAGCGCGTCGGGGCGCAGACGGTCGTCGGTGTTCGCGTTGGTTACGTATTCGCCGGAAGCTGCCCGAATGCCACGGTTCCAGGCCTGGTAAACGTTTTCTCGCTGCTCAGTTCGGATGTACTGAATATTGGGGTGCTGCTTTTGATACCGACGAACAATCGCTCCTTCGTTCTCAGGCGAACCACTGTCCACGACTATGATCTCGAGCTCATCGCCGAGCGTCTGAGCCAGCAAGTCTTTGAGCCGTCCCTCAATGAATCGTTCGTTCTTGTAGGTGGAAACAATCGCCGAGACGCGATAGCGGTCAGGTTGCGCAGGCAAAACAGGCTCCGCTTTCGGCGTATTGGCCGGAGACCCTGCCACCGCCTGCCAGGGAGGTACGCTCCGGCTGAGCAAGCTGGGAACTGGCTGCGCCGGCATTTGCGGCGGCAGAGTTTCCGAAAACTTCGGCACTGGAGGGAATGCAGCTTCAGCTGTTGACGGAGTGGCTGCTTTTCTCTTGGCCTTGGCCAAATCCAGAAAGAACAATGGTCTCAGTTCGCCTTCACTGTTTCCGAGAAACTGATGGCTGAGTCCGAAACTGTCAAACAGCCAGTCGTAGTATTCCAGCGAATCGATCTTCGGATGCGCATGCCCTTCGAAGAAGATCCCTTTGCGTGTTTTGTCGATGATGTATTGGAACAAGCGATCGCGCTGCACCAGTTCTTTCGTTCGGTATACCGAAAAGAAGAAAGAGTAGTCGGCGCGCTCAGGAGATTGTTGATTGATAGCGGCGTCGAAATCCGTGGCATTGAAGTCCACGTTCAAATACCGCAGGTTTTGAAACCCGGCGAGCTGGCCAATCTGAACTGCACCCTCCCAGGTGTCTCGCATGCCCTCGATGCCGATCACCTCGCGGGCGCCCGCCTGCACGGCCTTCAGGCAAGACTGGCCGGTGTTGCACCCGAAATCCATCACCACCTGGTCTCGGAGCAGTGACAAGTCCATCAAGCCAAATCGATTCAAAGAACGCTCGCCTTGAAGCCCGGCCAGCGGAATCGACTGATAGTTGCTGAACCAGCGCAGCCCAGCCAGATGCTGCCGCAACCCGGCAACAGAGGCAGGTTCAAGGAACCGCGCATACTCGTCTTCAACCAGTAGCACCCAAATCGTCATCTCGCGCCGGCGATTCAGAGCGGCTGCAGTGAGGCGCCGCGCTCCGTCCATCATGTAAATGGACCGTGCCTGGGCGTTGCCGCCCAAAAGCTTCAGAACCGCCCCGGTTACGTAGAGCGGGGCTCCCAAGTCGGCGCCGTTGCGCATTTTCGAGGCGTAGTCTTCAACTTCCCGGACACGCAGCGGGCCTTCCAAAGCAGCAAATTCGGGGTTGATCCCGGCAACTGAGTTCGCTGTCGAAGCCTCGAAGGTTTCTCCCGTTTCGGCCGAGCGCAGGATGCAACGAACGGGCAGCACCACCAGCCGGTTCCAAAAATCTCGCGGCATCTGCCCTTGGGCACCAAGTTTGTTTCTGACAATATGAGTCAATATGGCTTCGGCGGCAGGAAACCCCGATCCGAAGTCGCGAATGGCATAGTTCTTCAATGCTTGATAACTCGACAACGTGGGGCCCGCCGCCGCCAGAGGTTGCAGCTTGAGGCAGCGCTCGGTATTCCCAGCTGGAGGATGGACGTAGCTGGCAAGCGCCGAAGCCGCAATGCGACTGTTTGAAATCTGACTCATTGTTCTTCTCGACTGTTCTCCAGTCAAAACCTTGGCAAAGGATGACAGAAACCCGTTTGGGGGGGATCCGACTCTCAGGCTTCACGACTGAAAATGAATGACTTATGATCATTCATGGTGCTTTATCTGGTGTCAGGCATCTCGAAGAACCCAAACACACAGGAGGAAAGGCAAGAGGGGGGCCAAAGCAAGCGGGGAGATGAGGGATGGTCGGGCGTTGGTAGTGCGCCACGGAAGTCGCGCCAAAAGCACTGACGGGCTTGCTTGAATGGAGCGCTGCGGTTACTAAACCCACTCCAAGACAGCGTTGGCCACTTGTTCAACACTCTCGACGGGGAGTTCCGGATACAACGGCAGACTGAGCACCTGAGCGGCAGCTCTTTCTGTGTTAGGCAGGGGGAGACGCAATGGGATTCGGTCTCGATAGGCAGGCTGAAGATGCACTGGAACAGGATAATGGATGCCCGTGCCGATACCGCGTTCCCGCAGGAAACCCAGCAGTCCGTCCCGGTGCTGATGCGCAACAACAAATAGATGCCAGGCGTGAACACCGTCTGGAGAACCAGCTGGAAGGCGCAAACACGACCCTGCAAGGGCGTCGAGATAAACACGCGCCAACCGTTCACGCCGTTCGTTATCTTGGCTTAGATGGCCCAGCTTTACCCTCAGGATGGCGGCCTGCATTTCATCGAGGCGGCTGTTCATGCCAGGCTGATCGCTGACGTAGCGTTGTTTCCAGCCATACTCTCGCAACTGCCGGATCTGTTGTGACAGGTGGGAGTCGCGTGTGACCACCATGCCGCCATCTCCCAAGGCACCCAGATTCTTGGTTGGATAAAAACTGAAGGCAGCCACGTCGCCCCAAGCACCGGTCTTCACTCCATTCAGCAAAGCCCCGTGCGACTGGGCACAATCTTCGATCAACCGCAACCCGCGCTTGCGAGCAATCTCCACAATGGCAGGCAGGTTTGCCGGCCGGCCATACAAATGAACCGGCAGAATTGCTTTCGTTCGCGGGGACACCGCTGCTTCGATCTGCCGCGGGTCCATCAGGTACGAACCCGTTTCGATATCCACAAAAACCGGTGTGGCACCCACCAACTCTATCGCGGCAACCGTTGCGACCGCCGTGTGAGAGACGGTGATCACCTCATCGCCAACTCCAATGCCACACGAGCGCAACGCCAACTCCAAAGCGTCCGTGCCGTTCCCGACGCCGATCGCGTGAGGGACGCCAATGAAGGCGGCAAACTCTTCCTCGAAGGCAGATACCTCGTTGCCGAGGATGTACCAACCGCTGTTCAATACCCGATGAATCGCGTCATCAATTTCCGATTGATAGGCCAGGTAGCTGGCACGGGGGTTAGCCTGCAAGATGGACAGCGGTGTGTGGCTCATGGCAGGACGCAGGGAAAGATTCCCTCTTAGTCAAAGGGGGTGGCGGCATAGCGACGCAGTCGCTCTACCACCCCGGGGGTTGTCTTGACGAATCGGGAAATCCTTCACCTTGGTGTATCGTTGTTTGTCAAACGGAGACGTTCTCTCACTTGGCCTTCGGGCATAGCCAGACAACCCCCGCACCTTCGGTGCTGCCCCCTTTTTCTAAGGAGGAATCTTCTACATGTCCCAATAGTGCTGGTAGTACTTCTTATAGAACGTGAGAGTCCTTGCGAGGCCCTCCTGCAAGGAGACCGTTGGCGTCCAACCGAGTGTCGACCGGATTACCCGGTAGTCCGCGTAGTAATCTCCGATATCGATCGCTTTGCGGTCCGGAGGAAAGGGCACAATCCGATACTCCCCTTTACCGTGAAGCTCCACCATCAAGGCGGCCAGCTCCTTCAAACTAACAGGTGGCTCTGCACCCAGGTTAAAGATCCTTCCGTCTGCGACGGGATTGGCGGCACACAACAACATTGCTTCCGCGACGTCGTCGACATAGTTGAAGTCCCGTCGCTGCAGGCCATCACCGAAAACATCGATCGGCTTACCTTCGACGAGCCGTCGAATCCAGACGCCCAGAAACGTCTGCCGCGCGTCCTTCACCCGCATCCGCGGTCCATAGGTGTTGGTCAGCCGCAAAGCTGAAGCCCGCAATCCGTGCACGTTGTTATAAAGGATGTGGTACCACTCGCCGGCCATTTTGTTGATGCCGTTCACATCGACTGGACGCAGGGGATGCTTTTCGTCTACCGGTAGATAGTCGGGAGCTCCATAGATCTGGCGGGTACTGGCAAAGACGATGCGGATCTTGGGATTGTGACGGCGGCACGCTTCCAGGATGGAGAGCTGGCTGCGACAGTTGATTTCCAGATCGGTTTGCGGGTTTTCCATCGAGTCCAGATGGCTGGTTTGCCCGGCCAGGTTGAACAGGTAGTCTTCTCCCTGCACCAGGTAGCGCATTCCATGTTCGTCGCGGACATCCGCGATATTCACTCGCACCCGCGTGCGAATCTCTTCGATGTTGAATAAATTCCCGCCATACTCGGGGATCAGTGAGTCCACGAGCTTGACTTTCGCACCCAATTCCAAAAGACGCTGGGCCAAGTTCGAACCAATAAAGCCCAACCCGCCAGTGATCAAAACGCGTCGGCCTTGAAAAACTTTCTCGAAATCAATCATGAACGTTGAAGGTGCAAGTTCGCTTCAGGTGCTGAATCCGGTGAGAACACGACACCACAGCTTTCGGCTCTCGCGAGAATGAGATTCGAAACCCGCTGAGGCCGGTTAGTCTAGCATACGGGAAACGCGAAGGCAGGAAGGAACTCAGTGACTGCATGGGTGCATCAGTACCGTCCGAGTGAAAACCAGAGTCACGGCAAAGCGCCGCTCCCTCGGTTCATACCTGAGTGGCCCAATCTGTCAGGGGAAATCGGCATCGGCTGGCTCAAGCTGAGGCCGAAGCAAGTGATTGCGAGTGCGACTCGAAGGGGATTCTTGAAGTCGACGCCGTGCTTTTACGAGGTCTCGCAGGCAGGCGAGGTGTCTGCAGATACCTATGCTTCAACCGCGACCGGCTTCTGCTGTTGTCGCAGTTCCCGCAACAAACCGCGAGTCTCTGGATGGTTGGGCTGAATCTTGAGTTCCGCAAAGATTGCGCGCTCACAGTCCTTCCAGCGCCCCAGCTGGAAGAAACACTGCGCCCGCAAATAGTGCAGCCCCGGCTGCTGAAGCGCTGTCTCGGTCATTTGGTCGAAACAGGCAAGAGCAAGGTTCCATTCCCTTCGCGCAAAGTGGTGAGCCCCTCGCTCAGAGTCACTGGCACGATTGGCTGCCTGCGGAACCTCGTTTCGCGGCATCGGCGAGATAGACGCCGCAGAAGGTAACTGAGGCATGGATGTTCCATTGCCGGACGGCTTCTTTGGCCGAGCTTCCTTCCGCAGCGCATGAAAGAATTTCCTGGCCTCTGTGTTCTCAGGATACTGCAGAATCTCCTGGCGCACAGCGGCCTCAGCTTCGGTCAGCCGGCCCATTCTCTCGAAGCAGTATGCACGCGTGAGTTGTACCCCCTGAAGAGTGGCTCCCTGCTGTAGAGCCTCATCCAGGCACTCCGGGGCTTTGGAGAACTCGCGTGCTTCCAACAGTCGCAAACCTTTCTGATAGAGGGCAGCGCCATTCGCGGTCTCTGCGGGATCGGTATCCGAATGGTCGAGGTTCTGAAGGAATTGCAACGCGTCAGGGTGGTTTGGCTGGATAGAGAGCTCTGCCTGGAATGCCTGTCTGGCCTCGGCCTTCCGGCCCAGTTGCAGAAGGCATTGACCTCGCACGCAATTCACACCGCGCTTACGGTTTTCCTTGGCGAGCACGCGATCAAAGCAGGCGAGTGCTCCAAGCCAGTCACCGCGCTCAAAGTGCTTCGCCCCCTCCAGAAACTCGTTCGCCGGAAACGCCACCGGGGGTGTCGAGGGGGCTCTCCCACTTTCGCGGCCCAGTTCGTGCAACAGTTGGAGGGCATCAGGGTGGTTTGGCTGAATCGACAATTCCTCTTGAAGCGCAATCCGTGCTTCGCTGGTACGTTCCAGCTTGAGTAGACAACGCGCCATTGCCAGGTGAACGTCTTGCCTGCGTGGCATCAGTTTTCGAGCCTGCTGAAAGTGAGTCAAGGCCCCCTCCCAGCGTTCCTGCTGGAAATGCTGAAAGGCTGAAATAATCTCCGCGTTCAAACGATCCATGTTCGGTGCCTCAGGGGTGGCACGCAGCGAGAAGGACAAGCGTTGCGCCGTGACAGGTGTTTCGGCAGGTCTCCGGCGTTGCAGCCATTCTGCCACTTCGAGGTTGTCCGGGTGTCGCTCGAAGAATGCGCCTGCCACAGCTTTCGCCTCCTCCACTCGACGGGTGGCAAGAAGGAATTCCGCGTAGGCGAGAATGTTCTGACCATCGTCTGCATTCGCTGCAATAGCTAACCTGAAACAGGAGTCCGCCTCGTGAGGCCTGTCTTGCTTCCAATGCAACAAGCCCAGGTTTCGGTACGCCGGTCCATAGTGCGGAGCGATCTCCAGCGTCTTGTCGAAGGCATATTTCGCAACCTTGTAGTTGGCCGCGTGCAACAACTCTTCACCTTGCTGGCTGAGAGACTTGACGAGCTCGAAGTCCGCATACTCTTTGATCTTGTTTTCCACAGGTCTCAAAAGGTCCAGCGAAAGCTCGCCACGAAGGAAATACTCGCGCGCCGGTACCCGAAACGCTTCTTCCTGTTGCTGGCTGGAGTCACTTGGAGTCGAAGCGCGCTGCCACAGCTTTCGGTAATGCTCCGGCCGCCAGCCAAGCAGCGGGAAGCGTAGTCCCTTGTCTGCCGCGAGTCTCAGATGCCGAAGGGCCTCGTTCCGATTGCCGATTTGCTCTTCAATCAAGGCTAGCCAGAAGTACACAACTCCATAGGGGACGCTGCTACCGAGAGTCGTGTGGATAATCTCTCCTAGCCGCGCGGCTCTCTCGGGTTCCATGCGGGCAATCCGCTCGTCTGCGGCACATCCCTCGCGCTGCCCGCTGTGTTCGTGTTGTCTAGCCGCATGCAGAAAGTCATCCACTGAGAGCTTTTGTTTGGAGAACACTTTTCCGGCGAGCTTCCTGACCGTGTTGAAATCCCGCAGGTTCACATCAAAGTCGATCTCCGTGCCGAGAAGATCGTTGGCATACGTGTAGGTTTCAACAAGATCGAGAGAGTCGAGGAGGCGCGGTCCCACAAAGTCGGTGTCTGCATCCAGTGACGCGGGCAGTCCTCGTTCCTCCAGTCGTTCGCGAAGAAACACGATCAAAGCATGTTCAAATGATTCAAGGGTCGAGGCTTCGACGACTGACTGTCTCCAAGTCAATCCCAGTTCCTGGGCAACGAGAAGGGCAAACGACTCGGGCTCCGAACTGGGTTCGCAACCCTGCCGTGCGGTCTCAAACGACAGCGCCAGCTGCTGGCCCGTCCGCAGCGCGATCTCTTCCGCATAGAGATCGAAGGCTGATACATTCAAGTGAATGCCGTCCTGTTGAAGAAACTTTGCTTTCGGGGTCCCGTCGGCCTCCACTAGCTTTCCAGTTGGGTTAATAATCGCGATCTGGTTCTGGCTGCACCAGCCGCCCAATTCCTGATGGAACCGTTCGGCGACGGAAATGATGTCTCGTTCGCTCAAGCCCGGGAAAGCAACTTGTCGAGGTGGTTGGGGAAAAACAATCCAAGCAAGTTTGCCGTCGTTTCCCAATTCACGAAAGAGAGATTGATAGCGGTGGATCAGCTGTGCCTGCGCTTCAGGAAGGCGGTTCTGAGACAGGGCTTGGCAGAGACCGAAGACGTCGTGCGTTCCCAAGCTCAACAGTTTCCAGCCCTTCTCACGGGCAAAACTCTCCCTTACTTTGGTTGCTGCAGGATGGCCACCAAAGAAATGTTCAGCTCTCAATGCTCCCACCCAGTGGACCTGCACAGGTTCGGGGCTCGTCCGGCACGTCAGTTTCCCAAGTCTGAACAGCGAGACATTGCTATTTCCAGCGATGATCACAGCAGCGTCAGCTCCTTGTTCAAATATAGTTCACGATTCCGCGAGCGACTGATCTTGCCACTACTGGTTTTCGAGAGGCTCATGTGATCGATCACTTCGACGCGCTTCGGCACGATGGCGACTTCATCGGCGACTGCTCGCTGCACGTCAGCCCGGATCTCAGCCGGAGGCCTTGAGCCGTCTGTCTCGACAATCACAAAGAGGTCCTCAGTCCCAAATCCGTCGTTTGCAGCGCCAAAGCAAGCCACTCGCCCCGGGTAAACTCCGGAAACGCTGGAAGCCACGTATTCGACGTCTTGAGGGTAAATATTCTTCCCGTTGACGATGATGATGTCCTTCTTTCTCCCCGTTACGTACAACTCTCCTTCGCTCAGGAAGCCAAGATCCCCGGTCAGATAGAAACCATCACGAAGCGGTCGCGTTCCGTCAGTAAAGCGTTCAAACAGGAAGCTCCCACGAACGCCGATCTCGCCTTCGCCTTGGGCGTTGGAGTCGAAGATCCTGACCTCGGTGTTTGAGATAACACGTCCACACGAGAGAACTGGCATCCCTGTTTCCGCCCTGGCTGCCTTCGCGGCGCCGGGCAGTGTTTGTGAGACCGCAAAAGTGTTTTCTGCCAAAGCGTAGGAGACGGTCAGGGCAGAAGGATTGAGCGTCGGAAACTTGGTCAGAAACTGCCGGTGCGCCGGTTCTCGGGCGGGCTCAGAGCAATTGACAAACAATCGCATGCTGCTCAAGTCGCGAGGCCTGCCCTTGTTTGCCAGCAAAGGGTACGCAAAGTTGGGCAGGAAGCAGATGGTCGCCCGTTGCTCTTCGATTCCTTGCAGCAACAGGTCAGGTCGCACCAACCAATCGAACGTGTCGATCTGAAAAAATGGAACGCCACACATCAGCGGCATCAAATAGCAGGCAATCAGCCCCATGTCGTGGTAAAGCGGCAACCAGGAAATGATGCGGTCTTGCGGGCTCAGCCCGATTGCTTGGGAGTAGCTGCGCATGTGCGCGACTAGAGAGGAGTGGCTCAAGGCCACTCCTTTCTGTAGTCCTGTCGATCCCGAAGAGAATTGCACCAACGCCAGCGGACTTGATGATGGATACTGACTGCCGACATCTGCGGGAGCCGTCTCTGGAGTGAAGACCGCCAGGTCGTTTAAGTCAGGCCAGGCTTGGTTGTCTGCAGAATCTACGAACAAGGCCTTCGCGTGAGTCAGCTCCAGAATGTGGCGAATTTTTCTGGAATACTCAGCTTGCGTTGTCTTTGAGTTGAAAGGGCTCAGTTGAGCTGGAAGATGACCGGCATGCATGGCGCCGATGTACGCTGCCAGGAGGTGAATATCCAGCTTCTTTATGAAGAGAATCAGGCTCTGATCTTCAAAGCTCTTGGAAAATACCGCCGACCATCGTTGCACATGCTGCCAGAACTCGGCTCGGGAGTATGGCTGCCATCGTCCCTGCTGCCACAGAGAAAAGCAAAGAGCAGACGGATTCTGACGACACAACTGCTCGATGCTATCGTGCACGCTGTCTGCAAAATCGAGGTGTGTCTCGGCTGTGGTAAGGGTTTCAGTTTCAGTCAGCACGAGTCTCTCCGTCATGACGCAGGCGCAACACTCTCGTGGAGAGTTTGAAGCAGCGCTTCCGACTGTTTGCGATTGGAAGGGTTGTGCACCCAATCGGCTCTTGCCGCAGTCGACGCATGGGCGTAGCGACCCATTCGGAACAAGCAAATGGCGCGAACGTAGTCAAAGCCCTCAACCCGAGTGGCATGCCCAACGTTCTCAGCAACAGCCCGGTCCAACAGAGTCAATGCAGGCGCCAGTTCACCAGAGTTCAACAATTTCACCGCAGCAGTGCCAAGCTCCATCGCCAGAACAAGTGAACCGGAATTAGTCTTCTGCACAGGTCTGACACTCGTCGCCTGGGGAAACAACGTTTCAAAGTCGACCCTCGGGAACAGATTCAACTCACCCCCGCGCGTGGCATTGAACACGCTAAAGCCCCGCTGGTCTGCATACTTCAACAACTGCAGGTATTGAAACTGTTGAACCTTGATCGTCACCTGAAGCTCGTCGAAGCTCATCTTATGACCCATGCCGATGGGAGCCTTGTCTTCCGCGTGAAAATGCGTGTGTTCGATCTTGTCGCGCGTCCAGGCCCAGTTGCTGTGGTCACAGCCCATGAAATAGATCGGGTTGCAGCCCAGATGAAACGCCAGCATCAGAGCCACTGACATGACGTTCTGGCCATAGGTGGGAACCGGTTGTGAGAAGTCGATCTCTTGGTGGATTCCCCGTTTGGAGTCAAAGTGCAAGAAGTGGGGTGTGATCTGGCTGCCCAGTGGCGTTTCATCAATCAGCTGATGGGCCCCGGTGGGCATGAACAGTTTGACCGACAGACCGGCGTCGCGTACACCGCGCACAAATGGCAAGAACTGGTCCTGAGGCGACCGCCAATACAGTGGATCGGCCAGCACCCAGTAGGTTGGATTGATCTGCTGAATCTGAGGATGGAGGTAGAACTGGTTGACGACGATCTTGACTTCATCCCTGAGCAGCAACACATCCTGGCCATTGAGTGAAGGGCCGTTCCCAACCAGAAAGCAGCGCCTGCCAGCATGAATTCGTTTCAGTTCTTTGTTCTTTGCGAGCAGATTGTCGATGTTCATCGGTGTTTCGAGCAACTTTGGAGTCTCTTGGATTTTAGCCTACCCCTCCACGAGACAGACTTCCCGCCTCAGGCGCTTCAGAACAGGGCGCTCGCTGTCATAGACACGCTTGACGCCATCTCCCATCGCTTGCTCAATGACGCGAATGTCGCGCACCAAACGCATTAACCCCTGCGGTTCGATCGACGCGGCCTGATCGCTTCCCCACGTGGCTCGGTCCAGGGTGATGTGTCTTTCAATGAAGCTCGCACCCAATGCGACAGCCGCGCAGGTCGTTTGCAAGCCAACTTCGTGGCCTGAGTAACCCACAGGGCAGTCGAATTCCTGCTTCAACGTGCGGACCATCTCGAGGTTGAGCTCTTCGGGCTTACAGGGGTAAGTGCTAGTGCTGTGCGCGAGGAGCAAGCGATCTGGATCGACCACCTTCACCGAGTGGCGAATCTCTTCCCAAGTGGACATGCCCGTCGAGAGGATGATGGGCCGGTTCGTTCTAGAGGTGTACTCCAGCAGCCTGTGGTCCGTCAGCGAGGCCGAAGCCACTTTGTAGCAAACCGGGTTGAATTGTTCGATGAAATCGACAGAATCTTCATCCCAGCAGGATGCAAACCAATCGATCTTTTTCTCCGTGCAATACCGGTCGATCTCCTCATATTCCCGTTGGCCGAATTCAATGCGTTCCCGATACTCCAGATAAGTCATCATTCCCCATGGAGTTTCCCGAACAACGTTTCGTTGTTCCTTAGGGACGCACAGTTCGGGCGTTCGCTTTTGGAACTTCACCCCGTTGCAGCCTGACAAAACCGCTGCATCAATCAATTTCTTGGCAAGGTCCAGACTGCCGTTATGGTTGATGCCCACCTCGGCGATGATGTAAACGGGCTGGCGTTCTCCGACCGGGCGGTTCCCAATGTCAACGGTTCTAGGCATTTTTGTTCCCCTTCCATAGGGAGTAGTAGGCATAGTGACGAGACGGGTCGAGGGTTACTCGAAACACAGTGAAACCGATTTGCTCACACGCTGCCCAGAACTCTTCCAAGCGATAGGAAGTGAAGGCCAGCGCATTCTGGTGATAGTTTCCGAGCTTGGGTTTCAACTGCTCGGAGCCATCGTCGTACCGGGTCTGGATCAGCGCGAGGCCTGACGGATTCAACATTTCATACGCCAGCCGCGTCACTCGCAGGCCATAGTCTTTGCCGGGAAAGTGCTGGTACACAGCGGTTGACAGGAAAAAATCCACAGCACGAGGGATGTGATTGAGGCAACTTTCCGGTTGAGCGGCGTCGATGCGGACCGGATGAAAGTTGTTCAGCCCTCGAACCGCCAGTTGCCGTTGACACTCGGAGAGATTCGCTTGCGAGATATCAACCCCATGGAAATGCTGGAAGGATTTGCAGAATACGGCCGCGTTGGCGCCGCCCCCAGGCCCCCATTCCACCATCCTGCCGTGAGGTCGGACGATGCCAGTCGCAGCGCAAGCCTCCTCGAGCATGAGGGAGTGAAGCCGGCCAACCCGGGTCCATAAATCTTCATCTTTCCAGCGCCCTTCACCAAACCAATGTGAGAGATCGCGAACTCCCGTGCTGTTTTGACTCTGGCTCCAGAAATCAGCGGCGTCCGCCGCGATCTTGGGTTCACTTTCGACCAAGTTCATGCGCTCTTTCTCCTCTCCACAATCAGGTCGCACAGTTCTCGGACAGCTCCGCTTCCCCCGCGGGATTCGAGAACCATCTTGGCGGCACGCAGCGCCTCTCGATGAGCGTCTGCAGGGGCCACACCGCAGCCCACAGTTTGCAGGCATGCAAGATCATTGACGTCGTTACCGAGATAGACTGCGTTCGCAGGTGCAAGGCGGTTTTCTTGAAGCCAAGCCCGCAAAGTAGGTTGCTTGTCTTGCACTCCCTGGACGCAAGCCAAACCCAGCTTGCGACACCGCGCGGTGACTACCGAGTTCTCTTCTGAAGAGAGGACCAAACAGGGAATACCCAGTTCTTTAAGACGGCGCAGGCCCATGCCATCGCTCCGATCGCACTGAACCGCTTCGCGTCCATCGTCAAAGACAATCACCCGGTTGTCCGTAAACACACCGTCAAAGTCGAACACTACCGCGCCAGGCGCCGTAGGCAACTTGTCCAATCGTCGCTGACGTTCCCGCGCCGTCAGCAGTACTTCAGCAACTTCAAAGTCCACAGGCTCGTCGATTTCCAGACAACGTTCGTGTGGCATCACATAGAGGGCCGTCTTGCCAAAAAACCGATGCTTGGCCCACAAGAAACCCTGGGTGCGCATGGCATAGGCGGCGCCGGTTTCCAAAAACTGTGGCTCGCGCTCCTGGCGCAGAGGGCGCCGGGACGAGTCATGATTGATTCCGGTTCCACAACCGGTTTCAGCTCTCTTCCACAGGAAATAGTGAAACGGTGTAACGGTAACAGCCGTATCCGCATCGTCTCGCCCTATGGCCTCAACGAGACCATTGATGTCCTCGGCGCTGGTCAAAGGTGAGGTGCACTGCAGGAACAGGACAAGGTCAGGCTGATACTGTTGGCTCTGCTCCAACCAGGAAAGGGCATGCAACAGCGCCGACTCTGAGGAAGCAGAGTCTCCACTGATCTCAGCTGGGCGTTCGATGACTCCAGCTCCAAACTGCCGCGAAACCTCAGCAATCTCCGGGTCGTCTGTCGAGACCACGACGCGACTGATACTCTGCGCTGCCTTGGCCTGTTCAATCGTATGCGCGATCAGCGGCTTGCCTGCCAGGAGGCGGACGTTCTTCCTGAGGATTCCTTTAGATCCGCCCCGCGCAGGAATGATTGCCAGCACTTCCATGAAGTCGTCGAGCCTTTCGGAATGGCGATTGGCCGCCGGCACTGCTCAGCCGGTGAGACTTTTGCAACTTGGTGTCCACTCCTGAACAGCGCTGGGAATTTGACTCACCAAGCAACTCTCATCCTTGCGTCTCAGGACGCTTCGTGACTAATCCATGTATTTACAATTGGATGGAGAACACGGGAGTGCAGTGTCGGAAGCGAAATTGCCGACGATGTGGCGTGAACTTTGCTGCAGTGAGAGTTGGTTTTTTGACTCTGCTTGTCAGAAGAACAACTGGTATTTCACTGGGTGTTTAGCTCACCTGAGAGTGAACGGAGATTGGATCGTCTCAAGACTTCCATTCAGCAAGCGATCGGTGCAGTTGTCCAGCCACGCAGAGGTATCCAACTGTTCCATTGAAGTGGTGAACTCCCGAATCAACAACTCAGCGGTCTCGGGTTCCCAAACGAGCTTCTGTTGAGAGGTTGCAAAAACATGTTGCGTCCCGCGCAGGCGGCTTTCGTAAGAGGTATGGACGTTGAAAATCAAGTAAGGGAGCTTGCTGAAGACAGCCATCAACGCAGGTCCAGAGGAGCCTCCCATGAAGAGCGCGGACGACTGAATCAAAGCGAGGTCCTGCTCCAGACTGGTGTGGGAATCTTTCGCAACAACGACGTTTGGACACTCACGCAAACGAGGATCAACTTCCGTCCAGGCACAGATCACCACAAACTTGACCGGAAACCTGCCAGCGCAATAGCGGAAGAATTGTAGCCAAGTCTCAAGCCTGGAATTCCTGCGCAGACCATGCTTCATGGCTGCGTTGTTCCGGAGCTGCACAGTGATGGGAATATCGGGCAAGACAGTGCGCAGGAAGAAGGATTGTGCCCAGTCCTGCATCACGGGGCGACAGGAGAGGTGAGGGACCCAGCTGTGCTCCGCGAAGAATGACTCGATGATTGTCAAACTGTCCGTATAGGCTGGCTTCCTCGACCGATAATCTTCCGCAGTCGGCCAGATTTCAACGTAGCTGTGGACGCTGCAGCTCAAATACTTTTCGAACTCGCTGTGGGAGTCGAACAATAGGAAGTTTCCCAGGTTCTGGCTAACGAGTGGTACCGATACCAGTGAGGCAAAATGTGGATGATAGTTATACGAGGGTCTCTCGACAGCCTTGGGGCTAAGGAACAGGAATCTATTGAAGCAACGTCATTATGCACTTGAGAAGTCGAGGTGCGGAGGGCGACAACGAAAACGGATTAATTTTGGGGATCTCGAACCTGCGGGTTGGTTCAGTAGAAATGATCCGACTCGGGTGAGTTCAACCACTCTTGAAGCGTTTGAGCTTTGGCGTCTTTGGCTGAAAGGATGGGGTCTGTGACCGGCCACTCGATGCCGATTGAAGGATCGTCCCAGCGGATGCCCGATTCGGCCTTCGGGTTATAAATACCGGTGCATTTGTATTGCAGCTCGGCAGAATCAGACAACACGCAAAAGCCACGAGCAAAGCCAGCGGGAGCGAATACCTGGCGGCGATTCTGCGCCGAAACCTCCACACCAAACCATTGGCCCAAGGTTGGCGAGCCCTTGCGAATGTCGACCGCAACCAGATAGGCCGCACCCACTGTCACACGCATGAGCTTGGCCATGGGTGGGTCCCACTGAAAATGAAGGCCACGCAACACACCCTTGGAGGAACGGGAATGGTTGTCCTGCGGAAAATGATCCGGCAGGCCCAAGGCCGCGAACTGATCGGCCCGAAACGCCTCCAGGAAAAAGCCGCGCTGGTCTTCAAAGACGCTGGGAACCAGAACAACCGCATCACCCAGCGGGCGGGACTCTATCTTGAATGGCATCGTTACTCCTCGCGGTTTCCAGTCTCGATTAGGCTTCGGTTCTCGTGCACCAGTTTCTCCCGTCGGGCCAGCTTCCAGTCTGCGTCCACCATCATTTCGACCAATTGCCGAAAGCCAACTCTGGGCGCCCAGCCGAGCACTTTCCTGGCTTTGGTGCTGTCACCCAGCAACAGATCCACTTCAGTCGGGCGTAAGTAGCGGGGATCGAGGCGAATATACCGCTGCCAATCCAGGCCCAGAATCGAGAACCCTGCCTGGACAAACTCTCGAACGGAGTGGGTCTCGCCCGTGGCAACCACGAAGTCATCTGGCTCGTCCTGCTGCAGCATCAGCCACATGGCTTCGACGTAGTCGCCGGCAAATCCCCAATCGCGCTTTGCTTCGAGATTGCCCAAATACAGCGTGTCCTGCAGGCCTTCCTTGATGCGAGTCGCAGCCCGCGTAATTTTGCGAGTTACGAAGGTTTCGCCACGGCGAGGCGATTCATGGTTGAACAAAATGCCGTTCGACGCAAACAGTCCATAAGCTTCGCGGTAGTTTACAGTCTGGCAATGTGAAAACAATTTGGCGCAGCCATAAGGACTGCGCGGATAAAACGGTGTGGTTTCTTTCTGAGGAGTCTCGCGCACTTTGCCGAACATCTCACTGCTGCCGGCCTGGTAGTAGCGTGCCTTTGGACACGCATCGCGGATTGCTTCCAGTAAAACCAGTGTCCCCAGGGCGTCAGCCTCAACAGTATAGACCGGCTGATCAAAGCTGACGCGAACGTGCGACTGGGCTCCAAGGTTATAGATTTCGGTGGGTTGAATCTGCGAGATGATTGAACGCAGACTCGCTCCATCCGTCAGGTCGCCATAGTGCAAGACAAGCCGTACCGTCTTTTCATGCGGGTCGTGATACAGATGATCAATACGTTCAGTGTTGAAGCTGCTTGAGCGCCGGATGATGCCGTGCACCTCATAACCTTTCGAGATGAGCAACTCCGACAGATACGAACCATCTTGTCCGGTAATTCCCGTGATGAGCGCACGCTTGGCGGCCATGTCTCCTCCAATGAGATGGGGAGGTTATCGTAAAGCAGTGACAGGTGACAAGGTTAAGTGATGAGTGATGAGTACTGAGAACGAGCTTTGCTCGCCACTCGTCACTCGTCACTCGCCACTCTCTTCCTCAGTTCCTCGCTGACACGATGCACAACTTCCTTCCAGTCGCCCGCCTGTCGTTGTCGGAACAGCCTTGCGCTTGGATACCAAGGACTGTCGTCACGTTCCAACAGCCATCGCCAGTCGCTTGCCCTGGCAAGCAGAATCCAGACCGGCGCATTCATCGCACCCGCCAGGTGGGCCACTGAGGTGTCGACTGATACCACGAGGTCAAGATCTGAGACTTGGTCCGCCGTGGCAGCAAAATCCTCAAGACTGACTCCCTCGAGATGCTTACAGATTTCCACTGGGCCACGATCTGAGAGCGGAATCTCCTTTTGCAGACACACCCAATGAATTCCTTCAGTCTCGAATAGAGGTAGCAGCTCCTCAAATGGGCAACTCCTCATCCGGTCTCGCTGTTGCTTGGGATTTCCTGCCCATACCAGCCCGACCCGAAGACGCTTTCCCGGCGGTCTTTGAACCGGATGGCGTGGCCTGAGGTAGGGAACTACAGACGGAATGGTTTCAAGGGTTGTCTGGAAGATATGTGGGAGGCTCAACAAGGAAACATGCCAGTCGTAGTGAGGCAAAGGTTGACCCGAAGCGACGATCTGATCGATTCCCGAACAGCTTTTCAATAAGTCTGCCAGTGATGCCTGACATTCCACTACGACAGTGCCGCCTCGTGCCTTGACCAACGGAGCGTAACGGATGAACTGGATGGTGTCACCGAGTCCTTGCTCGGCGACAATCAGCAACGTTTGTTGTTGGAATGGTTGCCCGGTCCAAACTGGTGCGTTGAAATCGCGCGGCGGAATGAGTTCCGAAATCTGCAAGCGCCACTCATAAGAAGCCCACCCTTCCAGCAGGCGACCCATTTTCAGCAGCGTCAGAGAGCAGGCCCACCTGCCCTTGATCCAACCGGCATCCAGTTGCAGCACCTGTTCCCAGCAGGACAAGGCCTCCTGCAGGCTTCCGTCTTCTTCCAGGGACAGTGCCAGAGTTTCCCATGCTTCCTTGAAGCTCGGCTTCAAGGCGACCGCTTGCCGCAAATGCCGCAGCGCGTCTGGCACTCGACCGGCGCGACCACAAGCACTCCCGAGATTGAAATGGGCATCCGCGAATCCTGGGTCCAGAACCAGAGCCTGCCGGTAACATTCCTCCGCCTCAGCCGACAGTCCTCGCTGCGCCAGAACATTGGCCAGCTTGTTCAAGAGGGGCACCGAGCTGGAGCCAGCGCGCAAGGCCGATCGGTAGAAGTGCTCGGCCGCCGGCTTTCGGTTCTCACGCAGAGACACATCGCCCAACCCTTCCAGCGCCGCTGGATGATTGGGCCGAAGACGCAGGCACTGACTGTAGGCTTCTCGAGATTCGCTGAGGTTACTCTGTGCAAGGAGAATCCGAGCAAGGCTTGCCCGGATCTCGGGGTCCGTTGGATTCAAGCGAACCGCCTCACGCAAGGAAATCTCTGCCGGTGTGGTCTCGCCAACGCCCCCAAGAACGACTCCCAAATAGTGGTGCAAACCTGAGTTGTTTGGATCGCGCTCCAATGCCCGTCGCAAGAAGTCGATGGCCTCTGATTTCTGTCCCCGCCGGTCAAACAAACTTCCCTGCACAAAGCACGCCACGGGATGACTCGCATCGCTGGTGAGCGCCTCACGACAGAGACGCTGCGCCTCTGCCAGGTTTCCGGCTCGCAGGCTCTCAGCCGCCTGCAAAGCCAGTTTGGATTCATAGAATTGAGTCATTGATCCACTGGGTCATTGAATCATTGCGGCATCGATGATTGAGTCGTTTACTGAATCAATGACTCGATGATTCAATGTTTCAATTCTTCCGACAAATGTATCCTGCGCCCAATAAGCAGGCACGCCACTTTCGCACAGCTTCTCCAACCACTCCTGACTCGAAGCACACTGTGCCGCGTTCCTTTCCAGGCAGGACCAGCTGAGGACTGCACAACCTGTGGGAACCGAGGCCAACGACTGGAACTTCGAGCGCTGACTGCGCCAAAGCGCTCGGGCGAATTTCTGGAAGGAGTGATTGTCGCCATTGCCCTCATAGCACACATAGTGCCCTGCCCCTTCGAGATCGACAGACGGAGCCACGATGAAATCGCCATTGATCTGTTGCGCTACGCTCGCGATCTGGGTCAGCCACTGCTTGGAGAAGCGCAGCGGCGCCACAAGCAACGCCAGGTAAGGTGCGAGCACTTCCCGGCGAATCTGTGCAATGATGTCTGACATTCCTGATCCACTCGTGATCGTTACCTGAGGAAATTCGGCAACCAATTCGTCGAGGACGCGTCGGTCTCTTGTCGAATGAAGATAGATTCTCAAAGCGGCATAGGAATTCTGAATCAGGGAATTCAGTGCGTGTCGGACAGTGTCAATCGACACCTCACTCGGAACGTTCATCAGCACCGCGCATTCTACTTTCTGCTGAAAGCGGAACACTGGACCTCTGCGCAGGTGGTCGATACGCTCAAGCACCCGCTGAGACGCATGTCTCCAGGTCCATTCCGTTTCGGCCCGACGGCGTCCCAGCCGGCCCTTCTCTTGTGCTTCCTCTCTGTGGTGGAATACATGAGCCAGCGCCTCAGACAGCTTTTGCGAGTCAGGCTCGAGCATCCACAGATCGCCGACGGTTTTCATTCCGCTGATTTCACGGTTTCCGAAAACCTGCCTCCTGGCAGGAATGCGATAGCCAACAGACTCATCGACAAAGTCGTCAGTAGCTCCCCCGGCCGTCACAATCACTGGCAAACCGCAGGACATGGCTTCGAGTACCGGCAGGGCGAATCCTTCACCTCGGTAAGGATGAACCAGGCAGTGACAGGCCGTGTAAAGCGCTGCAATGTCTCGCACACTGAGGTCTTGATCGAGGTAGACAATTTCAGGCGTGCGCGGATCCCGCTGGATCTGACGAATACGATCCCCCAAGCCTTGCCCCTGGTAAATGCTGCCGGCGCCCATGTCTTTGACAATAAGCGTCACGTCATCATCGGCGCTAAACGATTGCAGGTAGGCTTGCAACAAGAGGTCTATGCCCTTGCGCGTAATGGTGCCGCCAACAAAGAGAAACCTGAACTTCTTTCGGGAACGGATGGGTAGCGGCGAAGTGTTGGGTGCAAAGAGTGTGGTGTCAACGCCATTTGGGATCACATGCACCCGGTTCCGATCTACACCACTCTGAATATAGAGATCGCGCACGAAGGATGAAGGCGCCCACACTTCGTCTGCCAGATCGTTTACCTGTTGCACCCACTCCACGGGCAAACTGCCATACTCCCAGGGTTGAATGACCACAAAGTGTCCCTCAGCCGGAGGTGCCCAGTTGGGAGGCCACTGGTGTCGCACGTGGACGTCCACCGACACAGGTGTAGAGGGGCCATAGTGCTGCTTTAGCGTCCGATCTCTGGAGCCAAGTTCCTTGGCGAATGAATCGGCACCTACGGGCAGAATGCTCAAGTGGACGAGGCCGCTAGTCAACAAGCCGTGTTCAAGTTCGCGATTGACCAGCGCCAGACTGTGGTTTACCAACTGTGGTCCTTCCCAACAGACATGCGGGAGAGCATCGGTCTCAGTTGGCTTTGTGATGGCTCGGGTTTGAGAAGGCAGCGGCGAGCTCTCCTCTTTAGAGGCAGCCTGCAGGCACTCCCTCGCACCCTTCCTCAGAGCCTCGCTTTTTGCAAGCTCGATCAAATGCAGAGAACAACCCAGGTCGGTGCGAGACGCGCCGATGCCCCCAACTGCTTCGAACTGACGAGCAGCCTGCAGGGAATTTGGGTTCGAGGCATCGAGCACCAGCAATATTTTCTGCTGCGGAGCCAGGTGGGGCAGCAAAGCACGAACGAGTTTGGCGCAAGGTTCCGCATCTTCCGAAAGATGCAGGAGAATTGTGTCGAACACCTGGCTGGCAAGCGTTGAGGTCTTGAACTCATCCAGCGTCAGGAAAGGGGTTTGTGTTTCAAATGACTTCGCTAGCGCTGCGAGTTCATGTTGCGACGTGACCGAACTCTCTGGCCGGATTGCCTCAGTGAGTTCCAAGCTACGCGAAGCGAACTCGATGACTTTTCCAGCGAGTCTGGATTTGAGTTGCGGCAGAAGCTTCTCCGCGTCTGCGGCACGGAGTGCGCGCGAGTTCCAGATTTGATATTGGACAAACGGGGAAACGCCCTGCTGCTCGCTGCGCGTGAGAACCTGGTTGTAAACCTCCCAATGTTGCGTAGCGCAGGCTTCCCAGGTGTGGGCAGCAGAATAGGCACGGGCCCTCTGCTTCAGCTGATCAGCCAGAAATGGATTCGTCAGAACTGAAACGATGGCTTGCGCCAACGAGAGACCTCCTGTCACCCGCAAGACCGCATCTCCCAGGTCGGAGAACATGGGATCGCCGTTGGCCACAACGGGTCGACCCAAAGAAAGAGCCAATGCTGCAGCGCTCGACCAAGCGTGTCGTCCTGTCTGATAAGGGAGCACGACAGCGTCAGCGCACCGCAGATGCTCACTGAGTTCTCCAATGGGCAGATACCTGTCGACAAACGTGACTTGACGCTCCAACCGGTGTTCGCGCGCCAGAGCTTTGCATTCCCCAAGGTACTTGGCGCTTTCGGTATCCTCACTGTCAGGTGTTCCGAGTACCAGGTAGTGCACGTCCAGAACACTTCGAATGCTTGCAAGGCTGTTAATGACCTCAAGAATCCCCTTGCGCCGCGAGACAAAACCTGGCGTTGCGATGATCTTGGAGAAAGCGCCAAGTCCAAGCTTTTGTCGCAACGCACCATCGGGTCTGCCCAGAAGGTGCTCCTCCGCTGAGGAAGGCGTGTTTTGCGCAACACCAGGCGTGATGACGTGAATCTTTGAAATCTCGCAGCCATTCAGGAGCAGTTCCATCCGGCCGGCGGGCGAGTGAACGATGACGGCATCAGCCAGGTCACAAAACTCCCGCAGGAGAGCTGATGGAGGTGACGTGTGATGGAGCGTGAATACGAGTTTCTTACCACCCTCTTTGGCTCCTTTGAGAACATTGAAAAACCCTTTCTGCAGAATCGCCAGGTCAAGGTTGATGTGAAGAACCTTCAGATCCAGCGTGTGGATCCAGCGCGCCAACGGCTGAAGCCAGGAGCCGGACGGGTCCCAACATCGAATGACCTCTCGTGAGTCGGGGCGGTTGAGGCGGCTGTTGACTGCATAGTCGCCCAGCACCACAAACGACTGTGCCGGAAACTCCGCCAGCAATTGACGCGCGTAGTCCCCAAACGCGGACTGCTGGTTGAATGCGGAAACGAATCCAACGCGAAATTCAGGACCTGAGCGCTGGGTGCTGAGTGCTGAGTCCTGAGTGCTGAGTGCTCGTTGCTGCTCCACGCCCACTGCCGCAATCAAGCCTGTCTCGCGGAAGCACTGCAACTCGCTGGGGACGATGTGTCCTGCCCAGCGTTCTCGGAATCGCAGGAAGTTAGCGATATGACGATCAAAGCGGCTTTCACTGGCCGAGACATGGTGCACGATCTCGCTTTTCGGTGTGTAGACAATGCGAGTACCGAGTTCTCCGGCCCGCAAGCAAAGATCGGTGTCTTCGTAGCCGTTTTGGAACCAGGGATCGAACCCGCTCAACCGTTCGAATAGTGACTTTCGGATCAAGAGGCAGCAGCCGGTAACGCATGGGTAGTCGCGTTGCACATTTACGGATGGATGGTCAGCATCAAAACCAAAGAAGACGTGCCACGAGTCCTTTTGTTCCGTGAAGGCCATTCCTGCATGCCAGACAAGACCGGAGTAGATGGGATTTGAAGCAGGAAAGAGCTGCTTGTTGCCAACAATGCCGATCTCCGGCGACTGGGCCAACACTTCAAGCATTGCTTCCAGCCAACCCGGCTTGACGACGGTATCGCTATTCAAGAAGAGAACGTTTTCACTACGTGCCGCCCAAGCGCCGCGATTACAACCACGAGCAAAGAAGAGGTTGCGTGGATTCTTAATGTAACGGATGTACGGCTGCAATGATTGCAGGTACTCCCGACTACCGTCGGTTGAGCCGTTATCAACGACGATGACCTCATAGAGTCCCGGTGTCGTGTTCTGGAAGATGGAATCCAGACACTGCTGTGTAAGGTGCAGGTTATTGAATACCGGGATGATGATGCTGGCATGCAGTGACGAGTCCCGAGTGCCGAGAGCCGAAGCCGAGTTGGAGTGTGCAGACTGCGAATTCTGAAGATCGACTTGTCTGCTTTTGGATTGCGGATCTCTTATTTGAGATCTCAAATCTGAAATCTCAGATTCTGACTGTCTCGCCGAGAAGACCAATGTATCTTCGACAATGAAGGCCGTGATCAGACCGCTTTCACGGGAATGACTCGGTGTTTCTTGTGTGTCGGCCTTTACTGGACTCGCGATCTGAGACTTCGAGTGCGTGGTGTTGAATGAAGCAGCGAGTCGAGTCCATGCGTTCCGAGAGCAGGTCCAGCAGGGCAGCTCTTGCAAGACGAGAGTACTATCAGCCGGCGTGAGTTCCCGGTAATAGCGCCCGCGTCTCTGCTCGAAGAGTAGTTGGCGGGCAGTCATCGATGTCTGCGGTCCGCCGGATAGTGCGGCTCCGTGTTCCGGAGCTTCAAAAGCTGAGACCCTGGGGACAAACACAGGTAGCGACGGACTTGATGCCTGACCCTTGCTCTTGGAACTCTTTCCCTCGGAACTCGACACTGAGCGACCCGCAGTGCGCTCCATCGCGGATTGAATCCCCTCCAGCCAATCCCCTTCAAAGTGGAGCCGGTCTTGCAAAAACACCAGAATCTCCCCTTCCGCCATTTGCACTCCGTCGCTCCAGGCCGATATCGAGGATCGCGATTGAGATCGGATCGTAGCCACCTTCGCGCCGGGTTGTTGTTTGAGAAACTCAACCATGTCGGGGGATGTCTCAGGAACGCAAGCAATCCATTCGAAGCAATCGGGCGCTGTCCTAGCGAGGTTTTCTAGGAGCGCCTCGATCGCGTCCAGATTCGACGTCGCTTCGAAGAGCACGCTAAAGAGAGGAGCCGCCCTGCGCGCTTCTCCAGCAATCTCGCACTGCAGGTAAGGATGGCCGCCAAGGCTCTGTGGCAGACTGGCAAGATTGATTCTTTGTGCGGCCCGAAAGCGTTCGGGTGAAACCGGGTGAAGATTCCTTTGGTTGCGTTGGCCATTCCAACTCTGCCACACCTCCGCCTCCCAGCGCCGGCGAACGTCAGAAGATATCTCCATCGTCGCCACTCGCTGCTTTACAACCTTGGACGGACTGGCGAAGGTGAAGCGGTGCAATGCGCCTGTGCTTTCTGGAAGCGAGATCACCGTCGGCTCGCTGGTCCTGCCTGGAGCCAACATCCGTGTGCTCGAGGTAATCCTTGAGATGGCTACTCTGGCTTCTTGATCGGGTGGATCGATGCGGAAGCTGGGACTTTTCCAGTAGTCCCGGCAGCGTGCCAGGAACTGGCCGGCTTCAGGATGTGCTTTGACGAACTCCAACATGCAGGCCAAATCTCCGCCAGCCAGCACGTCTTCCGGCTCCATCAAGAGTGCGTGTGTGATGCCCCGCGCCGAGAGCTCTCTCAACAGGGCAGTGGTGCAGTCAACTTCATCTTCCCACTCACCCTCAATACAATGAATCCCTGGAAGCGCGGACGTCTCGTCCGGTGCCTCGTGCAACCCCAGCCGTCCGTTGGCCTTCAGCCGAGTGTGGACGTCCCTGCTCCCAGCGCAAACGACGGTCAACGATTCCCGGTCGACCGGCCTGTGCGGGTTCACGCCGATGAGAACGATCTCAACAAATGGCAGCACCGAACGCACTGACGCATCCAGGTAGTCCATGTGCTGGCGGGCGCAATAGATGGCCGCGAGTCTTACTTGGGACAACGGAACAGCTCCTTGGGTGAAACAGACACTAAATTTGGAGGACCCGGAGCAACAAGGACCTGAGGACAGCAGCAGGCTTCAGAAGCAACATACAGGCCTCCCCTCACCAACCAGGCGAGGGTTGTCTCGCCGCTGTCTGCTTTCCTGCGAACCGCGTTTTCCGGTCTAGACCATCCGCAGGCGCTGTTTGAAAGCGGCCAGCGACTGCTCAAACCCACTGACGTTGGCCAACAACTCAAACTCCAGGATGTCGGCAACTAGAATCCAGTCCTGTTGGCTCTGCGACTCAATCAGGCTTTCCAGCGTTGGACCCATTTCCGCAAGGATCTGTGCCACACTGGTGGGGCCCTGATGGAATTGTCCCGACAGCGACAGCTCGACACCCTGCAGCAACGCCGCCAACATCTTGATCCCCTCGAAAACCTGGCTCAATTTGTTGTTGGCTTCGTTGGCCAGTTGACGACGAAACGCCTCCGCCACTTCTACTAGTGACGTTTGTAAAGTAACCAAGTATCCCTCGGCTTCCGTGACAGCACCCTTGACCATCTCTTCCATGGGAGAGGCTTGCACCTGGATTTCACCCATGTGCTGCAGCAGACGATTGAGGCAGTCCGCTTCACGAAACTGGAGCACCTCATTACCATCAAACCGGACCGAGCTGATCATCTTGCCCTGGCCCAAGTGCTTGCTTTCGAGTTCCTGCAGCAGATCCTGCCAAGTGTGCAGCGCGGGATGAACCGGCAGATTGATTCCGTTGATTTCAAGTTGCATTCTTTCTTCTCCTTTAGTTCATAATCATGACTATTGGGTTACCTAGATCTTCACGTTGCGCGCCAAACCTACGGCTCTTGATAGTCTCCATTTGCCGTCGTGCCAACTGTCCCAGCTTTTCGCCCTTGTCGACCACCCACTGGTAGATCTCCAAAGCGCGTCTTTCGTCGCCCGATGCTGCCAGGGCTGCGGCCCAGTAGGTTCTCACGACTTCATCCTCAGGCCAGGCGTTGGCGGCTCGTTCGAGCAGAACAAGGGATTCGGTCAGCCGACCTGTCCCAGCTTTAGCCAGGGCCAGGCGGCGGACAATCTCTGAATCGTCTGGCGTCAGTTCGAGGGCTCTCTCATAGCATTGGCGAGCACGCTCGGCTTGCCGGGATTCTTGAAAAGCCAGACCCAGATTCACCCAAGAGTCGGTGTGCGCCGGATCGATTTCGAGTGCCTTTTCAAGGAGAGCAATGCCTTCGCCTAGCTTGCCTTGGCTGGTCCGCACGGCTCCAAGGTAGCTGAGGCTGGCCACATGTTTGGGTTGGCGTTCCAGTATCATTTCAAACCAGACCGCCGCCGCTTGAGCCCTGCCCTGCTTCAAATCAAGCAGACCCAGCTCGCATTCGAGTTCGGCTGAAGTTGGAAGCGATTGTCTCGCCTTTTCCAGGTGCCGCCTTGCCGGCCCGTATTGCTCCAGCCGCGAATGGCAGATACCCGCATAGAGATCTGCTATGGCGAAAGTAGCGTCGTGTCTCACGGCGGCAAGAAAGTGCGGGATGGCCTCCGCGTATTGCTTCAACGCCTGCTGTTGAATGCCAAGTTCAAAATGCGCACGGGCGCTCACGGGCTCTTGTTCCAACTTGTTCATTCCCAACTCGAGATACAGGTGCATTTTCGCGCGCATCCGCGCTGTGCCGCGAACCTGTCCGTAGTGGTGCAAGACAAGTCCTGACTGCCTTAGTGGTATGCGACAAGCCGCCAAATCGGCTTCGACGCTTTCGTGAACGCGGCCTGTGAATCCAACCTGCGGATGACGTGGAAACAGCCGGGCCACTGCAATGTCGATGTAGCCTGCGTAGCCATGGCCTTCTGCATACTCGTGTGTGTTGGCCTGCCAGCTTTGGTCCCAGGTAAGCTGTCCTGACCCGTTCAGATAGTTTCTTTGCAGGAAGCTGAATGCAACGGGAGCAGAAGCAGAACGAACGAGACTCGAGAGTTGCTCCGCATCGCAGAGGGCCAGGCGCTCATCAGCGTCGAGGACGAGAATCCACGTCTCGTTTGCTTGTTGCAGAGAGAAATTGCGCGCAGCAGAGAAATCGTTGTTCCAAGGGAAGGAGAAAACGCGGGCACCGCAACGTTCGGCAATGGCTAACGTGTCATCCGACGAGCCAGTGTCGACAACAATCAGTTCTCGAACCCAGGGCGAGATGTGTTTGAGACAGCCTTCCAAATACTCGGCCTCGTTTTTTACAACCATGCAAAGGCTAATGTTGCTTTCCATACTGGTTCCAATCCTCAAGAGAGTGGCTATGTGACCAAGGCTTCCACACCCAGGGCCTCCTCCAGCCGGCGAATCTTTTGCGCTGCGAGCCGGGCCAACTTCGGGTTGCGTTCCTGAGCCCGGTGGTATAACTCGAGAGCCTCGGCAATAGCTCCCTGCTTTTCGTAGACGAAGCCAAGGAGCAACAACAGCGCGGTGTCCTCGGCATTGGCTTGGTGCGCCCGTTCCAGAATCTCGAGGGCCTCCCGGTTTGGAGACCTGCGCCCGAGCAACAGCCCATACTTCTTAAGCGCCACGGGGTGCTCCGGATAGCGTTCCAGCACCTGCTGGTATCTCGATTCCGCAGTAACACTGTCGCCTTGAAGTTCGGCGATGGCCGCCAGATTCATCAGACTGTCGAGATGCACGCCTTCCTGCTCCAACACTGTCAGATAGTCTTGTTCGGCTTCTGCCAATCTTCCGCAGCTCAGGCGGGCGTGAGCGCGAATGAGGCGATGGATTACGTGCGGCCCCAGATCTAATGCCCGCGTCGCCCAACGAATTGCTCGCTCATGCTGCTTCAATTGAAAACAGATCTGTGCCAGCAGTCCTGGACAGGTGCGGCTTTGCGGAAAACGCTCGAGGAAGTCT
>Ga0180085_1000077_pt1 | contig 28805 bp, 20 predicted proteins | sample EasRiv730_16_10D_FD_123013 | JGI IMG/M metagenome (GOLD analysis project Ga0180085, IMG submission 123013) | Soil microbial communities from meander-bound floodplain in the East River, Colorado, USA - East River metaG ERMLT730_16_10D | ecosystem: Environmental > Terrestrial > Soil > Floodplain ... | reverse complement strand
TCCAGCGACTCTTCTCCGTGGCTGCCAATCTTCACCGGATGCTCAAACACCGGCTCCAGGAAATGCTCAAACGCATTGCCCACATGCACCAGATGCCCGATCACGTGCGGAATTCCCAACCACCCTGCCACCACTGATCCCACCGCCAGTACCTGCAGCACCACCGTCATGCTTGCCGGCGATTCGTGCACATGGTGCTCCACCTCGTGCGTCATCCGCGACTTCCCGTAGAACGTCAGAAACATCATCCGAAACATATAGAACGACGTCATCCCTGCCGCCACCGCTCCCACCAGCCACAGCGCCCAGTGTCCCCGGTCGCTGGCAAAGGCCTTCCACAAGATCTCGTCCTTGCTGAAAAAGCCTGCCAGCGGTGGAAATCCGGCAATCGCCACCGTCCCCACCAGCATCGTCCACCACGTCGTCTTGATCTTGTTCTTCAGGCTGCCCATCTTTCGGATGTCCTGCTCCCCACCCAAAGCATGGATCACGCTGCCTGACCCGAGGAACAGCAGGGCTTTGAAGAACGCATGAGTCATGAGGTGAAAAATACCGGCCGCAAACGCTCCCACGCCACAGCCCAGAAACATGTAGCCCAACTGGCTGACGGTGGAATAGGCCAGCACTCGCTTGATGTCGTTTTGCACCAGGCCGATGGAGGCAGCGAAGATGGCCGTCAACGCGCCCACAATGGCGACCAGCAGCATGGCAGTGGGTGCCAGCACGAACAGGGCGTTGCAGCGCGCCACCATGTAGACCCCCGCGGTGACCATCGTCGCGGCATGGATGAGGGCGCTGACCGGCGTCGGGCCTTCCATGGCGTCGGGTAGCCAGACATAGAGCGGGAGCTGCGCCGATTTTCCGGTCGCTCCAACGAAGAGCAGAATGCACACGGCCGTGATCATCGCGTCGCCGGGAAGCAGAGAGCCGTTAGCGGCTTTGCTTTTCACCAGTTCAAACACAGTCGAAAAGTCCAGCGAGCCAAACAACGTGAAGAGCAGAAACATACCCAGCATGAAGCCAAAGTCGCCGACGCGATTGACGATAAATGCTTTCTTCCCGGCATCGGCAGCGCTCTTCTTGTGGAAGTAAAAGCCAATCAACAGGTAGGAACAGAGTCCCACGCCTTCCCAACCCACGAACATCAACACAAAGTTGTTGGCCAGCACCAGCGTGAGCATGGAGAACATGAAGAGGTTCATGTAAGCAAAGAAACGGTAATACCCTCCCTCGTGTGCCATGTAGCCCGTGGAGTAAAGATGGATCAAAAATCCAATTCCGGTAACGACAAGCACCATCACCGCCGCGAGCGGGTCCAGTTGAAATCCCCACTGGATGACAAACGGCGCCAGGCCGCCGGAGCGCAACTCACCCATTCCTGCCGGAATCCACGTGAATAACTCGACCTCAAAATGGCGGTCGTGTTCGGGCAGATGCACCAGCTGGTTCACGGCGCCGAGCGCGAAAATGAAGGCAAGTCCGACAAGGCCGCAGGCCACGATGTCGATCAGGCGTTTTGGGAGTTTCTTGCCGAGCAATCCGTTGATGAGGGCACCGGCGGCAGGAAAGAGCGGTATGACCCAAATGAGCTTCAGGAAGTCCATAGTTCACCCAAGACGCGGCAACGTGAGAATGCTCTCTGCCGTTTGCGATGGAAATCGTGCGCGCGCTGCAGCAAATCGATCAATGTTATGGATGCGAAATGAGGCTGGACGAGAAATGCTGAACCCGGCGTTTCAGTCTGCTCCTCTATCCAAATCCAGCGATCTTGTCGTGTTGAAAACCGAGGGGGTTATAGCAAATCGATTTTTCAATGTCCAGCCAATTTCGCCTACCTTCGAGCCAACACGCCAAGGCCGTACACCCAGGGACAAAAGACAACCAGGAAGTAGTAGAAGGCTCCGAGACGCACGGCGCCATGCCTCCGGCTGATATACAGATAAAAGCTACCGACCACGACCACCGCTTTGAAGAATGTGATGACGATCACCCAGTGAAAATGCTCAAACATGAAGCGGAAAAAAACATTGCCCTCCACATGAGTCCCAAACGAATAGATTCCTGTCAGCGTAAACGCCCAATCAGCCAGTTGTAAGAAAATGAGGAGAACCAAATAGAACCGATCCCGACTGAACTCGCCCATGCCGCCTTCCTTTCGCCAACTTTCGTCAAGAAGCTATTCGCACCCCAAAGCGTTTGATTGGTAGGGGGCGCTGCTTCCTCAGCGCACCTTGGAGTCTAGACATTTTAGCCGTCCCCGCAGAGGACGAATCTGAATAGCCGTGGGTCGAGCATAGCCAGACCCACGGCGACAGGGCACCTCTCAGCCAACCCCGAAAGGGGTTGAATCATTTCCGGAAACTCGCAAGCGACGCGCTTCTTGTTCGACCCTTCAGAGTCGGCCCACTTGAATAGGCTGCCCCGGGTTCCGTGATAATAGCGCAGCTCCACCCGAGGCTATTCATGTGACTCCCCTCGCGGGGACTTAGGTGGGCTTTTCAAGCGCACCTCGGAGGCTCTTCGGAGACTAGCAGTTTCCCGGCAAAGGCTTTTCAGCTTATAGTACCTGCCGTGCTCTCTCCCGTATGCACCGTTCAACGCTAACCTATTGCGGAGGTTTCTGTGAAGCTCTTCTATCTCGCAATCTGTCGATTTCTCTGTCTTCCTCTTCTGCTCACGGCTTTGCATCCCCGGATCGCCAACGCGCAAAGCAGTCCTGGACAACTGGCGCCTGTGTTATCTGAGGAGATTCAGTCCCCAGCAATCTCTGTGTTTCAGATGAAGCAATATCTCTTGAAGAAAGCGGTCAAGCCCCCGGCGCCGGCCAGCGCCGAACAGTGGACAGCCGAATCGAAGCGCCTCCGCGAGCATTTACTCAAGGATGTTGTGTTCCACGGCTGGCCGCAAGAGTGGGTGAACGCGCCGCCGCGATTCGAGGAAACCGGCACCCTGGCGGGAAAGGGTTACCGCATGCGCAAACTGCGCTATGAGATTGTTCCCGGCTTTTACGGAGCAGCGATCCTCTATGAGCCCGAAAATCTGCAAGGAAAAGTGCCGGCGATTGTCAATGTCAACGGTCACGTTGGCCCTCCGGGAAAGGCCGTGGAGTACAAGCAAAAGCGTTGCATCCATTTCGCGCGGCAGGGCATGCTGGCCTTGAATCTTGAATGGTTCGCGTTTGGAGAATTGAAGGACGAAGAAAATGGGCACTGGTTTGGCGCACACCTGGACCTGGTCGGGACGCACCACTTGGGCCTGTTTTATTTGGCGATGCGGAAAGGGCTCGACTACTTGTACGAACATGCCAATGTCGACCGAAACCGCATCGGAGTTACCGGGCTTTCGGGAGGCGGCTGGCAAACCATCGTGCTTAGCGCGTTGGACGAACGGGTGAAAGCGACTATGCCTGTGGCCGGCTATTCCGCTCTGGCTCCCAAGCTTGAAGTACGCCGCTACGGCGATCTCGGCGATCTGGAGCAGTCGGCGACCGACCTTATGGACGGCCAAGATTACACCCATCTTACCGCCATGATGGCTCCCCGCCCCACGCTGATCGCGCACAACAACCAGGACGATTGTTGCTTTCGGGCCGGCATCGTCAAACCGCTCAACTTCGAGGCCATCCGTCCCATATTCAGGCTCTACGGAAAGGAAGACCTGCTGACCTGGCACGAGAACAATGATCCCGGCGACCACAACTACCAACTGGACAACCGCATGCAGGCCTACAGCTTCTTTGCCAAACGCTTCAATGTCCCGATGATTGAGAAGGAAATCGATGACTTGCGGTCCTACGACGAGCTGGTTGTAGGCCTGCCACAAGACAACCTCACGATCCTCGGCTTTGCCAAGAAACTGGCACGAGCCATCAATCGTCCTCCAATCCCCTCGGACGCGAGTGCACGCCAGAGCTGGAACTCAGCCGAACGCGATCGGCTCAAAACGCTGCTTCGCTACAAAGCTGCCACGCTCCAACGCCCGTGGGTCATCGCCACGACGAAAGTCAATGGAATTGAAACGAAGTCCTACCTATTTGAGATGACGGATGGGCTGTCTGCCAATGCTGTTTGGGTGCGGGCCATCGGTGAGCCCGACAATGCGCCAGTCACCGTGATTCTGAACGACAAAGGGAAATCCGGCGCAGGAGTTGAAGTCTCCGAGCGGGTCAACCGGGGGGAACAGGTGCTGGCATTGGATCTCTTGTTCGTTGGTGACGCCTGGAAGGATGCCTCCGGATACTCCTACGCGCAGATCGTGCACGGAACCGGCGACCGAGCACTGAGTTTGGTCGCCGCGCAATTGATCGAGGTCACGCAATGGCTAAAAAGCCGCGCGACCGTTCGCGATGTCCGACTTGAATGCACCGGCGTGCGCAGTCAGACGGCAGGTCTCATCGCGGCTGCCCTGAACCCAGCCCTGTTTTCCGACATCACCGTTCACCAGGGTGCATCCAGCCTGAGCTATCTTCTGGAAAAGCCCGTCACCTACCGCGAAGCGCCGGAGCTATTCTGTCTGGATCTCTACAAGTATTTCGATTTCGATCGGCTCACCGCTCTGGCCGCCCCTGCGCGCGTCACGATGGGAAAGACGATGTAGAATTGAGCCCGACTGGAATCTGGCAGTGACCTGATGCTGGTGGAGAATTTCTGAGCTTTGGAGTGCGGGAGAAATACTTTCTCCCCCTTGCGAAGCGCTTAAGGGGGGAGATCAAGAGGGGGTTTTCGTTCCCTTTGACCCCCTGCCGAGAAGCGCGGCGAGGCTTTCTCAAAGCTTCGATTTCCTTGGAAAAGAGGGACGAGTAGAGAAAACTCCAGAGCAGCAGCAAGATGCCGCTGATCGTAGAGTCTGACGCCCAAAGCAGGAGCAAGCTCCCGCACTCCACAGGTGGGGTCTATGCTGCAAACTGATCACTCGCCACTGTCACTGTTCTTTAAGACCCCTGAACGCTGGCAACAGCGAGTTCTGGCGGAGGAGCCTGAGCTTGATACGCGACCCATACCTACCTGCTGCCGAGGGGTTGAGTCCTAATATTTGTGGGCAGAGGCAACTCCATTAGCGATTTCAAAGCGTCTTCCGGCAACGGGACCTCAGAATTCTTTTGCAGGACTTCCACCGCCCAACCTCTCATGTAGTTGGCATTCGTCGCTGCCTTCGGATCTGACTTCAGAATCTCGACCGCGAGTTCAACCATCCTGACCCGGGATGAGCGTTCCTGTATCGAGGCATTCAGCATGTACGCGATGCAAATCGTGATCACCGGAAGCAACACGGCCCCGAGTATCTTGGCAAGAATCTCAGCCTTATCCCACTTGTCTTTCGGCTTTTCGTCTGGATATGCCATTCCTGACTCCTCCTCGTCATTGACTCCATCGATTCCCGCAAGGATATCATCGAGTGCCTGATCGCTCGCGACTTTGAAGCCGATCAACAGCTAATCACCCATAAAGAACGGGCGTCTGCCAGCAGGCTTAATTACACTGGCAGCTCTGGGATGCTTCGAGACCTCCCAGTTTGAATTGGAGTGGTTTGATTCAGTTTTTGGCGGGCTCTGGGGCTTGAGATGGTTTCACTTCAACCTCAGGATGACGGTTCTGACACTGCAGCTCAAACACGCGGTTCATGAAGTTGCCGAGTGAGGAGGAACTGCCCTTTGTCGCCCAAGCGTCTTTGCAATCCGGTATCACATCCGGCTTGGCAGGTTTCTGATAGTAGTAAATGGATGGCGAGTTCGGGTTCTCCGCGTCGGGCGCAGCGTCATAGTCCTGCGATTGGACGGGGGTGCTGTAGTAAATCCCAAGACCTGAACCGTAGAGGGGCCAAGACCATCTAACGCCGGAACCCCGCCTGCCAACACCGAATCCGAAAGCCCCCGGGCGGCCCACTACATGGCCGCGAATCCCCGGACCCATGATGGCTCCTGGCTGACGGAACGGAGCAAATCCTCCACCGCCGTGGTAGCCACCGCCGTGGTAGCCACCGTCACGGCCCCTCGCTTCGAGGTAAGTCGCGGACATGAGTCCCGCGAAGAGAACCAAGCATAGGCTCCGTTTCATAAGACCTCCTGATTCCTGAACCCAAGGCCCTACCTGTAATTTTAGAGCATTTGAGACTGAAGCCGGCACCAAAGCTTGGCGCGCTTCGCGTCCTTGGCGGTTCTAACTAGTACATCGTCCAGCTAGTTCTTTTGATTATTAGATTTCTTCCTGCGTTTCCTCGGTTTGGGCGGATGGGCCGCTTGGTACTGTTGGGTCGCCTCGATGATGCGCTGGAGCTTCTCGGGTCCCTTGGTCCAGACAAAGGGAGTGCAGTGTTGGTTGTAGTTGCCAATGTAGTCCAAGAGGAAATCCTTGAGCTGGCGCCTGGACTGATGAACACTTTGGGATAGACCTTGCCGAGTGAGAATGCTGAAGAAGCACTCGATGAGATTCACCCATGAGGCGTGCGTCGGGACATAGTGGAAATGGACACCCGGGTGACGCTGCAGCCACTTTTGAGCTGCCTCATTTTTATGAATGTTGAGATTATCCAACACCACGTGCAGATCCTTGTCGGGATAGCCCGCCACCACGTCCTGCATGAAGCGCAGGAAATTGACCGAGGTGCGCCGTTGCTTGACGTGTGCCAAGACTTTGCCGGTCGCAATCTCCAGAGCCGCCAGCAGGGACTGGGTCCCGTGACGAACATATTCGTTGGTCCAGCTCCTTGGTTTTTTGGCTCGCAACGGCAGCAGGGGCTGGGTGCGGTCCAGCGCCTGAATGCCGGTCTTTTCATCCACACACAGCACCAAGGCGTTATCGGGAGGATTCAAATACAGACCGACGACGTCCAGCAGCTTGGCTTCAAAGTCCGGATCTGGACTGAAGGTAAAAGTTCGCACCCGGTGCGGCTGCAGCTGCGATTCCACCAGCATGTGGTGCACGGTGCTGCGGGGCAGTCCGAGCTCACGAGCCAGGGTGCGGACGCTCCAGCGGCTTTGAAACTCCGGCTGCTGACAGACGCGATGTTGCACCCGCTGCCAAACTTCCGGCTCATGCTTAACCGGTCGGCCAGAGCGGGGAAGATCCTTCAGTCCTTCCAGTCCCAGGCTTACAAACGACCGTCGCCACTTGCCGACGGTCACCTCGTGAATCTCCAACGCGCGAGCAATCTCCTGGTTGGACTGGCCTGCGGCCGCTGCCAGCACGATGCGGCTCCGGCTGGCCAGCACTTGCGGGGTCGAAGGGGAGCGAAGCATCGATTGCAGCTGCCTCCGGGTTTGAGAGTCCAATTTAATGGCAGGTGCTATTCTTGGCATGCCCAAGCATAGCAGAGATTTTTAATAATATAAAGCATTATCTGGACGATGCACTAGCCAAGGGCTTCGCCCTTGATATCCTGGTATGGCTAGCCTGTTCGGTGTGATTTTGGAGTGCGTGCGACGTGTCGCCGCTTTCGGAGGGCGCGACGCGTCGCGCCCCGGCAGAGCGCAGTCGTGACTGCGCACTCCAAAGGTAACGAGAACAAAATTCTCATTGCAGAGTTCGTAACCGGCTAATCCACAAATAGAAACTCATTGGTCCCCATCAGCATCTGGCAGAAGGTTCCCAAGGCGGACTTTTCCGCCTGCTTGGGTTCGGTGTTGGCGTTGATGTAGAGTTCTTTCTGCTTCTCGAGATTCTCGGCGCAGATTTTCAGTTCCGTCGCAGTCGGCTTCCGGGAAAGAGCCAACAGGTAGGCGGTCTCGATCCATTTCGATGAGTTGTGCTCGCCGGCAGCTGTCATGACTCGTTCGGCCAGGGATTTTGCGCTCTCCACCATGAATTCGTCGTTCAGCATCGTGAGCGACTGCAACGGTGTGGCCGAGTTGATGCGGCGCGTGCAGTTCACCTGGATGACTGGGAAGTCGAAGACCTGCAAGAACTCCATCGGGTAGTTACGCCGTGCCAGCAGATACAGGCTGCGGCGGTATTTGGCGTTCGGCGTGGGGTCTTTCTCCGAAACGGTCTGCAGCCCTTCCGGCCGCGGCGCCAGCATGATGGATGGCCCACCAGCGGTGCGGTCGAGTTTCCCGCTGGCTGCCAGTACTGAATCCCGAATGACTTCCGCTTCCAGCCGCAGCAAATTCATCCGCCAGAGAAGGTGGTTCTCCGGATCGACTTTCTTGGCTACCGAAGTTTCCCCGTCGGCAGGTTGGTGAGACGACTGCCGGTAGACGCTCGAAGTCATGATCTGCCGGTGTAGTCGCTTCAACGTCCAGCCGTGTTGCATGAAGTCGACCGCCAGCCAATCCAGGAGCTCGGGATGCGTCGGTGGAGCCCCAAGTTTGCCAAAGTTATCGGGCGTTTCGACAATGCCTCGTCCGAAGTGCTGCTGCCAAACCCGGTTCACCATCACGCGGGCCGTCAGTGGATGCTCCCGGCCGGTGAGCCAGCGCGCGAATGCCAGCCGGTAGCCGCTGGTTTTCCCCTGCGTGTCGGAGGGGCGAACGATGTCGGACTTTCCAGGATCACTCAAGACAGTCAATGCCCCGGGTTGAACCTTGGGACCGGGCATTTCCACGTTGCCCCGTTGCAGCAACCGCATTGTGCTGGGAGGCCCAACGTCCAGCAGCACCTGAATCTTTTCCAGCGGGCGACGGTAGCTCGTGAGTGTCTTGATCTGCCGGTCGATTTTGGCTTTGGCTGTGGCGTCGGCCTCCTTCAGCGCTTTCTCCACGTCTTCCGGCTTCACCTTCAAGCTGTCGCCAAATTTCTTCACCAGGAACTTCTGCACGTCGTCTTGCTTGTCCGCCGGAGTGTCCAAAGCCACCTTGGTTTCGGCCCGGATCTCTGCAGGCAGGCTCTGGAGCTTCGTATCCAGCAGGCGATCTTCATAGGGCTTCAGTAGGGTCGCCAATTCCTTCTGCAGGTCTGTAGTCGGTTTGTCCAGGTCCGCGTTGTGGCGTTTAATCTCTTCTTCATCGGACGGCGAAACCGTGGCCAGGACTCGGTTCTTTGGCTGCGTCCAGTTCCACGGGTTATAGGCAGGAGCAAAGATAGAGAGGAATCGATAAAAGTCCCGTTGCGGAATGGGATCGTATTTATGGCTGTGGCAGCGGGCACAGCCTACCGTCAATCCCAGCAGGCTGGAGGAAACCTTCTCGGCCACATGAAAAAGCACTTCGTAGCGCTCGTGCGGCAGGTTGACAATGTCGGCATCGGTGTGGTCGTAGACACTGCGCAGATAGCCGGTGGCCGTCAAGGAGTCCAGCACCTGCGGCGTAAACTTCTTGGCGTTGCGCCAATCCACCAGTTCATCGCCCGCCAGTTGCTCTGTCACGAAGCGATCGTAAGGCTTGTCTTCATTGAAGGAGCGCACCACATAGTCCCGATAGCGCCACATGCCTTCGTGTACTTCAATCGTCTCCAGAAAGATGTCAGCGCCGGTCACATCGGTATAACCAGTAGCATCGAGCCAATGACGACCCCAGCGCTCGCCGTATTGCGGCGAAGCCAGCAGGCGGTCAATAAGCCGCTCGTAGGCTCCCGGCCGGGTATCAGCGGCATAGGCCTTGATCTCTTCAGGGGTCGGCGGCAGGCCGATCAGGTCCATGTAGGCACGCCGCATCAAAGTCTGGCTGGAGGCTTCGGCGGACAGATTCAAACCTTTGGCTTCGAGCTTCGACAGCACAAAGGCATCAATGGGCGTGCGCACCCGCTGCTGGTTTTTGACCTTGGGCACCGCTTGCGCCACGGGCTTGCGAAACGCCCAGGGTTGGCGATCTTTCTCCGTGACCTCCGGGGCTTCCGCCGGAGTAAAGGTTTCCCGTATGGCTGCCACCTGCGGACGGGCGGTGAAACGAGCTTTGTCGATCCATTGGCGCAGGGTCTCCAGCTCTGCCGCTGTCACGGGAGCGTTGCTACCAGGCGGCGGCATTTTGCTGCTGAGGATGTTGCGAATCAGCATGCTCTTGTCCGAAGCGCCCTCCATGACCACCGGTCCGGTGATGCCACCTTTCAAGACGGAGTCCAGTGAACGCAGATCCAGGCTGGCCATCGGAGTCCCGGCTCCGTGGCAAGACACGCACTTGGCCGAGAGAATGGGCAGCGCCTGCTTTTCGAACCGCGTCAGTTCCTCATCGGGCTCGGCTTTCTCTGCGGGCTTCTCCGAGGGCGCTCCGGCTTCAATCCATTTGCGGATGGTTTCAATCTGGATGTCAGACAGCGTCAGCTTGAAGGCGACCGGCGGCATCGCGCGCGTCGAAACTTTCTGGTAGAGCAGGCTTTTCTCGAGTGATCCTTTCACCACGACCGGGCCGTTGAGACTGCCGCGCATAACGGAGTTGATGGTCCGCAAGTCGAGGCCCGCTTGTGTATAGATGGAAGTACCGCCGTGGCAACTCAAGCAGTTGGCAGTGAAGATGGGAAGCACGTCGCGTTCGAAGGTGATGGCTTGCGCGAAAGCAGGGATGGCGCCGAGGACGATGGTCAAATTCAAGAACAGCAAGAAGAGACTTGGCTCGTCCAGCAGTCCAAGAACCGCTGCGACGAGTGTCTGCGTTGGCCGTCGTCCCCTCACCCGGCCTTCACGACCGCCGTCGTGTTGGCCACCCTCTCCCCACAAACGGGACAGGGTGTCGTTCTTCGTTTCAGCGCAGGTTGGATGTCGATCACCGCAACACAACATATGGTCCCTCAATGGACATGACTTCGAAAGCTCCCCTCCTTGGCCAAGGAGGGGCTGGCAGCAGCCCGCGGCTGCTCCGGGGTGGTTCGATCGGTGTGTCTGCCGACCCACCTCTCTGAATCCGCCCTCTCAACCACCCCCGCCACAGCCAGGCGGCTGTGGCGTCCCCTCCTCATCCGAGGAGGGGAGTCGCTGTGCGCACACTTCCCGAATTGCCAGGCCCCCCAATACGCCACCTCACCAATTCCCCCTTAGTCAAAGGGGGTAGCGGAGTCGCGAAAGCCGTCGCGACTCCGCTCCGGGGGGTTGTCTTGCAAACTGAGAAAGCTTGACCTCAACGACATTGATCTTGGAAGGCGCAAGTTTCTTTTCTTGGCCTTCCGGCCTCGCGAGACAACCCCCGCGCCTACGCGACCGCTGTCGCTTCGGCTCTTCCCCCTTTGTTAAGGGGGAATTCACGCCACCTTCGGCGGCTTTTTGAGCAAGTCACCTACAACGGTCGCACCGGTAATACTGAACTCAGTTGGCGTCTCTTCGCGGCCTCCGTGCGGATAGGTGAGCTTTGAGTGATCGAGACCCAACTGGTGGAGCAAAGTCGCCTGCAGATTCGGAACGCTCACCCGATTCTCAACGGCCTTGTAACCGAAATCGTCCGTTCGCCCGTACACCAAGCCGCTCTTGAATCCGCCGCCGGCAAACCACAAGCTGAAGGCGTTCCGGTTGTGGTCGCGCCCGCCGGAGTTTTGCGTGGTTGGCAATCTTCCGAATTCACCGGCCCACATGACAATCGTGCTGTCGAGCAGACCGCGACTCTTGAGGTCTTTGATCAGGGCGACACAAGGCTGGTCGCTTTTGGCGCAGATCTTGGGCATCTGCTGCTTGATCTGTTCGTGATGGTCCCACGGCTGTCCCTTTCCCACGAAGACCTGCACGAAGCGCACACCGGATTCGACGAGTCGCCGCGCCATCAGACAGCGGGTGCCATAGCTGGCCGTCACCGGGTTGTCCAGGCCGTAAAGTTTCTTGGTGGCTTCCGTCTCTTTGGAGAGATCGAGTACCTCGGTGGCGGCCAGTTGCATGCGCGCCGCCAGTTCGTAGTTCTGAATCCGGGCTTCCAGCTCCGATTCTCCCGGATGGTCGCGCTTGTGTTCGGCATTCAGTTTCGCCAGCAGATTCAGGCCCTCCCGTTGCACGCCCGGCGGCAGCGGTTCGGTGGGCCGTAGATGATGCACCGGCGTTCCCGAAGAGCTGAATTCAACGCCCTGGAAAAGCGCCGGCAGCCAGCCGCTCGACCATAGGATTTTGCCGCTGACGCTGTAGCCTTCCGGGTCGCGAAGCACAATGTAGGCGGGCAGGTTCTGATTCTCGCTTCCCAGGGCATATGTGATCCACGAACCAATCACTGGTCGACCTGGAAAGATCTTGCAACTGAGCAGCATGTTCAGGCCTTCGGGATGGTTGTTGTGTTCGGTATGCATCGAGCGAATCAGACACAGTTCATCGGCAACTGTGCCTAGCTGCGGCAGCACCTCGGAAATCTCCATGCCGCATTCTCCGTGGCGGCGAAACTCAAAGGGACTCGGAAGCAACACGTTATGATTGTTGGGTTGATGAATCTCCACGCCGTCTGGATGCGGCTGGCCACCGCGCTTGGTCAGCTCCGGCTTGGGGTCGAACAAGTCCATCTGGCTGGGTCCGCCATTCTGCACCAGTTGGATGACGGCTTTGGCAGAACCAGGGAAATGCCCTTGGCGTGGAAGCAAATCGCTAAAGAGCTTCCCCGCCTGCGGCGCGGCGCCAGCATCCGCAGCCAGCAAGCCTTCTGAGTTCAGCAACGAGGCCAGCGCTAAACTCCCAAACCCCAGCCCTGAGCTCTTCAGCAATTCCCGCCGGGAAATCATTTGAGGGTTGAAGAATCGTTCATTGGCCATGTGCATCTCCTCCAAGTACCCGTGCGTTCCTGGCTTCCGCCGCTTGATGATTTCATCAGCTATTGTTTCTCAGTGCGAGCTTTCGTTCAAGAACTGAAAGGCAGGTTCCAGGTGTCGGGTGCCAGGTGTCAAGGTTCAATACCACGAGAACCTCTACCCGAAAGATTCTGGTGCCTGGCCTGCACGAAATCCCTTCAGATGGCTGCCGAAGGTTTTCGCAACATACCCTGACACCGGACACCTGGAACCTGACACCTCTTCAGTTCTCACCAATCCCTCGCATACCCCGCAGTCCAGCCCCCGTCAACCGTGAGTATGGCGCCGTTTACATAACTCGCCTCCGGAGCCACCAGGAAGAGAACCGCCGATGCAATTTCTTCCGGGCGAGCGGGCCGTCCCAATGGAATATGCGAAAGCAGGCTGGCTGCCTTTTCCGTGTAGGAACCGTCTGCCCCGTAGAATAACGCCTCCGTACCAGCAGTCAGCGTCGAACCAGGCGCCACGGCATTGACCAGAATACCCTGAGGACCGAGTTCCAGAGCCATCGAGCGGGTTAAGTTAACCACTCCGGCTTTAGCCGCGACGAACGCACTCTGCAGTCGCAATGGAACCAATCCAGCAATGGAGCTGATGTTGACGATCCGGCCCTGTTTGTTCTTCAACATCGCAGGGATCAGCGCTCGGCTGGCGACAAAGACGCCCGTGAGATCGACCTCCAGAATGTTGTCCCAATCTTCCAGCTTGTATTCGTGAATGGGAACGCGGTCCCGGCGCGTGTTGATGCCCGCATTGTTGATCAGAATATCCAGGTGGCCAAACTGGCTAACCACCTGTTCGGATACCTTAGCCATCTGAGCTGGATCGGCAACGTTGGCCAACATCTCCACGCAGGATGTGCCTTTGGCAGAGATTTCGCCGGCGGTGCTTTGCGCTCTTTCCCTATCGACGTCAACAATCACAACCGCGGCGCCGTTCTCGGCCAAAACGGAGACAATAGCACGTCCGATGCCAGCGGCTCCGCCAGTGACGACAGCGACTTGGCTTGAGAGATCGACCTTCATTCGTGTTGCGTTCCTTCCTGGCGAGCAATTCCCCCTTAGTCAAAGGGGGCGGTGGATGAGCGACAGCGGTCGCTCGTCCACCTGGGGGTTGTCTTGCAGGTTGACTCTGGCCTGACCTCAGCGCCTACCATCTCAAATGGCGCCACTTCGTCCCGTTGGCTTTCCCGGCCCCTCAAGACAACCCCCGCGCCTACGCGACCGCTGTCGCTTCGGCGCCGCACCCTTTGTTAAGGGGGACTTAGTGCTGTATCCACCGAACAACGTCCGGCCAGTACTGATTCAAAGCGATACATGAAATGCCGATGTAGAACATTGCACAGCATACTAATCCGATCCGCATCACGAGAGGAGGCCGTACTTCCCTCGGCATGAGAAACGTTGTGACCCATAAGACATGCAGGGCTGAAAAACCCATGCCGAAATTCAAGAATACTCCTGAGGCGATGGTCAGGAGCAGCGGATCCGGGGTCAACTTCAAAGCGACCAAGCCCCAAATGCAATAGAGGAACAACAGCAGATAGTAAACGTATTTGACTTGATTCCCGCCGAGATGCCGGACGCGCTTGACACCTACCCAGATGACGTCGGTCCAACGCCTAGTGAGGCCATCGAGGTTGGCAATCTGGGTGGGAAACAAGATTGCGAATCCGCAGAGCAGCATGAGATACCAAAGAATGTCGCCATGCTGAGCGGCCAGCGCCTGTGCGGTCATGGCAGCAGCGCCGTTGCCGTCAACGTACTTCACTCCACGGATGTATTCGTAGGAAATCATCGCCGGCAACGCGACGCCAATGGTGCACGCCGGAGCCCACAAAACAACTTGATCGCGCCAGATGTGCCGCAGCCAACCTTCCCACTCAACCAGATTTATTGAGTTGATCTCGAACACCTTCCCGGTGTGCGACAACGTGATGGTTTTTCCTCCCACGGCGCTCGGAATGGCACCGACTTGCGATCCCATGCCCCATCCTTTGTCGCGCGTGTAGTTTGAGAAAGCGAGGTTGCTCAACCCACCGGCTCCAGCGATGGCCGCGAAAGCAGCCAGCGTGGCCCAGTTGAAGTCTCCGTCAGGCAACGAGCCAAACCGGCACAGACCGGAAATGATGTCCCATTTGGTATCCCAGCTCACCCAGAACAACGCGACGCCGCTGAGAAAGCCCAACACGAGAACCAGCTTCGTGACTAGAATGCGTTCGAGCGCGTTGTAGATCTTACCGCCGAAAATCAGTGGAACGAACGACGCCAGGAAAATCACATAGCCTAGCGTTCGTACCAAAGCGTCGTCTTGCGTCGTAGGTAGCCGATGCAGAATCGCGGCCGACAAAGCTACAGCGGCATTGGCTGCCAGATAGGGCCAATATCCTCCCGCGTCGATGAACAGATAGAAGACCGTCCAGAAACGAGGTCCCGGCCGCGTCCGAAAGAACCCGACGAAAATGGATTCCCCCGTATAGAGCGCGTACCGCATGATTGCCAGGTTGTAGAACACCTGCATCAGGATGGCGGTGGTGCCGAGCCACATGACCCGGCCGCCATATTGAGCTGTCACAACCGGACCCAGCGTCCATTCGCCGCCTCCGATGTTTGCACCCGCCATCAACAGCCCCGGCCCGATGAGTCCCGTCCATTGACGGGCTCGAAAAATGGGTGCCGGAGGCAGCTCGGCTGTCTCCCACGACGGAAAGGTTGGTGCGGGGGGTTCCTCGGTTTGGACCTGGCTCATTAGGCCCGCAGTCTAACAAGGTTGCTGCGCACAGGTCTAGGTTTCGTCGCTGCGCTTGGACCTTAACTCCCAGTAGCCCAATCGGCACTAGCAAAATAGGTGAGCGGCAATGATGGGAAACATGAGAGTCGTACCGCAAGCCGGTGCGAGCCGCACGCTCAGACTGCGACGCTACCACTTGAAGAATTGAGCCCACTGCCCGATGTTTGATAATCTGCAAGGTAACGTAGGTCGCAAATCCAGGCGAAGTGTCGATGGTAGCGGGCACGATTTGGCCTCCCAAAATATCGTATGAACATCGAGTTTGTTCCATTGCTCCAGATTCAGCGCGATCTCTACAGCATCCCCAGAGGACCAGAGCGCTTTAATGCATACCTTAAGACGATGGTGAACTCGGATAGCACCGATGTTCGCTTGCCACCGCTCGTCGCGATGAATCCGATGGGAAAAGATCATGTGCCGGCTCTGCTGGAATCGCTGCTCACGATGGAAGCTGAGGCGGCAGCGGCTCGCGCAAGCGCCGAAGCTGTAAGGCGCCTTGCCGGTGTTCCCGGCGATTTCAACCTGGGGCTCGTGGTAGTGGACGATCTGATGGGTGGTTGGTCCAATCGGTACTTCAGCGAATTTTTTCATCGCTTTGAGGGGCCCTCTGCGACCAAACGGGGGTGGATTGGCGCATGGATCTGGAGCAGCGAAGCTCCCACGCTCCAGGCGGTCCGCGAGGAAGTGATGGGAGTCATCTTCCGAGCGGCTTATGTGCTCGAGCACGGCGCCGCCCTGAACTTGGCCAATATGCTGGTTCAAGAAGGCCACGTCATGGCTATGGCAGGTTGTTCTCAGCCCAGCCTGGATGCCCCCGACCTGGACTACACGCGAGAGGTCTTGCAACCACACCTTGCAGCCACAGATCTGCCAACCCTCATCCCGTGTCTCTTCGGGGATCCTGCTGCCCACGCCCTGGGCTATCCACCGCAAGGATTGAGCCACCGGGCTGGCCTCGCTCTTGCCCTGAGCGAAGCACAGCTCGGAACCAGGCGTCCCGATTCCGTTCCCACAACAGGTAGCCACGATTGACGCGCTTCATGCGTCTATCGTGGGTTTCTTTCCCGCGCAGCATCATCCTTCATCATCCTTCGAAAGTAGGATTATCCTGCTCGCCCACGACAAATCCCTTGCTCCAGTTTTCAAAAATGCATACCTTCCCCTCCGAAATGCTTTGAAAGCTCTATGCCTGCCAAATCGTCACCAAAAGACAAGATCGTTCCGCTCCGCGACCTGATCCGCCATCACGAGCACCGCTACTATGTCCTGGATGATCCGGAAATCTCCGATGCGGAATATGACCGGCTGATCCGTGAGCTAAAGGAACTCGAATCGAAGCATCCCGAACTCGTCTCTCCGGATTCGCCGACGCAGCGTGTTGGCGGCAAACCGGCCGAAGGCTTCGCCGCTGTGCAGCATGCCAGCCCGATGCTCAGTCTCGACAATGCCTACTCCGAAACCGAACTACTCGATCTCGACCGACGCGTGCGCGAGTTCTCGGATGGTGCCACCGAGTATGTTTGTGAGTTGAAGATCGATGGTTTGAGCCTAAGTCTGATCTACGAAGACGGCGTTCTCACACGGGGCGTGACTCGTGGTGACGGCACACGTGGCGAAGACGTCACCTTCAACGTCAGAACGATCCGGTCGCTGCCCTTACGCCTGCTGGACGGGGTCCGTCGAAAGCATCACCGTGTTGAGGTGCGCGGTGAAGTGTTTCTTCCTTTGGCAGCGTTTAACGCTGTGAATGCGGAACGAGAGGAGAACGGCGAGCCGCGCTTCGCCAATCCTCGCAACTTCGCTGCCGGGACGCTCCGGACGCTGAACCCGGAAGTGGTGTCGTCAAGGAAGCTCGACCTGTTTGTCTACCAGTGCTTCGCCGACGGACAGATTCCCTGCCAGCGCCATTCTGAAACGCTCGACTGGTTGAAACAGGCTGGGTTCAAAGTCAATCCTCACTGGAAACGCTGCGGTTCCATCGAAGGAGTAGTCGCCTATTGTCGCGAGTGGGGAGAAAAAAGGGACAGCCTGCGCTACGAGATTGATGGCGTGGTCGTGAAGGTCGACTCCATTCAACTTCAGCAAGACATGGGGGCCACCTCCAAATTCCCGCGCTGGGCCGTAGCTTACAAGTTCGCTGCGCGGCAAGCCACGACGCAAGTGAGAAACATCCTCGTGCAGGTGGGTCGCACGGGCGCACTGACCCCAGTTGCAGACCTCGAACCTGTCGAGCTTGCTGGCAGTACCATCAGCCGAGCCACACTGCACAACGAGGACGAGATCCGGCGCCTCGGCCTCAAGATCGGCGACTCGGTGCTGATTGAGAAGGGAGGCGACGTCATTCCCAAGATCGTGAAAGTCTTGGAGAGTCGCCGTCCCGCAGACGCACGCGACTTCGTCATGCCAGACCGCTGCCCGGTCTGCGCCGGTGAGGTCTACCGTCCGGAAGAGGAAGCAGTCTGGCGCTGTGGAAACGTGAGTTGCCCGGCCAAGCTGAAGGAATCGCTGTTGCATTTTTCCGCCCGGAAGGCCATGAAGATCGAAGGGCTGGGCGAAGCGTTAGTCGATCAGCTTGTGGACAAGGGACTAGTGAAAGACCCAGCCGATCTCTACCAGCTTTCGCTCGAGACGCTGATGCAAATGGAACGCATGGGAAAGAAGTCTTCGTTGAACCTGTTGGCCCAGATTGAGGAGAGCAAGCACAACGACCTGTCGCGTGTGATCTTCGGCCTGGGAATCCGGCATGTCGGTGAACGCACCGCCCAGATCTTGGCTCAGCATTTCGGATCCATGGAAGCTTTGAGCAAGGCGACGCAGGAGAGCCTCGAAAGTGTCTTTGAAGTGGGACCCGTGGTGGCTGAATCCATTTACCACGTTTTCGCACAAGCCGAAAACCTGTCGGTGGTAGACAAGCTGCGGGCAGCGGGAGTGAACCTGACAGCTAAGGCCGGCGCTCAACGATCTGCTGAACTCCAGGGAAAGCAGTTCGTGCTGACTGGAAAACTTCCAACTTTGTCGCGCGAGCAGGCCGCAGCACTGATTGAGCAACACGGAGGCCGCGTGACGGCGTCGGTAAGTCAAAAGACCGATTTCGTGCTGGCAGGCGAAGATGCCGGATCGAAGCTGGACAAAGCCCGATCCCTAGGCATCGCAGTGATCGATGAACCGGAGTTCCTCAAGATGGTTGGTTGAAGACTGAGTGATGAGTACTGAGTGATGAGTGCTGAGTGTCCGTTCTGATCGAACCCGCTTCCTCGCCTCGGCGGTTGGAGTCCTACGAAGATCGTCATTCCTGCGAAAGCAGGAGTCCAGAAAACCGTGCCCGTGTCAGGCATGCACTGGATTCCGGCTCGCGCTTCGCTTGGCCGGAATGACGACGACTAAACTCAGTACTCCATCCCCTGCACCACCGTTGACACCCACCTTTGGACCTGTGCTACTCTTTCGGGCTTCAAAGGGACGGATTCATCCGTCTTGAAGACTCAGGTAAAGTGCCATGCGTAAGTATATTCCGTTTGCCTTTAAAAACTCGCTACGCAACAAGCGGCGGACCATTCTCACCATCGCCAGCATCAGCGTGTCCCTATTTCTGCTGGGCATGCTGATCGCGGTCTATCACGCGTTCTATTTCCGTGCTGCCCCGCCGGAGCAGGCGCTGCGACTGGTGATGCGGAATCGCGTGTCGTTGACCTTCCCCATTCCGGAATACTACGAGCCCAAGATCCGGCAGATTTCCGGGGTGAAGGAGGTCGTTACCCGTTCCTGGTTTGGTGGTCAGTACATTGATAACCGCCCCGAGCATTTCTTCCCCCGATTTGGGACCGACCCGGAGCGAATTTTCAAGGTCTATTCCGAAATGAAGATTGACCCGGAGCAACTCAAGGCTTTTCAAAGTGAGCGCACGGCCGCTGCCATCGGCAAGGCTTTGGCTGATAAACAGGGTCTGAGACTCGGGCAGAAAATTACGTTGAAAGGGGATATCTACCCGGTGAATCTGGAGCTGACGATTCGGGCCATTTTCGAAGGGACGGCGGACAGTAGTGACAATGTCCTGTACTTCCACCGCAAGTATGTGGAGGAGTCTCTGCCTGAAGCCCGCAAAGGCCAGGTCGGAACTTTTGCCATTCTTGCTGAGTCAGCCGAAGCGGTGCCCCGTATCGCGCGAGAAGCCGACGAGATGTTTCGCAATAGCGACCGCGAAACCAAGACCGACTCGGAACGAGCCTATCAGTTGAGCTTTGTTTCAATGCTGGGCAACGTGAAGCTCTTCTTGTTGAGCATTTGTGGCGCCGTAGTTTTCACCATTCTGCTGGTTTCAGCGAACACCATGGCTATGTCTGTTCGCGAACGCATCAAGGAGATTGGTGTCTTGAGGACGCTGGGATTCACGACCGAGAAGGTGCTGGCCATGATCATTGCCGAATCCGTCATCATTGCGATGCTGGGCGGGCTGCTCGGCTGCGTGCTCGCATTCGTCATGGTCCAAGTCATGGGCAGCGCGTTCCAAGTGTTTTTTGGTGGCTTGCGAATGCCTCCGGTCGTCCTGCTGATCAGTCTGGGAATCGCGTTCGCCATCGGCCTGCTCAGCTCTGTCGTGCCTGCGTACAACGCCTCCCGCGTGCCCATCACCGATGCGCTACGACATGTGGGGTAGAATCAGTGACGAGTGATGAGTTACAGGCACTCGTCACTCAGCACTCAGTACTCAATTTATGGCCATTCCTCTTTCTTACAACTTTCGTAATCTGCGGGTTCGAAAGACCACGACGGTCATGACGGCGCTGGGCATCGCGCTGACGGTTGCGGTGCTGTTGGGCATCATGGCGATGGTGGCTGGCCTGAAGTCGGCTCTTCAGTCTTCGGGAAATCCTCTGCAGATGATCGTGGTGCGCAAGAATTCTGCTTCTGAACTGGTCAGCCAGGTTGCACGCGAAGCTGTGTCGGCGATTCGCTACAAGGACGGCATTCAGAAGTTCCCGGATGGTGAACCGATGGTATCGCCGGAAATTGTCACTGTGATGAATCTCCCCCGCAAGAACAACCCGGAGGGCGCCAACGTAACGATTCGCGGGCTCTCGCAGGGTGGAGTGAAGATGCGACCCGAGATCCACATGCTGTCTGGCCGTTGGTTTGAGCCTGGGCAACGTGAAGTGGCAGTGGGAAAGTCCATCGCGACTAGGTTCGTTAGTGCCGCTTTGGGTGATTCGCTGCGCTTCGGCCGCGGCGATTGGAAGATTGTGGGCGTATTCGACGCAGGAAAGACGGCTTTTGATAGCGAGATCTGGGGCGACCTCAATCAGATCGCGACAGACTTCAACCGGAACGAACTCATGTCTTCGGCTTTGGTTAGAGCCGTTGATCCCATTTCGCTGCAAGCCTTGAAGAGCAGCATGGCCGACGACCAAAGACTTTATCTGGAGGCAAAGACAGAGACTGAGTACTACGCAGCTCAAACCACCACCGCGCGGCCCGTGGAGTTTCTCGGCACGTTTGTCGCGGTGATTATGGCCGTTGGCAGCAGCTTCGCCGCAATGAATACGATGTATGCAGCCGTCGCGCGGCGGGCGCGCGAGATTGGCACTCTGCGCATCCTGGGTTTTTCTCGGGGCAGCATCCTTCTCTCTTTTGTTTTCGAGTCTTTGCTGCTCTCGCTGCTGGGCGGACTATTAGGAATTTTGCTGGTGATGCCGTTGAACGGCTTGGAGAGCGGCATTGGCAACAGTGTGACGTTCAGCGAAACAGGTTTCGATTTTCGCATCACGCCTGCGATCATTGGAATTGGCCTCGGTTTCGCAACGCTCATGGGCATTCTCGGCGGGCTGCTGCCGGCGCGCAGTGCTTCAAAGGCAGATATTCTCGTGGCACTCAGGGAACTCTAAGGTAAGGACGAAGTACGAATGTCGAAGTGCGAAGTACGAATTGGCGTCGAGGGGCTCGTACCCCAAGGTTCTGTAATGAACGGCTTGCTCTGCTCGACCTTCGCACTGATCTGGCGTTGGCACTTCGGCATTCGAACTTCGTAATTCGTACTTCAATCTATGGCTTCCGATACAACGCACCTGGATCACGACCTGAATAGTTTGAAGATTGACCGCAACCAGCGCCGTAAGGTGGATGGCCCATCAAAATGGGCGACGCGTTGGATAGTGGCTGGCATCGTTCTGTTTGTATTGTTGGCAATCGCAGCCACGGCGTTCCGCTTCACGACTCAGGCGGTGGAAGTGGAGACCTACCGGGTCACCGCCAAGACGGCCGCAACGGCCGGCGATGATCCTGGCATCATCCTTAATGCAGCAGGCTACATCGTGGCACATCACAAAATTCAGCTAACCGCGAAAGTCGTCGGGAAGGTCGCTTGGATCGGAGTAGAAAAGGGCGACCGAGTGAAGGAAGGACAGGTGCTGGTCCGCCTCGAGGACTCGGAATACCAGGCGCAACTCCTTCAAGCGCAGGGCAACCTGCAGAACCTGCTCTCGCAGTTGCAGGAGCTCGAAACCGGCTCCCGACCTGAAGAAAAAGCTCGTTCCGCAGCCAACCTGGCGCAAGCGAAAGCCGATCTTGAAAATGCGCGCATCAACCTGGAACGTGCGAAGGGTTTGTTCAAAGAGGAAGTGGTACCCAGGCAGGAGTTGGACAATGCGCAGGCGCGCCATGAGGCCCAGCAAGCTCGCGTAGATTCACTTACGAAGGACCTCGAACTCGTGCGCATTGGTCCTCGGCAGGAACAAATTGAAGCCATGCGGGGGCGTGTCCGGCAGGCGCGCGGCGAGGTGGCGCTGCGTCAGACTTTCTTGGACGCTACCCTTATCAAAGCCCCGATCACGGGAACTATTCTGGAACGTGCTGTCGAAAAGGGCGAGTTTGTCACCACCAGCTTTGTCGGAGAGCGCGGCGCCAAGGGATATGTCGTGTCGATGGCTGACTTGAACGACCTGCAGGTTGAACTCGATATCAGCCAGGACGATTTCGCAAAGCTCTACATGGGCCAGAAAGCCATCGTCACAACGGACGCCTTTCCGGATCGCAAATATGACGGCGTCATTGCAGAGATGTCTCCGGAAGCGAACCGGCAAAAAGCAACGGTACAGGTGAAGGTTCAGGTTCTGAAACCGGACGACTATCTGCGGCCCGAAATGAACGCCCGGTCAGCCTTCGTAGCCCGCGAGCAAGCGTCGAGGAAAGTGGGCTCTTCGGTGGCACCCAAGATTGTCATCCCGACGGCCGCTGTCCGTGACGCCGACGGGAAAAAGTCGATCTTCATTGTTTTTCAAGGAAAGGCAGCGGAACGAAGCATCAAGATAGGGAACGCTACGTCAAAAGGCATCGAGGTCGCTGAAGGATTGATTGGTGGCGAGGAAATCGTATTGAGCCCTCCCCCGACTTTGAAGGACGGCGATCGGATTGCGGTGAAAGCGAAGCAGGGGTAAAAAAGTGCTGAGTACTGAGTACTGAGTGGGGTTGCAAGCTTGTTCGTGGCGGCCCGGCTCAAGCCGATAGAACATACGGTGAATGCTCTTTTACTTTTGCGCTGGCCAATAGCACTCGGAACTCAGAGCTGACTCAATACTTAGTACTCACTCTTGACAGGCACACCACAGATCTCATGGACAACAACTTCATCATCGAAACGAAGAACCTGACCAAGGAATACAAACGTGACGAGTTCAAGGTCACGGCTCTGCATCAGGCCAATATTCAAATCAAAAAAGGGGAGTTTGTGGCGCTGATGGGACCTTCCGGTTCAGGAAAATCGACGCTGCTGCATTTGATCGCCGCTATCGACCGGCCAAGTTCCGGACAGGTCATGGTTCTCGGCGAGAGTCTTCAGGAACTGAGTGACAAACAGATCGCCCACTGGAGGAACGAAAATGTGGGCTTTGTCTTTCAAACCTTCAACCTCATCCCAGTGCTCACTGCTCGGGAAAACGTTGAACTGCCCCTGCTGCTAACCAACCTCAGCAAGAAGGAGCGGATCGACCACGCCGAAACCGCCTTGAAGCTAGTGGGCTTGGGGGATCGCCTGGGGCATTATCCGCGGCAACTCTCAGGCGGACAAGAACAGCGCGTCGCCATTGCCCGGGCGATCGTCACTGACCCAGCCTTGATTCTAGCCGATGAGCCGACTGGTGATCTGGATTCACAATCTGCCAATGAAGTGCTCACCATCCTGTCAAAACTTAATAAGGAGCAGGCCAAGACCATTGTCATGGTGACTCACGATCCCCACGCTGCCAAATTCGCCAGCAAGATTCGCCACCTCGAGAAAGGTGAACTGCTGCCGGAAGGAACCTTGCCGCAAGTTCGACGAAAGGCCAGGCCAAGGGCTCACGATGCATTCCGGCAAGGCCGAAGGAACCTCATCTCAGCCTGCTGCCTCTTCATCCCCACCCCCTCTCCTGCACAGGGAGAGGCGAGCCGGGCGTTGCGAATCAGGAATCCACCATCAGCATCCACCCATGAGTTCCTTGGATCAAATCACGGTAATCCTCGTTGAAACTCAGTCAGCGGGCAACATCGGTTCCGTGGCACGCGCCATGAGAAACATGGGGTTGAGCAGGCTGCTACTGGTCAATCCGCAGACAGCACTGACTGACGAGGCACGGCATCTGGCTTGCGGCGCCGACGATGTGCTGGACAATGCCCAACGCGCTGCAACGCTCCCCGAAGCCCTCAACTCATTCCATCTCTCCGTCGGAACCAGTTCGCGCTCAGTGGATTGGATTCCGACCGTTCTGCTCCCATCCGAACTGGCACAAAGCCTCACTGAGCTTTCCACCGACCAGCGGGTTGCGCTTGTCTTCGGCCCCGAACGGACCGGACTCACCAACGAACATTTGCAGTACTGCCAGTGGTTGACGACAATTCCGACGAACCCAGAATTTGATTCGATGAATCTGGCCCACGCGGTCGCGATCGTGGCTTATGAAATCCACAAGCAATTCGCGACTCAGCCTGTGGGAAGAGCTCTACAGCGAGCAGATCTGGAACAAGTGGAGGACTTCACCAGCGACTTGCAGCGATGTTTAAACGAAATTGGCTTCCTCAATCAGCAGAATCCTCAGCAAGTGATGTTCACCTTGCGACAAATGTTATCGAGGGCATGTCTCGAAGAAAGAGATGTGAGCATTCTGCGGGGGATTCTGCGGCAATGGAACTGGTATAGGGGAAAGCTGAAGGGACAGGAGTGAACGCCGGAGCTGCCGAGGGATGTTCGTGGTCGTAGCCTTTAACGGATCTGGATTCCGGCTCGCGCTTCGCTTGGCCGGAATGACGATGACCTACCGAACACGCGAACGCAGATAATCGCTCATCTTCCTTAATGCCTGACCGCGATGGCTTACCTCTAGCTTGTCTGCCGCTGACAGTTCAGCCATCGTTCGCTTCAGTGTCGGAAAAAGAAAGATCGGATCGTAACCGAAACCATTGTCGCCGCGCGGTTCCCGTGCGATCTCGCCTTCGACCGTTCCCTCAAAAGTTTGTATCACCTCTCCTCGGCGTGCCAACGCCAAGCAGCAAACAAATCGCGCAGTGCGGCCGGGTTGTGGCACATTCTGAAGCCGCACCAGAATCTCGCTGCAACGCTGCTCATCGTTGGCAGACGGACTCACGTAGCGGGCGGAATAAATCCCAGGCTCACCGCCCAAAGCATCCACCACAAGTCCTGAATCGTCTGCCAGAGTCAATCCTGGAAAGAGCCGGCTGTAATAGCTGGCTTTCTGCTGAGCGTTCTGCTCGAACGTATCGCCGTCCTCAGGGCTCGGAGAAACATCTGGCAAGCTTTGCAGGCCGATTACCTCAAACGGCAAGCCAACCAGATAATCGTGAAACTCGCGCAGCTTTCCAGGATTGAATGTTGCAACCAGGAGGGATTCGAAATCAGCAGTCACGAAGCAGAATGATCGGACAAGAGTGCGTTGTCTATAAATGCACGAGACGTCTCTGAATCTCGACAAGCTGGCGCGTCCCCTGTGAGCCGAGCGTAATCAGCTGGTAAAAATCATCCTTTGAAAAGGGATTCCCCTCCGCAGTTCCTTGAACTTCAACCAGCAATCCGCCGCCTGTTTCAACTAGATTCATATCCACTTGGGCCTGCGAGTCCTCCTCGTAGTTCAAGTCCAGCAGCAAGTCGCCGTTTACCACTCCGACGCTGGTAGCGGCCACGTAGTCTCGCAGCGGCAGCTTGTGCAGGAGGCCCTCCTCAACCAGCTTCTGGAGCGCCAGGCCCAAAGCCACGAAAGCGCCTGTGATGGAAGCCGTGCGTGTGCCGCCATCCGCTTCGATAACATCACAGTCAATCAAAACGGTGCGCTCGCCCAGTTCCTCCATCTGCGTCACGCTGCGAAGTGATCTGCCAATGAGACGTTGAATCTCCTGGGTCCGCCCGGTCGGCTTCCCTTTGGTCGATTCGCGTGCCGTTCGAACTTGGGTCGCACGCGGCAGCATCGCGTATTCGCTAGTGACCCAACCCTTCCCCTGCCCACGCAGAAATGAAGGCACGGTGTTCTCGACAGTCGCGGTGCAAATGACGCGGGTATTTCCCACAGTAATCAGGACCGATCCTTCGGCACTTCGGATGAAGTCCGGTTGAATCTCCACATTTCGTAACTCGTCTGGCTGCCGTCCGTCGGTTCGCATGAGTTTCCTTTCAACCGAGGTTTAGAGTTCAAGCTTTAGCTTGCCGTTTGCACGTGTGCCGACCTCGTGACGTGTAGCTGCATCACCAGCTCGTAGAAGTGTCAGTATGATTTGTACTCCTGAATAGATCAGGGAGCCACAGAAGACCTTACAGTCCCGCTCAGCACGGTCATCGAAAGGTCCTCTGAAAATGGATGACTCAAGTCGATATGGCCTGCCAGCGTCTCCGCTTCGGCCCCCTCGATCAAGATTTGCACTTGGCCAATCTTGCCGACATTCTGAGTCAAGGAGTTTACGACGGAATAGATCGAAGCCAACTCCATCGTCAGCCCACCAGGATGGCGCACGCTTGCCTCTTTCGTAAGATCTACAACTGCCAGTCCTTGCGCAGTGACGAACAGTTCGCGCAGCCCGGTTTCAGAAGGGAGTGCAGGCAATCGTCGTTCTCGGGACCCACCAATCAACTCCGCAATAAGTTGTTTACCTTCCTCCGAAGGCAGGTCTGAACTGCGAATGTATCGTTCCTCGACTTCCAATAGGTTTCCGGGCCTGCTGGAAGGGAAAAAAAGTTTCACCTTGCGCAGAGGCGCTGAGGGCGAGATGGCCGGCGGAATTGCCAGATAAGGCGCCGGCTCCGGCCCAGGCCGCACCAGCTCGTGGATGCGTTTCTGCAAGTCGTAATAATAAGACACACCAACCAGGGATATAAGCGCCAAAAAGATCAGTCCGAACAAGATATGCCTTGGCATGGGTCACGGTCGCTCGTAAAGAGGACGAAACTTCTCCACTGCGGCTGCCACCGTGGCAGCCACCAAGTTTTGAAAGGCGTCGCTCTCCACCTTCGCCTGAAAATCAGGCATGCGGGCGTTTCCAATCTCGACCAACACTGCCGGCATCGCCAGGGCTGAGAGCAGCTTGATCGGACCGCGCCGGAAAGCTAGAGTCTGGCCACCATTCAGCGCGCGATTCATTTCCACCTGAACACACTCGGCGAGCCGCTCACTCCAGGCCAGACTCCTGCGCTGAGCCTGCCACCAGGGAACAAACAGACTTCGTGCATTCCCAGCTTCAGTGGCAGAATTCTCGTCGGCAAACCACTTCGCGGTATAAGCGAAGCTGTCCGCGACCGTGGAATTACCGAGATTGCCTGTGTGGATGCTGATAAAAAGATTGGACCTCGCCAGATTCGCCGCGGCAATTCGATCGTCCAGGCTCAACGCTTGATCCTCTGCCCGCGAGAGTACCACCGTCACGCCAAGGCGTGTTTCAAGAGCCCAGCGCAGCTTGCGTGCAATGGCCAAGGAAACATCCTTTTCAAAAGTGTGCTCCTTGATGGCAACTCCGCGATCGGGTCCGCCATGTCCAGCATCAACCGTGATGTGTCGCCATTTCCATGCCTCGGGCACCGGACGCCCCAATTCAACGGAGGCCTCCGATCTGGCTTCGGTGCCCTCCTGGAGTATCGCCTCCACCGTGTAGGCATTCTGCGACGACAAATGCGAGATTCTCGCCGTGCGAACGTTGTTAGCCAGCTCAATAACCAGCTGGTTCGCCGACTCAGACTGCTCCAATGTGATTGATCGAATCCACTCCGCTGCCTGCACACCGTCCGAGCCCGTGAAATCTACTGGGGTGTTACCAAACGCAAGAACGACGCGCGACCCTGTTTGCCTCACCTCTGCCGAAATGGGGCGACTGGCTTGGAGGCGAAGCACCTTGTTCTTGTCACCAACCTTCGCGTTGAATCGTGTGAAGTCAGACTCGCCCACAGCCGCAGCACTGCCGGAAGCCGTAATTGCGATTCTCTCGTCAAGAATCCGATCGAGTGCCTTACTGAGAAAATCCAGCGGCACGACCCACTGATTCTTTACGACCATTACCGGGGCGCTTAATGGAATCTTCCGATCATTCGCGATGACCTGCGAGTCGTCTTTCGCCAGTCTGAGGCGGTTTCTGCCGTTCGTGATCTGAACAAAACCGGCGGAGGCACTTTCCGAATAGGCCAGGTCCAGAAACTGCAAGAGGTCAATTACCGGCAGGTAGGTCTGCAGGCCAACTGACACCTTGGGTATGGCTTTGCGCTCCTGTTTGTGAAAAACCAGAAACTGACCCGAGTCTGCCAGAACCGCAGCGGGCCAGAGAGCCATACATAAGGTGAAGCCAAGGACTTTGATCAGCAAGAGGAAGGAATCACGAGTTGAAAAACTTTGGTGGAGCGTTTGGCCCCTAGAGAAGAACCATAGAGCCCTGCAAAATCAACCACATTATAGGGATGTCCAGTAGAGGACGCAACCTTCGCGCCGGCATATCGCTCAGAAGGGATACTGGTGGTTCTCCTCGGACCGGGAATCGGTTGCCGTTCCAAAACCACGCGCGGCCAAAGCGCAAGTCCCCCTTGACAAAGGGGCAAAGGCCGCAGGCCTTGGGGGTTGTCCTGACACACTCGCCAGATGGAAGCACGACATCCCCCGCGCGGTTTCTGCGAAACCGTTCTCCCCCTTTGTTAAGCGGGACTTTGACGAACCCTGCTTTGTAAAGGCTTTTGCCTTGCAACCGGCAGGCAATGAGCCTAGGGTTGTAGTTGATCCTTCCCCTCACCCCGCAAGGACGACATACCATGCAACGGTTACAGCAACGGCATTCAGACAAAAGCCTAAGCGTGATTCAGTTTACGAAGGATGTGTGCAAACTTCAGTTGACCATCCCGCACAGCGATGGCAGTTGTCTAAACGTGATCGGCATTCATTCAGCAAAGCTACAAGATGAAGC
>Ga0180085_1000076_pt1 | contig 28855 bp, 23 predicted proteins | sample EasRiv730_16_10D_FD_123013 | JGI IMG/M metagenome (GOLD analysis project Ga0180085, IMG submission 123013) | Soil microbial communities from meander-bound floodplain in the East River, Colorado, USA - East River metaG ERMLT730_16_10D | ecosystem: Environmental > Terrestrial > Soil > Floodplain ... | reverse complement strand
GCTTGTTCAACTGGGTGTCGGGCAGTTTTGAATTCAGATCGGGAAACGATCCTGCAGACAAATCAAATCTAAAGCTGGCCTTGCCGGCCTTGATTTTTGAGGCCATCCGCCGAACGACGAACCCCGAGATTATCCATCGTGCTTTGAAAGGGACGGATAAGGTCATCCGGTTGGTTTCTCAGTTCGAGACCAGAGCGGCGGTTGTTTCCTTGAAGCCTGAGGAAGCATTTGTTCTTAGCCGCATTGAGTCTTCAGCGCGCATCTCAGAGATCTTGCAGATCTCGCCGCTGGGAGTGGAAACCACCCAGAAAGCGCTGTATGGCTTTCTCGCAACAGGCATTGTTGAGTTTGCTCAGGAGGGTGCCGGCAAACGTGAAACCCCCATCCCGGCCGCCAGCCGAGCCTACCGGTCCAGCGCGGCGCCAAGCTTTCGTCCTGAAGCGGTCGACTTGCAGGAGGAAGATGAGGCGGAAGACATGGAGTCGGTGCAATCCGATGTTTTCCTCATGCTCGCCGTGGCAAAGACTAAGAACTATTACGATTTGCTGGGCGTTGCAGCGACTGCCTCGCCTGACGAAATCAAGAAATCCTACTACTCACTCGCAAAGAAGTATCATCCGGATCGCTATCACCAATCCAAATCTACGGATCTGAAGAACGCATTGGATGTCATCTTCTCAACCTTGGCCCAAGCTTACGACACGCTCAAAGTCCCGGCCACTCGGGGGAGTTATGATGCAAAAGTGTTTCGGTTGGAGACCCCGGCGGGAGCTTCGCCGGACAAGACTGCACCCGCTGCGTCACCCTCGATCGCGGCTCAGCAGAAGCTTGCAGACTTGAATTACCGGCAGGGTAGAGGGCAATACGACCAGCAGGACTATTGGAGCGCGGTTCAAGCCTTTCGCCAGTGTGTTCGCATGGAACCCGAAGTAGCGCGCTATCGTTACTGGCTCGCCATGGCGCTTTCAAAGAATGCGAAGTGGCGGCGCGAGGCGGAGGAACACTTTCTTAAGGCGATTGAGCTGGAGCAGTTCAATGCGGAGTACTACGTTGGCTTGGGGCTCCTCTATAGGGAAGCGGGAATGCAAAAGCGGGCGGAGAACCAATTGAAGCAGGCGCTGCAGATGAATCCCGGGAACAAATCCGCTCAGGAAGCCCTGGACAATCTGATGCCCGCAAACACGAAAAAAGCTTCCGGGCTGGGTGCTTTGAAGGGCCTATTCAAGAAGAAGTAGAGCAGGTCTGTAAGCCGAATCCAGTACCCGGCAGACTCTTCTGGTGAAGAGTCTGCCGGGTGGCGGTCATTCCTCTAGACTAAGAGTTGCCTCTCAGTTCCAGCATCCTACCCGGATGTCTAACGGCGCGGGTCACGCCTTCATCCCTATTTGGATTTGCTCCGTGTGGGGTTTGCCAGGCTTGTTTATTACTAAACAGCCGGTGCGCTCTTACCGCACCTTTTCACCCTTACCCTGAAAGCAGTGGTGAGTGATTGGTGACGAGTGGCGCGTTAAAGTCGCAAGGTTTCTGCCCTTGCTCATCACTCACCACTAGCCACTCACCACTGCTTTCAGGGCGGTATCTTTTCTGTTGCACTTTCCGTACCCGATCAAGACTTGCATCCATCACGAGCCCCCCGCGTTACGGGGCACACCACCCTGTGGAGTTCGGACTTTCCTCCCGCTCAGCCTGCAAGAGATTGAGCCGGCGACCGTCTGACCTGCTCCGGCGCCATTATAGTTGTGCTGGGTTCGATTCCAAAGCGGAACGTCGATCAGGTGCGGCAACGGGTGTGGATGAATTCTTCCAATTCGAACGACCTCGCGCGCAGATCTGAACGTTGACGGAAAGTTTGAAGAAGGATCCTGCTCCTGGCTCCTTCCGTCCGGTGGTAGAATGATGAGGTTGCGATGACCTCGCCATTTCCTGGCAGGCGTCTGTGAGGTTTGAATGAGCTCGCCTGCCAGCGTCCGAAGTTCCCTACCGTCTCCCGTTCCACGACCAGAAAGCAAATGGGCCGCTCTCCGCGCCGACCTGCGTGAAGCCGTTCGTGGCACGCAGCAGGACTTCACTCAAGGAAGCCTTGGCCGTGCCATTGTCCTGCTGTCGGTTCCCACCATCCTTGAAATGTCGATGGAGTCGTTGTTCGGTATCGTGGATGTTTTTTGGGTAGCGAGCCTGGGACCAGATGCCGTCGCTGCAGTGGGGCTTACCGAAGGCCTTCTCACGTTGATCTTTGCTGCTGCCATGGGACTGTGCATGGGAACCACAGCGATGGTTGCGCGTCGCATCGGCGAAAAAGATCCGGCTGGCGCTGCAGTGGCTGCGGTGCAGTCTATCCTTTTGGGCTTGCTCATTTCGTTGCCAATCGGCTTGGGCGGGGCTCTTTTCGCCCCGCAGCTTTTTCGCTTGATGGGCGCCTCGCCTGAAGTGGTGGCCACGGGTTCCAGTTTCGGCGCCATCATGCTCGGGGGCAATGCCACGATTTTCCTGCTGTTTCTGGTCAACGCGATCTTTCGTGGCGCTGGGGATGCTGTGTCTGCAATGCGGGCATTGTGGATAGGTAACGCCATCAACCTGCTGCTGGATCCCTGCCTGATCTTCGGGTTGGGGCCGTTTCCCGAGATGGGCGTCACCGGAAACGCCATCGCTACGAACATTGGAAGGGGTATTGGTGTGCTGTACCAGGTCTCAGTGATCTGCCGTGGACGCGGCCGCTTGACGATTGGCCGGGAGCAGCTTCGAATCGACTGGCCGGTCTTGTGGAGACTGCTCAAGGTTTCTCTGAGCGGAATGTTTCAATTCCTCATCCCCATGGCGAGCTACCTGGTTCTAGTTCGGATGGTTTCGATGTTCGGTAGTGCGGCACTGGCCGGTTACACCATCGCCCTGCGGATCATTATCGTGGCCATTCTGCCTGCCTGGGGGATGTGCAACGCTGCGGCCACGCTGGTGGGACAAAACCTGGGGGCCAAACAACCCGATCGGGCGGAAACGTCAGTCTGGAGAATCGGGTTTTACAACATGGTGTTTCTTTGCGGCGTCGCGGTGACGTTCATTACCTTCGCCGAACCGATGATCCAGTTCTTTACACGAGATTCATCGGTCATCCCTTTTGGAGTCGACTGCTTGCGCATGGTCAGCTATGGATACGGCTTCTATGCATACGGCATGGTGCTGGTCCAGGCATTCAACGGTGCCGGTGATACCAACACGCCTACGATTATCAACGTGTTCTGTTACTGGCTTTTTCAGTTGCCGCTTGCCTACGTACTGTCCCAGCCATTAGGTCTCGGCGCCCAAGGCGTGTTCCTCGCCATCACGTTGGCGGAATCTGTTCTCGCCGTAGTCAGCATCTTCTTCTTCCGCTTGGGACGTTGGAAGGAACAACAGATTTAGGTTCAATTGCGGTCAGTGAGGTTTATAGTTCGGTCAAAGTCGTGTAGCCAGTTGGCGCTGCTGGGAATCGGGACCCTATTTGGGAAATACGCTCCAGCCAGCAACTTTGGTTTGAATCTTGAAAAGACTTTTTCCAGCGGTGACGTAAAGTGTTTTCTTTTCCTGGCCGCCGAAAGCCAGGTTGGTAATGAGATCTTCCTGGACTGGGAGACACCCCAACAGTTTGCCGGCGGGCGAAACGATGTAGACTCCTGCCGCATTATCGGTTGTTTCACCTTTGTGGCGAGGTCGATTGATGCCAGCCGCGATCCAAAGATTGCCCTCGACATCGAGGCGCATGCCGTCGCCGCCGCGGCCTGGAGCAAAATCGTAGACCAGGCGCTGATTAGAAACGCCTCCGTTTGTCGACAGATCGAATGCCCAGATCTTGCGATTACCCCCCACATTGGGATTACTGTCTACCAGGTACAACGTTCGATCGTCGGGTGTAATGGCGATGCCGTTGGGCCGCTGAATGTCCGGCTGTTGCAGAATACCCGTCACCGATCCGTCCTGATCAATGCGGTAAACTCCTTCAATCTCCATCTCCATCAAAGATCGGTCGCCGTAGCAGGGGTCGGTAAAGTAGATGCGACCGCGTCCATCCACGACAACATCATTCGGGCTGTTGTAGCGGACACCCTCATACCGCTCGGTGAGCACTGTGACTTCGCCCGTCTTAAGATCCGTGCGTACCACGCGGCGTCGGCCGCCAGGTCCCATCTCTGCACCCTCGCAACTGAGAAGGCGTCCCAGTTGATCAAACGTGTTTCCATTAGTCCGTCCGCTGTCGGCGCGAAACACGGACTGGCTTCCATCCGGAGCGAGTTTCATGATGCGGCTATTCCAGATATCGCTGAAGTAGACACTGCCATCGGCATCGACTGCAGGACCTTCCGTAAAGGCAATGATCGTCGCTGTGGCAAGTGTCGAACCTTCAGCCAAAAACTGAGCAGGCAAGGCTGGAGACGGGGATGAGGACCTTTCTGCCATTTTGAAACCTCCTAAGGAATCCCCTCCTGGGAAGGGGTGAAAGGCTTGAAGAAGCCTTCAGCGCAGCGCCGGGGTGCGTTCTTCCTGCTCACCGCCCACCCCGAAGCCTTCGGCTTCTGCCCCCCCCAGGAGGGGATTCTCGTCATCCTCTCAAGTCATGCCGCGGAGCCCAGCGGTGTTGGAAAGTCTTCCACGCTACGACGCTTAGTTTGTTGCGTGGACAGTCTGGAGTTTGGCTGGATGTTCTCTCACGGATTCCTGCACCCTCGCAACAAGAACAGTGGCGTCATCAAAGGCCTCCGCAGTACCTTGATGGTCACGAACCGCTGACTCTGCACGGGCGATCAAACGATCCAGGCTCGACTTGCGCTCACTGGCCAGCAACTGCTCCAGCCTTTCCGTGCCGAACTCTTCGCCTGCTCCGCTTTGTGTTTCCACCAGACCGTCGGTATAGAGAAAGATGGAGTCACCGACATCCAAGGTAATGGATTGCTCGACGTAACCGCCGCCGGGCAGCAGTCCCAGCGGCCGCCCCGTTGATTCGAGACGGTGAAGGCGACCGTCACCAAGCAAGACATACTGCGTGTTGTGGCCCGCATTCACGTACCGCAGCCTCCTCTCCCGGCTGTTCAAAACTGCAACAAACAGGGTCAAAAAGAGTTCAGGTGGCGTGCTGCGAGCGATCTCATCGTCCAGTTGTTCCGCCATCTCTGACAGACTGGTTGCCAGAGGCAGCCGGGCACTCAGCGTCGCTTGCAAACTCGCCATCAGCAGGGCTGCGGCAACTCCTTTGCCTGAGACATCGCCGACTAACAACGCCAGATTCCCGCCAGGCAGCTCAAAGTAGTTGAAAAAATCGCCACCCACTTCGCGGGCTGGAATTGAGATCCCTTGGACCCGCGCGAAACCACAAGACAGGGGTTCGCGGGGCAGCAGCTCTTCCTGAATGCGGCGGCACATCTCGAGCTCTTTGCGCAGTCGTTCCTGCTCCACAAGCCGCCCTTGCCCCTCCTTCAATTGCAGAGCCATGCGATTGAAGGTTGCGGCCAGTTGACCCAGCTCATCGCGTGAACGCACGGGAACCTGCACGTCCAGATTCCCCTTGGCCAGCTCTTCCGCACTGCGTGTCAAGAGTGTGAGATTGCGCGTCAAGCGACCCGATAGCGGCAAGATACCGAGCACCGCCAGTCCCATGATCCCGAGACCATAGCCGAAGTTGCGCACGGCTGTCTTGCGCAGTTCCTGTATCGATTGCTTGATCGGTTTGGCAATGCCAAAGCTCAGGCCAGATTCCGAGTCCTTGTGCGCCACGACAATCCAGTCGTTCTTGTCCGGAGTCTGCCCAGCGAACTTGCCGCTGCCGTTTGCTATGTCGGCCAAAGGCAGGCCTTGCAGTACTTGCGCATCGGTCGGATCCGTCGTGTGCACTCGGCCTTCAGCATCCACGGCAAATGGAATCTCATTCTGTTGCCGCCGGGTTCGGCGGAGCACGCGCTCAAGAACCTTCTCGGGACTGACCTGCGCTCGGAAGCTTCCAATCACCTCTCCCTCACGGCGAACCTCCGAGCCAAATTCACGACCCAGCAACAGCTTCATTTGTTTGCGTTTCTCTTCTAAAGCGGCGCGCTCTGCTTCCGTCAATTGGCCCCAAGACTCCATCACTTTGTGAAGTGCCTCGGCTTTTTTTCGAACCATCTCCGCCGCAAAACGAGCAGCCGCTTCAGCCTGAATGGCTCCACTCGTTCCCCCTGCACCGGGAGGCGGGGGACCAGAAGGTTTGGGAACCCGATCCGATCCCGGTTCTGGCTCAGGTGGAGGCAAGGCCGGCGTCGTGGCCGCTCTAGGTGGCCGCCATCCGCTGCGCTCTAAGAGTCGAGACAGGAAAATTATCACAGGCGGTTCGGCAGGAGGAACCCTCTCCGGCCTTGCCGAAGGGTGGTCCCTGAATTCCGGGCCCTGCGGTCCTGGCTGGCCGGGGGTGCGGTGCACGAATTCCAGCGATTCAAAGAGCACGTCTTCCTCGCCCATACGCTTCATCAATTCCGAGAACACTGGGTCTTTCTGCAACTCCGGGCTGGGCCCTTTTCTGCTCAAAAGGCTTCGAAAGGGAAGCTGGCTGAGGCGATCCATTTGGCGGCTCAGATCGTTGCGAACCCCGTCCAGTCGCCTGCCCATCTCATCGGCCATCATCTGGGCTTCTGACTCTACGGCTTGGCGAACAGCACGCTCAGAATTGACGAACGAATAGACGATGACGCCAGTCAGCGGGACGACGGAAAGGAGCAAGAAGGCCAGGATGAGCTTGAGACGCAACTTCATTGTGAGACAAACCTCCACATTTGTCTTTGTATTGCGAAACCGGACGAGGTGCCATCATAGCAAGGGCAGACAGATTTTGGTATGTGCTGAAGGTACCTTCGACGCTGCAATGTTTCTCGGGAAGGTAATGCTTGTGATGGTGCGAGGCGAATGCCTGCAGAGCCGATTATCTTGGAACAGGCAGTTCACAAAAACGCAGGGACGCAGAGGGACGCTCTACGCTGGCTTCCTTTTGTCTTCAGGTCCATGAGTCAACTTGTGAGGAGGATTGGGGCAAGAGTGGGCTCCGCCACTAGTTTCGGTATTCTTTCGGCAGAATGACGACTAGCTGGAAGTTGAGATCTCACCGATATCGGCGACCTCCGAAACGTGGAGGTCGCCCTTCTCGGGAGGCAACCAACTACTTTGCTCGAGCAACGTCGGGGTTTTCGTTCATCAAAGGGCCGGCCTGAAGAATACTTCCCTTGAACAAGTCGGTCTTGAGTTCAAACTTTTGTTCAGCAAGTAAGTTGAGTTCAGTTTCAAAAGTTCGGTAACCCGGGAGCGTGATCTTGACGCGATGCTTGCCGGGTGCCACGAGAAGTGCCTGGCCCGGGCCATCAAACTCATCAACGTGACCCACAAATTGGTCGTCTAAGAAGACGGCTGCCCGATTTGGAGAAACCGACATCTTGATTTGCGCCGTGGCGTCGGGATATTGAGCGGCAGGGTTCTTCTGCATCGCCACATGAATCACATGCTTCTGGCCCGGCTCCAAGACCACCTTCTGAGTAAAATCCCGGTATCCGGCCTGCTTTACCGTGATCTCGTGTTGACCTGGCAGCAAGACAACCTTCTTTGACCCCTTCAGTTCTTTGAGGTAGCCAACATATTGGCCATCAACCCAAACACCTGAGGTCTTCTCCGCTTTGCTGGGACCGACAAACTGGATTTCACTCATAATATCGTTAGCTGCCCACAAAGGAATGCCTGCCCCCAAGATGATGGCGAATCCGAGCATCAGTACCGTAGTTCGAATAAAGGATCGAGTCATGATGTCCTCCTCGTAAAAGGGCCCGCTGGGATTGAAAGTGACGATGAAAGGGTTTTTTGCAAGCCCAGGGTGGCTGCCTTCTTTTCTAGGCAGCACGTGGGATGCCAGGATCGAAGTGCTCGCACCAAAGGCTCTTATAAATCAATCAATTCCGATGATTGCGAAGTGGATTTGAGTGGTTCTGCCATCTCGCACCGCGCGAAAATACTTCAACGCGTGGAAAAGAATACATTGCGGAAGGGGTTAGCTGCGGGGAGATGCGGGGTAGGTGACTAGTCAAAGGCTGATTGCAGACGAAGGGCTGTCTAACGGGCAGCCTGCTGGCTGGTGCCGTTTGGATTCAGACTCATCTGGACTCGTGGTTGGTCGAGCACCCAGCGGCGAATGATCTGATAGCCACGCTCGGCAGGAAGATAACGCCGCCCACCCTGATGGCCATCTTCTTTGCCCGTCTGGACGTTCAGCGGCTTTCTGAGTAGCTTGCTTTGCTCAATGCTCGGAAGATTGATGCGCTGTTGCAGTGTCAGGTAGTTCTTCAACAGCTTGGCTGTGGAAAAATGACCAGTCGAGTCCGGTGGCTCTAGTTGCATCGAAGGAACACGTCCAGGGACGCCGTGGCAACTCATGCAAGCCATTTCGTCCATCCTCTGTGGACGATTGAGTTCGGGCGTCACGTAGTCGGCAAAGTATTGAAAGCTGGCAATGAACTCGGGCGAAAGTTTCGCGTCAGCACCTTGTCGCAATGAAGCCGCCGAAGGCTCAGCCTTTACAGATTCCTGCAGGTCGGCCAGCCAGCGCTGCGGTTCCGCGCGCAAAACATTTTCGGCTGCCTGTCGCACGCGATCGTTTTTTTCCGACTTCAACAACTGACGCATCTCTTCAACGACGGCCGGCTGGCGGCGCAGGGCTGTCAGGCTCGTCAAACCTGCAGCAGCGTTGCGACTCAGCCCCACAGCTTCTGGGGCGAGCATCTGGAGATAGATTGCAAGCGCACGCTCACGCGCGGCGACGACGCCAGCGGGCAGGGGAGTGGAATTCTGTCCGCCACCGATTTCTGGAACCGGCTCTCCAAAGTCAAAGACCCAGCTAACGCTCGGAAGCCAGAAATGAGCTTCGAGAGGATTCCTTACACTTGCTGGAATTCTGGAGAGCAGTGTGTCGGTGTGTAAATCGGGATTGGCCGCCAGCATCTTCCCCATGCGGTCGGCGATGTACCAATCGGCGTCAAGCTGTCCCATGGGTTGAATCGCACGCTCGGCTGCAGCTCTGATTCCTGCAACACTTTGTACATCGGGCTCCTTGACGTAATTGGGAACCAGGAAGGAGTAGAGTAGCAGTTGCTGCTCCGTTGTTTTGGGTATGCTCCACCGGGCCCGACTGAAGAGCTTCAGCACGGGTTGAGCCAGCGTCTGGCGGCGATCATAGTCTTGCGCCCCCCGCATGATCTGATCGACGAGGGGCTGCACCAGCTCTTGCGTTCCTGGCAAAGTGACCGTACTCGGATCCGAGACGGCCGCAGCGGCGAGGGTACGCAATTCTTCCGGGCCGCTGGTGGAGTAGTCGATGAGACGGTCTTGCAGAGGAGTGTAAGGAATGCCAGCCGCTCCTTCGAGTACCAGGCGCAACTTGGGTAGGTTCTTCGCAGCTTCGGCTTGCTGGAAATAGCGAAACGCGGCTTTGCCGAATAAGTTGGAACTTCCTGGCGTGACGTAGCCCATTTGTCCGGGGCCTCCATCACCGCCAGTGGTATTGAAGAAAGTACCTGCCACTGCGACCAAACGGCGTGCCAGCCGGTCCTTGACGGCATCGGCCAACTTCGTGTCATCCAAGCGCGATTCCAGCGACCTTAACAATAGGCTGAGTTCTGGATACTGATGCTCCTCGCTGGCATTCGCCTTGTGCCCGTTGGCAATGAACAACGCGTGGCTTTGGTATCGGAAACAGTTCTCAACCAGGGCGTTAGACTCGGGCGACAGCAGCTTGCGAGTCCACGCACTTTGAATGGGCGCGCGAAGCGGCGGGTTCCAGACCCACCATTGCCAGCCCGCCTTGGCGGCCCAGGCGCGGACGCCGGGGTGAGGATCGTCGTTCAACGCCTTTGCGAGCAGCTGCGTCAGACTTGCCTTGTTGAAGCGGGGCTGAGTCATCACGGTATCAGCACGGAGTCCCAAGGCCTTGACAATGCTTTCTCGTGTCAAATCGTCTCCGCGGCCAAAGGCCTCGAACACTTCTGGGAATCCTGCATCATCCAGGAGCGTTTGTTTCATGGCCCAAGCCGCGGCGTCACGAACCATCTTGACGCGGTCTCCAAGCGCCTTGACCAACGTCTCTGCTCCCTTTGCGCTGTGAATGCCGCCCAAGCCCATGGCACCCCAATATCGAACCCAGGGGTCGGAATCCTGAAGTGCTTCGATCATCAAGTCGGCAAAGGCTGGCTCGCCGGAATGCGAGAGCATGCGAACACGGGTGATCCTGCTTCTGAGGTTCTCCTGCGGCTGCGGTTCGAAGACGGGCCGGGCCGGCTTCTCTGGTGCCTCCGGGTACAACCGTGACAACGCGTGGAGCGCGTAGGCTGTGGTCACAAAGCCGGTTTGCGCCGTCTTGTTCCACCGTCCATAGGGGTCTTGTTTACCCAGCAGGGCTTTGACACCGCGCGAGATTGCGGGATCGTCCTTTCCATACCCCAAAGCCTGCAATGCGATGAGGCCGAGGGCGGTTGGAGCAGGATCGTACTGGCCGTCGGTTTTCCAAGTTTCCCCATCTTCTGCGAGCTTGCCTGGATCGAAACCCCAGGTTCCGTCTGGGTTTTGCAGAGCTCGCAGTCGGGCTTCATCTTTGACAAGCTGCTGTTGAATCCGAACCAACAACTTCTGGGCTGCGTCCGCGTCCAACAAGGTGTAAGCAGGAAATTCGGCAGGTTTGGGAGCTTTGTCAGCTTTTCCAGCGACAGGGGCAGGCTCAGGCGCCGCTGGTGGAGGTGGCGGCAGTGCCCGCTGTGCGTCGCGGGCTTTGCGATTCTGATTCAGGTAGTCCCTTGGAAAAAACCGCTGGAAGAACTCGATGCGGTGCGCCAGGTCGTCGCTGTATTTCGGCTGCACCGCGAGCATTTTCTCGGCTTTCTCCTCCAGTGCCGCAAAGTAGCGCGGATGGCCGGTTCGGTCCCAGGCGGTTCGAAGGATTTCACCGGCGTAGTTGTAAACAACCGATTGACCCACGTTTGAACCGGGGCCCGCGGCGTTAATGCCGCTGGGGTCGGCGGTTTGGAGCACGTGGTTGGCGGCGCGAATTGCCTGCATGGAGTGCAGCTTGCTTGCCGGCCAAACACGCTCGGCCGTGCAAACGTTGTGCCCGGCAACGCGGGTCCCCGCCGGTCCGTCACCGACATCGAGTGGCGCCAGGCTGGTGTTGTTAGCTGCGTCCTTCAGGTAGTTTGTCGGACGCATCGACTCGTACATGATGTTGATCAGTCGCCGGACTTGCTGAAGGTTCTCCGGCTTGTAACCATTCTCAACAGGTACGGCCGAACCCCAGACACCAGACTGGGTGTGGCAGCTCATGCAGTGGGTTCCCATCAGGTTGCCGCTATCGCGAATTCGACGCTCCACGCTGGCGCCTCGCGGCCGGTTGGCGAGCCACGCATCGACCTGCCCCAAGTGGTCGTACAGTGCCTGGCGGATCGCCATCCGGGGGTCGTTGTAGGGTGCAGGACGCAGAACGCGCAGTTCAATCTCATAGCCCGGCGCGTTCGCTTCTGCGCGCAGGAAATAAGTCTGGCCCGGCTTTAGCAGCCGGTTGATTTCTGACCGGTGGCCTTCGTTTTGTTGGTGGACTCTTTCATTCTCGTTCCGACCTTCCAAGTACTCCACGATTGGAAGGAGTGATCCGGACAGACCCGGCTTTGAGTCGATCTGCTGTGTGGTCGTCTTATCGGTGACATCCAGCGCATAGAGGCGCAGACGTGCCGCCAGAGTTTGATCGGGAATTGCCAGGCTGCAAGTGAGCAAACGAGGTTCCTGGCCATGGTAGGTAAAGCGGAACCAGTCATCGCCCGAATTGCCAACCTTCCCGTTATCGAAGTACTCAATGTCATCCGCACCGGCGCTGATGAGCAGTCTCTGGATGCCTTCGCCCACGGGCAACGTGAGCGGCTGAGCCATTTCCGGAGTGTCGTTCGGCTCGGTCTCCACCTCCAATGACGGTGTGGAGGAACTCTCGCCCAAGTTGAACGGACGAACCGAAACCGTGACAGTTGCCGTCTTCGCCGGTGGCCAGGGCGTCTTGCGAGGAAACACCGCCACGGAAGGCGCACTGCCCGTCTCGCGCCAGCGAGTGCCTTCAAACGGCGTCGGCCCGTCGAGCACAGGAGCTACTTCGAGTTGGTATTCACCTTTGACTGGGGCTCGATAGACCAAGTGAACATCTGGATCAAGTGCGTGAAGGATCTTTTGCCAATTGGCTGTCGGGAGAGCGTCAATCTCCAATTTGCTGGAGGCTCGGGATTTGAGATCAGCCGAAGTGGGCTGGCTTATGGGTCCCAGCAGAGACCAGCGAATTCCAACCCGCGCGTGCGGCGGCAAAGTGGAAGGTTTGGGAATCCCTGCGGTCACCTCAACCGTCTGTCCCTCAGCAAGTGACAGCGTCCTGTGCCAGGACTTTGGGAGCAAAACGGTTGCTTCCACGGATCCGTCCGGTGTTATCGCGAGTGCGCGCGGCTTTAACGCGTCTCCATGTGAAGGTAGAAGAAGGGAAAACAGTAGACTGAAAGGCAGCCAATGACGGCAAGAAAGAGGTTTGGAATACATGCTGAGCGAAAACTCCTTCTTCGAGAGGTCAGTTTAACGGCTATGGCGTGATGAGGTTGGATTCCGCAACGCCCGACCACGTCTCTACACGTCGCAGATCCGAAATGCCTGCGCCAATGAGGTCATCGGGTCACGCTTGGGAATGAACTCCTGGGCTAAGTAGCCACGGAAGCCTTTTTCGATAATGGCCTTGCAGATGGTGGTGTAGTTCAGTTCCTGCGTTTCATCAATCTCGTTGCGACCGGGCACTCCGCCTGTGTGGAAGTGCGCAATGTATTCGAAATTGTCATTGATGGTGCGGATGACATCGCCCTCCATGATCTGCATGTGGTAGATGTCGTACAGCAGCTTGAAGCGTGGTGAACCCACTTTCTTGACCAGCTTGACGCCCCATTCCGTGTGATCGCACATGTAGTCTTTGTGATTCACCTTGCTGTTCAGTAATTCCATGCAGACATTGATCCCTTTTTTCTCTGCCAGCCCGACAATGCGCTTCAAGCCGATGACGCAGTTCTCCAGACCTTCCTCGTCAGACATGCCGTTGCGATTACCGGAAAAACAGATGACATTCGGGATGCCCGCATCAGCCGCCAGCTCAATGTGCTTGGACAAGTTTTCAACCCGGCTGTCGTGGTTTTCTTTGCGGTTGAAGCCAACGGGGATTTGATCCGCACCTGATCCCATGGCGCAGGTGAGCCCATGTTTTTTGACTACGGGCCATTCTTCGGGCGTCAGCAGTTCAACCGACTTAATTCCGATGCGGGCCGACTCCCGGGCCAGATCCTCCAGGGGCATATCTTTGTAGCACCACTTGCACACCGACTGGTTGAGGTTGCCTTTGGGCTTGTCGGAAATAGTGGCTTGCAGTTCCTGCGAAATTGCCAGTGTCCCAGTCACACCGGCTGCTGCAGCTTTTAACGCCGATCGTCGGCTGATTTGATATTCTTTTTCCATATCGCCTCCCTCAACTCGAAGCTGCTCCATGATGGGCCCTGGTGATCCAGAGCTAGTGCAGTGCCTTGAGGCAAAAACTATATCATCGCCGGGAGAATCGGAAAACAGTTTCGGCAAGCTTCGAAATCGTCGTCGTCGTGCCCGTCCTCGAAAATGCTGAGTGTTACGAAGAGAACGAGGGGGAGCTTCGTAGGGTGCGTTCGCTTTTTGAACGCACCACAACTGGCGCGAGTTTGATTGTTGACAACGGTGGTGCGTTGAAAGGCCCAACGCACCCTACACTTCTTTTCCGTGCTGGTGCGGAAACTTCTCTAAAACCCTGGGTGCTAATTCGGGTTCCAATTCCAGTGTCAACAAGATCGTACCTGCTGCCAGGCCGCGGGCGGTAAGTCGGGCACACAAAGGATGCAGCAAGCGTGCCAGCACGAATGTCAAGGGTTCCAACAGCTCGATGGGAAATTCCAACTCCAGTGATTCTTCAAACTTCAACTCGGGGTCCTTAGGAATCAGAGGTCTTTGGCTGGCCCCACGTGCCAGGGTTTGCAGGCGTTTCCCTTCCTGTCCAACACGCTCAATGAGTCCGATTTCAGGCAAATCCGCCAGCGCCTGGAGTGTGTAGATTCCCCAAGTGTAAAAGGTTTCCTGAAGCTCGGAAGAAAGGTCAAGAATACCAATGGGAAGTGGGCCAAAGCGTTTTTGCTCCCAGCCAGGTGGGACGACAGTGACGCCGGAGAAGCCGTACGCAGCCAGAGTTGCGGCGTCCGGATTGGCGGCAATTCCGACGTTCAGATCAAAACCTAAAGTACTTCCAAGCTGCTGCAATGCGTGCCCAATGCTTTCTGCATCTCCATGCAGACGTTCCAAACCATCGATATCCAGAATGACACGGTCTTTATTCTCGGCTGCGTTTTCCACGCGTGGCGAAAAGGCAAAAGCACAATCCAGCAACGCTTGGGTTGCCGCGGCTTCCTGGGCTCGATTACGCTGGCAGAGTTTGGCGCCAAACAGCTCAGCCTGTGGTTTGGTCATGTTGCGATACATGCCCTGCTTGCGCGCCTGGGAGCTCAACGCAATGACTTTCTGCAGGGGCGGGGAACCCTCCAGGATGGCGACGGGCTGCTGACGGAGTGTGGCATCAAGCCGGACAGCAGCCTGAACAGGAAAATTGGGGACGTGGAGGCAGGCGAACATAAAAGTCTCAGCCGTTGTTCTTGCAAAACGGATCCAGTTTTCGAAACCCGCTTCGAAAAAAGCATTTGTTATTGGTCATTGGCTAACTGACTTTTCAAATAGCCAATCGAAAATCGAAAATAATTATTCCACTCGCCACTCGCCACTATTCACTCGTCACTGCTTTCATGACATGCGCGTCTGCCAGCTTGCCGCATTCACAGGATGTGAAGAGCGGGGCGACAGGTTCTGGCGGCGCATCACTTCCACCTCCAGTTCCAAACCTTCCAAGGTTGCCACCCCGGACGCGCCGTTCGGTTCGGCGGCTTGGCTCCACCGCTCTCGGCGACGCTGACAACGCAACACCAGGGACGCACAAGTTTGCGCACAAGGTTCATGCGTGAGCAGAAGAAAAACGGTCGGCGTGTTATCAACCGCGCGACGGAAGCGAAACCATGTGGCCAGAGGAATCCGACGAGCGTTGAGCGGTGGCACATTGCCAAGATCCATCAGCACGGCACCGAAGCCTCCATTGTGCAAAATCAAATCGGTCACCTTCAGTGCTTGTTCCAATCGTGACCAGGGATTCTGCCGCTTGTCCAAAGGATGCCGGGGCAGGGGTGTCTGCATTCGAGAGGTGATTGTTTTCCCTCTTGCCTGCCGTCTGGCCAGGACATCGTCTCCGCGGCGAGGAGGCAGGCGATCGATGGCCACCTGCTCTTCGCGCAATCGTGCTTCGGTTATGGGTCGTGTTATTTCCTCGAAAGTGTTGGCTGATGCATCATCCTGGTTGGCGCCTGACGGGTTATTGAAATTGTTCTTCATTAAACCAGAGATCACCTGACTCATACCGCGAACCTCATCACGGGGGTGCCGTCCGCTGGTTAAGGTCTGCGGACGATGAAAGGCTTCCTGCCGGAAATCTGGAAGCGACACAGAAGTACAGGCAGAAGTCGGATCTTCGCCATCTGCATTACCGCACCGTATCCAGAGCACACGGTTTAGATGAGCCCCCGCAGCCGCCAGTGATTCGGGGTCAAATGAATCCGAAGCATCAACAATGCTGCAGACATGTTGTTGGCGAGTCATTTCTGCCAGGAACGACAGTGCCAGTGTGGTGCGGCCAGAAGAAGCCGGCCCGTAGATCTCGGTGAGCGTTCCGTGTGGAAGCCCTTGGATGAGCGCATCGACTTGTGGAATTCCTGTCGCTGTGACGTCTACAATTTCGGATGTCTTGGCAACAAATGCGTCTGGGATTTTTGCAGCGACGACGGATTGAAGATGATTTTTGATAGAGTGCATTTTATATTCGCTTTTTATTCGCCTATGATGAACGTGACTGCTGGTGATGTCAAGGACCGGATCTTCGAGAGTGATGAGACGAAATTACGATCGTGAAAGTGTCAGCGTTTTCTCCCGGTTGTTTCCATCGCTACCCACCGTAGTTCTTGGGGTATCTTGCCAGTTCAATTGAATTCCTTTACATTGCCGGCATGAGCGCATACTTGCAATGCATTGAAGAGAATTGCCAAAAAAAAATCTCGCCTACCACGAAGGCCCACGTTTGTCCTGATTGCAGTGGTCTGCTGGATGTCATGTACGACTTTCAGATCACCGACCCGGACAAGTTTAAGCAGACCTTCCAGCAACGACGGCTCTCCAATGACCCGCTGGATTTAAGCGGTGTCTGGCGCTATCGGGAATTGCTTCCATTTTGCTCAGACCTAGCCAAGGTCGTCACCATGCAGGAGGGCAATACTCCCATTTATGAAGCGCCACATTGCGCGGAATATACCGGGCTGAAAAGGTTGCACCTAAAACACCAGGGGCTAAACCCGACGGGCTCCTTCAAAGACAATGGCATGACAGCAGGAGTAACGCAGGCCCGTTTGATGAACTCGCGAATGGTGGCCTGTGCCAGCACCGGAAACACTTCCGCTTCAATGGCAGCTTACGCCGCACGGGCAGGTATGAAAGCCGTGATCTTCATTCCTGACCAGCAGATTGCCTTTGGGAAGCTTTCGCAGAGCCTGGATTACGGCGCCTTGACATTGCAACTGGAGGGTGATTTCGACGAAGCCATGAAGATGGTGAAGGAAATCACCGAGGAATCGGAAGTCTATCTCCTGAACTCAATCAACCCGTTTCGCTTAGAAGGGCAGAAGACAATTATTATTGAAATGCTGGCTCAACGTGGGTGGAAAATTCCCGACCGTGTGGTTGTGCCGGGCGGCAATCTCGGCAACAGCTCATCTTTTGGCAAAGCGATCAAGGAGCTGCATGATCTGGGTTTTATCGACAAGATGCCGATGGTGACGATCATTCAGGCATTGCGCGCTAATCCTCTTCACAAGACCCTGATCGATCGCTCGGCGCGTCTCATTCGTGTCGAAGCGCACACATTGGCAACGGCCATCAAGATTGGAAATCCTGTGTCGTGGAAGAAGGCGATGCGAGCGATGGAATGGACTCGCGGCTGGTGTGACGTCGTCAGCGAGCAGGAAATTGCCGATGCCAAGGCCATTATCGGCCGAGACGGAATCGGTTGCGAGCCGGCATCGGCCACAACGGTGGCGGGAATCAAGAAACTGATTCAGACCAAGGAAATCGACAAGGAAGAAGACGTGGTTGCTGTCCTTACCGGCAACCTGTTGAAGGATCCCGACTATACAGTGAACTATCATCAGAACAATTTGTACGAGAAAGCCTCATACAAGAATGAACTGATCGAGCGCAAGGACAAGATCCAATCTACCTTCGCCAATGCACCGGTCAAAGTCAAAGCCAGGAAGGCAGAGATCCTCAAGGTGCTTGGTCTCTGATATCAGTCCCGCCCGCCAGCGTCATGACGCGCCCTAAGCGCATCTGCTTGATGCCTGTCCTTACCCATTCTGCCAAGTTTTTCGCTTATGGATTACCTTCCCATCTGCTATATTGAAGAGATTCCCGGTCCGCGTTCTGTTGTTCTTAGCGGAACAGCTCCGGGTTTTTGACGAGCGCCCTCTGGCGCGCGATGCACCGAGACCAATTTCAAAGAGGAGGAATGTTTTTTGTTAAAGATCCGATTGACCTTGATGGGTTCCAAGAAGAAACCGAAGTACCGGATAGTTATGATTGAAAAATCGCGGGCGAGCGACGGACACTACGTCGATGTTTTGGGGCAATACGATCCTAAGAAGAATCCGGCCGCAGTCAATCTCAATAAGGAGAAATACGCCTATTGGGTATCCAAAGGAGCACAACCGAGCAATACGGTAAAAAGCTTCTTAGCTAAAGTGTCATAGCTTGGGCGGGCCTGCTCTCATTCCTGTGAACCAGACAAACCGACTGGACGACACCTAAGGAGGCTGCCATGAAAGAGCTGATTGAGCAAATCGCAAAAGCGCTAGTGGACAATCCTGATCAGGTATCTGTGAAGCCTATCGAAGGCGAGCAGACCACCGTCCTCGAACTCAGAGTTGCTCCCAATGACCTCGGCAAGGTCATCGGCAAACAAGGCCGCACAGCTCGTTCAATCCGCACCATCCTGGGTGCCGCAGGAATGAAGCTTCGCAAGAGATTTACACTTGAGATTCTGGAGTAAGCTGGTTTGCAGGACTCACCGCGCATTTCTGTTGCCCGCATTGTGAAGACTCAAGGAAACCGAGGCGAAGTTGCTGCCGAAATCCTCACCGATTTCCCCGAAAGGTTTCAGCATCTCAGCGCCGTTGCCCTGGAGAAGGAAGGGCAGGCCGCTCTCGAATTGAATCTGGAGAATCATTGGTTTCATAAGCATCGTGTCATTCTCAAGTTTCGGGGAATAGACGCGATCACTCCCGCAGAGCGTCTGATCGGATACGAGGTGACCATAAACAACTCAGAGCTGATGGCGCCGCAGCCAGGCTCCTACTATCAACATGATCTGGTGGGTTGCCGAATTGAAGATCAGGATGGCGTCACCCGAGGCAATGTCGTCGAGGTCTTGGGTGCTCCCGGCAATTATCTCCTGAAGGTCAGGCATGAGGTGGGAGACTTCCTGGTTCCGTTCGCCGAAACTTATTTTCCTAAAATTGACGTTCAAAACAAAGTTCTGATTTGTGACCTGCCTGAGGGCCTGGAGGATCTCTAAGAATCCTGCCTGCCGTTTTCCCGCCCCCGAGTGATTCATGGATTTCGATATCATCAGTATTTTCCCCGATTTTTTCGTCGGCCCACTCTCCCATGGCATGGTGTTCCAGGCGCAGAAGCGCGGACTGATCGACATCAAGATTCACGATCTGAGAGACTTCACCACCGGCCGCCACAAGAGTGTGGACGATCGCCCGTTCGGCGGGGGGGCTGGGATGGTGTTGAAGCCGGAACCCCTGTTTCGCGCCATCCGAAAAATTCAAGCCGAGAGAGCAGTGTCGTCCCGGAAGGTCATTTTGCTCACACCCCAAGGTAAACGATTTGAGCAGCGCATGGCTTCTCAGTATTCCACGCTGGATCAGGCAGTTCTGATTTGCGGCCGCTATGAAGGCGTCGATGAAAGGGTGACCGAATGCCTGGTGGACGAAGAACTTTCCATTGGGGACTATGTACTCAGCGGAGGGGAACTGGCCGCCTGTGTCTTTGTCGACGCTGTGACGCGATTGTTGCCAGGTGTGCTGAATAACAGTTCCAGCGCGGTGAATGAGTCTTTTGCCGCGGTCGAGCATACTGTGGTCCCGACGAACAGCAGTATTTTGGACTACCCGCACTACACTCGGCCGGAAGACTTTGAAGGGCAGCGTGTTCCGGATGTTCTCCTAAGTGGCGATCACAAACTGGTTGAATGTTGGCGGAGAAAGAAGGCACTAGAAAAGACTTTGAAAAACCGTCCTGACCTATTACAATACGCAGCCTTATCTGAAGAGGATAAGCAGTTATTGGGATAGAGTTTAGCGATCCTATCCGGCATTTTAGGGGTGGCCTATGAACGCATTGAGTGCTGTAGAGAAAAGCGAGTTGAAGTCCGATATCCCTAGTTTTCTGGTGGGAGATACCGTGAAGGTGCATGTGAAGATCAAGGAAGGCGACAAGGAACGCATTCAGATTTTCGAGGGTGTGGTCATTGCCCGCCGAAACGGCGATTTGAGGTCTTCGTTTACAGTCCGCAAGATTTCATTTGGCCAGGGCGTGGAGAGAATCTTCCCATTGCACTCGCCGATCATTGACAAGATCGAGGTGTCCAAAAGAGGAAACGTTCGTCGCGCCAAGCTTTACTATCTGCGTGGCCTGAAGGGCAAGGCTGCCAAGATCAAAGAAGTCAAAACCACCTGAACATCCTCCCGGTCGGCAAGTTAGCCTTCCCAACTGTGAAGCTAACCTGCCTTGTTTTTGCCTCCGACTCTGGGTTTTCGTCTGCATGCCTTCTCTTTGACCCCATGACGTCGTCGCGCTCTCAGTTGGCACCCTCTGCTCCCGAGGGTTTCGTCTGCGGCCAGACTTTTGAAAATTGGGCTCAGTTGTTGGGCCATCAACACGTTGCTGGAATCGATGAAGTCGGCCGGGGTGCTCTGTTTGGTCCAGTCTGTGCCGCCGCAGTCATCCTGGACCTGGACAAACGACCCGTTGGAATCGATGATTCCAAGAAACTAAGTCCTAAGCAAAGAGAAGTTTTGGCCGAAAAAATAAGAGACACCGCGTTGGATTTCTCGATTGCGTTTGTCGAGGCCAGGGTGATTGACGAAATCAACATCCTGCAAGCCACATTTGAGGCTATGCGCCAGGCGATCAGAGGGCTGCGAACAGTGCCAGAGTTCTTGTTGTGCGATGCCCTGATCATCCCGGGCTGTACGATTCCTCAACGGTCGATTATTAGAGGAGACGCGCAATCCGTTTCCATTGCGGCGGCTTCCATTCTTGCGAAGGTTGAGCGTGACCGGCTGGTTTGCGGCCTCGATGCAAAGTATCCCGGTTACGACCTTGCCAACAACATGGGATACGGCACCGAAAAGCACCTGAAAGCCTTGTCAGCTCTGGGGCCGACAGATTTGCACCGCCGGACGTTTCGGGGCGTTGCCGTTGACAGCCCTATACCTGGGTGCTAGATTTTCATACTAAATTCTTAGGCTTGCTTAGAAGGATCCGGAATGGCTTTAAACAAAGCCAAGGTTCTAAAATCGGCTGAAAAGTACGTCATCCAAGGGAAAATCAGCCATGCGATCGCCGAATACCAGAAGCTGATCAAGGAAGATCCCACGGATCTTCCTCTCGTCAATACTCTGGGTGATCTCTATGTCCGCATCGGTAATGTTTCCGAGGCGGTCAAGTGTTTCACGCGGTTGGCCGAAAGCTACGACAATGGCGGATTTGTGGTGCGCGCCATTGCGATGTACAAGAAGGTCAGCAAGATCGATCCCGGTCAAATCCAGTCCCTTTCCCGCCTAGCCGACCTCTATCTTCGCCAGGGCCTGAATAGCGATGCCCGGGCGCACTATTTGCAGGTTGCTGACTACCTCATCAAGAAAGGTGAACTGGGCAACGCAATTACCGTCTATCAGCGCGTTGTCCAGATCGATCCCGAAAACCCGGCAGCGGAGGGAAGGATCGCCGAGGCCCTCCAAAAATTAGGCAAGAAGCAGGAAGCGCTCGCCTCCTATCTCGCGGCGGGCTTGAAGTCAAGGCGCAAGGGATCTTTGGATGAAGCCGCAGGTTATTTGAAGAGGGCTCTCGATCTCGATGAAAATGACATTCAAGCCCAGTTGGCATACGCAGAAGTGCTGAGTGATCTCGGCAAACCAACCGAAGCGCTTGCCGCACTGAATCGCATACCGCTGCACGATTTCAAGCCTGAAGTTCTTGAGACGAGCTTCAGCATCCACCTCAAGAACGGCAATACTGGCGAAGCCGAAAAGGTCGCCAACCAACTGCTTGAACTCGACGGCCAGTATTTCAAGCTATTTCTGACGCTCGCGGATACCGAGATAGCCAAGGGCGATCTCGACAAAGCTGCTCTAAACGCTGGCAAGGTTGCCGAACTCTCAATCAAGAATCGCGCAGGCACGTTGGTTGAGGCACAGCTGAAAAACATTCTGCAAAAGACCCCCGAACACATCCCAGCGCTGCTTGAACTGGTGAAGTTCTATACGCTTTCAAACGAACGCCAGTACTTGGCGCCGCTGCTCGAAAAGGCCGGTGGGATTTACGTTCGCTCTGGCCGACTGGCAGAAGCCGCCAGTGTTTACTATCAACTCGTTCAGCTGGAGCCCAATGATCCTGTGCATCGCGAGAATCTCAGGCAGGTTCAGGAACAGCTAGGCCTCAGCGGTGAGGACATCCCACTCCCGAACTTAGTGCCAGACATGGGTGCCTTGGCGGATCGCTTCTTGTCGGAACCAACGCTGCAGACCATCACCCCCCAAGAGACGGAGGAGCGGGGGCATAGGACGGTCGGGCACGGCGCAGGCGAGGAAGAAGTCAGAGGGTTCATCGTCGAAGGTGACCTGTTTGCCGGGTATGGCTTGTATCAAAAGGCAATTGACCAGTATCAGCGCGTAGTTGATGCCATTCCCCATCACATCGAGGCGCACGAGAAGATTCGTGATATGTATGCCAAGAGTGGTGATCTCTTGAAAGCGGCCAAGGAATGTTTGATTTTGGCCAACGTCTTCACGGCTCGGGGTGAGTCCGAAAGCGCAAACCGGAATTTTGCACTAGCCTACCAGTACGATCCTGAGCTACACCAGTCGCCGATTTACGAGGGAGTTGCCGTCACGCCTGATGAGCCGCAGGCGCCCGCCAGACAGGCCGGCTCCACGGCCCGACCCGCAGCCGCCCCAAAGAATCCGGAAGATCTCCTTCAGGAGGCAGATTTCTATCTCGACCTTGGGTTTCTTTCGGAAGCCAAGGTTTCAATGGATCAGTACCGACAAACCGGGCCGCTCAATGCTGAATTTCAAAAGCGGGCGGATCGGTATGAAAGCCTGCTGAAATCGCAGGGAGGCCAGCCTGCAATACCGACACCTGCAGCCGAGACCATTCCAGTCGACGCGATTGCTGTAGATGCTTCCGAAGAGATTGATCTTTCCGGGTTCGAAAGCACAAGCCACGCCCCGGTTGAGGAAACACGGGGAAGCACGGAAGCGATGCAGGCGGAGGGTTTCGAAACCACTTCGGTAGTGGAAACTGCGCCAGCGTTACCGAAGGCTTTGCCCAACACGCCTCCGTCAGAGTCTTTCGATGAGATGATGATCGACCTGGATGAGGAACTGGTTGAATCGACCCTTGAAAAGACCGCTGCGCCGCTTCAGCCGGCCCCACCTTCGAAGAGTAGCGCTGCTCCGCCAACCGATTCGGTGACTGCCGGCGCCTTGTCCGACGTCTTTGACGAGTTCAAAAAGGGCATGGAAGACGATGGCGATAGCGGCGACTATGAGACCCACTACAACCTGGGCATTGCCTTTAAGGAAATGGGACTGATGGAGGAATCCATAGGGGAGTTCCAGAAGGCACTCAAGGCGGTTGGCTCTGATGTTGCGAGCGAAGAGTTCGTAAGGTGTTGTAATATGCTTGGGCTTTGTTTCGTAGACAAAGGTTTGCCACAGGTGGCTGTGAAGTGGTTTGCTCGTGGTTTGTCCAGCCCCGGTCGGAACGAAGAAACCTACCAAGCACTGCGCTACGATTTAGGCTGCGCGCATGAGATGGCTGGAAATCCGAAAGAAGCTCTGGAGACTTTTCTGGATGTCTACGGCGTCAATATCAACTATCGGGATGTTTCAGAGAAAATTGAGAGCTTAAAGAATCGGATTCATGGCTAACAAGATCTTGGTGATCGTTTTCATCTTTTTCTGTTTTGAGCTCGGCTTCTTTCTCGTTATCTTTCCTTGGTCCCAGTATTGGGAAAACAATCTCTTTCTCAGTTATCTTCCCTCGCTTCGCGAACTCGTTCTCAATAACTTCTTCCGAGGTGCCATCAGCGGTTTGGGTATTGTGGACATAGGCTTGGGTTTTTGGGAAGCACTGCACTTCAAACTGGCGGTATCTCAGCTAAGCCAGAAATGAAATGCCGCTGGCTTATTACATCACCGATCGCCAGACTTGTTCCCTACCAATTCTTCAGCAGATACAACAGGCCATCGAAGCTTCCGTCGATCTGATACAGATCCGGGAAAAAGACCTTGCGACTCGACCGCTGTTAGAACTTGCCAGCAGAGCTCTCGAACTGGCAAAGGGGAGCCGAAGCAACCTCCTCATCAATGACCGCGTGGATATCGCTCTGGCGGGAAAACTAGCTGGAGTTCAGTTGGGCCATCATTCAGTAGGGACGGGTACCGTTCGCAAACAACTGGGAGAAATGAACCTGTTGATCGGGGCGTCAGTTCATTCCTTGGATGAGTTTCTGCTGGCGGCTGCCGAAGGCGCGAGCTTCGCAACACTCGGGCCCATTTTCGCAACACCCTCCAAATCAGCTTACGGCCCGCCACTCGGCCTTGAGCTACTGACGACGGTCTGCCAATGCGCCTCCATTCCCGTGTTTGCGTTGGGTGGGATTAATCTTGAGAATTATCGCTCCTGCTTAGCCGCTGGTGCCGCTGGTATTGCGGCCATCCGTCTTTTTCAAACGCCTATGACCTTGGACCGAGCTGTACACGGTATCCACAACTTCCTTCCCGACAGCTAGCCATTGATCTGGTTCATATGTCGTTGTCCTCTCCTGCCATTGCACTGTCCTCGGTGAGAAAAGCCTTCCGTACCGTGGTTGCGGTGGAAGATGTCTCCTTTGAAGTGCAGCGTGGAGAAATCTTTGGACTTCTGGGACCCAATGGAGCCGGAAAGACGACGTTGTTGCGACTGATCATGGACATCTTTCGTCCGGACTCCGGCTGTATCGAAGTCTTTGGACGTGGTTTCCAAAAAGACGACAAGGCTCGTATTGGCTATTTGCCGGAAGAACGCGGACTCTACACGCGGCAAAGGGTTCAAGATGTTATAGAGTACTTCGTGCAACTGAAAGGTGTGCCTCAGGCCCAAGCGAGGACCAGGACGCTCCACTGGCTGAAGCATCTGGACATGCTCGACGTCAAAGGCTACAGGGTACAAGAACTCTCGAAAGGGAATCAGCAGAAGATCCAGTTTATCGCCACAGTAGCGGCGGATCCCGAGATTTTGGTTCTGGACGAGCCCTTCTCCGGACTCGACCCGGTTAATGTGCGTGCTTTGATTCAGATCATTCAGGAATTGGCGGCCAGCGGGAAGACGATCGTTCTCTCGACGCATCAGATGAATTTGGTCGAGTCTCTCTGTCGCCGAGTGTTCATGATCCACCAGGGGCGCCAGGTTCTCTATGGCGATTTGGGGCAAATCCAGAAGGCGCATTCTGAGAACGCTGTGGTTGTTCGGTCGAACGCCCATTACAGCGATTGCCCTTGGGTTACACACACAATGGCCAATGGCCGCGGAACGCTGCTTGTCTTGAAGGAGAATGGCCGACCACGAGACGTGCTGGCCTGGCTTCTGGAAACGGGCGCCGAAGTAGAATCGTTTGAGTGTGCCAAGACGCCCTTGGAGGAAATCTTTATCAAAATGGTTCAACGGTGAACGGGTCACGGTTTGGTTCCAGTATGTGTTGATGAATCTATGAGCAAAGTCTGGGTCATTGCAAAACGTGAATTTTGGGTTACCGTGACGCGCAAGGGATACATCTTTGCCGTTGTTGGAATGCCATTGCTGTTCGGAGGGATTTTTGGCATCAGCTTTCTCACGAGCGGCAACCTGGAACAATCCATCAAGTCAGGCTCCGAACCAGTTGCTGTCGTCGATCGATCGCACACCCTGGACTTTGAATTGGCGGCAAGCCTTGAGCCAGTTCCTGAATCTCCGACGGCAGCCACTGAAGTTCCTCAGAAAGCGGCAGGCAGGAAGCCTTCACGCATCGTTCCTTACACGGATATGACTGCGGCGGTTCGGGATTTGAAGGACGGCAAGCTTTCAGCGGTTTATCTCATTGAGTCGGACTACATGAGCACGGGCAAGATCGTTGCCTATTCCCCTGAACGTGGCATCTTCTCGGACCTGGCGCCTCCTGACCGAAGCCGGCTTTACGATCTCATCCGGGCCAGTCTCGTTAAGGGCCGCATTGACGGCGAAACGCGTGACCGTGTGCTGGCGCCGGGCAGGCTGAAACAGATGAAGGTTTCAAAACAAGGTGACGTCGAAAACGCCAGCGATGCGTTCCAGAAGGCCGCCCGCTTTTTCGGACCCTTCAGCATGTTCTTGCTGCTGACCATGTCGATCTTCTTCTCATCCGGCTACCTGTTGCAAGGCATTGCAGAGGAGAAGCAAAACCGGGTCATCGAGGTGATCTGGGCATCGGTTGATCCCATGGAGTTGTTGACCGGGAAAATCATTGGCCTGGGTGCGGCCGGTCTGCTGCAGGTGGCTCTTTACGCAAGCATGCTTTTGTTGCCTGCTGTCACAGTGTTTGCCCTTTTCCAGGTGAGCTTGACTGGCCTTGCATTGTCGTTGGTTTATTTCATTCTTGGATATCTGCTGTTTGCCGGGCTGATGGCCGGCACCGGCATTCTGGGGAACTCGCCACAAGAGAGCGGACAGCTCTCGGCCTTCTGGACCCTGCTTAGCATGATTCCCATGTTCCTGCTCGCACCGATCAGCGAATCCCCCAATTCTTGGTTAGCACGGGGACTTTCATGGTTTCCCCTCACTGCACCTGTGACGATGCTGTTACGAATTACCTCCGGCCACATTCCCTGGGTCGACGTCGGGATTTCGATTGTCGTTTTGTTGGTATCGATCTATCTGGCCGTGAGAGGCGCAGCGAAAATGTTTCGCGCCGCAGCACTCATGTTCGGCAAGCGTCCTGGCGTGGGTGAGATATTGAGATGGCTGAAAGAGGCGTGAAGAAACCAGTGACAAGTGACAAGTGGAGAGTGGTGAGTGACCAAACCGGAAGTGTCCAGGGTGTTTGGGTAGTTACCTTGTCGATGGCCACCGGAGCAGTGAGCCCAACCTAAAAGCGTCCGGATTTGGTGAAATGCGGCGACCAAACGAGCATCGGTCTGCAGAGACGTCGGTAAAGGACGCGGCCTTCATGGCGAAAGCGCTGGCGCAGGCCCGACGGGCATTCGAGCTGGATGAGGTCCCGATAGGGGCCGTGGTTGTCGTTGAAGGAAAGATTGTCGGTCGAGGCTGCAACAAAAGCATTTGTCAGAGCGATCCAACGGCACACGCGGAGATCCTTGCCCTGCGCCAAGCTGCGCGGCGTTTGGGAAATTACCGGTTGACTTCAGCCACGCTTTATTGCACGCTGGAACCCTGTCCCATGTGTGCTGGAGCCTTGATCTGGGCGCGTTTAGCTCGATTAGTTTACGCTGCCAAAGACCCCAAAGCAGGTGCTATAGACTCTCATTTGAGGCTCGCCCAGGCCGGATTCTCAAATCATCGTTTCGAAGTATTTTCGGGAGTCATGGAAGCGGAAGCAGCGGCCCTGCTTCGACAGTTTTTTCAGGCCCGTCGGCGCCAAGCTTGAGCTGTTGACAAAGTGCTGCTCTTACACTCACCACACCGGAGAGGTACCGAAGTGGTCGCAACGGGGCCGCCTCGAAAGCGGTTTGGGGGCTAAACACTCCCACGCGGGTTCGAATCCCGCCCTCTCCGCCAGATATATCCTGTTATATCAATAGTTTAAAAGGCATAAGGCCCTTACCGTACCTCTTTCTGTAGAATCCGCCCGCGTGGCTGTCCGTGACCACTCGGGAGCGGCATTGGAGCTTCCCATCAGGCAGCGGAACAACTCGGAAATGATCTTCGAGACATCCCTTAGGAGAAAGCAGGGCCGATGCTGCGGAAAACGACAATTCCAGGGAAGAAGAGCGAGTCTTTTGACGTCGAGCAACATCCCTGGAGTTTGATCGGAATCGTACCTCAAGGCGGACAACTGTCGTGCTCAAATGGCGGTCTACAGTCTGGCTTCTCCTCATGCGGCTTCGCGATAGTAGTAGTTGAGCATGCCTCCCAACCTCTCACGACTCTGGACAGTTCCGACCGTTTTGCCCGGTGTCTTCAGCGGAATGATGAGCCGATTGCCGAACCCTTGGTGATTGCGCTCAGCGTGATAGTGCTCAACGAATTCGCGGATCGCTTTGCGCAACGAGCCTTCACCAAAAAAGATCATCTGTTCCAGACAGCCTTCTTTGATCGTTCTGACAAATCGTTCCGCGTACGCGTTCAAATTGGGTGATCGTGGTGGTAGTTTGACGGATTCGATACCTGCTTCGGAAAGGACGCCTAAAAACTCCCCGGTGTACAGCGGATCCCGATCATGAATCAGATACCGCTTTCCCTGGAAGAATCCGTCAACACCATCGGTGAGGTTACGGGCAATCTGAGCCATCCATAATCCATCTGCCTGATGGCTCGCAATTCCTCCGATCTCGACTCGTCGCGTCGATAGCTCCATCAAGAAAAGAACGATATAGCGCGTCAAGCCCTTCGGCGTCCACACCTCGACGGTGAAAAAGTCGGAGGCCACGATTTGTTCCCAGTGGCGGCTCAGAAATTCTCTCCACGTCGTCGTTCGGCTTCGCTCGGGGCTGGGTCGATACCATGCAGTTTCAAAATACCGGCGATCGTGTTATGTGCTAGTAGATGTCCGAGATTGGCCAGTGCCCCTTGAATGCGCCGGTAGCCCCAGTTCCGGTTTTCCTCTGCCATCCGAACAACCAGCGCCTCGACTTCGGCCCCTGTTCGCGGTCTTCCAGGCATCCGGGAGGCGCTCCCATCGTATTTCTCTGCAATCAGCTTTCGGTGCCAGGTTAGCAAGGTTTCAGGCGTGACGATCGTCGCAATCCGAGCCAACAACTTACGGCCTAGTGTCTTGGCCTTGACTGCAAGACGACGGCGTTGGTCATCGTTGAATCGCATACGTCGACCGCCGATCTGCTCCCGAAGAACTCGATTCTCCTCCAAGAGGTAATCGACGACTTGCTGTTGATGCTGGTTCATCCATCCGGCAATGGCAATCACCACAAATTGAAACGGGTCCAAAACTGAGCGCATGCGAGTAGAGTATCAGTTGGTAGTGAAGTCACGCTCCCACAGTGAATCAATGAAATCGAGTTTTTGAACCCTACGACGTCAGCCTCGGATTCGTCGTTCGGGTGCGCAAGCACCGGATCGAGCGGATTGCCGG